>OFQY01000011.1_pt1 | contig 65676 bp, 61 predicted proteins | sample 1542991 | NCBI WGS metagenome assembly OFQY01 (sample SAMN07774224, study PRJEB24372) | wastewater metagenome | isolation source: Exp Tend VB 10WW | collected 2016-02 | reverse complement strand
TTTGCCGCTTTCGCACGATCTTTCAATACATTTTGCGCATTTCTGATCAGATCATTAAGCTCTTCATCTGTCATGTCATCAAAGCGCGTTTGAAATGCTGCTTCTTTGATCAGTGTTGTCAGTTGTCTTGGTGAGATTTTCATAAATTTCTCCATAGATTAAATATCAAACAATCTGATTTATCATAAAATCACATAAATTTCTCCCATGTGATTATGATCTCTCTTCTGCTGTTCGTCTTCCCGAGAGCGCGAGAAAAGTGATCTGCGTGCATCTTTAGTTCGCTGTCACGCTCAGGCGTGCGTCTCATAGAGACACAATTTTCTCTGACGTTATCTGCAAAAACATCGACTAGATCTAACGGTAGGTGCAGCGCAAGTTTCCCACCGATTTTTAAGACTCGCTCAGCGCTCATGAGCGTCGGGACGACATATCCCTTCACCCACGTCTCTATCGTCGGGTGATCTCGCCAGCACTGTCCAGGTTCGTCAAAATACTTCTCTCTGTCAAAGAACGGTGGCGACGTAAACACTGCATCACACGACTCAGACTCTGGGCACCACAGCTCGCTGCCAGCTTTTGTGACAGTGATCTTCAGATCTGGCGATATCTTTTTCAGATCTGACGCTAGATTTTCATTATCAGCGTGAGTCATCGCTGCGGGCTCGTTCGCGAGATATTCTCCACGTGGATATGTTGCAGCAAATCCAAACATCCTAGCGCCAAAACCAGCAGACGGGTCCCAGACAGCTGGTCGCTCTAGATCACCCAACAGAGATCTCCAGACGTGTGCAGCCCAAGCTGGTTTGAACCACGAAACAGCTTTTCGCTGAACGACACAACCACGCCTGATCTGCTTCGGCGATATGTCAAACATCTCATTAGACTGAATCTTTTTCCCGTCGAGCTCGTATTCATACATGATCGAGTCATTCAGACCGATGCGATAAGCAAGTACGCTTGTCAAAGCTCTCTCACTTAGACATGACTCTGCTGGACCTTTCGACACGTGCCAGAATGACTTGAATTTGCTCTGGAGCAGAGCAGAACCCGCGTTTATCTTCAAATCAGCTGCGTGAGTCAGCTCGTCTCGAAGATCATGATCGCACGTCGGATAGAAGAATCCTCGGTGTTCAGCGTACGCAGTGACAAAATCTACGAGCGGTTCAAGAAGTTTCTCTCTCTGTTCTCGCGGTGTCTTCAGCAGAGCGTCACGAGTCAGCACTGGGTGATCGTCGTCTTCAAACATAAAGAGACCATCTTTGACGGTGACGCCGTTCACCATGCAGTGTCGAGAGGCTCCTAGAAATGAAGCTAGAGTGTCAGCTGAGCGCCATCTGTCATCAGACTCTGTGAATCTGTAGACTGTCGCGCTCTTCGCAGAAAACAGCAGATCTTTTCTGAGATCAGCAGCCATGTTATGAAGCTGCTCTCTAGTGAAATCAGAGCGCCTGTCTAACCCATGCCAATAATCGCCGTCAAGTTCGAACACAGCGTTAAGAGATTTTGACCAAGCGTCAACGCAGACGTGTCGCTCTTGAAAATTGAACCATTTGCTAGCTTCTACGTCGTCTGCGGGTAAAAGAGTGCGCAATTTTTCTACGAATTCAGCTTCAACTTTTGAAGTCCGCTTGCAGTCACGTCTAGCGTTCGCAGCAGAGATCTTTCTAGCGAACTCTTCAGTGAAAACTCTTGCATATCGCGCATCATAATTCTCTGCCCAATTTTTCTTCTGAGACGCGATCATGAGCGCACGATACTCTAGACGCTGCCAACGCTCATGCGCTAGTGAAGACATCTTCTGACTGAAAGTGAGATCTTCAGCAGCGTGTTTTAGAACAGCGACGCTGATCTTTTTCTTGATCTCTGGGCGATCTGCGTAAGCACGCTTTATTGACGCGTTGCGCTTTGCGATCTGCTCTTGAGTGAATTGGATCTGTTTGACGCAGAAGCCAGCTTCATTGTGACCGTTGACGTATCTGTTGAAACGATACTGTGTCTCGTGCCAAGCGACTTCTTGTCCGCAGCCGCACGCGCACTTCGGCGGCGATCCGTTCTCACAGAAAAATTTCAAGACGTACAGCTTGATGCTCTTGACGTCGGGAAAGTGCGATCGAGCTAAGTGATTGCCGAGAGATCGGCGATTTGCGCAAGGTTTAGCGCATAGCAAGCAGACGTGATCGTTAAAAACAGGATCATGAACATTCATGTTAAATCTACTCTCTTTGTGATCACTGTTGGTTGCCATTCAACATACTCTATGTCATTGTCAATGCAATATCTCATCGCAGCTACGCGCTTTGCTTCATTCATCGCTGTCGAGCGCAACTTCTCTGGCTTCACTTCAATTAGTTGTACGCGATCTCGACGAGTGACGATGACATCTGGCACGTAACGGCGTTGTTTTCCATCGAGTTCATATGAGATCGAGAACGGCTCTGATCTCCACGTGATCACGTCGTCATCAGTGTCAAGCAGTTCAAAATACTGTTTCTCCCACGAAGATCTGAACACGTGTTCTCTGCCAGTCTTAGACGAGAGATGTTTTCCACGAGCCCATGCAAAACCGCCATCGACGTATAATTGTGTGATCTTCTCTGACAATTTGCGATTTCGTTTTTCAAACGTGATCTCACCTATGTCAATTCTCTGTTTGAGTGTTGTTGAAGCTTTTGTATGAGCTTCATGCATCACATCACTCTTTTCGCGCCACAAACGCTTTGCGTGATCTGAAAATTTTTGTCTATCTTCAGTTGACATCGCAGCACAACTTGCACGAATATTTGCTATTCTACGTGATTCGTCTTCTGATGTCATCTTGGCGCGAAGAGCTTGACCTCTAGATTTTGCGAGCTCTGGATTTGCTTTCCAGTATGCTGTTGCGTTAACACTATTTGCTGCACCAATCTTTGCGCGCGTCTCTGCAGAGACTGTGTGTCCACGCAAGTGATGCGTATGAACATATCGCTGAAACGCATGATGTAACGTAGACCACGTCGTTTCTAGATTACAACCACATGCACAAGTGGGTCGTATATCATTATGCACGTGTTTTAGCACATATGCTTCAAGCGTTATGCCGTGACATTTTATGTGTCTGCGCACAAACTCAGGACTCTCAAAGAGTTGCATGCACTCTAAACATCGTCTATCATCTTCCATGTTAGTATTGTACTGAATTTGGACGTGAACAACAACTAGATTTACAAACACAAAACACTAGAGAATTCTCTAGTGTTTTGTGAAGACTTTATAGTACGAAGCGTGATTGCATGATTTTACAGCTATAATCTAGCAAAAGATGACAGCATTCAATTTGATTGCATGATTTTACAGCCATCAAATTGAATCACCGTCAACAACGCTAAATAATATTCATGTCCATAACGGTAACAACTCCGTAAAAATCTGAGCGAATCATCTTCTTCCCGTATCTCGTCATTACTCCTTTGCGCGGAGTAAAATCTTCTGGTGCGAAGATTGTCGGAGTGATGATCAGCGGCACATACGGAGCGTAAACATAACCAGTCTCAAGATAGCTGCCGCCCTTGTAGCCGATCAGGATCTTGTTTCGTGGGAAATAAGGATCCTTGTAGACTGTGAAGCGATTGCTCAAAGAACCGATCTGCTCACAACCGATCGAGAACGGACTTCCAACTTGACCCTGAGCATCGATAGTCAGCTTTGGCTTGTAAGCTACTGAGCTCTCGATGATCGTGGCTACGTCTGGGCCGACGACGATGAAGTTTGCAGAACCACGAAGCGTCTTGCGATGGATCGTGTTGCCAACGTCGATGATCGTCTCAATCAGAGTCTCATACCACTCGCGGACTGTGCCAGTGAAGTGTGGACCGACTGACAGTGTCGTCGCCAGATTGACTGGTGCGCCAGACAGCTTGTTCACAAACTTGCCAGGAGCGCGACTCCAGTACATCTTTGCGCCATTCGCTTGCATGACGAGATCGTTCAAGATCTCACGGTCGATCTCAAGCGCGATCTGCTGCGACAGGATCGAAGTCAGTTCGACTTCTGCGTCCATCGAATGATACGCGTTCAGATCTTGCGCCATCTCTGGTGACCAGCGAGCGCGCAGCTTACGAGTAGTCGCTGTGATCGGGATTGACTCGATCTTGATGTCGATCTCTGGGATCGCTGGGCTTGGCGTTGAACCAAAGTCTGACTCAAATGACGGGATCGTCAGAGTTGCACCAGTTGAATCACCAGCTTGCAGTGAATCTGCGATCGCCATGCTGAACCATGATGCAGCAGTCGTCATCGCTGGGACTGATGAACCAGTAGTGAGCTTGATGACAGCTTGGATGTGCGTACCGTTCAGCGCGTCATTTGTGAATGACGAACCGTTCCAGTTACCTCTGCGATTCAAGCGACGCAGGTTCAGGATGCCGTTACCAGACTGGTAAGTCTCACCCCAAGAAGTTGCGCCGTTGTTTGTCGCGAACTTAGTGATCGCGATCTGCTCTGCTGAGAGGAAGTCACCCTTCGGGATCAGCGTCTGCATCGCTGCGATGTTCAGATAGACAAAGCAGTAATTCAGAAGACCGTCAGCGACATCTTGCGTGACTTGTGGGTCAAACGCGATGTGACGAGCGTTTGAACCAGTGATGCTTGCTTCACTGTTGACAGTGCCAGCAGCAGTCCACGCATCATTTGCGCCAGTGTAAGCACCGATGTCAAGATTTGAGCCTGACAAGCTGTGTGAACCAGAGTGAACGCGTGAATAACCGACGTTCACCAGATCATACAGACCACCAGCAGCAAGCGAACCTGACTGGACGCCTTTGCCTGACGGGTTGTTGAAGAGTGACTGGCCTTTGCCGTATGTCTCTTGTGTAGCTGAGTCGCTCAGACCCAGACCAGCTTCGCCACCGACATTTGAACCGTAAGTGTAATCGAGATAGAAGATCAGACCTGAGGGCAGAGCCATCGGCTGGATCGAGACGATCTCGTTTGCGACAAGCGCGCCGAATACGCGGCGGACGATCGGAAACGCGATGTTCGAGAAACCGTTGATGTTGCCTGTCGAAGTCATGCTGGCTCCACCTGTGCTCAGGGCGTTGCCTTCGCGCAAGATCTGCGCTGCTTGGTTTTCAAGCAGCTGAGCCATGTTCTCACGCATGGTCGAGTCAAGACCACGCAGAAGACCCGTCTGTGACCACTTTTCAGTCAGGCGCTTACGCTCTTGACCGACGTGCTTCTCTTTGATACCAGAGAGCAGTTTATTAACGCTAACGTTTGCCATTTATTTCACCTTTATCAGTTATTAACCGTTTAGACCCGCTAACACGCTCCAACGCGCGGCGTCTACACTTTCTGTGATTGTTGAAGAACCAGAACCAGTAGTTCTTGATGCTGCACCCATACGTCTGTGAGAAGCTCTGCTTTCGGTCAGAGTCGAACGACCGTCAAGCAAGCTGACGATGCTCTCAAAGATCACTTTGACTTCTCTGACAGACTTCGCACGTGACAGTCGAACCAGAGAGTCTTTCTTCTGTGAATTTGAAAGATCAGTTCTCAGCAGCAGTTTGTTTGCATAAGCCAGTTGCGCATTGTTCAGATTAGCTTCTGCTAATTGCGTCTTTGCTTCAGTCAGATTTCTTGACATGACTGCGGGACGCGCCTCAGCGATGTTCGCTGGTCTTCTACGGTCTCTAGAGACCGGTGATACGCGAGACAGAGTCTCAAGTCTAGCTCTGCACTCACGATAAAGTTTGATGTTGCCTCTGCGAAGAGCTTCTGTTTTCAGAGAGCGAAGCTTAGAGACGCTTCTCTCAGTGACCACGTCGACGTCAGTCAGCGGATCGCCCTCTTCTGCGCCGTCGCCAAACACGTCTGCGTCGCCAGGACCCATGCCGCGATTGTCTGGTCGCGCTTCAGCTTCTCTCATTGATCTCATGCGAGCGAGCTCAGCTCTGATCTCTGACTCATCGATCTCGATCATGTCATCATCGTCATCATCTGAGATGACATCAATAGCTTCATTCTTGTCTTCGTCTTCATCGTCGCCACCGAAATCAAGCGTCTCATCATCTGAGTTACCTGAATCATCACCAGACTCTGCAGACGCATCAGAATCATTAGATTCGTCGCTGTTGTCAGTGTCACCATCAGTGTCTTGATCAGAAGACGCTTCTGAATCAGTCTCGATCTCTACGCCAACGTCATCAAAATTGACGTCATCTGGCATCCCAGTCAGTTTCAAGCTAATGTCATTCTCTCGCAGGTTGTTTTTCATTACAATTTCTCCAATAGCTAATTTTGCTAAGCTGCGCTCTAATGCTTCACTCAAGCGCTTTTTCGTAGCGTCATGCGTAGCGTCATCAGCATTGATCTGTGTGTACATATCAGCGAGATGCGCTTTTAACTCTTGCAAATGCGCACCAAACACTGAAGATCTTTTTGCGATCTTTGAATTGAGCAAGCGACTTGTTTTTGCGCAAGCTTCAGTCACAGCGCTCTCAAGATCAACCGTTGTTTGTTCATCATCATCTTGCAAAAGATCTTCTATATCATCAGCAGAGTCACTCACTGTCGCGTCTGGGATCGTCGGCGATGGCGCTGACGGGATCTGCGGGACAGCAGCTGGTTGCTGCTGCGTAACGCTTGGCTGTGATTCTGCTGGCGTTTGATTCTGCACAGCAGGCGTGACAGTGAGGACTACGTTACCAGACGCGTCTGGTTCAGTCACCTGAACGTCAATGTCATCTGACAGATCTTCACTGTCTGTTCCAACGATCTCTGACTCAATCAGCTGTCTGATCTGCGGGATCACGCTGCGCAGCAGCGAAGCTTTTGCTTTTTCTTCTGCAATCTCAACGTACTTTTTTGTGTCGCTGACTGCTTGTTCATAGATGCTCATGTTTGTTAATGCTTTCCAAGTTGTAACGTTTCTCTAGCAGAGTCAAGTTTTAGAGAACCGATCTCTGGGCCTGTCACGGACGGGCTCACAGTTCCATTAGTACCTATCACTACAGACGGTCTGACATCAGACGTTGTGAGTCCTGGATCTGCTGATCGCATCGGATCAACGTTTGTCGCGATCGTGTCGCCGACTGCTGCTGGGTCGGCGCCTGGAGAGACGACGTTTGGTGAAAACGGCGTCATCGGCAGACCTTTGTTTGGTTCTTTAGCAGATGTGACAACGTCAAGCAGTGACGGACCAGCGCTGAAATCAAACAGGACTCTTGGCATAAGAATCGGATCGCCTGTCTGAACGCGAGGCATCAATTTCTCGTTTGCTATCGCGATTAGTTTGTCATGCGTCAGGCTGCCGTCTTGCTGTGGATCTGACGGAAACGTCTTAGCGAGCAACACGTTTTTCTTTCGCAGATTGCTCGCGACTGTACCATATTTTCCAGTTCCTGGCATCTGATTCACGTCACTTTCTTATAAATCGATCGCAAGTGTTCCGATCAAATCTTTCCACTCAGCAACAAATAACTTAGAAACATCCATCCTGACAGAGCCGTCACGAGATGCACCTTGAGACGAAAAATTAACGCCTCTGATAGCTGCTTCGCTGAAGCCAAGCGTCAGCAAGACGTCAGCAAGATCACGTCTGTTTAAGATGTGACCGTGCATTCGCGAACTAATTTTTGACGGATTTTCTGCAAAATAAATCTGCAGTTCAGAAAAAACATATTTGCTTCCGGGTGTCAATCGCAGTTTAGAGATGTGTGATTCTCTTCTATTTGAAACTTTAGTTGAAACACCGCTGTGAGGAATAGTAGTCAGACTTGCAGTCCCGGGTCCTTCATACGCTGCTTCTCTGATCAGTTGTTTTAGTTGCTTGATTGTAATTTTCACATTAAACTCCACTTAAAAGGGTTGTAGCAGATCCGCTATATTTTGGAAAATCTTTTGCTAAGATCGTCGTCAGACCGATGCACAGCTCATATGTCGCTGTCCCACCAAGACCTCCGACAACGATAGTCTTCGTGCGTAGATCTAAATCAACGCTGTTTCCAGCAGCGATGCTGATTCTCTTTGTGCCAGCAACACCAGCTGTTGTGAAACCCAGCAGCAGAGCGCCAGAAGATCCAGAGACGCATCGAGCGTGAATTGAAGAGCACGCAGCTGGCAGCTCATGTTCTTTTGTAGCGCCTGCTGCGACAGTTGATGATGTCAGCCAGGGCACGCCAGACACGAGATATTCAGTCAGCAGATTAGGACCGGGAGACGGTGTGTTTAGTGCCATTGTTTGAGCTCAAATATTCATTAATTATCTGATCAAGAGCGCTGCTGACGCAAGATTAAAAATTCTGTCAGATCTTGTCACTTGCGACTGCTGCAAGCTGATCTTTCGACCCTCTGGAAGCATGAACGCGCCGCTTGTAGACGGTTCTGAGACATAGTCCCAGCAGATTAGCTGAAAGTCATCTTGCACGACGTGTCTGTCGCCGTCTTTCTTTGTTGAACCTACGCCGCGCGAAGAGATGCCAAGCTTGACACCAGCTTCAACGAGACTCTTTAAGATCTTGCCACTTGGCGTGTCCAAGACTTCTACTTTGCCATACACGACACCGTTTTCAAGATACGCTTCGAGGACCATGTGTGAAACATTTTTCAGATTCACAACGCTGTCATCTGGGTGATCTAACTCGCCAAGGGCGCGGCGCTCGATGATGAATTTCTGATAATTTCTAACTTCGCGCTCAAGCACAGCGTGAGGATAAACTCTTCCATTCTGATTCAGAACGTCTGCTTTTTGCAAGATGCCGTTCATGATCAGTTTGCCGTTATTTTTTTGGATCGACTCTTTTACAGAGTTATGATCGTATCTGAACTCATCATATGTTGTTAAGAGATTCATGTTATTTGAAATCACGTTGTGATTCTTTGATTATATCTTCGTTTTGTGCACTAATGATCTGCCATCGCGTCTAGTAAACTCATCATACCAATTGAGAAGTTTTTCTGCAAATAAATTTGCAGTTTTTTCACTGCGATCTCCGTTTTCTCGATCTGTATGAGCTTTCAGCATGATAGCATCTAATTTATTAAGCGCTTGTCTTTGATAAGATCTGTTACCATTAATACAGTGTTGCAGACCCTCAATCACTTCAGAAAGTTCTTCTTCTGCGTGTGTTGCTGACAATTCATCAGCAGAGTCTTCACCATCTTCAAGCGCTAGAATATAATTTTTGGCACGCTCTGACAGATCTTTTTTGATTATGTCATCAGATGAAACTGCTTCTCTGATCAATTGCTTGAGCTGACTTACAGTGATCTTCATGATTTACAACCAAACTGTTTTTTCATCATCAAACAACTCAATCCACTCAGCGATGAAAACTGAACCAACATCTATTTCAATCGCTCTTTTTCCGCCACCGTGATAATCAAAATCAACATCTTTTAATGACCGTTCTGAAAATCCAAGAGAACGTAACAGATCTCTAAACTCTTGCTTGCTGATGATTGATTCGTGTCGACGCGGATCGTGCCATCTGAACTTATTATCAGCAAGATAAACTTCTAAAACAGCTCTATCATCAGCAATTGGTAGTGTACGCGTAACACCAGTGCGCCGCTTGACACCAACAAGTCGTAATTTTGTCACAGCAGACTGACGCATATCACCCGTAAATCTTGTAAAAGATGTAGCACCAGTTTTCAGACTTGCAGTTCCAGGTCCTTCATACGCTGCTTCTCTGATCAGATGTTTTAATTGCTTGATTGTGATTTTCATGATTTACAGCTCGATGCTTGATTCGCCGACTAGATCTTCCCACTCGTCCATGAACGCTCGATTGACAATCATGTCAACATAATTTCGACCCTGCATTCCCTTGTCTGAATATTCAACTGATCTTGCAACTTTCTGAGAAAAGCCTAACATTATCAATATTCTATGAAATTCTTTCATGAATCGAGGATCATTAAAAATTTTTCCAAATTTTGAAACATCCCAATCAGAAAAATAAACTTTTAAACTAGCAAATTCTCGCGGTTGACCAGCATATCCAGCATAATATTCACGTGGATCTAAAAACAGTTTTGTGATATGAATGCCATTTTCGCGCGCACCTGTCACCTCACCACGTCTCCATGGCGTTGTTGTAGCAGTACCAACTTTTACTGGTTCTGCAAAAACTGCTTCTCTGATCAATTGTTTTAGTTGTCTTACAGTGATTTTCATTTGTGTGTCTTTCTGATCTGATAGATATACGATCTATGCGTCTGGCTTTGGAACAGTTGAAGATCTTGCTGGAAGCGGTGCTGCAAAAGCTAACTTAGCGTATTTTGAACTAGCTTCTAAGATCTGATCTGGCAACTGATCTTGAGCGATCTCAGCTTCTTGCTGCTCACGAAGCGTCGTCTGCTGAGTGTCAAGCAAGACGCGCTCCATGACGTTCTGTGGCTGCGCTGGTTTCTTTAACAATTTTGTGATCTGCTGAGTGACTGGCTGCTGACGAGGTTGGACGCTGAGCTGCGCAGATTTCTGAGCGACATTTCGAGACTCAGCTATCAAGCTGACAGCCAGTGAGCGCATTCGCTTTTCAACAGCTTCATTTATGGCTTTTGTTACTCTGCTGTCAAACTCTTCTTTGACGATTGATGAAACGATCTCTCGCAGTGTTTGGATGTTCAATTTCATTTGTTGACTCGATGTTTAAGCGTTTTCAGATCGCAGATCATTTTCTTTTTAGAAATTCTTTTTCTACGTCAATGCAAGCAAGCAGCTGAGCTACAAACTTGTCATCTATGATCTTTAGATTTTTTGCTGCGTGATCGAGCTTGTCAGCTAGCTCGCTCAGCACCTGTTTTGTCTCACTTGACAGATCTGAAGCGACTGACGCGTGTGCGCGCAGATTGTCACATGACGAGCGAGCTTTCTCAAGCAAAAATCTAGTGTCATCTTTGATCGCCGCAGCAAGCACGCTGCTGTGTTCAGCGCCGAGCTTGTCACCATAAGCTTCTGACATGCGAAGCGTCATCATCTTGTTAAGAAGAGCAGAAGGCTGACTTGTTACGCTTGTGTCAGATGCGATCTCTGCAGCTGGTGCTGCTGCGCACATGCTCTTGACTAGAGCGCTCTCCAAGCTTGCGATCTTGTCTAGCGGTGCGTTTTTGCGCCACGATGACAGCAGCTTGCCAACAAGGACATGTCGATCATATGTCTCTTGCTGCACTTTGATCTGCTCGTTCTGCAGCGCAGAAGAGATGATTTTTGCAACTTTTGTGGCTTGCTCTGCGACGAGCTTGCCGTCAGTCTTTTTCACCTCTTCGCGCGCGGTCCTTATAAGATCGGCAGCTGCTTGCTCTGTGAGGCCGCGTGGTCTTGAGAGAGCAAGATGCAATCTCAATTCTGCGTTAAGAGCTTTGTTAGCTGCAAAAAAGCGCTTTGAAAGCCTGATTGCGCTAGCTGCGGCTCTCGATCTGTTGTCTGTGATAGCTTGAGCGCAGCGAGTGACAAGAGTCTCGTGCAAAATGCCAACATTGTTAATCATGTCGTGAATCTTTCTATTCTAAATAACTGTGCGTAGATCATATCACAGATCTTGTGCGACGTGGGATCCGCTGCAGCAACTTGATCATGTCAGATGAAAGGCCTGGTCTCTTCACAAACTCTTCTGCGAGCGGATTTTTTCCAGCTGTCTTCAGCCAGTGCGAATCAAACGGATCGTCTTTTACAGATCTGCTGATCATGCTTGCGATGTCTGGCGCAGCAAGCGCTGACGCTCCGTGATGGCGCTTTCTAGCAGCTCGGCGCTTCGCTTTGCTCTGCGTGTCTGGTTCATCACCAGATGTCAGAAGCGCTACGTCTGGTTCTTCAAGAGCGTCAGGTTCAGCAGAAGCTGAGAGATCAGCGTCAGGCTCTGCACTTGAAGCTTCTGGGCTGTCAGCGACAGGCTCTTCACTCGATGCATCCAGATCGTCACTGCCACCACTTGAACTGCCACCAAATAGATCCCCACCACCGCCTGAACCGCCACCAGCATCACTCTCTGGGGGCTCTCCAGCAGCTTCAATAGCAGCGTCGATCTTGCGCTCTTGCAGTCTTAGCTCGTCGATCTTTGCGATGTGCTCATCTGTGAAATTCAGAACTTCTTTACGAATCCATAACCTGTCAACTGTCCCTTCTGGGAACGCTCCAGCGATCTCTGCTTTAGCTCTCAGCAGCTCAAGCTTCTGCTGCTGCGCTACAGTTGAGGGATTTGACAGCCTTATAGAGAAATCTTGCAGCTCTTCTTCTGGAAAGCCCAAACAGTACAGATGAATTATCGCGAGACGCTGGAGCTCTGCGAGAACTGTCTTCTGGATGACAGAGATCGTTCTTGAGAATCTTATGTCTTCTTGCGCAAGAGTAGCTTTGCTAGAGAGTGCTTCATCATAACCAAGATAAGCTTTCGGTATCTTCAGAGCTGCAAACAGTTTCTTCTGGATGTACTGAACGTCTTCTACTGCGGCTGCGTTTTGCCCGCCTTGCAGAGTGTCGATCTTTGTGCCCGTGTCTTGCCCGCGGACCGCAATCCAATAATCTTCTTCGATTGACACTGGATTGTAGCGAAGATCTGCTCGACCCGTAGTTCGATCTACGACAGGCGCTGTTCTTATGTTTCTCTTTGTCTCTTCGACGACCAGAGGTACGTCTTCGGGCGGCGTGTTTCCGACATCGACGTAAAACACTCTGCGCTCTGGCGCTCTCACTATTCTATATGTCAGCATCGCGTCTTCGATCAGAATCAATTGACGCCATATTCTTCTAGCAGCTTCTATCACTGACATGCCATACGGCAGAAACTGATCATTTCCCAGCAATCTGATGTGAGTGACTTGCCAGCAATCTAGCTCTTTGTTACCGTATGACGACCACCTGAATCTGTACAGAAGCGGATCTGTCTGATCAAAACCCTCTTCGCGCTCGATCTCGTTAACTGGCATCGGGACGACGCGAATTATGCCCTGCTCTGGGTCGATCTCATTGAGAGCAAAGAAATCGCCGTACTTGCAAAGATTTCTGACCCAGCCTCTCAAGTTAAACTCTATGTTTAGAACGTTATAGAAGAGATCTTCTAACGCGATCTTGATAGCTTCATTTGGAGCAAAGACGTGAAATATCTGATCTTTTTCATCGCTAGCGACTGTTTCATCAGCATATATGTCTAGCGCAGAAGCAAGCTCTGGCGTGTACTCCATCTCGCAATTTGTAACAAATACAAGGCTTTGTGCTCTTTGTGCTGGGTTTTTTGATGACAAAGAACCGACTGCAAGATTGTGATATTTTTCTACAGTGACAGTATAAACAACGTCATCATCGATGCTTGTGACGCTAGCAACTTTATGATTCTTAAATTGTTCAGCCCACTTTGTGAACGAAAAGAATCCCTGTCTCTTTAGACACGTTCCCAGCTTGTTTTTTGTTGTGTTGACTGCGTCCGCTAACTGCTGCTGAGTCATCCCAGGTTTATAAGCAGAGCAAATTTCTTGATAAGACGGACCAGAGTATGTCGGACCTCGCTTAGATCCGACATAAGGTTTACCAGTTTTTAACTCTGTCCATCCACCCAAAAATCCATGCGCTTGCAATCTTCTGTTGATTGATGCGCGAGTGCAGCACAATTTGCTCGCTAACTCATCTAAACTTTCGCAGTGTTCATACGCTAATAGAATGTCCTCTATCTCTGGAGATCTTGATTCTTGCTCAATTGTTTCGTGTGTCGCTAGCTCTTGAGCTTCATCGATTCTTGACGCAAGATCTGTTAAATTTTTGAATCCCTTTTCGCGAAGTCTCAGATTGATCACGTTGTGTTTTGCATTTAGCATATTCACAACTTCAGACACATTTTTACAAATCAGAAATGCATCAACGATCGATCTAAACGTCAGATCTTCTCGTTTGATTGCGTTTTCACGCATCCACTTGCTGTGTGCATTGTTTGATTTTCCAAACTTGTTAACATTGTTAAGACTTGCATGAAGTGAAGAATGATCTTCTTTCAACATCACTTCAAGATTTGACGGATGATTATTTTTCTTGTTAAAATCTTTGTGATGAACTACGTGAGTCTGATGATTTATGTCACCATAAAAGCACTCAGCGACAAAAATATGCTCTCTGCGCCAGCATTTATCTGTGTCGTCATCTACGTGATCAAGCGTATAAACAACATTGTATCCAGATTCATTTTCACTTCTGATATACAGAGGCATCAAGCTGTCGTTCGCTCTCAGATCTCTGGCTTCTCTAGTCGACCCGTCTCTCAAGATGAATCTGTGATCTGGTGTGCAATCAACGTAGCCACCGTCATCAAGAGTCACTCTGAGTCTCTCTGACTTCTTACCGCCGTTAGCGATCCTTGGGAAGAAGGCAGTGCCGATCGTCGGACTTTTCTTCTCGTAATCATATGAATACACAAAGAATCGCTGACCGCTGGGATATCGCTCTGCGAGATCTTTCAAAGTGAAGACGCCATCAAGAGTGTAGACGAGCGTGTCTTTTCCAAGACAGAAGTCTTGATAGCGCATCAATCTCTCGGTCAAGTTATATGCATTGCCAGTAGCGTTTGCAAATGACGGGCTCTGAGATTTTTGTACTACAGACACGCCATTGTTGCGCGCCGCAGCGATCGCCGTGTCAGCACCACGCGCTGATTTACCAGTTCGCTTTGCTCTTGGACCTGAGCGAAAGAGTTTTGAAAGCTTGTTAAAAAATCCCTTTGGGACTGCCACGACAATCTCCTATACAGACAAAGATTAGCTTTGCACTGGCGCTAGTTTAACGATTTTTTTTGTCGCGACTTTTGAGACGTATGACGTTGGATTTGTTACCATATTGTCAAGCGCTTTTTTTAGCGATGACAGCTGCTGTGTCACGCTAGACTGAGCTGCTGCTGGCGCTGTTTTTTCAAATCTGCTGATCGCTTCAGCTAGTTTTGTAGCAGAGGCGACGATCTCTCCGATCTCTTTGTGATTGATATCACTCTGCTCAAGAAGCGCTTGTTTCACAAACTCTTGCTTGACAATCTTCGCAATCTCTGCTAATGGAATTCTGTTTTTCATTTCACTAGTTTCCTATCTGTAAAGCCAACTCGTATCATCAATATATCTATTGTGTTCTTGTCTATAAACGTTATTTGTCAGTGACACAGCGAGCGTATTTGGTCTCTTCGACAGAGACGCAGCTCTCGCAAGCGCTAGAGCGATGTTGCTAGATTTAGCAGTTGACGCACCAAACAGAAGATCGATCACCCACACAGCGATCGCCAAGCTCATGATCAGATCGTCATTTGAGTCTCGAGTTGACTCGACTCGATTGCCGTTCCACAGAAATGTCAAAAATTCTTTATACAGTCTTTCGGACTGAGTCTTCAATCCGTCATTGCGAATAATGTCTTCTAGCTTCGCAAGCATCTTGTCACGCGTTTTGACAGACGTGGTAAATCCCGGCGTCTCATCATGCTTATATGGCTTATAATCATATGCGCTATTTCCAGCGCTCTCATAAAACAAGCGTGGATATTCTAATTCAATCAGTTTAGAGCACACCATGTAACCGATGTTGTTGTTCTCTACAGCGATGAGCGCATTGTTATACTGTCGCCCTATTCTGTCTAAGATCATCGCGCATTTGTCTGGTTTGCATTTGTGTTTATATTCAGCGACTACAGCAAAGTCTGTCGCAGACACAACGTGAAACGCAGAATAGTCGTGTCCGTCACCGCGAGCTACGTCGCAGCCTATGACATATTTTTTACCCTGCTCTGGATCGCGCCAGATGTAGAGATCTGACTCGCGTGAATCACGCTTGATCGGAGACGCGCAGCTCTTTCTCAGGCGCTCGATGACATCTGCTTGCAGAAATGTGTCACCAGAGCTCAAAAAATCACACTCTAACTCTTGAGCGATGTCACGCTTTGACATGCCGCGAGTCTCTTTGTCAAACCAAGCTTGATCTTGTTCTGGATGCACTGACCATGGGAGCTTTATCGGATTGAAATCGCTCTGTTTTGCTTCTGCTTGAACGTATAGTTTGTGATATTGACCGCCAGCGCCGTTTGGTGTTGAGAGAACGATCGCTCGACCGCCTCGACTGATGGTCGGATACAGACCCGTCCAGATCTCTTCAAAGTTTTTGATGAATGCTGCTTCGTCGACGATCAGCAGAGACAGAGCTTCTGATCTGCCTGCGTCTTCTGACGTTGGGATCGCAGCGATCACGCTCCCATTTGTGAATCTTATCTCTCGCTGATTGTGCTGATACGTTGGGATCAGCAGCCACTTCGGCAGATGTTTAAGCGCATATTTGACTTTTTTTGTAAAATTTTGCGCAGTCAGAAGTTTGGTTGCGATGATCAAGATATTCTTGTTTCGAAAAAATATCGCTAACCACAAGACGTATGCTGCGCACAGCGTTGACAGACCGAGCTGTCTAGATTTGAGAACTATGTTGAATCTGTGCTTCTGAAACGCATCAACACACATGTCTTGAAACTGAAACGTTTCAAATCGAACTTTTCCACGCGTTGGATGCTGAATATAAACATATTTCTTGATAAAATAGATCGGATCTTTGCCACACTGCAAGATCTCTTGCAGATGTTCATTTCGTAGATTTTGTGGTTGATCCATTAGAGCACAATTTATGAAAGAACAAACACAGCGATCCTGCGAACGAGCCAGTCACTCAATCGATCTGTCCGCCCGAGAGGCTTTATATCGACAACGTGCTCTTTTTCGAGAGATTTGATGCCAATAGCTTTCCCAGCGCGCTCTTTATAAGCTGCTTTGACAGACGATACCCACGACGCGATCAGAGACTCTAAATTGCTGGCGACGTTAGCAGTGACACGCTGTCTGTCATACACAGAAGCTTTTGTGACAGTCGAAGCAGTCACGATAAGATTCTGCCCACCGTCTGCAAATTTAGCGGTGATTGAATACCCAAGCGCTGGTTGTGCCGATCTGCCAAAAGTGCCGTCTATGATCTCAGCAAGAATCATAGCGTCATATGTTGTGTTATCAAAATTCAGCATCTACTCTATACGTATACGCGCGCAGCGCCTGCAGTCTGTTCGTTCATCATCTTTTAGCAAAAATCCGCATTTAGAGCAAAACGGATCTGTCATAAACTGCGCTGGGTCGCCAAACACCTCAAAAGAATCTTCACGCAGTGGTTTGCTTAGTCTTGATCGCAGATCTTCCCGTTTCATCAGTGGTTATCTCCAAAATGTAATCAGCGATATCTTTCACGTAGTCAATGTGGCTCACAACAATTATGAAACTAAACATAGTCTTTGCTGCTGAGAGCAGTTTGCACGCACCCTCAAGCCCATCAGCATCAAGAGATCCAAATCCCTCATCAATGATAAAAAAATCAGCTGAAGAAGCTGAAAGCTTCGCCATAGCCATTCTAAAAGCAAGAGCTACGAAAAATTTTTCAGCGCCGCACGCCAGTTCGATCGGGACTCTAGTGTTACCATTTTGAACTTCTATCTGAAGATCATCGCCATCAACGTAAGCTCTAGCTGTGATGTCAACAGCTGACTCTAATAACGATTTCACGCGTGAGTTCACGATCTCAAGCCGCGACTTCAAAATAGATAACGGAACGCCTTTTTTAGAAAAAGCTGAAGCAAGAGCTGACGCATATCTTGTCTTGTTCGTCAGATCATCATACGTGATCTTGTCTTGTCGAAGACGCTCTAATCTAGCTGTTAGCGTCTCTGTCATCTTTTTATGCGTGACAAGATTGCGATCTAACGTGATAAGATCTGACTTGATCTTGTCTAATTCTCGCAAGACGTCTGGGTTATCGATCGTTATGTCTTGCAATCGCTCTAATTCTTTTTTTGCGTCAGCGATGTGTAACAGCGTCGTTTCACGCAGTGCCAACCGAGACGCTGCTTCTTCTGCTAAACGTAACTCTTTGCGTAACTCTTGGATTGGCGCGCCGCTATACTGCGAAACGCTTGGCTTTGTCTGGATTAACTTTGACAGGTTTGTTTCGCAATCTTGGATCTGTTTCGAAGCTGTTACAGCATCTTTTATGAACTGGCACGTTGTGTATGCGCCGCCACACGGAACGCTATTCAAAACTTGTAAGCTTCTACGTTTACTCGCTAGCTCTGAGCTGAGGTGTGTGATTTTCAGATCGTGTTTAGCTAACTCAGCTTTGTCTTCTAAATATTGTGTTGCTGCGTCTAAATCTATAGCGATCTCTGATGCGTCTCTGTGTTGCTTGATCTCAAGCTGCGCAGACAGAGTCGCGATCTTTTCTTGTAACGCGCGAGAACGACTGATCATGTGCACTTGTGCATCATAAACTGCGCGTTTCTCTTCATAGATCCTGCGTTTTTCATAAAGTTCTGCGCGCTGCGTTTCAAATCTGTCAATGATATCAGTCACTTCTGCTAGTTTTTGCTCGACAGCAGGGATCTCTGTATTGTAATCAACTGATGACACAGCGCGAAGCTGAGCGTTAGATGACGCAAGTCTGTCTGACAAGATTTTATAGACGTCTTCGAAGTGCGCTAATCCAAGCGCTTTAGCCAGCGCTGCTCTACGCGGCGTCGGACCGTCATCAATGAATCTTGTGAGATTTCCTTGCGTAGCGAATGATGACGCTTTGCAATCATCGGGATCACCTATAAGATTACGCAAGATCTTTTCTGTGTCAGAGCGTTGCTCTCCGCAAGTATCAACTAATTCTGCGTCAGTGATTTTGAACACGTTTAGATGTGTCTGCGTAGCATCAGAGCCATCTTTTTTTTGCGTTTTGCAAGACATTCGCTCAACAGCGTAAGTGCAACCATCAACATCAATCACAGCTCTTGCAAAACAATGATCACTCTGCTTGTTTATGATCATGCTATTTTTCACGCGATTTCTGTCAGACTCGTTAAACAAAACATATGACATAGCGCCAATAAATGAAGATTTACCAGCGTTATTTGGCGCAAAAAGCCCAACGATACCAGCGAGCTCGTCAAACGCTACAAAATTATCAGCTCCATATGCTAAAATGTTGTCAAACCTGATAGCTCGAAGAGACCACTTTTTTCTTTCAGGGAGTTTTGACAAAGCGTCGCGAAGAGCTTCTTCTAAAACAGCTATCGCATCTTTTCTGTTTCCAAGATCATATCCCAGATCAGCAGCTGCATCACACAGTTCAGCAGCAGACATCGCGTCAGACACGTTCACAAGATCTTGCGTGATCAGCACATCATCTTCATATCGAACAGTCACGTCTGTCACGCCACTTGATTTCAACTGCGACACGACAGATTCAAGTTTGGCAGCGTCAGATCGCTTTGCAAACAAGCGATATCTGCTCTGATTGAGATCTGGCAGAGCGGCAGAGTTGTATTCATTTACATTCAGTGAAACAAACGTATATGGATTCTTGATCTGGCGAAACTTGACTTCATTTTTCTTGCCGATCTCTAAATTCCAAAGCAGATAGCCCTTTTCAGCATCTTCACCAAAATTTTGTTGGATAAGACTTCCCGGATATGCACTCCAGGGTGCACCGTGACTCTCAAAGATCTGCCGCTTATGGATATCACCAAGCAAGACAGCTGTGTATCCAGAAAAGCGCTCGAGCGTCATGTCAGCAGCATCAAGGTGCCATCCGAGATCTGTCTCTGCTCCAGACACAGATCCGTGATATGCAGCGACGCAAAGCTTGCCAGCTGTCGGTTTCACTGCGTCCCAAGTGCTCTTGTCAAAGAGACTCATGACGTGTAATTCTGCGCCGTTAGGTAACAGATAGATGCCACTTCTCTTGCAACAGATCACGTTTTTAGCAGCGATTGCTTCAACTATCGGAGAGACAGAGTCTAATCTTGACTGATTTGAGAGATTTCCGTCGTGATTGCCTAACACCACGTATGTCATAGGGACAGACGCAGCGCAATTTCTAACAAACTCAGAAAAGATAGAGATATATTCTGGCGTCAGACCAGATATCTTTGAGTGAAAAATGTCGCCGACGATCACAAGCGCGTCTGCGCGCTGAGACACTACGTCTTTGATAAGTGATTCAAAAACAAGTTTGTATTCTTCGTGGCGAACAAGACCGCGTATGTGAATATCTGCTGTGTGAGCAATAATCATCTCTTGATCCTGACTCTCTCGCGCTTTGTCATGTCACTTTTTGTCGCTGTCTGACAGAAGCGTGTGATGTACTCCGAAGCTGAACGCAACTGATCGTGATCATGTGATTCAAATTCAATTTCACAAAACTTTATACCACTGTCTGACTCGCAGAGATCTACGTCAAACATGTCGCGAAAACTATCTACAGCGATTAGATGTCTGTTTACAGTGAGCGTGTCTTTTAAGTGAAGCACAAAATCAGTGTCACTAGTCAGATCTTTGACAGCATGCACAATAGATACATCGACGTCTGACTCAGATAACGTCTGGCGCAAAAGATCTTGATCTTGATGCACTGCTGGCGCTCGCCGCTCTAGACAGACTCTGTTTGTAAGCGACCAACTGTCAACAGTCTTGATCTCATCTAAGAGAACATTTTTACTAAAATATCTGCGATATGTCGCTCTTTTCTTAGCTAGTACGCCAGCGACATCATCATAATATGCCATCGTTTTAACGCCATTTGAAGTTATGCGATTTGCGTTAATAAATCGCAGCGCATCATCTTCATTGACTAAAAACTTGATCTCTGATTCTACAACTGATATCATGATATAGCGATCTCCATTTTAAGCTTTTGCATGAGCTGCCAGTCAAACTGAGCAGCAGCAACAATAGCGTCTGCACACGCTTTGTGTGTCATAGCCCCCGGATCTGGAACTGATCTTGCTATCTTCACTTTTACATCATAGCTTGACAGCAACGTAGCTATCTTGACTGTTTTTTTCATAGCATCTGCATCAAGCATCAAAACAATTTCTGAATTAGTTTTCACGATCGCGTCAAACAACACATGTGTCTCATCAAGCGTCGATCCGAGCAGCGGGATAGCCAGATCACCGCACTTGATCGCGTCAAACGATCCCTCGCAGATCACAAGCGTCTTTCCAAAATTCACATCAATCTCGTTAAAAATGATTGAGTTAGCTGGAACGTTTGAGTTCACATACTTTGGTTTCCATTCGCCTGTCGCTCTCGCTACCCAAAAATTGGGTGTGCCGCTTGCGTCATATGACGGCACAAGTACGCGATTTCTGTTTTCGCCGCTGTCGATCCACATCAAGCGCCAGCGCCACATGTCACGCTCAGTCACGCCACGGCGCAACACATACTGCACGCCGCGATGAGACTCTGGCAATGAAATTAGTGGAATTGTGTCAACTGGCAGTGACACACTCACATCAGCTGCTAGTGTCTGTTCGACAGCGATCGCTGAGCTGAACGTTGTGACATAATCATGTTCTAGCTGCTTCGCAAATTTTCTGACGATTGGAAGCAGCGTTCTAGCACGCCAGCCGCAGACCCAGCAGTGATTGAAAAAATCTGCTACGCGAATCGCTAGTTTTAATTTTTTTGGATCACGATGCGTTGGGCACGATGGAAAGGGACATCTTGCAGACGCTTCCTTTCCAGATTTTGACACGATTATCCGACCCAGAACTCTCTCTAAAAATTTTAGTCGAGTTGATATCGTTGTCACGTCTGTCATTCTTGTCTTCTGATACAACACGAGACTCTTGTTCTATCAGAGACAAACCACCGATAGCAACCACTAGCGCATCTACAGCATCTTTTACTTGATTTGCAACATCATCACTTCGACGCTTACGTGGAAGATCCCACACATTCAAAACGTTTTTTATTGCCCACTCAACAACTTGCGTTTTAGTGTCAATCCCTTTTACGATCTTTATCCCGCATAATTTTCTAGCTGTCTGAGACGAGATATAGCTGACTGAAGTGTTTGTAAGCAATTCTGCTAGAACAGATGTCACTCCATTCATCTTGACAAGCGAACAGATCGTGTTTGCAGATGACAGACCTGGACGAAAAGCTTGTAATGACTGTTCAACGATGATCTTGTCTGGTGTTCCAATTGATAACACGTGTTTTACTACGATGTCTAACACAGCACTGACTTTGTCTTTTACGTTATCGATATGATCGATCGTCACTGCGCCAACTAACAATGGCTGCTTGTGCTCATTTATCACAGACAGACCGACACACGAAGTTGAAACGTCTAAGCCTAAGATTAACATCACATCACACTCAATTCTTTCAATTCTATTTCTGTCAGTATTGAATATTCTGTGTCATTTTCAAAAGCAAATTCTAGCGCTGCTTCTGCTTTCTTTATGACTTTTTTGTTGATGCGCGAGCGCGGTTTGATCTCGATAAGCTCTTGTCTGCCATCAGACCACACGACAAGAAAATCTGGTGTATAAGATCTGATTTTTGAAGTGCGTTCAGAAGCAACGTATTCAACGCTAAGCGGTTCATATAGCCAAGTGTTTACATCTGCGTTTGCATCCAACCAGCGCATAAACGCAAATTCCCAACCGCTCTTGTATCTGTTGCAAGCAGCTGTGCGAGAAGAAATATACGTGCCCTTTTTACTCATCTAATAATCAATCTTGTGTCTGATCGTGATCGCAGATCCTGCGCGTTTCAATACTGGTTGGGCAAGCTTTGATCTCATGACAACGTTTAATTTTGAATCAAGCCACACTACGCCACTGATATAAACATTTGGTTCTGCTGGCTCTGTTGTGTCTTGTGTCGTCTGCAGATGAAGATATGTTGGATTGCTTGAAGAATTAACTGTCTGAGGCAACGCAATAGCGTCATAACGCATCACATATATCGGTCGCATGCCACGCCACGATAACGAATACTGCTGCTGACCGAATCTCCACAGATGCGGAGATTTCACAACAATCATGCCCTCATCATAAAAGACGTGTCCGACAGATGCCCATGATGCATGTGAACCAGACGCACATGCACGATACAGATTGCCATATCCGTCGTCCCTCAATGTCATGCCAAAAGCTCCAGCAGATCCAGACATGTCTGTGTCTGTGATCGTCAATGAATTTGGACTTATCTTGCTGCCATATAACGCGCGATCTAATTCAAAAAACGTCAATCTTGGAGAGTCACCGTCACGAAGTCTCTGATATATCGTCAGCGGAGGCGAAGATAGCGTGCCGCTTATGAAGCTCGTCATAGCTGGCCCTGGGCGCTGTGAAACAAGTTCTGGACTTGGACCGATCGCTCCATTCACTACGTCGCCTGCTGATCCCGAACTGTTTTGTGAAAAATCAAACAGCAGAGATGCAGAACTTATAAGATCTGTCAGGCGTATCTGCGACGCAGCTGATCTATGTAGCTCGTCTTGAAACATAGTCTGATCTAAATCTGAGAGCAGCGCATATGATGGAACGTATGTGCCATCGTCGCATGGCAAGATCAACAAATTTGCTAGTCTTGTGTATTGCGTATCTAAAAACTCATCTGCGGTTTTGACTGTTGTTGTAGATGCGATAGCTGACGCTGTCAAGCGATACAGTCTTGGATATCTGCCAAGCGCAAAATCTCTTGTAAAATTCTCAAGATTGATCATGTGTCCATCAACGCCTAGAGCTAATTCAGCATTGATTGGCGAGCTAGTCGTGCCATCAAACTGCTGAAATGGTGTCAGCAGCACTCCACCATGCTCTCCAACGTTTCTACGTTGTGGAGATTCTTTTGTGAAGAACGGAGGTATGCACAAAAAACAGCCAGACGGAACTGTTTCAAATCCATATGTTTTTGTAGCTTCTAATTCAGCGTCTGATATCCATCTTTCATAATAACACACATCATGAACTTCTGCTTGCAATGGATGAGCAAACGAACTTGAAATTGGCTCATCTACACCAGTAGCGCTTATTAGCGTCTCTAATCCATCTCTGTTCGCTACGTCTGTAGCAAAAAAATATGCTTGACTAGACGTGCCAGAATTTGGTCCGTTATAATAATTGCCGACGCACATAACGTATGGCTGATTGACAGAACTTGTTGGTGCAATTGAGGAAGCATTGACAACAAATCTCGCTGACGCTACACCATCAACATCAATTGATCCACTATAATTTGACTGAGCGCTGCCCCAACGAATCGTGACTCGCTGCCAGACGTTGCGCTTAAGAGCGTTATCTGCTGACAAAAACGTCATAGACGGCAATGACGCTAGATTCACTCTTGACGGAGATGTTGTAGCGCTGCTAGACAGTTGCAACAATATTCTATATCCATTTATGATACCATTCTCATCACGTGACGAACCAGACACAACTGAAACAGCAAAACATGATGACAGGTGCAATAGCGTTCCTGCAGTCATGTGTGCTGTTCGATCTGGAGCATAGCGTGGGTTTATTCTAAAATCGATGCTAAAAGCACCTGACGGAACGAGATCACCTCTGACAACAGATCCGTTATCTCTGTCAAGAGATGGATACAACAAGACTGATGACGTTGAGACGTTAGATCCTGTGAAAAAATTCAAGCAATGATAATTCGTGTATGACAGCGTCGCGTTTGCATTCCATGGCCGAGCAAACGCGCCAAGATTTTTGATCGCGTGTTTCAGACCTGTCTCAGCAGTGTATTGGACTGTTGGCGTGTGTCTGTAAACATCGATCGCGACGCTGTTTTTTCGTGACACAGGCAATCTCTCAACGCCACTAACATATGCATTCACTGCAGCATAAATTGATGATCCTGTGTTTCTTGCTTTTGTGTATGTCAATGCATCTGTCAAAAGTTCAATTGATGCATCATCATGCGAGCCAGTATATGTCGCTAGCGTTTCACGCTCGCGTCTGCTTTTTCTAGCAAAAACATTTATAGAACCAGTTGCGCCTGAAGACGAAGAAGAAAATGAATGCAGTGGCTCTACAATGAGCGAATACGAACTGATGCTGCCGTTTTTAGCGTTAAAAAGAGACACTGCATTTCCTTGAATTAAAAATCTAATCTCAGACGCAACGTTGTCTGACGCTCGTTATTTTTTTCGATCGGACGCGACAGTTTACCAACAGCTAGCAACGTATCATTTGCATCATAAAGGCCGATGCCAGTGATGTACGTAAATGAGCGCTGAGTGTCTTCCTGACCAGAATCAATAACAACAATTCTATTCTCATCATCTTTAAATGAAGGATTTGATGAATAGTTGAATTCATCAGCTCCAGCTTGACAAAAAACAAGCATAGAATTGATATTTGTCACATTCTGAAACGTAGCAGCTGTTTGCGATCCAGATTGGAATCTTGCTGTCGCGATGTGATCGATGATGTTGTCGATTGACGCACTGACTAAGAAATCTGGTGAAAACGCTGCTTTCTTACCCGTCTCTGTCCCAGTCGCACCCAAGATCGTCTGTCCAGTTAGCGTCATAGCGTCAATCGCGCCGCTCATGAATTGAGAACCAGACGTGATTTTTAATAGATCGAGCACAACTATGCCACTGTCATAAAATATGAGACCGACATTTCTTGTCGTGTTAGCAGAGTCAACGATCTGACCGAACTGCCCACCTGGCGCGATCAATTTGTTTGAAGCTGCGCCAATATCAGTATAAAACGCTGAACCAGAGACGCTAGTCACGTTTAGATTTGAACCAGTCATGTATGACGTAGCAGACTCTGGAAACGCGATGTTTGATGCAGTCTGATAGAAACGCATCACAAACGTCTCGCGCTTGATCTGATCACGTGAAAACAGACGCTTAAACGAGATAAACAAAGCTGCAGATATTGCATCAGACGCTGTCGTGCTGCCAGGCGGAGAAACAAACTGCTGATTTTGCGATCCAAGAAGCAACTGAGCGTATTCACGATATATGTCCATCTTTTCTCTCATCATGAGAGATGATGATGGAAACAGCTCTTTGCCAAAAGAATCTTGACCGACTTTTGATGACGAGACGATCGTGCTGTTTGGATAAAGTCCGATCGTCATGTCAAAGATCGGATTTGCAGCTTGCAAAGAGAAATCTTGATCATAGACAGTCTGAAACAGAGACGATGTGACACCTGGGCCCACGCCACCAGTAACAAAATGTTGATATCTTTTTCTGCTGACGCTGCCACTGATATCTTCTTGCAAGACATCAATCAGCTGCGACAGAGAGCTTCTTGTGCTCTTAAGATCACTTGGTGATATTTCTTTATAAATAGCCATTGTTAATTCTTTCTACGATTACAATAATTTGCTGATTGACACTTTGAATTCTATCACCGCACCAGACTGGATGCCTGTCACTCTTACGTACGTGTCAATTATGTTTTTATTTGCTACGTTACCAAACACTGAAAACGTTGCATCAGTTAACGATTTCACAGCAATTGTGAACTGCGTGATCGATCCACCGACTGCATTTGTATTTTGAGATCTAAGAACTCTATATGACGCTCGACGTTGAGCATCAACAGATTCTGGAGCTGTTTTTTGCAACTGCAAAAACAGATCGTTCATCTCAGCTATAAACGCTTGGTCGCGCAATTCAACGTCAATTGACGTCTCATTTTGAATCGTTTGCTCAATCACGAGCAATGAAGACTTTTGAGAATTTCTGCCAAGTGTCACAACACCAGTCGCGCTATCGACACTGCTATCACCTGACAGAGTCAAGTTTGGCAATCTGATCAGATTTGGATTTGAGACGCTGATCAGCTTGTATTTTTGTGCATACTGCGCAGAAGTCAACGCTTCAAACACTGGTGTGTTTTTTTCAATTTTCTCCCTGCCTGCAGAGCGTCCATATTTTTGAATGATCTTATAATTTACTTCATCATCACTTAACGCAAACTTAACAATATTAAACGAGCCATCATTTCTAGCGATAGCTGCTCTGCCCTGATCTGTCAAGACAGCATCTAACTGTATGTTGTTTGTCGTCGAATCAAGAATACCCATTTTGTTAAATCCCTCTGATACTAATTAGAGCGAGAGTCTCGAATGTTGATTTTTATATTTCTCGCGTATAGCGCGTCAAGACTGATCAATTGCAGATTATAAGATCCTTCTGTTTCAAGAACAACAACGCGCTCACTCTTGTTTCTGTCAGTAGAAATCGCTAAATGTTCTGGTGAAAAAATCACAACGCATTTTGACTTGCCAGATTCAAACACCACGTCTGGAAACGGATCTGTCTGATAGAACAGATTCGGATATGCTTTTGGGCAACCTTGTGGGACAATTCTGTCTATTGTCAGAGCGCCATTAAATTTGCAGAGCAACTGCGCAGAATACGCAGATGACATGCTGTGTGCATCTATGCTTGCTATGGCGTATACGTCTCCAGACGTAAAATCATCGTCAACAAAATACGTCAGCGCTTCTTTTGCTCGAATTATTCTTTCGGCTTTTTCTACAGACGCGACGCTGATCGGGCTAAAATCGATCTCAGCTAATAGCAAAAACGGCTCTTGCAAAGATCTTCGCTTGTAAATTTGAAATTTGACAATGTCTCGCTGCTTGTTGACGGGCAATGACCACGTCAGAGTTAGAGCGCCACTGATGATGTCTGCTGTGAAATCCGCTGGTGGCGGTGGTGGGATCAATTCTTCACAAGCAACATCTTGAATAGTTCCAGACGATACGCACGAAACAGTCACATATCCAAAAACACCAGTGTCAGTGACTGCTGGTATTGAAACATCTGCAACAATCTTGACAAGATATCTGTACGTTGACCCATATTTCACTGCTGGGTCGACATATCTTGCTGGCGCTGATGCTTTTATGTAGATTTGCGTTATGTTTTTGTTTAGCGCAGCTGTGTTTGTTTCTTGTTTTTCAATCAAAAATCCTCTGATCGAGATCGACGGAATAGCTTTTGCGCCGTTTTTTACGGGTGTAAATTTTCCATCTTGCAAAGATTGCTGAGTCTGAATCCATCCTGAAGCTATAGCTGCATTTTGTGCAGATTTCGTTAATGACACAGAAGCTTTAGCTGCTGGAGCACTGGGTGACGTGAAATTAGCAGCCATCTTTGATATGACGTCATTGATGACGCGAGAATTTATGCGACTTCTTGCTGAAGCTTTCGCAGCGTTAGCAAACTGAGCGTCAACAAGCGGCGCTGACGGGATCAACACAGACATAGCTGAATTAAGTGACAGAGTTGTCACGTGTTCTGGTGTTGTGTTGTCTAATGACGCAGCTATTTGTTTTCTCGACTGACCACCAACAGCGCCATCAGTTGACAGCAACAACAGTGAACTTGAGACAGCCGACACAAATGATTCTGGCGTCTTTGATCCGTCAACTGTCAGCAGAGAAAAATCGCCGCTTAAAAAGTTTGTTTCTGTGATCAGTGCAGACGGCAATTCATCAGGTTTGATCGCATCATGTTTCGTCGTGATCAGCAGTTCTACATATCGCGCAGGATCTAACTTATCAAGCTCAGTCGGCTCTGAGACAGATTCGTCTTGCGTAAAACGCCCATACACGAATTTTGCAGTTACTGCTGGTTCGCCAAGATCAAGAATTGACAGCTCTCTAGATAACGAACTGTTCATAGTGACTCCACGCTAATAAAAAGAGTAGTGAGCTGATTTGCTTCACTAGATCTTGTGTCATCAATTTCGAGTTGAGTCGCTCCATTACTTAGTGATGCATTTACGTCAACTTTGAAAGATGCCTGATCAATTGGGATCAAAAACACTCTGTCAAACTTTTTAGCTGTTAAAATCTGCTGCGATATCAAAAACGGATCTGACAGACGTGACGTGATCTCACCGATAACAGTGACAATAGTCGTAGAAGCCTGTCCCACTTCAGCTTGCTTTGTTGTCAACACAGATGTCAAGCCTTGTGGCCTTGGAGCTGGAGCGATCGACGAGCGAGTCACGCCAACAACTTTGGCTGGAGTCTGCGGTGTGTTTGTTCTCGCTGGTGGAGCGGGCTGTGCGATCCCTCGAGTCACGCGAGTTTCAAACAACACATTGACTAGCTGTTCATCAAACGTAGGCGGCGCATCTAGCAACCACCACGTAGTTTCATTAAAATCTATGTCAAACGTTGTCTTTAATAACGTTTCTAAGCAGTATGAGATCACGTGATTTTTAGCGATGCTATCTTTCACGCTTTGCGAAATCTGTGAATAATCTCTGTCACTCATCAACGTTGTCACTGGTTGATTAGACTGTGCAGCAAATTCTACGTTTGATGAACGCTTTCCAACTCTGCGCGTTGGAATGAGTGACCAAGAAGCAGTAGATGAATCTGATGGCGCGTGCTTGTTTTGATCTCTCACAACAAATCTTGCAAGATCAAAACAAAATGATTGCTTTTCAAAGACAACAGATGGACGCAGCAGATCGCGTTTAAAAACATTTACTTTGATCAGATCGTTATTAATTTGCTCTGTGAACTGTTGCTGCAATGAAACTCTTCTGCCAAACGTTGTCATGAAACCATACGGCAATCCAACAACGAGCGCAGAACCTGTCACAGATGCACACACAGATTCGACGATCTCTGATGTGTTTTTTGTCAAAAAAGAAAAATCAGTGATGTATTTTGAAGTTGTTTTCGCTGCGCTGATTGAATCATCAAGAACAGACTGGATCATCGCCAGCTGCTCTGGTGTCATGATGTACTGCGCTGACTTACCCGCAGCGTTTAGCAACAGCTGCAATGACTGCTGTGATTCTTGACTTGTTAACGTGTCTGCGATAGCTTTTGCAGTAGCTGACACAAGCGTCAGAAACGAGTGCAGAGCTATGTTTGTTATCATAAACGCATTTTCAATCTCTGCGATCTCAGACATCACAAACGCAGATCTTGTCGGTCTGACTGTGATCATGTAAGCAGCAGTCTGCGTTGTGTTGATCACTACGCTCGGCACAGTGTTTGTTGCGACAAGCAACATGATGCTGAACAAGATCAATAAAATAGAACTGTCTGTAGCGTTTGAATATAGTGTTCTGTGTTCAAACTGCAAATTTCTAAAAACGTTTAGAACTTCAACAAAGATCTGAGTGACTGATGACAGCAAGCCTTTAGAATTTTCAAGCGCAAAGATCAGATCTCGCTTTGAAAATGAATAATCATACGTCTGAGGTACGATAGCTCTGTCAGAGAAAAATGAACTTATGATCGCAGCTTGAGACGTGACGCTAAGAGGAGTTGTTTGCGCAAGATCTCTCGCTACAAATGATGATGCACCATCAGTCTCTGATGATTTTGTGATTCTAGAAATGATGTAACAGAAAATAGCTGCAGCTAGCGATGAATTTGTAGCTGCAGAGCGCAAGACTACAGCAAAAGGATCTGGAGTAGTTGTTTGCGAAACAGACAGCTTTGTTGTGAGCGTCTGCAGAAGATCAGACGCACGAGATAGCTTGTCTGACAAAAACGCAGAATCTGTTGGCTGCGGTTCTGCTACGACAGGTATCCAGTTTGCGAGTATGTTCGCTTACCGCGCCGTCGTGCGCCACAGATTGTCTATAGCAGCGAGTGAAAAAACTGTATCACTTGATCCCAACAAAGATTCAAAATATAAGCGCTGCCCTGGCAGAAAATCGCTGACATAATCATCTTCATATCGAAGGACGCGCTTCTGATCAATCGTGTCAAAAATCGTGCTCATGCAAGAACCAGTTACTTGCTGAGAGACGACAGAGCCACCAAGCACACCATAGATCTTGTCTGTGACAGCTGCGTAATTGTTTTGCGGCTTTTGCGTCTCAAGCAAGCTAAAAACTGGGTTCATCTTTTGAACAACTGCAGCTAAAGACAGTCGATACTCTCTTGACAGTGTGACAAGAAGCGTCGAGAGAGCAGTCTGTTTGGTCAGTGAAGAGTCTAACAGCCTGATGCTTGCTGATGTGCTGTCAATGAGCTGTGTGATTTTAGCAGCTGGCATGTTCACTATGTCATTCACTGTAAATGCAGAAAACACATCAAACAGAGAAGATGGCAAACTGCTAAGACTAGTTTCAAGCGACGCGCCAGGTTCTGCACTTGTGACAAGATTTTTTTTCAGCAGCGCTATCAGTGGAGAAGATGTTCGCTTTGCACTTTCACAAAGCAAAAGAAAAGCTTTGGTCGCAGTGCATTTTTGCGTATACAGCGCTGACGGCACAAAATTTGTAAATTCTAACGCTGACGTTGGCGTCTGTTTTGGCGCTGCGCTTGAACTATTGTAAAGGCTGCTATGCGCAGCGATGTACGCTGTCGTCAATCTGTTATCAGATGAACGTGGATCTAGAGCTTGCTTCAGACTCTCAAACTGAGACGACACACCGTTTAAGAATGTGCTGATAGCTGTCACAGACTGAAACGTTCCAATCGCTGCTCTAGCTGAGATCAGATCTTTTACAGCGCTCTCACTTTCAACTGCTGATTGTATCATTCGTTCAGCTTCTGATGCGCGCAGCGCATCACTCTGAACACGCAGAGAAAAACAAGCAGCTGTAGAACTATCAGCAGAACTAGACACGCTTGGAAAATCAACGTACGCTAAAATCTCTGGAACGTCTGGTGCGAATCCAGTCAAGATCTCTATGTTAGATCTTCCCAGCTGATCAACTGTTGTCTGCGGCGTCTTCTCAAGTGTGACAACTGTCACATTTGGAACTGTTGGAGGCGGTGGATCTGGTGGAGCTACTGGTGGGCTTAGCTGTAACTGAACTGCATTGCGCGCAGTGAACGCTGGCAGTGGGAATCCTGGTGTTGTGTCATTTATGATGCGAGCTGGTGGCGCAGAGAAAACAGCACCAGATGATTTTGGAGCGAGTTGAATCATGATAACACCAATGAGGGACCTACAACAAACACATCAACGCTCATATTTGGAGACAGCGCTGCGAGCGCATATGTCAATGTGTCAGGCACTATGCTGACATTGTGATAGATGTTCACTCTAGATCTGAATGAGTTGACATATCCAACAAGTTCAAATTTTCCATCTGAAGCAAGAGCGATCACGACATATCCGACTCTAGTCTCGTGTAACTGATCTGTGATCGTTAACAACACAGATTTCACAGAAACTCTCTCAGCAGAGATGCTTATATCTCCGCCCTCTGCTGGCTGAAACGTCACATCAGCGATCACTGGTTTTGATGAAAGACCGATCGCTGCATCTATGAATGGATGTCGCAGTGATCGCGATTCTTGTTTCACGATCACGCCGTCGTGCAGAGCATAAGGATGACGATAAGTCGCTGGATAGTATGAATATGGCTGCGAACCTGAGACAAATTTTACAAACTGCAAAAGCGATTCTGGATCTCTTCGAGTTGTGTAGACAGCATATCTGAAATTGCGTGAGATCGTTGATAGCGGCATCGCGTCTTTGAAGCTGCCAGATGACACTACACCAAGATCTGTCTCGTCACCTGTGTCTCTGTCAATTCTTAAGACGCTGAATAACATAGCTTGATCATACTCAGCTCTCTGCGTAGCTATCTCTGAGTTGAACAGATTTGAACTTGCATCTGAATTGATTATTGATCTTGCTACTGATGCATCACCTGATCGCGCTGTTGGTTCAATAACAAATGACGTAAGCAGTCCATCATTTGTTATTGACGTTGAAAGATTTGTCAGTTTTGGTTGTGCATACGCGATCTGTGAGCCAAACGCAGACACTGTCTGACAAGGCAATGAGACGCTATTTCCACCCGATTGCAATTCAACGCCATATTCACACACATCTTGAAACACAAGACTGTCATTTATGGTGATTGAGCGCTGACCATGTTCGATCTTTTCAATTGCAATGATTGTTTTTATTCCGTTAATGATCCTGCTAAACTTGACAAAATTGACATTAAAGATGTCTTTCACGCACAGATCAAATCCCTCTTCTGCGCGTAATACAATAAATTTAGCATCAGCAAAATGCGTCTTGTTTTGCGGCTTGATGACTAATCTAGTGCCAGATGAATATGCGTTCTCAGCTGCGTCAGATGCTACAACTACAATTTCGCAGATATTTGACAGTGATTTATCAAATCTGATCTCTGCGTCACCATAATTTTTTGCGATCAGATCAAAGTTTTGCAAAGCAGTTCTGCCAATCTCGCGCTTATAAATGAACGTCAAATTATCACGCGCATTTACAGACAAGACTGGCACATCTGCAGACATGCGAAATTCGCATTTTGGATTGTCGATCTTGTTAGAAACAAGCGAAAACTGTTTTAGCAGTGACGCTTGCATCGTGACAGATCCGATCAAGACGTCATCTCGAAGCGCATATGCTGTGACTGACACGTTGTTTTGTATGTCATCTTGAGAGATGCGTAACACAGCTTCGTGCGTGTACGCGTCTGACGCATTGACAACGCTTGACACTTCACGCATCGCGTCACCAATTGCACTGATCGCTTGCGCAGCGATTGAGCGCAGCCCATCGCCGCCAGTCATCATATCAATGATCGTGTTTTGCGAATCCGTTGCTGAAACAATCTGGCGCGTGTCAATGTTTGACACTGACTGCACAGATCGAGCTGTTGATTCATCAAATATGATCTGTTCTTTTACGTTTAACTGAATTGCATCAGACACAGATTGAGTAGTCAACACTGCATCTTGCGTCTGCTCTGTCAGTTTTACTTTGATTATATGATCAGCAGACGCGCGGACACGAACAGACAGCAGAACATCATTGTTCTCTGTTCGTATGATGACAATTGGATTGTTTGCAAATTCTATCGCAGATTGCGTCTGCTTAAACTTGATCATTTTTCAATCACGATCGTGAAAATTCTTAAAAAGACAAGCGCACCATTTGAATTTTTGAAAATGCGTCCATAAAAAACGACTCTTGACGTGCCTGCATATCCCGCGTCAATAGCGTGTAATTTTACAACATCACCGCGATGAAATGAAAACATCTGCATAGCGATTCTGTTGTTTAGAGGTCGCGGATTCATATACACGTTTGTGCGTGGCAGATCGCTCACGTTTTTAACGTGTTGCTGCGGCGAGATCGGCACAAGCGGACCGATCGGTTGATACTGACCAAGCGACTCACCCAAACTGTTTACGGGCGGCATGTATGCAAAATTAATTACATGTGACAGCAATGGATCACTATACAGTGGATCTGAACCATTGATCTCACCAGTCTGATTTCTCTTATCAAGAGGAACGCTATCAGTGATAGTGAACACAATCTCAGATGGCGAGACTTCAAATTCATTATCAGCAAAACTATCAACAGTCTGCAGAAGTGATTGATATTGAAGTGAGCGTGTCGGATCGACGCTGGAGATCAGATCTGCGTGATCGTCTTGAGTCGCTGCGACTGAACCCGTTGAGACGAAGGCGCGGCCACCAGAGATGACAACAGATCCAGAAATTGATGCTAGTACATTTCCAGATTCATCTGATCTTGCAACGATTGTGTCTTGCTGTTTTTGTGTTGCTTCAAATGATATGCGTGATGACGCATCAAAGAGCACACCAGCTCCGTTGTCTGCATAAACAACGTCTGAGTCTTCAAATGCATAAAACGCAACGTCAAGGTTTCCAGCTGAAAGCTGCCTGCGGCCCTCGATAGTCAGTATCGAATCAACTACGCGGCTGTTTTTATCAAGCAATCCCACTATTAATAGTTACCTCTGTCGGCTGCTCTGACACAATTTCTTTTTCTGCAGTGACTGTTTGCGCTTGTGTTTCTGCATATCGCTCAACAGTTTCTTTAGATTTTTTCTTGTTTTGATTCTTTTTGCTTAGCAGCTCTTGTGCTTTTGACATCGATTCAGCTATCGCTGCTTTTGTCTCGATCACAGGTAGTTCACGCTGTTCTTGTGTCGCTGATTGCGTTTTAACGTCTGTGTCAGTCTTATGTGTATCAGCTGTTTTTTTCTTCAGTTGATGACTCATGTACGCTGTCTTGTGAGACAGATTGAACTTTTCGATGTGTGATATGATTGCTCTGCTTGCTGGCATGTGATTTCACCAATTTATCATGATGTTGAGATAAAGCGATCATTTCTTTTAACAGCCTGTTTGCGTGCTTCATCAGCAGACGAGCGCGCAACCCAGACGATTTTTGAAAAAAATCATAGCTTTTACTTAGTTCGTCTTCTATCAGAGCTACGCATGCATTGACATCGCTCCAAGTAGCTCTGATCTTATTAATCGTCGTTGTCTTGTCCAAGTCTAACTGTTTCATCAAGATGCTCTTTCAGCGACATAAAAACTTCTGTAGCCAAAACTGAATCTTCAAATCCACGTGAGAGATTTATCAGCAACAAGCCACGTTGTTGATCTGAGAGACCGATCTGATCGATTTGTGCAGACAGTTTATGCACAAACTCTCTTTTTTCAATAAGAACGCTAGCTATTTCAGATTGTGCTTTGTCCATTTTTTGTCTCAACTTTGAACAGAGTCGGGCTTAGTATTCGAATGAATTTGATCAGCTCGTCAGAGCCGATCGTTTCACGCTTTAACACAACAAAATGTCCCCAGAGCTCATGCTCAATGATGTTAGCAGCGTGTTGCCAAGTTGAAATGTCAAGCTCGTGTGCGCTTAAAATAGATGAAAGTTTTTCTGGCAATGACAGTTTCAGATCATCAACAGTTTTTGCGACACCGACAAGATCACCTTTGTTGATTATCTCAGATCTGCAAATGTCAACGATCTTATGCAAGATACCGCAATTTGGACACTCTGCGAAACTTTGCTGCACGACACCATCAATGATGAGTGAACAAGTGACAAAAGAAAAAGCTTTTGGTGACGCTGCGCTTTTATTTTGAGCGAGGATGCACCGGCATTTTATCAAGTGCCGCTGACTATTTTTCATTTTGAAGTGAACTGATTAGAGTTTTTGTTGCGCCAGCGATAGTTGACTCAGCAGCTGACGTGATGATCACGGTAAGCAGAGCTAGATCTTTTTCTGAAATTGAGATCTTGTTTGATCTAGCAGCTGTGATCAAAGTGTTATTGATCTGCTCTCCGATCGTAGTAGCTAGAGTCCAAACAAATTTTTGCGCAGCTTTTACGTTAAAAGATTTTTTAACAGATTTTTGTGTAGTTGTTTTCATGGTACTAACAATTCTTTATCATAAATAGAAATTGCAAGATTTATTTTTAAGAAAAAATCACAAATATCATCATGACACATCACACAACGCAGGCGCAACATCTTTTAATAGAAGCAATCGATCAAGAGCAGATGAAAAAAGTTCTCAAAGCTCTATCTTTTATGAGAAAGATCGATTTTTCTTCATTGCCGACAATAAACAACGCAGTCAAGTCAGCGATTGATGAACTCAACACAAGTCTCACAAAAGACAGCGGCATCATCACAAAAACTAGTGACGTTGTCTCAAGAGCGTTCGCAGCACTGAAAACTAGATCAACTGCACCGTTAAAAACGCCTGTGGGCAAAGCGATTGACATCGCGTCAACTGTCACAAACGGTTTTGCAGCTATGCCAAGCATCATCGACGCAAATGTCAGAGATCCAAGCAAAGTAGCTGACAAACCGCTGTCAGACGCCGTGACAGCGAAAGCCGAGATCGTGCAAAAGCTGATACAGAAAGCGTTTGCGTCTAAAAGCAATCTTATCAGCGCAGAAAAAATCGCAGAAGACATGATGCACGTCAAGCTGCGAACTATCGCTGACATAGCAAAGCGTATCAAAACAGACGTCGGCGCGCGCGATTCGTTTGAACTGATCAGCAAAGCTATTCAGACACAACAGACCAAAGTGCAAAATCCGAAAGCGACGAAAAAACCAACAGAACCAGAAAAAACGACGCCAACAAAAGGCACGACTGGAACTACACCATCTAACACTGCAAGATCTGAAAATTTGGACGTCTTAAAAAAGATTCAGAAAGATTCTGGACTTGATGAAGCGACTTTTTCTAAAGCGCTTCAGGCGATCATCAAACACGGTTACACACTTTCTAAGAAGTCAGCGCCAAAAGCTAAAGCTGCAGCATAAGCTCCAGCTCCAACTGCGCGATCACCCAATAGCACGACTCCGTGCCTCGCAGCATCATCCAGCACTAACAGAGCTCTTGTTAATTCACTGGCGCATAACGCTGATGTCAAACTAGAGCAGATATTTATGCGAACTACACCGCCAAGATTTACTAAGCGACGTTCAAAGATCTCTGATGCGTGTGTTCCGTCAGCTTGTCTAGCTTTTACAGCAGCGATCTTTTTGCGTGTTTCAATCTGCGATGATGGTTTGTTAACAAAGATGCGATTCAACAGCACAGAAGATTCAAATCTAGTTACGTCTTGAAACTGCTTGTGTTGCCACGACAGCTCTGTCGTTGAAACGCTGTCATGTAACTGAAGATCAAGCGCAGCGCACACATCTCCAAGATCGTTCACAGTTTCATCTGTGATCTTAAATGTCATGATCGCTAGCTTCATGCGATCAACGTTTTTTTGCACAGTCAGTTCGATCTCTTTCGAGACTGAGCGACACAAGATAACTGACGCTCTCGCATCAAGCGCTGCTGTCAGCAACTTGTCTATCTCATACACGTTTTCAATGTGTCCATCAACTGCAATCGCTCGCTCGATGCGAGCTAGATCAGCTCCGATTTTCTGAGCTGTGACAGATACACCAGCAGAAAATTCAACGAATGATGATTCTTCTGTCTCTGTGATCAAGATCCGAGCGCCAGATCTTGAACTGCGAAAACAGATCTCAACAAGATCAAAAAAATTTGATATTTCTGGAATGTCTTCTAGCAGAAGCTTGATGTGTTGTCTGCAGAACTGCTGTACGTCAGCTGACTTTGTCTGATTTTTTAGAGAGAAGAAAAATCCTGGATGCTTTTTTTCTAATTCAGAATAATCTTTTATCAGTTTGAGTTTGGTGTGTCGCTGATCATCTCTGTCACGTAATTGTAGATCGCTCTCGCGATCAGACCAAACACGCTTCCTGAAAACGTCACTCCGACCCAACTGATCAGCTTTGTTGCATTTGATTGCCACGCCTTGACCTCGTCTAGCTGTTTCTGCAGCTCTGTCAATTTTTCTGTTGACTCTACGACATCGTCAGACGTTTGTTCTAGTGATTTGTCAACAAAGTCTTGCTTCGTGCGTAACGCTATAACAGATTTTTCTAACTCTGTTAGAGAATCATCTGTCTTTTCGATCTCATCAGAGAGCTGTTTTACATCTATCTCAATACTAGAAATTTTCTGTTTTGTCTGTGTATCTGCCATCTGTATATCTCTTATATTAGATCTAATATTAGATCTGATCTGTTTAGATCTGATCTGTATTTCTGATCGGGCGCGTGATCGCGCGCAAACAAACCAAAACCAATTGTTTCTTTATAAAGAAAGAAGCCGATACAATCTTGTTGCACGCATTATCAATCTAGTTGATGCAATCTCCATTCGAATCAGCAGACATAAATCCAGCTTCGCATTTTGTCATTGTCAATGATTTTTTTCACGATGAGTTGCTAGGCGGCGCTGAGCTAACAACAGCCGCGATTGAATCGTCTCTAAAAGAGAGAGGATTCATAGTTTCAAGAGTCAAATCAAGCGCTTTGACTCCACAGCTCATTTCTTCACATAGAAAACCGCTTTGGTTGCTATGTAATTATTCGCACGCTGACGCGCGCGCTTTGACAGCCATCATTCGATACGCAAGATTCATTGTCATTGAATATGATTTCAAATTCTGCATAGCTAGATCACCAGAAAAACACGCCGCTGAAACAAAATCAAAATGCACATGCTCAACTTCTGAGCACGGAAAATTTGTAACGCAGTTATACAACTCTGCGCAAGCAATCATCTGGATGTCAGACAGACAACGAGACATCACACTGGCTGCGTGCTCAGACATGAAACCAAAAAAGCAGCTGACTGCATCCAGCGTCTTTGATGATCAGACTTTGGATAAACTTCTGCAGTTACGTGACTATCACGCAGCGATCTCGTCAACGCTATCAAATCGCAAATGGCTAGTGTTCAAATCAGACTCATGGATCAAGGGCACTGCTCAGTCACTTGCTATTGCTACATCAAAGAAACTTGATTATGAGTTGGTTGGCGGTGTTGCATATGATGCGATGCTAAAAAAGATCGCAGAATCTGACGGTGTGATCTATCACCCACCAGGTGCAGACACATGTCCTCGAATGATAATTGAAGCTGCGATCATCGGAACAAAGATCGACTGCAACGAAAACGTTCTTCACCTCAACGAAGAGTGGGCAGCAAGCAAAGACATTGTCAACGAGCTGCGTCTGAAAAGAAAAAATCTAGCAGATTTTCTAGCAGCAGAACAACGTCCAGCGATCAGCGGTTACGTAACAACGCTTGACTGCATCAAGCGAAAATATCCAATCGTTGATTGCGTAAACTCAATGCTTCGATTCTGCTCAGAAGTTATCGTTCTCGATGGAGGATCAACAGACGGAACAACATCTCTGCTCCAGACAACGTTTGGAAATAGAATCAAATTATTGACAAATAAAATCGATCTGTCAGCTCCAGATTTTGCTCTTGAAGACGGAAGACAGAAAGCTCGCGCTCGCGCAGCTTGCACTGGAGATTTTTGCTGGCAGCAAGACGCTGACGAGATCGTGTGCGAACGTGACGTTGATGACATCTTTTACATGGCTGTCAACATGCCGCAACACATCTCGCTGATATGTTTACCAGTGATAGAATTTTGGGGCTCTCTTGATAAAGTTCGCATTGATGTAACGCCTTGGAAATGGCGTCTTAGCAGAAATGATAAAAATATCACGCATGGCGTCCCAGCTAATTTGTCAGTGACAAAAGATGACGGTAGAATAGTCGCAAAACACGGGACTGATGGCTGCGATATGATTTATGCTGACTCTCGAGAGCCAGTAGTCGCAGCATCATTCATGTCTCAGCAAGCTGAGTTTGACAGAACTCTTGCTTTGCACGGTGACGTGAACGCTTTAGCTCGATACGCAGCGTGGATAAGCAACATAATCTGCAACATCCCGTGTGTTTTTCACGTCAGCTGGCTTGACATTGAACGCAAACTTCATCTGTACAAAGATTATTGGACTGATCACTGGGCGTCGCTGTATGATGAAAAGCCAACAAATCACTTCTTTAACAAGCCGTGGTCAGATGTGTCTGATGCAGAGATCAAAGATCTAGCTTCGCGCTTGCAGAATATTGGCGGTTGGATCTGGCACAGAGCTTGGGACGGCACAGTCACTCCGAGCATCAGATGCAAACGCGTGATACCAAAAGAGATCATGGAGATGGTCAGATGAAGATCATTGTGACGGGAGCTGCTGGATTGATCGGGAGACATGTCTGCATGGACATGTTATCTGATGATCATGATGTGATCGGGATCGATAATGATTCGCGTCAGATTTATTTTGGCGATGAGGGTTCGACAGCTAGCGTGATAAAAAAGTTGCGTGAGCGCACAAAATACATTCACTACAATGTTGATGTAGCATCTGCACATGAGATTCGAAAGATCTTTGGTGCACACAAAGCAGATCTGATCGTCCATGCAGCTGCGCAGCCGTCACATGACGCCGCTGCGAGATTTCCATTGCTTGACGCATCAACAAATGTCATGGGCACTTTAAGCGTTCTTGAAGCGTTCAGACACGAATGTCCGTCAGCTGTGTTTGTGCATCTGTCAACAAATAAAGTGTACGGAGATCACCCAAACAAGCTTGCACTGATTGAAAGCGCGACAAGATATGATTATGCTGATGGTCGTGATGGGATCGACGAATCTATGAGTGTCATGGGTGGAGTGCACTCTGTCTTCGGCGTGTCAAAGCTAGCAGCAGAAACATACGTGACAGAATACGGAACAAATTTTGGACTGAGAACATGCTCACTGCGTGGTGGGTGTCTGACGGGTCCCGGTCACATGTCAGTAGAGCTTCACGGATTTTTGTCGTATATCGTGAAGTGCGCCATGACAGACAGATCATACACGATCTTTGGATACAAGGGAAAACAAGTCAGAGATCAGCTGCACGCAGCAGACGTATCAGCTTTGATAAAAGCTATGTTTATTAACAGAGTCAATCCAGGTTCAGTCTTTAATATCGGTGGCGGTCGCGCAAACAGCGCTTCAATCTTAGAGATCATATCTCTAATCAAAGATCTTCTTAACAAAGATCTCAAGTATCAATATTGTGACACTCCCAGAGTAGGCGATCACATCTGTTATATCACAGACAACTCAGCGATCACAAAAGCGACTGGGTGGGTCCCGCAGATATCGCTAAAAACCTCTGTGTCTGACATAGCTAAGGGATTCACTCGATGATCGGTTCGCTTCTTGCAACTTTTGGTATCGTTAACTGCAATCGCTTGCACTACGCAAGATCGCAGCTTAAATCACTGATCGCATCTCTTGGAGATGATACAAAGAATTGCGATCTCATCTTTGTTGATAATGCATCAACAGAATCAGGAACGGCAGAATTTTTGCAGCACGTTGAAGATCTAAAAGATTTTCACAAAGTCACAGTTGTAAAACGAGCAGTCAGAGATCACAAAAATGAATTTGCTGCAGGTCTTAACACGATCGTAGAATGTGCACAAGCAGATGTCATAGTCCCGCTTCAAGGTGACGCTCAATTTGTCAGGCGCAACTGGTTACGCGATGTAATAGCGTGTGTTGAGCGACATGACTGCGGATCAGTTGTGATTGATGCACAGCGCAAGATCACGCATGATCGAGCAAAAGACAGTCAAGCACTGATTCGAGTCTCTGAGACGTCATTCATCGATCTGACAAGACCTCCACTAGCTGGCGCAGGTGATGTAGCATACAAAGCTTCGATCATAAAAAGATATTATCCCTGGTCAACAGTTAATGACGCTCACGAAGGTGGCGCAGATTCAGAGACAAAAATGTTGCAAAAGATCAAGCAAGATCCAGCGTCACAGTCACTAGTCTGTTATGTCTTAGCAAATCCAGCGATGTTGACAATTCAAACAGATCCTCGCGGCACAAACGCAAGAGTTCGAGGAAACAAGCGCTATGGCGTCTATTTCTTAGCTCCAAAAGACGATCTATATTATGAGATAAATGATTCTTTGTCGATCACTGCGACGATGACGTCACCGTTTTCGGCAGAAATCGTAGCAGATGCTCACCCAGCTATTGATTGGTCTTTGTCAAGAGCACAAGACGGGTCTTGGCTGAAAAATCCCATCAGACCAGAGACAGCAGTAGAATCAGACTGGACAGAACTGACATGAATCGTTTTGTGTTTGTAACACCGATGCGAAATGCGCACGCTACGCTGCGACAGATGATCAATTCTGTCATCGCGCAATCTTATGACTCATGGCGAATCATCTTAATTGATGACGCTTCTTCTGAAGAATCAGTCAAAGCTACAAAAAAGATCATTGAGCAATGTAACACATTTCTACAACAAGAAAAGATCACAGCTATAAATCAGCAAGAGCGCAGATGGGAGACAGCAAACGTGTTAGCAGCTCTAAATCTGTGCAAATCAGACGAGATAGTTTGTAGGCTTGACGCTGATGACTGGTTAGTCGATTCTGACGCTCTTGCTATCATTGATAGTGTATATGAAAATCAGAAGTGCGACGCTTTGTGGACAAAACACAGATGGAGCTACACAACATATAACATCTCTGATGCTTTGCCAGAAAACGCAGATCCGTACAAGCACGCTTGGGTAACAAGTCATCTCAAGACGTGGCGAGCAGAGCTTTCACATGGAATCAACGATCTGAATTACAGAAATGAATTTGGTGAGTATGTCAAGCGCGCAGGTGATCAAGCGATCTATCTGCCAGTGTTATACAGAGCTAAACGAAAACTATTCTTGCCTCTTGTGACGTATCATTATACGATCGATATGCGCGCAGAGACATTTGCGTCAGATGATGCAAAGTTTCAAAAAGTTGAAGCTGATTTCTTGCGCAGCAGAGGATTTGTTCGATGAAAGTGTATGTGTCTCGTGTGCCACAGCGCGGCCCGTGGGGCGGTGGCAACAGATGGCTTGTAGCTCTATTTGCTGCTTTTCAGAGGCACCAGATCAGCGTCGTGTCATCACCTGCGATGGCTGATGTCTTAATTGCGGCTGGAGTCGAAGACGCAAGCAACACAGAGCTTGGAGTTGTGAATCTTGCAAATTATGCAGCTCGTAGTGGGAAACCTCTGCTGTTTCGAGTCAATGATTGTGACGCAAGAAAAAACACAAAACACATAAATGAAGCGATCTTGTTTGGCAATTCTCTTGCGACAAGAGTGATATATGTTTCAGACTGGCTCAGAGATCACATCGATCCGCAGAAACGATTTGCTCACAAATCTGACGTGATAGTCAATGGCGTAGATCATGACATCTTCAGACCTCCGTTGCAAAAAGCTGCGTCTAGTCGCTTGCGAGTTGTGACACATCACTGGTCTGATAACAAGCTAAAAGGTGCAGCGTGGTATGAATGTCTAGACAAGATGACTCTGACAGAAGACATTGATTTCACGTATGTCGGGCGTCACAAATGTAACTTTGTCGGAAAGACAGTCTCTATTGCTCCAGTAGACGGTCATGATCTAGCAGCAGTGTTAGCTCAACATGATTTATATGTCAGCGGATCTCTATATGATCCAGGTCCAAATCACATAATTGAAGCTGTCAGCTGCGGGCTGCCAGTCATCGTTCACGCTGATGGTGGCGCTTGTGCTGAATTTTCTAATTATGCTAACGTCGCGAGAGATGAAAACGAATTAAAAGCCTTGATATCTAAAAAGATATTTCATAAATCAGATCGAAGATTTTCATCATGGGAATCTTGTGCAGATCTGTATGTCAGCGAGATAAAAAACATATGTCACAATACAGATTCGCAGAATTGATAGAGAGCGTTGCGCAAGCGACAATCGATTGCTATGTCGGTGAAAATTTTAATGCTGAGACAGTCGCAAAAATCCAATCTGACATGCGAAATCGATTCAAGACGATGTTTTCAAAGATCGGCAAGCCAATCTCTGAGCGCGCTACTGAATGGTTGGCAGACGAACATCTAAAGCTTGCAGCTGTTAATGAAAAACAAACGATCTCTCAGACTGGTCTGCTTGTCAGAGCTGTAGCTCTGTCTGAACTGAGCAAAGATGACAGAGAGATGCTGAAAAAGCTGCTGCCACCAGACATCTCTATCATAGGTGCACAGCTTGTCTAGATTGCGCATAGCGTTTCATAACGTCGATTTCACGTCATCATCTGGTCCAAATGCATTCTGCACAAGACTAGCAAAAGAATTGTTTTTTCAAGAACACGTATTAGTGACGCCTGGTGACGTGTGTGATATCGATCTTGTGAACATATCAACGACAACACCGTGTCGTGGGAAAAAAACAATTCAACGACTTGATGGCATCTGGACACGCGGGCAGCTTGACGCTTCTAGAAACGCTCCAATACTCTCGCAATATAAAACAGCAGATCACGTGATATGGCAGTCAGATTATGACAGATCGCTTATCACGCGATACTGGTTTGATCGCGATGGCACTGTGATTCGCAATGGTGTCAATGAGCAGAAAAACACTGACACAAATCTCATAGAAAAGATCAGAAGTTTAGCAGACGTTGTCTTTTGTGCTTCAGCATCGTGGCACCCACAAAAGCGATTAGAAGCAAATGTCTGCGCGATGAGATCTTATGCTGCTCAGACAAAACAGAGATGTTGTTTGTTAGTGCTTGGAAACGTGACAGATCAGATCCCTGGCAATGACATCTATTATCTGTCTCACGTTAATGAAAAAATTTGCTTTTCTGTTTACAAAGCTTCTGATGCGCTGATGCATCTAGCGTGGCGAGATCACTGTCCAAACGCAGTCGTTGAAGCGCTGTCTGTGGGAACACCAGTCATCTGTGCGTCTTCTGGTGGCACGCATGAATTGCTTGTAGAAAAATCTGGCGTCATCATTCACGATGACAGAGATTCTGAGATCAACGATCTGGTGTTTGATTTTGACAAGCCGCCAGAAATTAAAATTTCTCACTTTGATTTACCAAAGCGCAATTCATTTAGTACATCAACATATATGATACAAAACGTTGCGCAACAATATGTGTCAGTCATGCTGAGGCTGTTAAATGACTAAAAGAGGAAATGTAATAGTCACTGGTGTGACTGGCCAGGACGGCTCTTATCTAGCTGAGAAATTGCTTCTGCTTGGTTATGATGTGATCGGAACAAAGAGATCATCTACGACAAACACCGATACTCATCAGAATCTAAAAGCAGCTACGCAGCTAGCAAGTTCTCTGAACAGAGAATTACAAATTGTAGATCTAGATCTCAGTTCGTCATCAGACATCATATCGCTGATCAGACACGTCCATCCAGTCAGAGTGTTTAACATGGCTGCTCAGACACATGTTGGGACGTCATTTTCACGTCCAGAATACACGCTTGACATCACTGGCGTGGGCGCGACCAGGATTTTTGAAGCTTGCATGATGCACGGTCCAAAAGATTGTAAAGTATATCAAGCGTCTACAAGTGAAATGTTTGGCGGCGCTGACAGACCGCTGCGCTCTCAAACTGCTTTCAATCCAAAATCACCCTATGCAGCAGCTAAAGTGTTAGCACACAATTGTGCTTCTCTATATCGCAACAGAGGTCTATTTGTCTCTTGTGGCATACTGTTCAATCATGAAAGTGAGCGTCGCGGGCTCACGTTTGTAACGCGAAAAGTGACAAATGCTTTCGCGGCTATAAAACTTAAAAAGCAATCATCTGTCAAGCTAGGATCTGTCTCACCGAGACGTGACTGGGGATATGCACCTGATTACGTTGATGTCATGATTGCTAGTCTTGAAGCTCACGAGCCGCGTGACTTTGTCGTTGGAACAGGCGTCTCTCATAGCATCAGAGATCTTGTCATCGCAGCTGGAAACGCAGTAAACATGAGTGCTGAAGAAGCGCTGTCGCGTGTCGAGACTGATTCTGCGTTTATCAGACCGATCGAAGTTGAAAATCTGATCGCTGACACAAGCGAAGCTGAATCTTATTACAACTGGCGCGCGACTGTATCGTTTCATTCGATGATCGAAAAAATGGTAGCGCACGATCTTGCTCTGCTCTCAAAATAACATGAAAGCATACATTCACTCTCCACAAGAAAACTGGATCGTTGACAGAATTGTCAGAGAGTTTTGTGAAGACAACTCTGACATAGTTTCACAGAATTTGCAGTCTGCTGATGTGATCTGGGCGCCTGCGGGTTGGTGCATCGATCAGGTGTCACACATCAAGCTTCCGATAGTGTCAACTATTCATCACATAGTTGAGCAGAAGCAAGAGCAAGCTGAGCACATCATCAAGCACGATCACGCTGTCACAGCGTATCACGTGCCAAATGCAAGAACTGCAGCTGCTCTCTCAAAGATCACGACAAAGCCGATAATCGAGATCCCGTATTGGATAAAGCCAGAATCATGGTCCAAGATCACTCCACGAGAGCGCGAGATGGCTCGCATAAGCCTTGGTGTTGATACCAGTGTCAAGTTAATCGGCTCATTCCAGAGAGACACAGAGGGCTCTGGTGCAGTCAGACCAAAACTTGAAAAAGGCCCAGATATCTTTTGCGATTATGTTGAAAAGCTTGCGCAGACTGAAAAAAAGATCGTTGTCTTGCTGACTGGATATCGCAGACAGTATGTCATTGAGCGCTTGAAAAACGCAGCGATCAGATTTATCTATGTTGAAAATGCGCCAGCAGACGCGATGCGCTGGCTGTATAGTGCTCTAGATCTGTATGTTGTGTCTTCTAGATGCGAGGGTGGGCCTCAAGCTCTGTTGGAGTGCGCTGCTTGTGGTGTTCCTATCATCTCGACACCTGTCGGTTTAGCTGAATCTATCTTGTCTCATGATTCTATTAACAGTGATCTGCTTTTAGCTACGCCTAACACTGAAATCGCAGCAGAAAACATAAAAACGTTTCATTCACATAACCTCTATCAGTCGTATAGAGACATGTTACAGAAAGTTGTAGGAAAATAATGATCGCAGGTATCTGGTCTGGACATGATTCTTCATTTGCTTTGTTTGACAAGCTGAAGCTTGCGAAGCACTGCGAGATAGAGCGACATCTGCGTGAAAAAGAGATCGCTTTTGACAGTCTCCAATTTATGGAACAACAACAGATCGATCTCAAAACTATCGATGCGTTTGCTACGTGCTGGTCAACAAACGCTATCAAGCGCTCACCGCATTTTCATAAAATCGCTGACAAGCGCTTGCATGTAGTCGGTCATCATGAAGCACATGCATCTGACGCTCGTTTCAGCAGCAAGTTTGAATCATGCGCGATCTTAGTCATCGACGGCGGTGGTTATGATGACAATGCAAACACAACGATCGCGACGAGTCTCTGGATCTCAAATAACCCAAATCATCTTGAGCCAGTGTTCAAGATCAACGAAAGTGATCTGAATATCGGCGGGCTGTGGACAAGAGCTACGCGATATGTTTTCAGTCTTGAAAGCGGCTGGCCACAGGGACATCAAGCTGGCTCTGTCATGGCGATGGCAGCTTTTGGAGATCCGAAAAAATATCACGAAAGATTTATGAGCGCATTCACAACTGACAGAGCGAAAGCTCAAGCAGCGCCACCAGGTCACATCAAAGGTATGTCTGCTAAAGATCCTCGCAGACCTTCACACAGGTATTTTTCTGACTTAGAAAAACTTGCAAAATCATCTGAACAAGAAATGTTTGATCTTGCTGCTGGTTTGCAAAGCGCGACAGAGAAGATCATTTTCAAATTTGTTGAACAAGCATTGTCACACTCTAACAACGTCTGTCTGACTGGTGGTGTTGCATTAAACACAGTGCTTGCTGGTAAATTGCTTGTGCGCTATCCAGATGCGCGTTTTTTCATCCCAGCTGTTCCTTATGATGCTGGACTGTGTGTTGGCGCAGCGCGACACATGCTACACATTACTGACAAGCAGACGTGGTCACCAGATGAGTCATGGAATGTTCCATATCACGGCGGCGAATATGACGCAACAGCAGATGTAGCTGCGTTCATCTCAGAGAATAGAGACACGATGTCTGTCAGCTCTGCATCTGACGCAGATGTAGTGTCGTTGCTGTCACAAGACAAGATCGTCGCAGTCTTTAACAGAAGATCTGAGTGTGGTCGACGAGCTCTAGGTCATAGAAGCATCTTAGCAAATCCAGCGAGTCATGACATGAAAGATCTTGTTAATGAACGCGTCAAACATCGACAGAATTACAGACCATTCGCTCCAGCAGTTTTGCGTGAATGTGTGTCAGATTGGTTTGAGCTTGATGCTGATTCGCCATATATGAGTTTTGTTCTAAAATTCAAGCCGTCTGCAGTTAAAAAAGTTCCAGCTGTCGTGCATTTTGACGGCACAGCAAGACTGCAGACGCTTACGCAGCTTGACAATGGGTGGTTTTATGATCTTGTCAAGCTGTGGTACAAAACTTCTAACATCCCTATGTTGCTGAACACTAGTTTCAACGACAGAGAACCGATATGTGAAACGCCACAGCATGCATTGCATTGTTTTAAGAACACTGATATTGACGCTTTGTATTTTGTTAATCAAGGTATCATTGTCACAAAACGGAGATAAGATTATGAAATCAATTGCGTGTATTGGTAATGGATTTGTTGGCGGCTCGCTCACCACTGTGTTTGCAGAGCGTGGTGTTAAAGTTTATGTCTTTGACAAAGCAAAAAAACTCGCAGCTGGTGGAATTGATCTGATTGCACAAAAAAACGCTGAACACAATATCAAAACGTTTTTGCAGCTATGTGAAGAAGATCAGAATTTTTCTGGTATTTTCTTCATCGCAGTGCCGACTCCGATGCGCAAAGATGGAGCAGCTGATCTCTCTATCATTGAATCTGTTTTGTCAGATCTAGCTACTGCTCGAGGTTCAAAGAGAGAGCGCATCGCTGTGATCAAATCAACTTGCCCACCTGGATCGACAGAGCGCTGGAACGAGATGTTCAAGACATCTATGCTGAGGATCATTTTCAACCCAGAATTCTTGCGTGAAGCTTCTGCTCTTGAAGATATGCGCAATCAGACGAGAATTGTCTTGGGCGGACCACGTCCACACATCAATCTTGTCAAGCAAGTGTATGAATCGGCGTTTCCAAACGTGCCAATCATCAAGACGTCTAGCACGACTGCAGAGATGGTAAAATATGTCACAAACATTCATCTCGCTGTTAAAGTTTCTCTTGCAAATGAACTGTATCAGATCTGTCAAGCTCTTGACGCTAACGGATCAAATATTGATTATGATAAAGTCATTGAGTATGCTACGCTAGATGACAGACTTGGAAAATCACACTGGAAAGTTCCTGGCCCGATGCCAGCAGATGACACTGGTGAGCCTGCGTTTGGTTTTGGTGGCTCTTGCTTTGTAAAAGATATCAATGCGCTGATGCATCTTGCTAAGTCGCTTGACATTCAACCAACAACGATGACTGGCGCTTGGCAAAAAAATCTAGAAGTCAGAAAGCAGCGTGATTGGGAAAAGCTTGTGGGCAGAGCTGTCAGTGACACAAATCAATAATGTTGTGAATGTGAATTAGATGAAAAGAACATATCGATCATATGCTGTTGAAGCTTCTGCAAACAAGCTGATCTTAAAGATCAGGATACCGCAGTATATGCACGTGCCTTGGATCCCTTCTCGCACACTGATCAGTCAGATACTTGTTGCACCAACTGAAGAAGAGATGTTGTTGCAATGTGACGTCTTAACATATCTCAAGCAACATCAACCGACTCGGTGGTTAAAATATGCGCAGCACAAGCACCTTCCGATCAAGCTCAAAGTAGCGCAGCCGAGTCTTGTGTCAAATGGCGATCCTCTATTTGAGCTTGAATCAGAAGACAGAGAGTTGTTAACAGACGTAGCTGAATGGATCGTTGAATCAACTGCTGCACAAGCTACAATCATGGCTCTGTCTGACATTCGTGAAACAGTCAGGCGCGTCATGACTCGCGCTGGTGAAGCTGATCCGCTGATCATGTCTGCTAATTCTTGCGTCATGTCTTGCAGAAATTCAGAACAAGAATTCGCAGCTGCGATCGTCTTCAATCAAGCTCCGCTGACTATTGATGGGATCTTAGCGATCGATTCTCCTTCAGTGTATGGTCGAAGTTCAATCATCGCATCTTCAACTATCGCGCAAGAATCAGCTGCAGAGCAGCTTGCTAAGATATCAAATCACGACATTTTATTATGGATGACTCACTCAGAGCGAGAGTTTGAACATGTTTTCAAAAACACAAAATGCACTCCAGTGATCCCGCAGTATCGTGACGTAACATACATCGCAAAACACATTAACAAAAAGAATGCTTGTGGATTAAAATCAATAAGTAAGCAATACGCATTTTATGCTGTGAATCCCTTTGATGCAAAACAAGGATTTAAGAACGTTGTAGATGTAATAGCTTGCTGTCCGACAGAATGCATCGCTGTTGTAGATTTTGCATGTAAGCCATTGATGTTTGATGCTGTGTCAGATAACGCTACAGACACAACTAAATTAGTTGACGTCAATGATGTTGTGACGATCAATCATGACTCTTTCACAAAACTGTTAGCACAATTAACATGACGATCAAAACTGAGACGCAAAATGAACAAGTCGTGCTTCCAACCGGAAGACCACACGTTTCATATTCAGAAGTATCTGAGTGGGCGAGATGTAGCTGGAAGCATAAATTAAAACACGTTGACAAAATCACGCAAGATGAGCCGAGTCCATATCTTGTTTTTGGATCAGCGCTTCATGAAGCGTGTGAATCTCTTTTGCAACATCGAAAATATGACCTTGATAAGCTTAAGACTCAATTGAGCGATGAATGGGAAAAACATAAAACGCACGACAGTTTCATAAAATGGTCGCTACAAAAAGCGACAGCTGAAGCAATTGATATTTTGTCAGAAATTCTTCCATTCATGGATCAGACGTTTCCAAACTGGAAGCTGTTTGAGACTGCAGAGATAAAGATCTATTCGCCGATAGCATCAAATCCTGATATCTTTTTTAAGGGCTACATTGATTTTGTTATAACAGTTCCCAGTTCTCGCGGCGACACTTTTTGGATATTAGACTGGAAGACGTCTTCGCGTGGCTGGTTTAGAGACAAAAAGAGTGACCCAATTCTGTTGTCGCAGATCGTGTTATATCGACATCATTTCACTGCCATGCAGAACATTGACGAGCTAGACGCGAAATGCGGTTACATTGTTCTTAATCGCGGTGGAAAGTCTGGAAATAAATGTGAATTAGTCAAAGTCGCTGCAGGCCCAGTCACGGTGTTGCGCGCTCTGAAAATGGTTGAAAACGCTGTTACGTCAATCAAGCGTGGTATAGCGATAAAAAACAAGGGCGATAATTGCAAATATTGCGAATTCAAAGAAACAACTCTTTGCCCGTAGATTACAGATGAAACGTATCACTATAAAAGCTGCTAAATGTATCGCAGATCAGTTTGACAAAGATCAGGTCATCATTTTAGCATTTAGCAAAAAAGATGGCAAGACTTGGGTGACAACATATGGGCGCACGGTTGAAGACTGTGAACAAGCAGCAATTGGCGGGAATCGGCTAAAACGCGCGATGGGCTGGCCTGAAGATGAGTGTGAGGCTATGCCACCAAGAGCAATATGCAAATGTGGACATGCAAACAAATATCACAAACACTCACGATGTGAATTTTACAATGCTGATTCTGATGGCAAAACAGTCTTTGCTTGCATTTGCACAAAATTCGATTTATCGTCAAATATTTGAGATCAAACATGAGAAAGATTAAAATCTTAACATTATGTGATCACCCTCTGTCACCGACTGGCGTTGGAACGCAAGCGAGATGGCTGATTGACGGTCTGATCAACACAGGTAGATATACGTTTCGCTGTTTTGGTGGCGCTGTCAAACATGACAAATATGACACAACGATCGTGAATAACGATCTTATGATAAAACCAGTCAACGGTTTTGGTGATCAGAATCTGCTGCGCGCGACGCTAATAGCTGAAAAACCAGATGTGCTGCTGCTATTCACAGATCCACGATTCTTTGTCTGGGTCTGGGAGATGTCAGATGAAGTACGCACAGTCTGCCCAATAGCATATAATCATCTTTGGGATTGTGACCCATATCCAGCATATAACACGCCTTTTTATGATGACACAGATCTGATAAACTGCATAAACAAACCGACATACGACATGCTCGTGTCTCGTTATCCAGACAAAGTAAACTTTGTTCCACATGCCGTCCCGTCAGAGCTGTTTCATCCAGAAACAGAGCAGATCAGACTAGCTGCGCGCAAACAGTTGCTTGGCGTCTCAGATGATCAACATTTTGTAGCGTTATGGATCGCAAGAAACGCTCGCCGCAAGCGGCCAAATGACATGCTCGCAGCGTGGGCAGATTTCATAAATAAATTTAAGCCCGCTAAAGGCGCTACATTGATCATGCACACAAATCCAACAGATCCAGAGGGACCGAATCTGTTAGCTACTGCGCAGATGCTTGGTGTAGAGAAATTTATCAAATTTTCATCTGACATAGTCAATTTTGATCAGATGCGTATTTTGTACGCAATGTCTGACGTTGTCATTAACACAAGCATGAATGAAGGATTTGGCGTTCCAACACTTGAGGCGATGTATTGCGGCAAGCCGATCATCGCGCCGATGACAGGCGGTCTGACGCATCAATTGACAGATTATAAAACTGGGCTCAAAACTGGTATCGGTCTTGAACCAGATGTCAGAACATTAATTGGCGGGCAACTTGTGCCATACATCTATGAAGATCTTGTTAAAACTGAGCGTTTCACAGCAGCACTTGCAGAAGTATATGATTGGGGACATGAGAAGCGCAAACAAATCGGCGAGATCGGTAGACAGTATGCAACAAATGAATTTTCAATGAATCGCTTGATTACTTCATGGGATGACTCACTGCTAAAGCTTGTGTCAACGTGGAAAAAACAACCAAGACTGACGGTGATCAAATGAAAACAGTTTTATTGCGCGCTCCAATATTCACCCAGTCTGGATACGGCGTTCATTCACGTCAAATCGCTAGATGGTTATTAAACAATGTCGGACGTGACAGATTGCGCGTGCAAGCACTACCATGGGGCATGACGCCATGGATGTTAAACAGCAAAGACGCTCAAATAAATGAGCTATATGAATTGCTGACGCAGTCCATTACGACAAAATTTGATGTTAGCGTTCAAGTTCAGCTCCCGTCAGAGTGGGATAAGACGTTATCAAATACAGTTGTGGGTGTGACTGCTGGCGTTGAGACAGATCGAGCGTCAGCTGTTTGGGGAGCAGCTTGTAACAGCGTAGACAGAGTGATAGTTCCGTCTGCACATACAATGAATTCATTAGTGGCTGCAGGTGCTGCAAAAGACAAGATCGCGATCGTGCCAGAATCATTTCCGCAAGCGTTTACGAAGCCTTTGATTGATAGTGACAAAATCGATCTTAATCTATCGCCAAAAACATTTGGAATCTTGATCGTCGGTCAGTTGACTCACGACACGATTGAATCAGATAGAAAAAATATCTTTAATGCTATTCGCTGGACTAGACAGGCGCTAGCAAACGACAACAACGCTGCAATTGTCTTAAAAACAAACAAGGGCAGAAATACGTCAATTGACAACATCATCATGAGAAACATGTTGGGACGCTTTGTAGCAGAAGCGTGTCCAAACGGTCCGCCAGTACACATCGTGCACGGTGATCTGTCAGATGAAGAGATGCTGTCGATTTATACAAATCCAGCTGTAAAGTGTTATGTATCTTTGACTCGCGGTGAAGGATTTGGTCTTCCGACGCTTGAGGCAGCAGCTTGTGGCTTGCCCGTTATCGCGACAGAATGGTCTGCACACACAGAATATCTTGGACAGCGATGGATCAAAGTCAATAAAAAACTTGTAGAAATTCCAAAGTCTAGAGTTGACAATGCTATTTTTGTCGCTGGTGCAAAATGGGCTGAACCAGACGAGATCAGTTACAAGCAGAAATTGCTAAAACTCAGAGAAAATCATAGAATCCCAGCTGACTGGGCTGCAGAAACAAAAACTCGCTTGCACAGATCGCATTCACCAGTAGCTATTGAATTTGAGTGGCAAAAAGCGATCGGCGATCTATTATGAATCTTTTTTTGTCAATAAGTTTTGTATTGTGTATCTGTGTAACGTCAGCTGCGTTATACGTCTGTTTTGTTTTGTGGAAAAAATACTGGGCGCTTGTTGATAAAGTGTCAGAAATCAATTCACATATCACAAAACATAGTGAAGCTATAAAAAAACTGACAAAGCGAGAGATACTGTCAAATGATCACACTGTGATCTCGTTTGTTAAACACATAGCTGCGATCATGGTGCTGCTTGATGCACTGAGTCAGCTTAATATTACAGAGACTGTGTCAGATGAAAACTCACAAGAAGAGAACTAAATCAGCAACTCAAACTAGCAAGTATTACTTTACAGCTGACACGCAAGCAGCGATCGTTGAATTTCAAGAAGAAACAGATCACTCCAAGCGCCGTGACTTGTACAATTTAAGAATCCAGCCTGCATTTACTACGCTAGTAGATAATCTGATTCGAATTCACAAATTTGAAGGTTTGTTTAAGAGCAAAGACGAATTAAAGCACGACTGTGTCACGTTTTTATATGAGACGCTGGGAAAATTTGATAACAAGAGAGGTTCAGCAGCGTTTTCGTACTTTAACGTAGTAGCAAAAAACTGGCTCACTGTCTGTTCGCGTGCTCGCGCGATGCGTTCTAAGCGAATAGTGTCAATTGACACAGATCCATCACGAGAATCAGTCAATAACATTCTAAATCAGCGAACAACTCCATCACCAGACGCAGAACAAGAACTTCCAGATCTCAAAGAGATGCTAGCTGCGATCGCGGCGCAAGAAGCAAGTTTCACAGAACCAGAGCGCAAATGTTTTAATGCAATTCTTCAGATATGTGAAGAACCTGAGATAGTGTGCGACGCTAAAAAGACACATATCTTAGCAGCGTTAAAAGCTTTGGCTGGATATGGTCGAGATTTTTCTGTTGGCATGCAGCGATTGCGCGCAAGATACAAAGCGCTGAGGAGCATTGATGAGTAACGTTGAATCATTATCACAGACAGATTTTAGTGCATTGCTAGAATCCATCTCTACGATGGACGAGCGCAAGCGCAAACTGTGGATGTTGATCTATAAAAATGCGATCGAAGATCGCATGCGAGCTCTTGAACAGTATCAAGACTTAAAAACAATCGTCATCGGAAAATCAACAGAGCACGCAGTTCACGGCAAAACAGTTGCTAGCTTCATTGAGCGCATGAGCAAAGCAAACGATCAGCTGCTGAAACTTGCTGATCTTATTGAAGCTGCTCAAGCTCATGATGAGTCTGCAGACAAAGATACGCTATATGATAATATAGCGAACAATAAGCATGGCGACTAACAGATTTGACAAGCATTTAGCAGAAGGCAGCTCTGAACACGCGCTTAGCACTGAAAGTCGCTATCGCTCAAATTATCTTCAGCGATCTCAGTTTCGTCAGATGATCGTCGCAGAAGTGATAACAGATCCAGAATTGTTAGACGAAGCATTTTTTGCTCGCATCGAACATGATTTCGGTCTGCGTCAATCGTCGATGCTGCGACATGCGCCGCGAGATTCCGTGATCGCTTTTCCAAAGATAAACGGAACAGAGCCAGAATCATCTCCCGCCATTTTGTTGCTGCCTCTGTTGAGTCACGTTCGTATGCCGATCAGACCCGGCGAACACGTGCTTGCTCTCTTTGAAGACGCAGAAGATATTGGTTCATATGGATTCTGGCTGTCTAGAGCGCCGTCAGTCAAACACGTTGACGATCCAAACATAGCACATAATTTGCGTGAACACGATCAGTCATTTGTGACTGACGTAAGAAATCCAGATAAAAAGCCAACATATGCATTTTACAACGGCGTCCCATCTGCCGACGGTGTCATCATTGGTGAGACTGCGACACTTAGTGGCCGACAAGATGCATATGAATCTCTGATAACTGGTTCACTAGCAGGATCGGTGCGTGTTGTAGAGCCTGTTGTCAGATACAAGCGGCGCGTAGACGATCTGACGCTTGAAGGCGCGAGGGGCGCGCTTGTTGTCATCGGTTCAGAGCGCACTGGCCCAGCGTATAAAAAATCTAAACAGCTCGAGCGCACACAAGAAGATGTTAAAAACAGCGCTGCTATACACATGTCAGTCGGTCGCAATCGAGTTGATGACATAACAATCGTTAGAAACACTCTTGGATTTGATGAAAATGCAAAACATTCGCAGTCTCTCAATTCAAAAGAAGGCGATCATGATTTTGTAAACGACAGCGCGTATGCACACATCTCAACGACGACGAGTAACATTGACAAGTTAACTGGTCTGTCGCAGCCACGCATTTCATTAGGCAGCGATAAAGCGTCTGCTATCATTCATAAATCAGACGATATTCGCACAATCGCTAGAAGAAGCATAAGAGTCAGTGCGATCGGATCAAAGCAAAGCAAAAGCGACAAAACGCTATTAGATGATTTGAAAGATTCTGTGTTGTTTGACGCAGAGATCAGCGCAGAATCTGGAGATGTTGACATAGTCATTGGACACGACATCAGCGCTGTCGCAAAGAACAGCATGAAAATATCTGCAAAAGATGCAAAGATGCAATTTGATGACGGATTCGAGATCGAATCAAAGTCAATAAAGCTTGCTGGCGACAAACACCCAGCTCCAGCATTTGATACATTTTGTAACGCATTAGCTGAGATGATTGATAATCTATCATTAGCTTTATCAGCTGGCACTGCTGGTAGTCCAACAGCGCAAAAACTGAACGGCGCTGAAGCGTTTAAAGTAGCTACAGCTGCTTTCATAAAAAATTTAAGAGACGCTGGCACTGCTACTGGCGTCTTTGTGTCGAAAAAAGTGAAAACTGGATAGAATGGCACAGATCTCGTTTAAGAATGTCGGCAAAACTGCAGAGAGTGTTTTTGTTGAGCAATTAGCTGCGCAGCGCACTCCTGTTGGACCAGTCACGCCTCTGCGATTGGCTGGTTCTGGCACAGATCTGTTTAGCATGCATTACACGCTAGCAGATATGATACACGACAATTTGAAAAATCTTTTATTGACAAACAGAGGTGAGAGGCTTGTGCACACAAATTACGGCGCAAATCTTTTGCCGTTAGCGTCTGAATACGTTGATGCAGAGTCGTTTGACATAGAAGCAACTCAAAGAATAAAAACAGCTGCTAATAAATGGATGCCGTTCATTGAATTAGATGAGTACACGTCTAGTCTCAAAAATGACACTGTCGTAATTGAGATTTCGTACAGCGTTCCAACAATCGGTATTGCGGGAAAAAGATTGCAGATCGAATTGAATATCACGTGATTTTCGCTATTTATCTGATGTGGGAACATTACAAACAATCACACCTCGTCGATATTTAGCGCGTGACTTTGATTCATACAGAGCTGAGATCTTTGAACACGCGCGCACGTTTTTTGGCACAAAGATCAAAGATCTAAGCGAATCTGGTCTTGGCGGTCTAATGATTGACGCGTGCGCGATCGTCGGCGATTCGCTGTCGTTTTATCTAGATCACCAATTCAACGAATTAGATCCAGAGACAGCTGTTGAGCCAAAAAATCTACAAAAGCTAGCGCGGGCGGCTGGCATAAAGATGTCAGGCGCTTCACCTGCGCGAGTAGACGATCAGCGATTTTTTGTAAAAATTCCCGCAGTTCGCAACGCCGAAACGTGGCACCCAGATTCTACTCTGCTTCCAGTTATCAAAGCGGGAGCTGTCGTCTCAGACGGCTCTGTCGATTTTACTCTTGTAGAAGACATTGACATGACTTTAACTGGCAGCGACGGCGGGTTGCTTGCTTCTGTCAAAGTGCTTGAGCGAACTGGTGACGGATCTCCAAAATCATTCGCAGTCAGTCAGATCGGATCGTGTCTGTCTGGTTTAGAGACTGACGAGACGTTTTCTATCGGTTCATCTTTTGTTCCGTTTCGACAGATCACGCTATCAAGACAAGACGTCACATCGATCAACTCTGTCACAGACAGCGCAGGTAACACTTACTATGAAGTCGGTGCGCTCACTCATGACACTGTCTACAGAGCGTTAGACAATGCGTCATATAGCGCTGATGGCGTAAAATACGCGATCAAACCGACGCCAGCGCCATATAGGTTTATCACACAGTATGATCCAGCTACGCGTCTGACGACGCTAGTGTTTGGTGGCGGCGATGCTTCATCGTTAGAGAATGATGCAGTGCCAGATCCCACAACGTTTGCGATCCCTTTCAAGGGTCGCAGAGTGTACGATAGAATATCTGTCACGCCAGAAAAACTGTTAAGAACAAAGACGCTTGGTGTCGCAGCTACAAACGCAAGCTTGACAGTGTCATACAGAGCTGGTGGTGGCTTGTCTCACAACGTCGCAGCTGGTAAGATCGCAAACGTCAAATCTGTCAAGATGCTGTTTCCGCTCTCTACGTCGGCTGCGTTAACTGCTGCTGTCAAATCAACGATCGCTACTTCTAATGATTCAAAAGCTTCAGATGGTGAAGATCCGCTTTCGCTTGATAACATCAGAGCTATCATACCTGCAGCGCGAGCCGCGCAAGATCGCATCGTCACGCGTGAAGATCTGATCGCTAGAGTTTATTCTATGCCTTCTGAATTCGGTCGAGTCTTCAGGATCGGCGTCAATAACGACAATCTGTCATCAAACGCTGCGCAGATGTTTGTGATCTCAAGAGACGAGAACGGAAAATTGACGCAGTCAAGAGACGCTCTCAAACGCAATCTTGTGACTTGGTTGAATCCACACAGGTTGATCGCTGACGCGATCGATATCAGAGACGCTCAGATCGTGAATCTGCTTGTTCAGTTTGAAATCTCTGTGTCTGTTGGCTTGAACAAAGCTACGATTGTGAACAAAGCAGCTGCTGCTATAGCTGCAACGCTCTCAATCAACAACATTGTCATAGATCAGCCTCTGTCAGTAGATCTGCTAAAAAGCGTATTATTTTCTGTCAATGGTGTCGCAGCGATCTCGTCTCTGACGATAACGTCTCTGTCTGGCGTGATAAACGGAAGAACATATCCAGGTGTGTTATTTGACACGCAGAGTCAGACGCGCCGAGGGATGATAATCCCGCCGCCAGGTGGGATCTTTGAACTCAGATATCCAGATTTTGACATCGTAGGAAAAGCAACGTAATGATTAGACACTTAACATGTTCAGCTGATGCATATATCTCTGCTCGAGTGATCGATGGCTCTTGGGTCTATGATGGAAACGTTGGAGCTGCAGGGACACTCGACTTGTACAAGTTGTATGATCAGACGTTTTCGATTGTGTCAGGATCTCGCGTTCCAAACACAGAATTGACACGCTTGCTTGTGAAATTTGATGATGCGTGGCTGTCATCATCTGTCGCAAGCAATCTTCTTAACATCAATCATTCATCTTTTAAAGCGACCCTTGTGCTAAAAGATGCGTATGGTGGGCAAGCTGTTCCAGACAATCTGACTATCAGGTTGTGGCCTCTCTCAAAATCTTTTGACGAAGGTGAAGGTCGTGACATCGTCTTGCTGTCAGACAATGACGTAACAAATTGGCTGACGGCGTCAAGCGGCATCCCATGGAGCGTCACGGGATGCGGCCAGATGGGCTTGGCACCAACAGCCTGTGACTACTTCACAGGTTCTGCTGCAGGGCCATTCGACTTCGTCTCAACGCTTCCAAACGGAACAGAAGACTTAGTCGTTGATATCACTAGAGCAGTCAAAGAGCGCTGCTTGTCAAGTTCAATGCCTCAGCTCGCTTTCAGAATTTCTTTAGAATCACAAGCTGAGACAGATTCTGTCACATATTTTGTGAAGAGATTTTCAACTCGACACGCTCATGACGCTAATCGAAGACCGTTTGTCAAGCTTGAATGGAATGAGTCTGTCTGGGATGACGCACTGACTGCGATGACAGACAAGCACGTCACGTTCATGACTGCGTTTTATGTCGCTGGACGCGCACAAAATATCATCTCTGGTTCTACGACACTGACTGGTGCTAATTGCATGATATTGACGCTATACAGCGGATCATGGTCATCATCTTATTCTGCGTCACAGCATGTCGGCGCTAGTGGCCCAGTGACAGGTCTGTATTCTGCGAGCTTGACGCTGTCATCTGATGACGCTACTGTGTCATCATGGTTAAGTGCGTCTGGATCTTTTAACGCTGGTCTGAAGTGGACGTCACTAGCGGGCAAGATCTTGCGAAACAATCAGACTGTTACGTTTAAAGACGTCGCAAGCGGCGTTCCGCTGTCGCTTGAGAGAACGTTTGTGTCATTTAATGGGTTGCGAGCAAAATATTCGCAAGATTCTATGATCAGTGTTAGATTGACGACGTTTGATCCGGGATCACCGTCTATCAGAGTCACTAAAAGTCCGCGCATATCGAAAAACATTCCGATCGCAAATCTGCACATCGGAGTCATAGATGCTATGACAGACGCAGTCGTCATCTCGCCAAACAGCGTGACAAATTCTACTTTAACAAGTTTGACACAAGACGGTCACGAGTGGTCAATCTGCGCTAACGCGCTAGTTTCAGGTAACGCATACAAGCTTATGGCGTACGTTTATGAGAATAATGCGTTTGCTGTCATCGGAGACGCATCACCTGCGTTCACAATAACATGATCAGTTCAAAAATTGATGGGCAGACTCGAAGCGTTTATTTTGATCCAAACGCTGCAAGTGATACGTTTTATTACGACACCGACAACGTTGGCATAACTTCTACGCAGCAATTTCGTGTAGACTGGTCAAACTTTGCAAATCACGTGTTTTTTGGATCTGCTGCAGCAAATCTAAACGTAGCATACGACAAGATCGTCAACGGTTACCCGTATGACGGCACTCGAGAGCAAGTCAATTCGTTTTTAGCTTCGCTGACTGGATTTGAGCGATGGCTGCTGACTCAGATACCATCTTGGGTTGGACACGTCAGTCTGTCATCAAGCTACATCATCGTCGAAGATAGAATCGGTGGTGCTTTTGCTGGCAACGCAAACGAATTGAACACAGGCGGTGCGCTGCTGTCGCCGACGTCTGGCTCTATGAGTCTTGAGATGCGCTTGAATCCCGCGTCGAGTGCATCACAGATCGTCGCTACAAGTTCTGGTTCAGCGAGCAGATGGACGATGTATGTCACTGCGTCATCGATCGCGACTTCTTGTTCTGTTGGATTTGCTGTGTCAACTTCTACTGCAAAGATGCAAACAAGCTGTGACATTCCGCTTGGTGATTTTTCTCACGTGTGCTGCGTATATGACGCTGATGACACGCTGACTAAATTGCGAATCTTTGTGAACGGAGCAAAATCAGCTGAGTCAAGTGGCAGCTTAAAATCTGTGTTAGACACAGAAGGCAATGCTGTGTTGATCGGTTCTGGCACAGCGTTCACTGCTGGTGCGCTTGGTACAGTCACACCAACAAGAACGTTAACTGGCTGCGTAGACGAATTCAGACTGTGGCACTGTGTTAGAAACGCAAGCGCTATATACGCTGACATGAACAAGCCCATCTATGCACAAGACGATCTTGTTCTATATTACAAATTTAATGAGCCACCGCCACCGCTGATTAGCGGTTCAGTTAGTTCATCAGCTGACATCGTTGTGTTAGACAGTTCTGGTCATGCATTACATGGCGCGATCATAAATTTCACATCAGCAGTCAGAGCAACATCATCAATTGATAACGGAGTTTTATCGGGTGAAAGATCACAATATTCACCAATTCTATTCCCAGAATATCCTGCATCAGTAGCTTTGCGATCTACGTTACTGACGAGCGCTTCTTTGTATGATGATGCTAACCCTAACAACATCTTGCGACTCGTGCCAAAGCACATCTTGCAAAGCGCTCGTCAATATGACGGTGCGCAGACAAACGGCACCTTACACACAACATATAACAGCGCTGGTCTGCCAAGCACTGGGATGATCGGTTCTACGCAGCTGACTGTGTCGCTTCTTTACACGATGGCAAGATTTTTTGACGAGTTAAAACTCAGCATCGATGCATTCAGCAATGTTGATGATGCTTTATATGATGAAGATGACACTGTGCCAGATCAGTTCATCGGCGACATGATCACAAGGCGCGGATTCAGCTCTGTGCCGTCTCTGTTTTCTGACGCAACGCTATCACAGTACGTTATCGGCGATGACATAACTCCAGCAGCGTCTACGCCAGCTAAGACTGTCAGAAATGAATTGTTACGCAGATTTCTGACAAACATGCCAGACATAATCGCGTCAAAGGGAACGCTTCACAGCGTTCAATCATTGTTCAGATCACTTGGCGTAGATCCGAACGGATCTGTGAAACTCAAAGAGCGAGCGACGACTGGATTTGGATTCTTGCGTAACGTTCAGCAAAACTCAAATGATGTCATAGGTTTTGTGCACGCAAGTGGATCGTTGTACGCTCGATCTGAATATCTGAGTGGGTCTAGATTTGAAACTGGTTGGCCAAATCCAGCTGGAGCGATGACACACAAGACTGTGTTTCCACCTCACGGTGTTTCAAATCAGATCAATGACGGTCTGTACACGTCTGGTTCTTGGACTCTTGGTGTGACTGCGTGTTGGCCGTCTGGATCTCTATTTTTGACACAGAGTCTTTTACGTTTGATGTCAACTGGTTCAGCGGGCAGATGTTGTCTTGTCAATGTTGTTGTCACAAGAGACAGCGATGATCAGAACGCGGGCAAAATAACAATGTACGCGTGTCCGTCTGCGACAAGCGGCACAGCTGTCATCACACTGTCAACGCCGACAGTGAATCTGTTTGATGGATTTGCGTGGCGAACTGAGATCTCTTTCACGCGTGACGATCAAGCTACGCAATATGCGTCTTCTGCGTCATACACGCTTTCAGTTGGAACTGCTGATGATATGTCTGTGACACAGTCATTTGTTCCGATCGCAGCAGATAGCGCTTACACAAACAGATCTGTTACATATAATGCGTCTGGTGCGTTTATAGAGTTTGGATCGCTAGCGTTACCCGTCATCGCTGGATTTTTGAATGATTCTAGCACACCTGCAGCTGCTCGCGTTATCGATGAAAATGCATATATCGGTCAGCTGCAGTTTTGGTCAAAGAGCTCTTCTGTAGAAGAACTTATCACTAGAGCGAATGCTTTCACATCATTCGGTTCAATGTCACCTGCACAAAACGCTGATGGCGCAGCTACTTCTGTAACTGGTTCATTCGAGCGACTGCGCTTAGACGTAGCATCTCGATTGAACGCTTCTGAGCGCGTTTCAGATTCATCTGGATCTGTTACGCTGCTCGATTCTAGCAGATTTTTGCGACACGTTAACGTAGTGAATGCTGTCACATCATCTGACGTCGGTCGTCCGATCATGATTTCACAGAAGCGAATCAGCACTTCATATGATGAAGCTGTGTCTTCTGAGAAAGTTCGTGTAGCGAATTACGTCACTGACGCTCAGAACAGTCTGCTTGAAGCTCACCGCGACACGAGATTCTCTATAGAACTGTCTCTGATAGACGCTCTTAGCAAAGCGATGCTCGACATGTTTTCATCGACAGATCCGATCGCTGCAGCGATCGGCGGGCTCGACGCGCAGATGTCACCCGATTATCCGGGTCTCGATGCACTTAGCAGCGCATTTTTTGACAGATTGCGCTCGCGTTTAGATTTTAAGGCATATTTTGATGCGCATCGCTGGCTTGAATCGCTGATTGGGACTCTGTCGTCTCAGCTGATTCCGCGACACGCAACGTTTAACGGAGCGTCATTTGTCGTTGAACCACACGCGCTTGAGCGTGGTAAGATTGAGTATCGCGCAGGCGACAGATATTTGAGCGTTTTACCAATTCAGACTCGACGTGACAGTATCTATTTACAGCAGATCGTCGGAACAGTTGTGCGATAATGAAAGTACAAAATTTCTTCACGCAAGAAGACTCAGCGTTCACATTTAATGATGAAGATCGCGCGACGTCTGAAGCACTTGAATACGCAAACACGTCAGAGATAGACGCGTTCAGACATGGCGTTGAGATACGCACAAACAAGCAATATGTAGCAGGCTCTGTCAAGATCTTGTCTGGCGAGCGCGGGCACGCTCTGACACCGCAGCCAATCGGTCAGTCAACAAATAGCAACGCCGTTAGATTTGACAGATGGACTGACAAAGCTGCGTTTTATCCGCTTGAATTTGTCGCTGCTAATGGTTGGCAAGAACCATTTTACATAAATGACAACGTCGATGACGCGACAATTTATGATGGCGTCATCAGATCTAACTCGTTAGATTACAACAACATATCTGCTCAAAGAACGAGTCGCACAATAGCAACGCTGATAGACGGAAATACGTCACAAATTAATGGCGGTTCATCAAAAATCATGTCTGTTGATGATTTTGACGAACAGAATGCAGGCTATCAATTTAATGATGGAACAGACACAGATGCATCTGCTTCAACGACATTAGAGATCGCTACGATTTGTCCGTATCTTGACAGCGAAAACGTTTGCTACAACGTCTTTAATAAAGAATTTTGGCCAAATCAAGCTCCAGCAGAAATTGATATATCTGTTGTAAATCTTATCATTCAATCAAACGCTCGCGATGATTCATACGTTCAGTCTTGGCAGGCATCTATGCCAGCAGGTTTTCAGTTTGATTCTGGCACAGATTCAATTGCGTTTGGTGATATGCAATACTAGGTGAACAGTGACTTCAATGTATGAAAACTTTTCTCTGATCAGAGATGAATCATCAGTCAGAGCTGGCTTGCTAGAGATTCCATTTGGAAAATTTGTTCGAATCATCTCTGGAAACGTGACTAGCAGCTCGCCATCGGCGAGCACAATGATCAATCTCGGCATCGAGTTTCCTGGTGAGAACGGGATCAAATACACAAGAGCTGCAGTATTTTACTGCGGCGCGCTTGTCTTGCTTGATCCTGCAGATCCGTCAACGACAGCTCTTAATGCTTTTAGCGCTGTGTGCACTGACGTTCTTGACAACAAATCAGTGAAGAGCTCATTTTCGAGTGCAAGTCTTCTGCTGTGCCCGTGGTGGGATTCTCAGCAGAGCACTGTTGCTTCAGACGTCTTTCACCTGACTCACTCATACGCAAACCCTCTGATCTTCAGACTTGTTTCATACAGCTCATGGCGACCAGAAGATCTCGGCGGCAGTGAATATCGACTTGATTCATCAGGTGGCGTGTTATATGCTGACAAATTCTATTCAGATCGAGGAAAATGCTCTGTAATCAGATGGTGCACAAGAGAGACAACGAATGACACTGCGCGCGTGCTTCGATATGAAGCGGCGCTCTACGAGAACGGAACTGTAGAATTTAGATACGTGACTCCTGCGCAGAAACAAGCAGCGTCTGCACTACCAACTACTGGATCTGCTGTTGTTGGTGCGTTTTTCCCAAGCGGATCAAACAGATTCAGAGACATGTCTCTGCGAGACGAGCGAGGCATGTATGAATTGGGTGGTTTTGTTTACACTGCTAGCTACTCTAATAACGGCGCTCATTATTGTGTGTCAAATGACG
>OFQY01000009.1_pt1 | contig 66168 bp, 101 predicted proteins | sample 1542991 | NCBI WGS metagenome assembly OFQY01 (sample SAMN07774224, study PRJEB24372) | wastewater metagenome | isolation source: Exp Tend VB 10WW | collected 2016-02 | reverse complement strand
GACTGGAGTTCCGCCGCGAGTTCTGGCGACAGTAGTTCCGCAGAATGCACCGGAAACCGATGCGTAGCCTCAGTCAGCGGCGATTATGCTACGCTCGAAACCACTGGCGCGAACAGCATCGCGGCAACAACGGCTGATACATGCTATTGGATCGTCCATAAAGGATCTGTGCTAGTCCAGCGAACCGAGAAAGGTGTTTGGTTACTTAATGCTGACGATCTCGGATTAGCCGATGGGACGAAGGTTACTGTTAAGCACGGACAGATTGTTTGATTCATATTCCGAAACGTCGGCAGTTATTGGCGATTGCCGACGTTTTGCATTTCCAGAAAGGACAAAAATGGACTACGATCAATTCCTAGACGATATCCCACGAGGCTACACCGTTGCTCAGGTTGCCGCTCGATATCGCGTTTCTGGCGATAAGGTGCGCACCTGGATACGGAATGGCGAGTTGAAGGCGATCAACACGGCCAACAGACTAAAGGCAAAACCGAGATTCCTGATCCTTCCGGACTCGTTGGCAGATTTCGAGAAGGGAAGGCGCGTCATTCCGATTCTGAAGCGAACTCGCGCGAGACGCATTACTGATGGAGAGATCGATTACTTCCCAGATTGATCGACAAACAACCATCTCCGCACATACTCACTGACAGCCTTCAATCGCTCGTCACTTATGCGTTCGCGGTAGTGGCTACTCATGTGCGGCGATTCATGGCCCATGATGTAGTCCGCTGCCGGTTGATCGCGTGCCTCATCTGCTACGGTTCTGAACGTGTGGCGCAGGGCGTAGAACGTGCCAGTGATGCCGAGCGATTTCGTTAGCTTCTTTAGCTCTTTCGTTGTCGGACTATCTGCCGAGTTTTTTGCCCATCGCTGACCGTACTTCGTGATGAACAGGATTCCGGCATCTGCTTCCGAGTGCGGTTCTTTTCGTTGCTCTAGCACTTTTTGCAGAGCGACTACGGTTTCCGGCCAGAGATGGCATCGGCGCTTAACGCCAGTCTTTGGGCGAGGGTAATCGACGAACCCTGAGTCGAAGTTGATCGCGGAGATCGGCAGATTCCCGCAATCCGAGTTCCCGAAGCCGCAATTGATCCCTAGCAAGATCATCGCTTTCATCTGGACGCTGGCCGCGTCAATTAGGCTGATTAGATCATCGGCGGTGAAGAGTTTTTCCCCTTGCGCCGCTCGATGTAGGCGCATCGTTTTTGCTGTCGGACGATTAAACCCAGGCCCAAAAGACACTGGCGTAATCAGCCCAGAATCAACACCAAACTTGAAGATCGATCTGATTGTTTGCACGAGTTTGGCGATCTTGTGAGGTCCCCACGTCACCGACATTTTGCGTCTGAGTTTCGCGAAGTCTTCAGGCTTAGCGCTGGCAGCTAGTCTTGTTTTTCCGATGCCAACCAGAACCAGTTCGACGATTTTTTTGTAGTCGTTCCACGTTTGCTGAGACAACTCGCCAGAGTCGAGTAGCGATTGTTTGGCTCGCAGAAAACGGTTTCCGAGTTCCTTCATTGTCGTTTTCGACGGATCGGTTTCGGCTGGATCTCCCAGGTGTAATTCTCCAACCTCTCTGGTGTACTTTGCCAGCGCGCCTTCTGGATCGTCCCAGAGTCCGAAGTAAACGGTTTTGCCGCGAATCTTCTTCGCCCAGTAGCCGCGAGCGTGAGGAAAAAGCGGGAACTCTGGATACGGCTTGGCTGGTTTAGTATGATTATCCACATTGAATCTCCGTTGATCAGGTAAGAGTAACAGCGTGGAAACCAAGAATCAACGGTGTACTTGTGGGTGTACTGATATTTTTCTTGGTTCTTGAAATCGTCGTAAGTGGTTGCTGGCAAACAGTTTGGCGGCGTAGCTCAGTGGTTAGAGCAGGGTCTTCATAAGATTTCTTCGACATGAATGGCCACAAAAAACACGGCATTTTAAGCGTTTCCGCTTAACGAAAACAACAATTGTCAACTGTGCTGGCTGGTGTACTGAGCCTTTCGGGTGTACTGCCAACAAATGAACCGTGTGAGAGCGACATACGGGCGCGACCATCACGCCAGCTCTTGGCGTGATTTTTTCATTTCTAGCCGTCCAGATTCGCTTCCGACATTTCCCACTTGTGCAAACTGGTGTACACTAATACACACCAAATGGTGCGGAACAATTTGCGAGATTGCCCATGAGAAAGCGTTACTTCGTCGAGGTTGAAGAAATCGAAATCGAAGAGGCGGTAGCGGTGGCTACTGTTGCCTCAGAGCAACATCGGCACAAGGACAAACCGGCGCACTCGCAGGACTTTGCGAGTGTAAACTGGTTCGGTGAACTTTACGGCTTTACTCGCACACAGCGCAGGTGCGTGGCCGTACTCTGGGCCGCGTGGGAGAACGGGACTCCCGATGTGTCGGAGTCGGTGATACTGTCCGAGGCCGATTCGGATAGTGGTACGTTGCGGGCTCTGTTCTTCCGCTCTCCCGCCTGGGGGAAGCTGGTGATCCGCTCATCGTCAATCGGTGGGCCGGTGGGTTGTTTCCGGCTCGCGCAACCGGAATGAAGTGTCGGTGAAAGCAGAAAGCCACGGCGAACACCGTGGCTATTTTTATGCGCGCGCGTGTGCAAATTGGTGCGTGCGTTATGCGCGAACGTGCGCGCGGATTTGCACGGTGACTGGCAATACTATTCCGGTGTTGGCTGGCTACTCAGCTGAATCAAGGAAGCCTTCTTCGTGCAAAAACCGCTGAAGAGCCCACATTACCGCATCGTTTTTAATGATGCGTGGGCGCTTGCTGTCGCAGTACGCATCGAGCGCATCCTTAATGTGCGCGTCGATTCGGACGCTCAACTGCGATCCGGTTTTCCCTTGGCTGTCGGTAGGCTCTCCAGGCCGTCTACTCGGCCTTCCGCGCCGTCTTGGTGGTTGTTTTGGCATAGCAATCATGATATTTCTCCAAAATTATTTTCGTTGATTTTCTCGTGGAAAGTGCGGTTTTTTGATTCGTTTTGCACTTTTTTTCTGTTTTCCGCTATTTGGTACTTGCACTTAATACCGAACGCCGATAATATACCCTCACGAAGCAAACGCGACCCATCAAAGTATGGTGAGTCAACCAGAAACCTTTCAAGGAGAATCAGAATGAAGAACACCGAACTCGTCAACGTGATCGAAGCCGCCAAAGCCGGTAGCAACGAAGCCTTCTCCGAGATCATCCGCCGCTATCGTGCTTGCACTTACAATGCCGCGCTGAAGAAAACACGCTGCCCGTTGACCGCTGAAGAGATCGCGCAAGACACGTTCATCAGCGTGTGGAAGGGGATCGGCTCATTCGAGTACGTCTCGGATGCCTCATTCGGTGGCTGGGTGTCGCTCGTGGCTTACCGCACTCTCGTCAGCAACCTCCGCAAACGCAAGGAAGAGATCGCCAGTGAGGACGCACTTTCTTCGGTGTCTGATCGCGAAGAGCAAGAGATCGACACGACTGCTCAGGATAACGTCCGCGACGGGATCGCTGGCCTGGAAGACTTTGATCGTCAGACGCTCGAAGACTTCTACCTGCGCGGGAAGAAGATTAAGCAGATCGCTTCCGAGACTGGTGCGCCGGTTGGCACAATCAAGCGTCGGCTGTCCGTCGCTCGCAATCGGCTGAAGGCCAAACTGGAAAACAAATCGCAGCGTGAAGAAGTGGCCGCGTAGTTCGGTGAACCTTTTCTGAAGTCGTGGCGTTAGTGTGGTGTCAAACAACGGAGATCAAAACAATGTCATCAGCAACTAAAGAGGACTTCGCGAAAGTCCTCTCGTGCAAACCGGGATTTGTCCAAACTCGCCTGATCGCCCTGGGACACGAAACCGTGTGCGGTCGGTGTTGCGGTGGTGGGCATTACAGTTATTGCCAGATGTACGGAACCCGCTGCTTCCAATGTGGTGGGAGCGGCAAAGTGGCAACCAAGCTATCTGCCTCATTGTTTGCGACGGTTAAGAAACAGGTCGCGAACGGCGAACTACAACCGTACCTGGATCGCATCAAGGCCGCGAGTGATCGCAAGAAAAAGGTTGCTGGCTTCCGTGACAAGATCAGTAATGCGTGGGAATCTCAGCCATCTGTTGCTTCCGAGAATGGATTGCATTTCACGAAATGCAGCAATCGCCATCATCGCCTGAACGCCTTCTGCTGCCCGTTGAGCAAGGAAGCCGACAAGCTGATTGGTCTGGTAGTCGATGGCGAGTGGAGCAAAGAGAATCGCTGCTATGTCCAGTTGAGCGACGACAAGCAAAACGAATGCGTCAAGCGCCTTGATGAAATCTTGTCGCTCGTGTCGAACGCTGAGAACCTTGTTCCGAGTCAGGCCGACGATGATGTTCGGAAATTTGCGTGAACCTTTTGGCGACTCGCGACGTTAGTGTGGTGAGTCGAATGCGAATCTGGAGAACCAAAATGCAGATCGACAAAGAAGACTTTCCGGATAACCTCAATTCCAGAATATCGTGGGATTGGCGACTCCCAAGGCACAAAAAAATTAACTCGGTATGGCTTTATGGCAAGCAACTACTAACGTGTTTCGGCTATCAGATTCATACGTTAGGCGAGCCAAGGCTTGGAATTGTATGCTTGAATTAACCAACGGAGCAAAACAATGCGATGCGAAGAATGCGGACACGCAACAGCAACAGATGACTATTTGTGCGAATCGTGCTATCGACAATCGCGGTGTGTCTCGTGCGGCAAATGCTGTTTCACGAGTTTGTGCGAATCATGCGAAGCCGAGACGAGACTTGCCGAACGAATCGTCGGAGAGTTTGAACATGACATCGGATATTACGATGAGATCGAACTTGAAGTGTATCAGTAATTGACACTGGCACTATAGTAAGTTACCGAAACAACAGAAGCAATGCTGCGTCCATGGGGGCGGCTGGTTAGGCGAGCGGTGGAATTGACTGTTTGCCAGCAAGGTGATCGTGGGCGAACAGAGCCACTTGAACGAACTCCTGCCAGCGCCGGTTATACTGCTCGCATTAACCGGCCAGCAATGTATTTTTCATAAAGGGAACGCAATGGCCGATTATTCTGAACCGATGGAAATCAAAGACGGCATCTATCCTGGAATGTCACGCACGGACTATGGCCGGATTCCTGCAATCAATCATTCGACGTTGAAGAACTTCCGTCGAACTCCTGCCCATGTTCTGGAAGCGATCAAGTATCCACCAGAGCCGACAGAATCGCTTGAGTTTGGTACGGCGTTCCATTGTGCTGTATTAGAGCCCGATAAGTTCGCGGCGACGTATGTGGTAGCTCCGAAGGTGGATGGCCGTACAAAGGCCGGTAAAGCGGCTAAAGAGGCATTCGCTGAGGAGTCTATCGGCAAGGTGGTGATTGACGAAGTTGAAGCGGCAATCATTGCCGGAATGCAACGCGGGTTGCGCAGCAATCCAGTAACCGACGATATCCTTTCGTCGCCAGGAAAGACTGAGGTTTGCCTTGTCTGGACCGACGAAGAGTCTGGGGTGCGGTGTAAGGCGCTGATTGACAAGATTATTTCGTTCGGTGGTGGAACATCCATCATCGACCTGAAGTCTTGTCTGTCAGCTTCTCGCTCCGCGTTCAGTCGTGATATCGATAAGTACCAGTACGACGAGCAAGCTGCTTTCTATCTTGGTGGCGCTAATGCTCTGGCACCATCGAATCGACGTTGGCTTTGGATCGCTTGCGAGAAAAAACGGCCATACCTGCAAGCGGTATACGAGCCTGACAATGACATGCTTCTGTATGCTCGTGATAAGATTCGGCAGCATTTGATCGATTACAAAGAGTGTATGAAGACTGGCATCTGGCCGGGGTATCCAAACGAAATCGTTACGCTCAGTCCGAGTCGTTGGGCGAAAACATCTGAAGAAGAAGGAGAGTCATAATGGGACTTTTTGACGTTGTTAAGCCACAGGTTTGCGAGATCGGAAAAATCAAAATCGGTGGCAAGGGTGATGAGCGAAAATCGCAAAGCGGTGGTACTTATCGCATGCCAGCGAAGTACGATCATTTTGTGATCACTTCGCTCAATCGCAATCAGGCTGGTGATTTCATCCGAGATGACGAGTTGATGAAATCGCTGGTCGCTGATGGCTGGGGAGATCCTGACGGGAAGTTACGCCGTATCCCGATCAGTCTGTTGAGCAATGATATCGAGGACGTGATGCAAGCGGCCTGGGTGTGGTACGAAGGAAAGAAAGTCGCTGCGCGTTCTGACGGTGTTACGCTCACGAAATTCTTCAACGGAAAGGAATGGCTGAAGGTTCCAGAAGAAGTCGAGTGGAAGCCGGAATACGCCGAACTGCGCGACTCAAAAGGAAGTCCGCGATTCAAGCTGCACACAATCTTCAATTGCGTGATCTCAGTTCGCCAAGCGCATTGGGGTGGCGTGTACAAATTCCGCTCAACGAGTCGGATTACTGCTTCGCAACTGGCGGGTTCTCTGTTGGAAATCAAGCAGCTTACGTGTGGGGTTCTTCGCGGGATGCCTCTCCGGTTGGTGATGCGCCCGATGCAGGTTGCGCCTGAAGGCAAGCCGACAACCGTGTACGTGCTTCACACGGAACTGATCGGCGATGATCTAATCGCAATCCAGGACATGGCGCTCAATCGTGCCAAGGTTGAACTGGCAAATGCCAAGAGCATGAATCTGGCTCAACTGGAATACCGTAAGCTGGTTCGTTCGCCAGGAGTCGAGGATGAGCAAGAAGCAGCAGAGATTGCTGACGAGTTCCATCCAGAATCGCAACCAGATGTTGCAGGTGAGACTGTTACGGCTGATGGCGAGGTTGTCGCTACCAGCACTCCGAAAGCCGCTGATCCTCTGCTAGTCGGCCTGGGCGTCGTCTCGGAAACAAAAGTCGCGGCTACGCCAGCGGTAGAGCCAGCAAAGGCCGTCGCAAGCCAGCAACCAGATAAGCCGGTAGTCGTTGATGGCGAACCTGAACCTGAAACGGTTCAGGGCGAGATTCCTGATAGCCTTTTCGGTTCCGATGGTGATCAGAGAGAGGCAATCAAATAGAGTGAACCTTTTGATAACTTATAGCGTTGCTAATGTGGAGGTTGACATGCATTGGGTCTGAGAAGAGTTAGCCGGGGTTCCCGGACAACGATAACGGGATCGTCGTTGCGAAGTGATCCCTAAGCTGCAAACATTTAACCAAAAAGATGGAGGGCGTACTATGCACTGGACTTAGTAAAGGTTAGCGGCGGTTCGCCGATCTGCTCTTATGGTTTTGGCGGTGAGGAGTATATCCGCTAGACTCAGCCGCCAAGTATATTGGTTTGTAGTTCAACGGATAGAACTTCCGCCTTCTAAGCGGAAAATCTGGGTTCAACTCCCAGCAAACCTATGCACAGTTCGATTCGCAACCTCACACCAACACCGGAAGGACTCCGCATGAATGATCATGCCGTTGAAATTTTCAATGATGTAATTGAATCTTGTCACCAATTGGCCAAATCAAAGGGCTGGTGGGACAAACCGCGAACACCAATCGAATGTATCGCTCTGGTTCACAGCGAACTATCCGAAGCTGTCGAAGCGATCCTAGATCATAACCCACCGTCAGAAAAGATACCATCACACTCTTGCGTCGAGGAGGAACTTGCTGATGCAGTAATCAGAATATTTGATATGTCCAGGCAGTTCGGGTACGACTTGTCTCGTGCTATTGAACAAAAGATGGGGTACAACAAGAATCGGTCGTATAGACATGGCGGGAAAGCCCTGTAATCTTTCAAGAAAAATCTCAAACATCAATGGAGTTTTGAATGAGCACTACCAGTTACAACACGCTGTTCGATCATCGTCTCGATGCGGATCAGAAAAAACAGTTCATCGAATCACAAATGATGCTCGCATACAAGATCGTGCATAAGCATTACAAGAAATACACCGGGCCGCAAGCAAAGACGCAACAGCTACTTGATGATCTGATATCAGCCGCCCACTTCGCGCTTGTGCAATCTGCGAAGTATTTCAACATCGCTCGCCAGTTTTCGCCTACAACCTATTCGACAAGATCGATGGAGAATGCTGTCCGCTCGCATCTGCGCGAAATTCGTACTGGCGGATTGATCCGCAACAAGCGGCGGCGAAATAGAGATTCGCCAAAAGATCCTGTGGTAGTCCAGTTCGATGAGGCGAATCTGACAATCGATAGCATCGTGAGTAGGTACACAGATGCCGACAGCGAAGCATGCAATGATGAGTCGATCATCGAGAAGGCTATTAGCGTGCTCACCGATGAAGAGAGGGATGTGATAGTTTCAAAATACTATCACGGTGAAAGCTACAGCACAATAGCTGGGCGCGATCGTCGTAAGCGGACGCGACAGAGATTTAAGATCCTTGAGAAATCGGCGATTAAGAAGATGCGGAATTTACTCAATAGCGAGATAAAAAATGAAACGACCGTGGGCTGATCGGGCCGATCAACTAGAAGCCAAGGAAGGCTATTGGTGCGATTATGCCGCCTTCCTTGAGTGGTTTGGCAAACAAGAAAGTAAGCTATACAGCCCAGGTGATATCATCCAGGTTCTTATAGACAATGACACAATTGATACGATAAATCTTTATTGCATCTTTTGTGATGCGTTCGATGCAATTAAACTTGGCGAGGAGGATTTATGAAGTACAAGATCGTCCACGGCTCGCTTTGTGATGTGTCAACATTTACCGCGTCTGTCGAGTCGCTAATCAGTAAAGGATGGTTTCTGATTGGCGGCGTTGCTCTGGCTAACAGCGGAGACTATACGATAATCTCCCAGGCGTTAGCCAAAGCCACCGAACCAGAAGCAATCGATCCATGGAGTGCAGGATGAAGATCGTCGATTTGCATCATTACCGTGGGCCATACGTTTACGTGGGACGGTTGATTCCGTTCCACAAATCGCTTGGCAAACTGGAAGGATCGCCGCTCGGCAATCCGTTCAAGGTGAAGGATTACGGCGGCGAGAAGTGCCTCAAACTTTATCGCGAATGGCTGTTTGCACAGATCAAGAATTGTGACAAACACACCATGAGTTTAATGCGATTGATTGACACAGAAACTACACTAGGTTGCTGGTGCTGCGACAAGAAAGATGAGGCGATCTTTGCCGATCCAGAAGTCTGCCATGCACAAATAATCTGGAAGGCATGGCGATACATGAAAGGTACAAATGTTATCTGAATCTGCCCTGCGTCTTGCGTCAGAAATGCTAGAACTGGCTTCTGATGAGTTTAGTAGCCATTGCTGCAATGATCTGGTAATTGATAACACGCCGGAGAATTTCGAGTTCATCCAGGATATGCACAACTGGAATGAGCGGTGCGTAAGCAAAGAAAAGCCTAGCGTAACAAGCGAAGGCGACAAGATTATTACAATGGATTGGTTTGTTATGAGTTACTTGTCGCATCTGCTGGAAGAAGAAGCTGAACAAATGGAGGATCGTGATGAGTGAGCACAAAGTCGAAGTTGTCGAAGTTAAGTTGGAAAAGCATCCGAATGCTGATTCGTTGTCGGTGGTGCGAGTTGGCGATTATACAGTTTGCGCTCGCACTCAGGATTGGCACGATGGCCAATTGGCAGCGTATATCGAGCCGGACTACATGGTTCCCAGTGAACGGCCAGAGTTTAATTTCCTTGGCGCATCAGGCTCGAAAGAGATCGAGAACAACGGCGTGCGAGGATACCGGATCAAGTGCAAACGACTTCGCGGCGTAATGAGTATGGGCTTGCTTGTACCAGCGCCTTCAGGTGCTGTTGTCGGTGACGACGTTATGGGCTACTTCGGGATCGCACGATACGAACCGAAGATCCAATCCAAGTACATCAGCGGCGGTGATTGCGTTAGCCCGCCTCCAGGATATCACAGCAAGTACGATATCGAGTCGGCGTACAAGTACGCAGGCGAGTTTGTTGATGGCGAAGAAGTCGTGGTTACGGAAAAAATTCACGGAGCAAACGCTAAATTCCACTTCGCAATCGGCGATGGAATGTATTGTGGTTCTCGTACTGAGTGGAAGAAGGAGAGCATAAACAACCTTTGGTGGAGCGCCATCTATAACACTGTCGGACTTCAAGAATGGTGCGAATCGCATCCCGATCTTGTCGTGTATGGCGAAGTCTATGGGCAGGTTCAGGATCTCAAGTACGGTGCGACAAAGGGGGAGGTTTGTTTTGCGGCGTTCGATATTCGGCGGCTGAATGGAGACTGGCTAGACCATGATGAAGCTAGGGCTATCTATCCGCTCGAATGGGTTCCTCTTCTGTATCGAGGTCCGTGGAACAAAGAGGCTATGTTCGCTCTTGCTGACGGAGATTCTGCTGTTGCTGCTAATCGTGGCGTCAAACAGATCCGCGAGGGCATCGTGATCAAGCCTATCAAAGAACGTCGGTGCGATTCGATTGGACGTGTTCAGGTTAAGATTGTTTCTAACTCTTACTTGGAAAGAGCGTAATATGCGAGAGAAGAAATCAGCGAAGGAAACGCGAGAGAAAATCTACAAGTACATCAAAAAACGTGGAAAGAAAGGCGCTACCGATGAGGAGGGGTTTGTCTATCTCGGAATCGGCGGTTGCACCTATCGACAAGCGAGATCGGCGCTCGTCAAGGAAGGACTGGTAGAGGCCAGCGGAGAGGTTAGGCATGGAACAAGCGCGTTCCCGGCAACCGTGTGGAAGATTACTGATAAGGTGTTTGAATGACAAACGACCCAACAGCAAGATTTACTATGAATCAAGCCATATCGACAGATGGCGTCATAACGCAAACATTGCTGTCCGAGAACCAAGGCTTAATCCAAATGTATACGGAAGAATTGAGCCGTTGGATTTGCAATACGCGCGAGAAGATGTTTCGAGATGCGATGACAACATTAGGTTGGACTCCACCACAAGATTTTGAAGGCGAGTGAACCTTTTGACGACTTGCAGCGTTATGTTTGCGAGTCGAACAAAATCAAAACAGGAGTATGCGAAATGAAGTTCTACAAGGTTCTCAAAAAAGGCAAGTCATTCCATGGCGGATCTTTTAATTGGTCTTTGCCAACACAAGACTCCCCAGGCGAGTAGCATAAGCTCGTCGGGAGCGTCGTCCCGTGCCATCATGGGTTCCATATTACTACAGAACCGGCATTGTGGATGGATGCCGACGCTGATGTTTTCGAGGTAGAAGTTATCGGCGAACCTCTAAATTGCGGAGCGCCAGACAAGTTTGTTTGCGGAGAAATTAGACTGCTAAAAAAACTATCAGTCGCCGAACTTGAACCACTTCTAATTTTTTCTCAAGGAGAGCATACTGTTTCTGTCGGAAAGGCGTTTGCTTTTGGGTCGGCCAAATTGTCCGTCTGGGGATCGTCGAGTGCAGAACTCTGGGGATCGTCGAGTGCAGTCAAATGGTCTGCAAACGCAAAACAATCAACCAAAGATTCTGCAATCGTGATTGATAGGAGCGTTTCCGGAAAGCCGAAAATTATCGGAGAACACCAATGAGAAAGTTAGAGATCCTGGAACTGTTGAGAGAATTGTTTCGAGAAGCAATAATCGCTAAAACCGAGCCAAATGATATTTCCGGGTGCTCAACTGAATACTTCGTCGATCAGGATCTGCTTATGAACAACATCGAACAAGAAATCAGCAAAGAGATATTACGAAAGCAAATCGATGGGGACTATTAGCCATACCGCCAAGTAGCCAGGATATAACATGATAAATGAAAGAGAATGCAACACATGCAAGCATTTCGACATTTTGCGGACTCCAACCGGGAGGCCAAAGCGTGATTGTACAGGCCAGTGTCTCGCTGACAAAGGTGGACTATTAACGTTGCGAGTCAGAGAGGTTCTTCGCAAAGTTATGCCGGAATCTTGCAAGCATCAGATTGAGAATTTTGTATCAAGACCGCATTGGATGGACCCGTATGATGGGATGGATTGCCCTTTGTGGGAAGAGCCTTGTTGACAAGGTGAACTATACTAATGGAGACAAAATGATTTGCAAGATACCTTTGGAATTGTTGATTGCCTTCGGATGCTTATGGATCGCAACACTCGCGTTGGCTCATAGCTGTGGATACCTAGCATGCCTCAAGTGGGCAAGGAAAACACTGTTTGATTCTAAATCGCCAAACGATTATCAACCAAGCAAATTGGAAAAGGAACCTCAATAATGAAAATCAAAGCATTGCGATCCGAGCTTCTTGCGGCGTGCCAACTGGTTAGCCAAGCAGTGGCAGCTCGATCAACGAAACCGATTCTTTCCTGCGCTAAGGCGTACACGCAAGCTCCCGATAAACTGGTTCTGTCTGGAACCGATCTCGAAATCGGTATCAGTTACGAGATCGCTGGCGTCCTGATCGACGAACAGGGTGATGCGATCTTCAACGTAGCAAAACTGGTATCGATCCTGCGAGAGTGCAAGGACGACGAAGTTGTCATCGAGTCCGACGCATCCAAGGTGGTTGTTACCACGTTCTCGTCAGAATACGAGATGCCCTCCGAGGATGTGGCTTCATTCCCGGCCATGTCCCAGATCGGCGAAAATGACGATTCGCACGAACTGGCTGAGGGTGTGATAAATGATCTGATCAAATACTCTGCGTTTGCTGCCGCCAAGCAAGATACGAAGTATGCCGTAACCGGCGTGCTCTGTGAGTTTGAGGCTGGCAAGGCTCGAATGGTGGCAACCGATACACGAGCCATGGCTGTTTCGTCAGGATCGGCCACAATCAACGATGTGTCGCTTGGCAAGGCTAAGTCGTGTCTCGTGCCGGTCGGTGCTCTAAAGCTCGTCCAGAAGGTTCTCCTGGGCGGCGAAGGGGCGGTTAAGGTTTGCCTGCGAGTTAATGAGGTTCTGTTCAAAACCGAGAAGGCAACTGTCATCACGCGATTGCTTGAAGGCCGGTTTCCGCCATGGCGCGATATCATCCCGAAGAAAGCGACAATCAAGATCCAGTTCAACGTAGGATCTCTACTGTCGGCGGCTCGCCAAGCGGCGATTATGACAGATGATGAGTCGAAGCGTATTGTGTTCAACTACTCGGCTAACCAATTGACAATCACGGCACACGGAGCGAATACCGGGAAGTCAAAAGTGACTCTGCCAATCGAATACACCGGCGAGCCTCTATCTGTCAATTATGACGCTGGCTATGTGATCGATACGCTCAAAGTCCTTGACGCTGGCACTACTCTACAATTAGAGATGGTTGATGCAGCAAGGCCAAGCGTGTTCAGATACGGCGATAATGCTTTGTTCCTTATCATGCCGCTGTCGTAACTCGGCAGCTCGCGTAGTTCAATGGCAGAACTCTTCGCGCGAAAGGATGCTGGTTCGAGTCCAGCCGCGAGCTTTGATATCAGCCAATTTGCACAAGCGAGGATATGTATGTCAGCACACAACGGACGTAGCAGATTCCATGTTGCCCATCATCCTCTGGTTGGTGACTATTTTGAGATCGGATCAACCGATTGCTACTCAGACATGGTTTGTGTTATTGCCGTGGTCAGAGGGCAGGTAGGTTACAAGCTGTTCGGTGGTGGCGTGTTTGCCTGGAAGACAGATGATCAATGGAAGGCTTTTGTATCCGATGCTCAACACTTTAAGCTGATTCGCGGCGGCGACAGTGATCTACCGTTCTAGCCAGGAGCAAGTAAATGATTGCAAGATTCTTGATGTGGCTGTTTTGCGTGTGTAGGCACAAATGGAACATTATTAAACAGAAAGACCTCATGGACGAGGCAGGCGATAAGATCGGAGAAGTAATATATCTCCAGTGTGATAAATGTGGTGATGTATCACGTAGAGAACTCGGATCTAAGCCGCCAAGGGGTGCGCCGTATCGGTTCTAGGATGTGACGATTTGCACAAGAGATTCAGCAACTAAGCCCAATTAAAACATCTGTTTTAATTCCCCATAATTTAGTAGCGTGCGCGTTAGAATGTCAATGTTTATCATCATGGTAAACATTCAACAACGAAAGGTCGGTGATTGATGAGCGATCAGATTAAGGCGGTTGATGCTACGTTGCGTGATCATTTCGCATTGTGCGCGTTGCAAGGATTGCTCGCGTTTGATGGTGGGCCGCTGCATGATGGTGATGAGGATGAAGAAGACTTCCAGCCCGATTACGATGGACCAGAGAAGACCGCTGATGATGCTTACTACTACGCCGATGCAATGCTTGCGGCTCGCCTGAAAGAGAGTGACTACGAATTGCGAAAGCGACTGGATGAGCCGTGTGGTTATGTTCCGTGTTGCGGTGGCGAACCGTGCTTCGCTCCTGATGGAGATGACGCAAAGAAGGATGTAGGAAGCCCACTCTACGATACAGGCGATCTCAAGTTCATCCCCGAAAAGAACACGGCTGATCGCGAGCCGGAAGCGTTCTTCCATATCAAGAACGGCAAAATGGTAGGTGCCTGGGACCAGGACGGTAAGCAGATTCGTGCTACGGCGTTTATTCAGTAAACAACAACAGGAGCCAAAGTGAAAGAGCTGCTGAGCAAGATCAACAAACTGTTCGATGACGACGCGAGCGGCCTCGGCGATAGTGGTCCCGGCGACAAGATAAAGTTCAAAAACTACATCCTGAAATATCTTGGCGATGTCGCGGCCAGTGATGTTGAGCCTGATAAGTTCGAGTTGGATGACGACGCTTGACTAGAGATTACCAACAAGAACCTGCGGGCCGCAATCTTTGCTAGTTTCGCGGCGTTCTGTCTGGGCTAGAATTTGAAATAATTTGCAGGATAATTTTGCACGCTTCACCTGATAAGTTGGGCGTGCTTTTTCTTTGTGATTGCGTGAGCCATCGAATCCGCCGAGAAAGCGATGGATGTAAAATGAGCGAATACAAAACAAAAATCAGGAAGCCATTGTTGCGCAAGGGCTGCGACAAGGAACGGCCAGAGCATTTATCCCTGTGCCACTGGTACGGATCAGAAGAGTGCGAGGATTGCGACAGGGGTGCATGTTGCGGGTGATAAGTGCTGGGTGATCGATGCGATACTGTAGGAAACGATATGAATAGTTTTCTCACAGACTCGGAAATTGATTTGATCAACTCAAGCAGTCTCAACAGGGGCACTCCATTCCTGATTCGCGGAGTAAGTTCCGGGATGCTTTCGGTTGCCAGATACTACGGTGGAGCGAAGTACAACGGCGCGTCGTACACATATCATCCGCCAACGGACGAGCTGATTCGTGATGATGTGCTGAAGTTCGTGATGATGTGCTGAAGTTCGTGATGAGGATTCGGAAGTCTGATAGTAAGGCCAAGAAAAAATCTGGCAAGACAACTGAAAAGGCAAGCAATCTATTCGATGAATAGTTTCCGCTGCTGCGTCAAGCGATTTTGACAAAATTTGCGAATGTTGTTTAACAATAGCACGATTCGGCACTATAGTAGGTCGTTCGGAAATAACTCCATACCACTAACCACTACTCAAGAGTAAAAAAATGGAAGAACAAAAAGAAAAACAGAAGGTTCTTTACACTCGCCGCGAGGCTGCTAAGTCGCTTGGCGTTTCGGAGTGTACCCTGGACTGTATGCGGCGTGCTGGCAAACTGGAAGTGGTTCGTATCGGGCGCAAGGTTATGGTTAGGCCCGAAGAGTTGGCTCGGATTGCAAAGGAAGGAGCGTGATCGAAATGGCGAAAGCAAACAGTGAGTTCTGGAAGAGTTACAAAGATCCTCGATGGCAGAAGAGGCGGCTGGAGATCATGGATCGGGACGAGTGGAAGTGTCGGTCGTGTGGGTGCGAAGATGATACGCTGAATGTTCATCATGCCTACTACGAACGCGACAAGAAGCCATGGGAGTATCCGGATCTGTCGCTTGTGACGCTGTGCGAGGCGTGTCATAAGAGAAAGCACGATATAAAAAAAGGTATATCTTCCATCCTGTCCAGGTCGCCAAAGTCCGTAGAGGATGAGGTTCTCGGATACTGCGCGGCAGCATTTTGCTGTTTCGATCCGAGGATGTATATGGACATAAAGCCTGATTCTGGCTTCATTCTTGGAGTTTGCAGATTCATCAAAGCGGAAACTGGCTGTGTCGGTAGCCTTCCAGATCATATTTCTGATTACGTCGACAGTTGTTTGACATTTGGCTATTTGCTAGAGCTAAACGATCACGCCGAATGGGAAGATGACGAAATCGATAAATGGCGGGAAGAAAAAAGGCTCGAAGACTTGATGTACGCACAGATGGCATTCAACGGATAGGATGTTGTTTATGGCTGAGCCAGGAAGTGGGAACTGGATCAAACTGCATCGCAAGATGGCCGACAACCCGATCATAGACAATGCTGAATTGCTAAGGCTTTGGACGCATTGTCTGATACGGGCAAACTGGAAGCAATCGAAATGGATAATCCCAGGAACTACAACCGTGATTGACGTGCCCAGGGGCGCATTCGTGACTGGCAGAAACTCGTTTCATTCTGATATCTACAAGAACAACGTGGGGAGGAAACCAACCGCCTGGACTATGTGGCGATGGATGAAGGCTCTTGAGGCGATGGGATGCCTGGAGATCAAAAATCTGAGCAACCGCGCATCGATGATAACTATATGCAATTACTCGACTTATCAAGATGTCGATGAGGCTGCGAGAGCAACTGCCGAGCAACTGATGAGCAACTGATGAGCACAATAGAAGAAGATAAGAATATAAGAAGGGAAGAAGAATACATTGCGGCAGAGCCGCCTCGACTTTTCGAGCAAGACGAAAAAACCGAGAAAGCAAAAAAGAAATCGCAGCGGGACGAATTGTTTGATGCTCTGCTAGAGGTTTCCGGAGACGACGGGACAAATGGAAAAAAAATCGGAAAGCATATAAACACGCTACTCGCCGGGAAGCCTCCGTATACGCCAGATGAGGTTAGGCTAGTTCCTACTCTGCCAGAACTGCACTGGCTTCATGGTCAACGTTTATCGATTGATTTGATCGTTCAAAAAATCCACTTAACGCGAAATAAAGGAATCAAAGTCAATGCAAAACAACCAAGCCGACCAGTGGGAAACAATCATTCGCGAATCCGAGGAAAGGTCCAAGACGTGCCAGATGCCGCCGAAACCATTGGAAGTCCTGAGCAAACCCAATCCGGTTTCTGATCCTAGAACTCGTGAGGTCGCGAAGATCGACAAGACGCTCCTGGCAGTTTTCCGAAAGTGCTCGGCTGGCGAAATCCACTGGCCGCTGTTTTTGGAAGGCAAGCCTGGAACCGGTAAATCATCGGCGGTTCTGGCGTTCGCTGATTGGATTGCGTACTCGGCGTATTTCCAGTTCAACGATCTGATTCAGGCGTATCGTCAGATCGCCACGAAGGGCGAAACGATGGTGACTCGATGGATTCAGAGAGGCGATTGGAGCGATAACGATCAGCCTGGAAAAATTGCGTGGTTTATCGAAAAAGACACGATGGGCGAAGACGAGTTTCTGAAATATCTGAGTTCGGTTGATCTGCTCGTGATCGACGATCTTGGAACCCGTGGAACTGCTTCGGATTTTGTTTACGATTCTCTGCTCACGACAATAAATCTCCGCGCCGAAAAGCCGCTGATCGTGACAAGCAATCTCGATCTGCAAGGTATCGCGGACACTTTTGACGATAGAATTGTTTCTCGGCTCTATCCAGGCACAAGATTTGTTCTCAAAGGCCCGGATCGCAGGTTTGCAAAAACTTAGGATGCCATTTGCTTGCGTTAGGATCGCCCAGAATCGACTTTCTCTACTCAAGATGGCCCCTGAGTCATCTTGGGTATTTTTATCGCTCTAAAATCAATCCTACGCATTCTGAATATTGCTTGAATGAATGGCGTGTTTACAGTGCGATTACAGTTGGATGTGACAATCCCGAGCGCTACCGGGAAAAGTAGCGACTCCTGGCAAGGACGGAAAATGGAACAAGCGAACGTTTAGCGAGTGGGAGCGTGAGGATCGCGAGAACGAGCGTATTGAATCAGTGAATAGGGCTCGTGACAGAGCGGAGACTGATCAGGTGGTTGCGAGGTTCAGGGATCTGGCAGATCCTTCTCTTGTTGGTGGTTTTGTCGCTATCCAGGCCAGAAAGATTGATACCGGAAAGTTCCGGGTGAACCTTCGCGACATTGATTGCGATAGTGGCGAGCGAGTGATAGCTAATAGTTATTTCCTGACGGTCGGCGAGGATGGCTCGCTGGCGTCTAATCCTGAGTTTAAGCGGAGAGTTTGCGATGAAGAAAAAAGAAGCGGCGAAACGGAAGATGGGCGTGATCAAGGCGTGGGAGTGGTTGGCTGACAAGTGGGATTATCCAGCGGGAAAGGACTCGTATGGAGATTTGTACGTAATGATTGTCACTCATAACCGCAGAGGATTGTGCGAAAGCGTTCGTTCGATGGAGTTTCATAAAATGATCTCTTCAGCAACAGCCAAAACTATGAATGATGCTATCAAAGCGAACCGTCCCAATGGGGTCCATCCGAATATGTATTATTATCCGACCGATTATTCTGGTGCAAAAAAGCGTGCCAAGTTCTGTCGAAAGATGATCGAGTACCATAAAAAGATTGCTATCAAGCTGGCGAAAAAGATGGGAGGCTTGAAATGATGACTGAAGGCGAGTGTAAAGCATTCAATGAGTGCCAGCAAAGAGGAGACATTCACCCATACACCTGTGGTGGAAACAGGACTGACGCCAATCATCTGGACGGTGAAGGTGTGCTGGTTGCTGTTCGCAATGGGCTGTTCTGCCCATATTGCTCGTATGTCCAGGGCTGGACTGGCTTGGTTCCCGATCTGAATGAGCGAGCAAAGATTCTCGAATCGCTACCAGCGGCTCAAAGGTCTGGCGTTGCTCACGCGATTGATTACTGGAAGAAGCAAAGAGAAACAAAACTCTTCGTCTACGAGATCGGCAACGGGATGATTGGTTGTTCGTATCAGCGGAGTTACGTGATTGCTGCCAGTAGACTTGAGGCGTTGGATGTGTTTCATAGAACCATCGGCCATGTCGGACGAGTTACTGGCGTGATGCCATGCGAGCGAGGGGCCATTTCGGATCTTGACGATGAAGGATTAACTTATGGATAGAGAAAATACTGGCAACTCGTCGTCCGACGTTCAGGCGTCGTCGGTGTTGGAATCATTTCGCAAGATCATAGATGATTTGTTTGATGCGCTAAAGATTGCGATTGGCGATTATAATCGCCAATCGTTCCACGGTCAACGACGCCGTTCAAGAAATGATCGAATACTCTAAAAAGCAGGTTACGTAATGGAAGGTGACAAGATTGAAATCGTCGTCTGGAAGGTGGATGACGAAATTCATCCGTATCCGTGGCGGTTCAAGATTGTGCGTGGGAAAGAATCGTGGGAGTTCTATGGGATTCCGAATTGCTGTCATTCACGAAGATCCGCGATGGCCAGGGCTCGTGCTAGAGTGAAGTGGATCGAGGACGGAACGATTTCTGATAGGTAAGTATGATGATATTCCACAAGGACGTTATCGCCGGGCATCTGGCCGATTGCCGTGTGTACGCTGGCGATAATCTGGTTTATTGCTGGATCGCTGGCGGGTGGCGGAAGGCAGTTGCTGGCGAGAGGACTGAAGGTGTGGCTGTTCGGCGCATTGATGACAGTTCCGCTTTTATCAAACTTGTCATGCCAGAACGAGATGTTTGTGATCCGGAGTTTGTTTACGCAATTTGAGGCAAAGACATGAAAAAGAAACCGAATATTAAAGTCCTTGATCTGGTGATGTCGTCCGATTGGGATGATGTCGAGATGGGGTTGGGTTACGCAAGCGAGTGTGGCGAGTTCAGCAGAAAGGCAAAAAAGTCGGATGTGACACTTGAGGCTATGGCGATTCTGTTGGATAATTGGGCCGGTAATTGCAATGCCCATGATTTCTGCGGAGTTCACAAATTGCTCGCTCTTCTTCTTCATCAAGAACTTGGGCGCACTAAAGCTACACGCATCATGCGAAGACTCGTGAACTACGAGGGGCTTAACGGGATGGATGGTGTTGCTGGCAGTGGCGATCCTGATCTAGCCAAAAAAGAACTTGGATGGATCGACGATTACGATGACATTGATGATGGCAAGTTTGTCATTCCTGATTAACGCCTGCACTATACTAATATCACACGAAAGGATTCAACCATGCAGTATCCGTTTCTTGAAAAGTACAATCTGCCAGTAGAGCGGCGAGAGGGAATGGCTTATGTGCCATTCCAGGATCTTGATGATGTGCTTGAGTCTCGCGGCATCAAAGAGCAGTTCATCAAACTGTTTGGCCAGCAGACTCAGATGCTTGGTGGGCCGTTCGCCTGGGACGTTGAGTGCGTGCTGGAGAGGATTGACGCTGGCAGAGTGAGTCACCCTGTGCTGTTTGATTAACTGGAGGTTGTGATGAGTGAATTTTGGATCTGGGCCATTGTCGTGGCCATCTGGCTTGCCGGATCGGTGGCGTCGTATTTTGCAATGCGATTGTGCATCTGTCGCGCTAATAAAATGTTCATGTTGTCCGATAGGGTCATCTGCGTAGTAATCTCTTTAATGTTCAGCGTCCTTTCGTGTATTGTAGCACTGGCTGCTTTCGTGTGCATTGAGATGGATTTCAATGACCGCGAAGTAAAGTGGTAGTGTTCATCTGTTATTGTTTAATCAGGAGGAAGGCCGCATGGCTGATTTCTGGATTATAGTTTCTGCGATCTGGATGGCCGGATCGGTAGTGGCTTATTTCTCGCTGAGACTGCTGATTAGCAGGGTTGACAAAAGGTGGAAGCTATCTGACAGATATATCGCGATAGCTTTCTCGTTGATTGGAAGTTGGCTTATTGCTGCTATCGCTTTGGGTATGACGCCGTTCGAGTTTGTTGATCGAGATGCGAAGTGGTGAACATGGAGTATGTAAAGTGAATCGTCTACAGTGTAAGCATATTCCAGACGTACCGATTCTGCAATTTCTTGCCAAGCAAACAAGATGGAGCAAGCACGGCAATGGATATTCTATGCCAACCGTCCAAGATGCAATGCCGGAATGGGCTTGTGTGAGGTTGCAGGTTGCTAAGATGGTCATGTTGAAGCGGCGAGGGCTGGTTGATGGGTGTGGGTGTGGATGCCGTGGAGATTGGCGGATCACGAATAAGGGGATTGAGTATCTAAACAAAGTCAAGGCGGGCACCATGGAGAACGGTAATGTTGCAGAGTAATGGAGAACGAATTACAATGCTGGAACACAAAATTGATGTTCTGGAACGCGAACTGTTTGAGCTTCGCGGCGTGGTTGCTACGCTTAACAATAGTATGATCTACTATCAGCAAGCCCTTGTTCGATTGCCAGATATGCGGCCTCCGTGGTTTGTTGGTGAACCGGTCGTCGCTCCATTCAAATTGCCAATGACGCCAATGTGTACAACAGGAATTTCCGAAATCTGAGTGAACCTTTCTCCGACCCGTAGCGTTAGTTTGTCGAGCGAATGGTGACGTGGCATGTGGCAAGCAGGCCCGACTGTACACCGGGCGGAATACGTTCCTGATGCGTGGTTCGACTCCCGCCGTCACCATCTACTGAAACATCCATGCTTCTCCCGTTGCGGAGCCGAAGAGTTAAGTTTCAAAATCGGTGATCGACCTTGGTTTCGTGTGCTCCTGTAAAACCGCGAGTCCAATAGATCAGGCTCTTCTGCGCTGGCGCGTTGCTGGTGGGCATGGTGAAATTTGTGATTAGTGTGTCGCAGTTGGTTAAAAAGGAGGCGGCAAGGTGGCTAAGAAAACCGAAATGGTATTGGCGAACGTATTGGTGTTGGATCATGATATTCACGCCAAGCTAAAGATTAACCAGTTTGATGTGTCAAATATGGTGAAGTCGCTTGAGGCCGATTGCCGCTTGCCGCCAGTAGTAGCGTGCCGGAGAACAAATCGTGTACATGACGGAAGATGCCGTGTGTCTGCTGCCATCAAGCATTATGGCGACGAGGCAACGGTTGATGTGGAATATCGGGATTTCGTTAACGACGGCGAGGCTTTGGTATTTTCTGTTGAAGCAAACGTCGCGCAGGGAACATCTCTTACTCCATTCGAGAAGAAGTCTGTTATAGCTCGTGCTGCCGATTACGGGATTCCAGTATGGCGAATGGCCAAGGCTGTCAGGGTAACAACGAAGAGGGCACAAGAACTTCTCGATTACTGCACGGCACCTGGGCCGGTTGCTTCGGAAGCTCCGGCAGATGCAACGCCTGATGATTCTGGGCGTGTCCCGCTAAAGGGTCCGCTGACATGGATCAATAGAACTGGAAATCCGCTAACGCCAGAGCAGAAGAAGTGTAATGAAAAAATTGGCGGTATGTCTGTTGTGTTTTACGTCAACACGATTATTACACTGATCGAGTCTGGTTCGATTGACTCAGAGAATGAAAAGATCATCGAAAGATTGAGGCATCTGAAGGATGTGTTGAACAAGACTGAATATGTCTAAAGATTGACAATCCCGAGCGCTACCGGGAAATGTAGCGACGATAGGGGTTTTGTGGCTGTTGGATTGAGAAATGAAGTGGTGACAACCCTGAGCGCTACCAGGAAATGTGGCGACACCCAATTGTCCACTTTGCCGGGTGCGTTACAACCCTCAAAAGATAAAAAGGAAAACAAAATGGCCAGAAAGAAGAAGAATGGCGGAAATCACGCGGAACCTAGTGTGCCGTGCAGGATCTACAGTTATGGGTGCCTTGAGCCAACTGTTGGCTTAGAAAAAATATTAGAACAGATGAGGAAGGGCAACGACTACCGAAACTCGCATGTTCGCATTGAGCTTGATCGTCGAGACGAATACTACGCAACACTGTCGGAAATTGATCCTAGCATCGGCGAGTTGCATTCGTTGACAAAGGGCATGCAAATTGAGATCAGGAAGCTGCCTAGAGGAAAAGAAAAGGACGAGATGATTGATCAGCAGAAGGCGCACAGAGACGTTCTTAAATTACTCTGCGCCAAGGCGAAATTAGCCGATGCAGTCAAGGCTAGATTGAAACAACTTGATGGTCAAAACTATGAAGAAATAAAGGAATTGTACAATAGCGCATCTGACGTGTATTGGGCAACACGCCTAGTTGTAGATGCTGCTGCAAAAGATTTCAAGAAAGGTTGTCCGCCAGAATTTAGGAGGTTCGTTGGCGAGGGCCGTATTGCTGTACAATTGCAGGGTGGCCTTCCGGTGAACGACGTTGACGGCGGAACTATATTCAGAATAGTGCCTGCTGGCCAAAGCAAAGGAGGTCGTCGCAAATTTGCTGAGTGCTGGTTCAGAGTTGGCAGCACCGAGAAAGGAAAGCCAGAGTTTGCTGTCATTCCTTTTGTGTACCATCGACCCCTTCCAGATGGCGCTAATATCAAATGGGCATACCTTCATCGCCTGAAGTGCGGGACGAGATGGACGTGGAAACTATCTGTGGTCGTGTCCAGGGAGTGTGGTTGGCCAATTAATGATGCTGCCAATGATGGTGTTGTGTCAATTGACATTGGGTACAAAATGACGAGTGAAGGTCTTCATGTTGCAACATTCGTGGCAAGCGATGGAGGGCAAGGTGATCTTGTAATCAAAAATGATGATTACAACCGTTGGCTTAACTCCAACTACACAAAAAGCGAACGAAAGAAGAGTTTTAATGACTTTAAGTCGTATCTGTCTGATTGGCTGTCTGACAGAGATGTTCCAGATTGGCTTTCCGAATCGACAAATACAATCGGTTTGTGGAAGTCATGTTCCAGACTGTCTCGGCTATATGAGGAGTGGAGTGGCAACAGATTTGTTGGCGACGATGAGATGTTTGACACGCTGAAGAAGTGGTATTACGCCGACAGAAGGGCGATTGACATGGAACAAGGCCAGAGTTCAAGGGCTATACGATGGCGAGACGATATGTACCGGAACTTTGTGTCTGGACTAAGACGCAAGTATAGAAAGGTGGTGATTCGAGACGTTGATTATTCCGTGATAGCGACGGCTGGTTACATGCCAGATATTGCGAGAAGAAACCGGTTCATCGCCGCTCCTGGCCGTCTCGTGTCGCTGATAGTCGTTGGATTTGCTGAATGCGAAAAAGTGGCTGTAGTGAAAGAAAGTCGAGAGGCCGAAGTTCCCAAGCCGAAAAAGACTGGTTCTGGATCGAGAAAAAAGACTCGCTCGAAAGTAGCAGTCTAACACGTTGCGGATTATCGACTTAAAAATCGTGCCGTGACAACCCTGAGCGCTACCAGGAAATGTGGCGAGAGACAAAATAATGTCATACACAACCCAAATAGACCGCCTGAAATCCGAACTATCATCGCAAGGCTTCGGAAGCGGAATCCCGAGCGGCAAAGAGACAAAGTATCTCTGCCCGTGTCACGACGATACCAACCCTAGCTTGTGCGTCCGCGAGGGCGACAAGGGCGATGGTACGGCATTAGCCTACTGCCATGCTTGTGGCGCTGATGGGGCGAAGGTGTTTGCTGCGTTGCGAATGGAACAAAACGTGCCTGATGCTCCGCTGGTGAAAAAAGAGAAGAGCAAGATCGTAGCCACCTACGATTATCGCGATGAACGTGGTAATTTACTGTTCCAGTCTGTCCGTTATGAGCCAAAGGATTTCAGGCAGCGTGTTCCAGATGGCAAGGGCGGGTGGAACTGGACGATTGCTGGCGTCAGGAAGGTTCCGTATCTGCTTCCGGAATTGCTTGCATCGCCTAAGAGTGAGCTGGTGTTTGTTGTCGAAGGCGAAAAGGACTGCGATGTTCTGGCCTTAATCGGGTTATGGGCGACGTGCAATCCGATGGGCGCTGGGAAGTGGAAACACATTGATTCGACTACGGTTGCCGAGGCGTTCCGTGATCGGCTGGTGGTTATCATCCCGGACAACGATGCTCCTGGGCGGAAACATGCTCGCGAGGTTGCTGAGTCATTGACCGGGATCGCGAAGTCTATTTGGGTTCTTGAGCTTCCAGGGCTTGCTCCGAAGGGAGATGTGAGTGATTGGCTGGCGGCTGGCGGAACGAAAGACGGACTGTTGAAACTTGCTGACAGTGCGCCAACAGCGGCTAAGTGGATCGAATTATTGAAGCCAGAAATAGTTGTCGTGGTTCCAGAGCCGACGCCAGCAAAGCCGTTGGCAATCGCAAAGCGTGTCGAGAAAAAGGGCGAAAAGCTACCTGACTGGCTTAGCGACAACCAGAACATGAACGAGCGGGTTGTTCTGGGATCAATGCTTGGCGACGTGGTTTGTTGCTGTGACATTGCCAAGTTTCTTACTGAGGAAGATTTCCAGTTCTACGGGCATCGGGTTATCTTTAAGACGATACTCGAAGTCTGGGAGAGTGGCGGGGCGGCTGGTGGCGATTATATTCCATCGCCACTGGTGGCTGACACGATCCATCGGGCCGGAAAGTCTGCTGATACTGGCGGGTTGGAATACTTAAAGTCGTTGCGTGATCTTGCGCCAACATCGGCAGGTGGTGTTCCTTCCGCGAAGTCGATCAAAGAGTCGTCAATCAGGAAGCAAATCTACCTGATGGCTTCCGCACTATTGGAAGAGTCTTGCAAGCCCACTGGTGATGCTGACGCTTTGCTGGCGATGGCACAAAGCAAGATCCTGAGTATCAGCACAGACAAAGGGTCTGAGTCAACGAAGCTGCTTTCCGAATCGATGAAGAATTATCTTCTCGAAATGGAAGAGCGGTGTCTTGGCAGGGGAGTTGTTGGTGTTGCATCTGGGCTTGCTGATCTGGATAAACTTACCTCCGGATTGCACAAGAACGAGCTAACGATACTGGCGGCTCGTCCTTCGTGTGGCAAAACAGCACTTGCGGCACAGATCGCCGTTAATGCTGCCAAGGATGGGCACGGGGTTTTGTTTATCTCGCTTGAGCAGAGCGATAAGGAACTGGCTGGCCGTTTACTGTCTGGAGAGTCTGGCGTTGATTCTGGCTCAATGAGACGCGGAAGAGTCGGGCCTGATGATATCAGGAAGTTATGCGCTGCTCAGGGCGCGTTGACGCACTTGCCAGTGTTCATCAATGATTCTTGTTCGCAGAATGTTCGCGAGATTTACGCAACAGCAAGGCGTCTGAAGATGGCGGCTAACATCGGGCTTGTGGTGATCGACTATCTTCAATTGGTAGAAGTCGAGGACCGGCGAGTTCCGAGACATGAGGCTGTTGCTGGTATCACGCGAAGGTTGAAGTTCCTGGCCAAAGAATTGGAAGTACCGGTGTTGTGCTTGGCGCAATTGAACCGCAAGAGCGAAGAGAGTCCTGGCGGCAAGCCTAAGATGTCGCATCTTCGCGAGTCTGGCAGCATCGAGCAAGACGCTGATACTGTCATCTTACTACATCGCGAGGAACGCGATCATAGTCGCCCGTCGCCAGTTGATAACATCACGGCGATTATTGAGAAGCAACGCAACGGCGAAACTGGCGAGGTCAAGCTGATTTTCCGAAAAGCGAATTTACGTTTTGAGAATGCGGCACTATAGTATGGAGTCGGTTTATGAATGAGCCAACAAAAGACGATCCAATAGATGAGTGTGGCCTTGAATCTGTGTTTCGCGAGTCGCGTGATGGGTGGCGGCACTGGTGCGACATAACAGAAGTGTTCTTCCGAAAGGCCGACAATACATACTGGCAAGTTGAATACAGAAAAGCAACTGGCGGCGATTATCATGGACTTAGAGATGGAGAGTATTCGGTTCGCGAGGTCGAGCCTCATCAAGTGACAAAAACAGAATACAGGGTCAAGAAATGAAACCATGGATTCACTCGCTATCATCGTCTAGAAGATTCGGCGGAAAGCCGGAAGACTACATCGAGATCCATAACTTTCTCGATTCAAGCAAAGCGGTAATCTCAGATGTTAGGCATCGGGCGTTGACGCATAACTCGTGGTTCCTGGGATTTATTCTTGAGAAGATATTCGGTGTAACAATCACGAACTCAGATGGCAAGAAAGTGTCGGTTCGTGATGTCGGCGAACAGCATGTAGGCGAAGATTACGGCGGGTTTATTCCGTCAGCGCAAGATTTCCTGCAAGAGATCGAGTTTAAGCCTTGGATGAACAACGGCAAGGGTGTCCCTCCGTCAATGGCCAAGATTTACCGAAAGAAGAAAGGATCTGAAAATGGCGAAGTCGAAGATCAAAACGAGTCCGGAAGACCTGGATAACTACAAGTTGCTTCGTGAACAGATTGCAGAACTGAACAAGAAGCGTGATGAGCTTGAGAAGAATCAAAAGAATATCTGCAAGGATTTCTTTGCCAAACTGTGCGAAGACTTCTTCAAGGAAAACGAAGACGTTCACTCGTTTGAATGGCAGCAATACACGCCGTACTTCAATGATGGCGACCCGTGTACGTTCAGGTCGAGTCATGGATACTGCAAAATTAACGCTGTCTGTGCTGAAGACGGTGATGATGCGGATTCGGAATCCGTGTTTTCTGCTGACGGCAAGGATCTCGAATATGACAGCAAAGAATACAAGAAACTCCGTAAAGCCGTCGCTGGCTTCATGAGTAATTTCAGCGAAGACGACCTCGAACGCTGTTTCGGGGATCATGTTACAGTGAATGTTACTCGTGATAAAGTCAAAATCGAGGAGTACGAACATGATTAATGAAGTTGACGGATCGCGGCGGTATCCAGATATTGTGCTCCCGACGTACAAGGATACGCCGACCGTCGAGGATGCTAGTGAGCTTATCAGTGTCGCCACTGAGATCCTGGATCAGTTGGATATCGAGTTCGAGTACGCTGAGGTTAGTCCTGATCTCAAGGTGGTGTTGCTGTCTGGATTGAAGGATGCCGAGCCGATTGAGGATGATGAGTACAACGGCTTTATTGATCCAGATGAGTGATCGGTTCTTGGTGTAGAGAAGCAGCCATCTCGCCATCCTCATAAGTTGGAGATCGCATGTGCAAGTCATGCCACCAAGATTGTATTACTTGAATCGAGAAGTGAATGACAAAAGAAACGATACATAACATTCGCAGAATGTGTCCTCTTGGCACTGATCTGGATGCCTGGATCGCTTTTGAGCTAAGCGATATGGAGGATGCCAAGTGTCGCATGAGACGGATTAATGATGAAGAGGTTGCCGCTACGAATAAATTCAATGATACATTGAGATCAATTGAAGCTAGGCGTGAACAGGTTCAGGATTCATGCAAGCATTACGATGTGACTAATGTTGATGCTTATACGGCGTGCAAGACGTGTGGCAAGATTATGGAGTAGCGCAATGAACAATACAAGTGGTGGCGATCCGAAATACCTATCAATGTTAGAAGAGTTGCGCGATTTGCACATCAAGAAAGCCGCCGACTACGGCACTGGTGAAGATCCGTTGGCGAATCTTCGGGCCAGTAAATTGTTGGGTATCGAACCGTGGATCGGCGCTATACTAAGAATGTCGGACAAGCTATTCCGAGTTCATTCGCTGATCAAGAATGGTTCGCTGAAGAATGAAAGCATTGAGGACAATCTGATTGATATGTCTTCGTATGCGTTACTTGCCTTACTACTCAAGAGGGAATTGGATGACGCCAAGGGAATTAGAGGACCGCTTACAATGGTGGCACGAGAAGAAATTCAAGACGACCACGGTAGATGTTAATCGGACGATGGTTAAGGTCGCGGAGGAGTTCGGTGAGTTGGCTAAAGCGATCTTGAAGAACGATCCGGTTAATGCTCGCGAGGAAGCTGCTGATATGTGCATTACGCTTGTGCATATTGTCAGACAGTTTGGTGGATCGTTGTTCTTTGAAATGTGCCAGAAGTTGGGCGTAATCGAGGAGAGGCTGCGGACGGGAAAGAAGGTGAAGTGATGGAGCCGTATGATTGGCTCGTGATTCTAGCCTGTGTTGGCATTCTTGCGATATTTATACTTGGAATACTCTGTGTATGTCCGCAGGTGGATGACAAAATGACAAGCGTTAGTCCTGGTGGCGATTGGGTGGCGGCTGGAGGTATAGCTATCGTACTGAAAGGAGATCCAATGAGCAATCAAGAATATCTGAAGCGTTTAACCGATGGAAATCTAGTTGCAAGATTAAAGCGTATGGCTGATGATTATCTCGGTCCATGCGGCGCTAGTGCTTCTGCGTATGATATAAATCAGGCGAAACGAAAGAATCTGCTTGAGGCAATTCGTGTCATCGAGTTGTTCGACAAGACGCTTAACGACAAGGATAATAAATAATGGATTTCTTTCTAGTAAGTTTGTTTATGCTTGCCGCGCTACTAACCGCTGTAATTATCGCCTTGCCTCTGGAGGAGGGCGGCGACACTAACTCGAAAGGAGGTGAATAATGGGAACTCTATCGCTGGTTCTGCTTGGCTGTGTCGGCCTCGTTATGCTGGTGGCTATCGTGGAGATTGCCAGAACGTTAATCAAAGATTATCTGGCTAAAGACTACGAGCAACACTACGAATCAGATTGGAGGGTGAAATGAGTTCATCGTATCTGTTCTGGGCGTTTGTGTCGGTGACGGTGGTGTTCGTTGGAATCATTGCTGCTGCTGTTATCGCTGACAAGGAGGATTGATCGTGAAGATTGCAGCGTTGTTACTGGTGTTGTTCGTATCCCAATCGCATGCGCAGCCAGCGAATGAATCAAAGTTACGATCTCAAATGCGTGAGGCGAGTTGGACTGTGTACGTTCGGAATGCGAACGGTGAAGATGTTGCTCGTGGATCTTGCACCGTTACGGTAGACGCCAGGGGCCGGACGTGGGCAGTTGGTTGCTATCACGTCATTGCCGACGTGGTTGGTGGTAGCGGGCATCGCGCATCTATTGTGCGGCCAGTCTACGATAACGGCGAACTGGTTGGCCGGACGGAGTGGTTTGTTGATGTCGTGAAGCATTCCGAGTCTGAGGATCTTGCCCTGATGCGAGTCGCCAAGTCTGGAATTGGCTCACGCATCAAGTTTGATTTGTCTGGCAAGGCTATCCCGGTTGACGGAGAGTTGTGGCATTGCGGCACGTTTCTTGGCGTTTACGATCAACGTGTCAGTAAGGGGCTCGTCACTGGATACGGCTACAGGATCAAGGAATCGACGATGCCGTGCGATTGCACCGATCTGCTGATTCATCCAGGATCGAGCGGTGGCGGCGTGTTTAATGCAAATGGCGAGGTAGTTGGCGTGGTATCGTGGATGCACGGGAACGGCAACGGGTTCTTTGTCCCATCACGCAGGCTGGTTCCGTGGCTGAAGTCTGTCGGATATGGCTTTGTGGCTGATCCGAGTCTTGAAGAACGTGAAGTTTTACCGAAACCGAAAGTGAGGAAGAAATGACTGAGCAAGAGATGGTGAATAGAGATCAAGTGATCGCTGTAGCAGTTTCAGTGTACTCTCCGCTTTCGTCTCTACGCGAGGCGGCTTATGAAATAGAGGCAATGGAGGATTCGATTGCGAAAGATCATCTTCTTAAAGCTGTAGATATTATCATGGCTACAGAAGAGTCAGTGAAAACGTGTGTAAGAAATGCGTTCAGTTCAATTGGATACAAATACCGAGCTGCTGATAATAAGACTGCTGAGGAAACTGATGCTGTGTTTTTGGAGTAGCCAGATGATTGACGACGGCAAACAAAAGACAATGGAAGATCTTTATAAAGAAGCCAATCACAATCCGATAGTGAAGTCTTTTCTTAATTCTTGGCGATACGGAGATTTTCAATCTCTTGAGTCTATGCTAATCACGTTGGCTTGTGTTTTATCCAACGAAAGGCGGTACTGGATAGATACTGCTATGCAAATTAGCTTAGAATCGACCTGCTTGCCGTCTCCTGATCTTGCCGGAGTAGTCAAATGAAATGTTTTCTGGACATGGACGGCGTGCTCTGCGACTTTGTTTCAGCAGCATGCCAATTGCACGGGGCAGAAGATCCGTATAAGCATGAGCAAAACCTGGGCGTCTGGGGCTTCGATAAGCTGATCGGCGTCGATCCTGAAACGTTCTGGAAACCGCTTGGCTACGAGTTCTGGAGTACGCTGCCATCGATGCACGATGCCGGGTACATTCTTAGGCTCGTGGAGCGGACGTTTGGTAAAGAGAACGTCTGTTTGCTAACGAGCCCATGTGATACGCCTGGGTGCGTTGAAGGAAAACGTGAGTGGGTGAGGCAGAATATGCCTGATTACTCGCGTCGGTTACTGATCGGATCGGCAAAAGAGTTCTGCGCCGGGCCGAATCGTGTGCTGATCGACGATTACGATCATAATGTGAAAGTGTTCCGAGCGGCTGGAGGCGAGGCTGTTCTGGTTCCGAGGAAGTGGAATCAAGGATATCGTCTAAGTTTGCTAGGTACGTATGTAACGCTTGGTGATATGCTGAGCAAATACAACAATCCTAGTTTACATAATGCGTGATTGCGACTATAGTAGATTGTTGTTATATCAAACCATTGGAAGTGAACATGGATTGCGAAGACTCCAAACGAAAACTCACAAGCCAAGAGAAGGAAAGGTTTATACAAAACATAACTCCGCTGATATGCAATTTAGCCAGGAAAGGATTCAAAACGTACAGGGGTGTTTTTCAGTTCAGAGACGAAGCAAAAGACGAGATGCTATCAGCGGCCTACCTTGGCGCTGCGAAGGCGGCTGATTTGTATGTTAATGGATCAACAGCTAAGCCTGCAACGTTTGCCTATAAGTTTATATGGCGTGAAATAATGGTTGCAATGATTAAGTTGTCATCAAATGGACTAACGCCAAAGAAGCGTAAAAAGCACGAGTCTGGCAGGCCGCTTGTTTTTTCTGCCAGCACTATAACGTTCGGTGTGGAAGATTCTTGCTCGTATGATATTTTGTGTGGAGAGCACGGTATCGAGTGGGCACTGAATTTGATTGAAGACAAAAGGGATAGGATGATTGTCGAAATGAGGCTTGTTCACGATCTGACATACGATGAGATTGCGAACTCAATAGGTGTCACCAAGAATAGGGTTCGCCAGTTATATATCAGAGCTATTAGCAATGTGAAACAAGATGCGATCAGTGAGTTTTTTGGGTTGAAAAGCGAGCGTGGCCGCAACAAGATTGGGTGATTGTTAATGGAATGTGGCAATCAAGGTTCCGGTTGTGTTGATAAAGAGGCGTTTATCAATGAGATAACCGGATTGATTTACAAGCTGGCTGATGACGGCTTTGATAAGTATCGTGGGCCAAACCAGCTACAGCCGCAAATCAGAGACGAGATGTTGTCAGCGGCGTATCTTGGCGCTGCAAAGGCGGCTGATTTGTATGATTGCAGTGCTGGCGTGAAGCCAGCGACGTTTGCGTATGATTTGATATGGGGTTCTATTCTCAATCACATGACGTATTTATCGTCGTCTGGATTTACGCCAGCAAAAAGCATCAAAGAGAAAAGGCCAGACTTGATACAGATGGACCCGTATGCTTCATTCGCTAGTAAAGGTAGCGATAATGATTATGGTTGTGGAGAGCACGGTATCGAGTGGGCGCTGAATTTTATCAGTAATAAGCGTAATAGGGAGATAGTCAAACTGAAGCTGGTTGACGATTTGACATTTTGCGAGATTGCGGAGCGGCTAAGAGTCACTAGCGGGCGTGTTTCACAGATATTCGATGCTACTATTGCTCGGATATCGGATGCGGTAAAAGAAAGGATTCGCCGTGGGAAAAATTAAATCTGTTGGCGTAAATCGAGATGCGATTGGCGAGCATCAGGTAAAGAAATCAAAGTACAACAACAAGAAAACGATGGTTGGCGATCTGAAGTTTGACAGCAGGAAAGAGGCTGATAGGTGGCTTGAGTTGCTATCACGACAGGAACGTGGCGTGATAAATGATTTGGAGCGACAGACTCGTATACCGTTAAAAGTGAATGGTGTTAAAGTAACAACATACGTTGCGGATTTTACGTACTACGAGAATGGCGAGTACGTTGTCGAGGACGTGAAAAGTGAGTACACCAAAAAGCTGCCAATGTACCGCTTGAAAAGCAAGCTATTCGCGGCGATCAATGGGTATAAAATAACGGAGGTCGTATGAGTTATGTGTTGAACACAAACGGCGGCGACAGCGGCGTATCCGCAATGTTCTTGTTGTTTCTGCTATTCTTGGCGCTGAAGCTAACAAATACAATTGACTGGTCATGGTGGTGGATTACCGCGCCGATGTGGGTGCCACTCGCATTTGTTATAGCGGTGGCCTCGGTGTTTTTTCTTGTTGTAGCAATTTTGGAAAGGCGAAAATGACATTCAGCAAGCCTACCGATTCGGATCTACTCAACAGATTCACTCATCATCCGATAACATCTGGCGAGCAAATTGAGAAGTACGCAACAATCAGAGAGCAGATTCTGGAAACGGCAATACTAATCCGTGATTTGACGCCGGTGTCTCCTGAGCAATCCAGGGCGTTTAACGCTCTTGATGAAGCGATGTTTCTAGCTAATGCTGCAATTGCGCGGCACGAATCGTAACCAGTGTTTTATCTACTCAAAGTGAAAGAGAAAAGAATGGCAAACTTCAACAAAGTCGTGATGGTTGGCCGTCTCACCCGCGAGGTTGAGGCTCGTTCGTTCAGCAACGGTGGCAAGGTTGCCAAGATTGGGTTTGTCGTCAATAACCGCAAGAAAGGTTCTGGCGGTGAATGGGAAGACGATCCGATGTTCATTGACGTTGAGGCGTTCAATTCGCAACACGGTTCCAAACTGGCCGATGTTCTGGAGAGCTACTGCAAAAAAGGCTCTCAGATCATGGTTGAAGGCCGGTTGGTTCTCGATCAGTGGGATGACAAGACGAGCGGACAGAAGCGATCAAAGCACAAAATTGTTGCTGAAAGCATCCAGTTGCTTGATGGCAAGCCTTCCAGTGGTGGTGGTGGATCGCAATCAGCACCCGCAAGCAATGCTGGCGGTGATTACAACGGCTCGCCTAGCGGAAATCAGGTTGGAGAAGAGATTCCTTTCTAGCCTGTCGGAATGCCCTATCGAAAAACTCAAATTCAGAATATAATAATACAGTAGGCTTGTTTGCCTATTTCCCTTCCGCCGCTAGTGGTTTTTGTCGGCCACTAGCGGTTTTATATCATTTCTGGCAATCGTGTATTCCACATCTGGCGACGAGGAATCTCTCGTCCCGTGCAAAAAGACAGAAGCCGACTTCGAGTCTCTTGATGCACGTCATTACCGATATGAGATTTTCTGCGAACGGTATCTTGCTCACGGGAACGGATCTCGCGCTGCTCGCGAGGCTGGTTTCCCTGGCAAGTATTCCGGAACGATTGCGTCACGTCTACTGAAGCGTGAAGACGTGAAGATGACTCTGGAAGCGATGCGGGCTGAGGCCATTAAGCGTAACGATATCGATATCGATTACGTGGTTGCAAATCTCAGGGCCGAGGCTGAAGACTTCTCGCCTGGCTCATCTCAGGCTAACAGAATCAAGGCGACAGAACTGCTAGGCAAATGGCTTGGCATGTTCAAAGACAACACGGCGAGCATTACGCTGCCGACCGATAGACCGTGCAAGGTGTTCATTGGAATCGACGAAGAGCGAATCTAAGGCTACGGCGAGCGATCTGGTAGAGGCCAATCGGCCATATCAGCCGTTTGGGGCCTGCCTGGATGCGTTTTATTCGCGTGCTTCTGAGTGCCTATTGGGAGGGGCCGCAGGATGTGTTGCTGGAGAAACCAGGATCTATGAAGCTGACACTGGCAGGCATACGCCAATATCTGATCTTTATGAATGCAATCGTGCCCCGATTGTCATGACTCTATCAGGGGCTAGACAAGCCGAGGTTCCATTCGTAAAGGGATTTGATGACCTGTATCGGGTAACAACTGATAGCGGACTGTCGTGTATTGTTACAAAAGATCATCTGTTACGGTCTGGCGACGAGTGGGTTCCGGTTTCTTTGATCGAGGTCGGCTCACAGATTCTAGTATCTTCTGCTTTCCATCCTCAGACCAATTCGGAACCCGACCAGAAAGTTCATGATGAAGGTGTTCACCGTTCGACGCAAATAATTCGAGATTATCTGGATTGTTATCGAGAGTATTCCCGTTTTTGTGATGAACAACCTCTTCTGGAGCAAGATACCTACCGATCATTGATTCCATTACGAGGCGATGCTCGCGAACATAACCGTGACTGCTCGCGTATGGGTGGCTCGGATTGTGAATCAGAACGTACTTCTTTTTGCAGTCCCTGTTGTGATTTTCAATCATCACGCCACCCCTCCACGACGGATTACTCTCGCCAGGATACGATTGGCCATGCCTCACATACTCTATGCCGTTTCTTGTCAGGTAATCTCGAAGCCGAGTCCGATTTGTTCCGACACGAGCGCTCATCTGAGCCAAAGATGCCCCATCACGAGCCATCTCACGAAGAATATCCGCATTTAGACTGCACGCAGAATCTTTGCGACCAGTTGGTTTCAGATTATTCCTCTTTAGTTCGCCACGAACCATGTCAGCAGTCACGCCAACAATACGACAAATCTCAGTTGTCGGCTTGCCCTGTTGAAACAACTCAAGAATCTGGCTTCGCTGCTCTTGAGTCGAATGCTTGTATCCCTTCATGCGATCCCCAAAAAGAGTGTTATTCTACTATAGATCGGGTGTCAAGTATAAAGTTTGATAGACGTGATGTGTATTATGACATTCATGTACCAGAGCATGAACACTACTTAGCTGAAGGAATTTGGCATCACAACACCGGCAAATCACTTGCTTGCCTCAACAAGATATTTCTTCTTTGTCAGCGATATTCGGGCATACGCTGCCTGATTGTCAGAAAAACACGCGAATCTCTGACGGAATCGGCGCTGGTGACGTGGGAGAATAAGGTTCTTCCTGAAGGCTCTCCGCTAAAAGAAGGTGCTGAGCGATCAAACAGAAGTAAATACGTTTTCGATAATGGTTCCGAGGTTATCGTTGCCGGGTTGAGGCAGTCACACAAAGATGCAACCCAGAAGATTATGTCAACCGAGTTTGACTTGATATACGTTCAGGAAAGCATTGAGCTAAACGAAGATGAATGGGAGCGACTTACTTCTCGTTTGCGTAACGGCAAAATGCCGTATCAGCAACTTATAGCTGACACAAACCCATCAAGCCCGGCTCACTGGCTGAAGAAGCGATGCGATAGGGGCCAAACTCAGTACCTCGATAGCAAGCATGAAGATAACCCTACCCTATTTGATCCGGTAACAAGGAAGATCACCGAATGGGGCAAGACATACATTGCTCGCCTGGACGCTTTGACAGGGCCGCGAAAGTTACGTCTGAGGCATGGCAAGTGGGTTCAGGCTGAAGGCGTCGTATATGAAGGCTGGGACGCAGCAAAGCATATCATAGATCACTTCGACATACCACGAGATTGGCGACGTGTTCTCGGAATCGACTTCGGATACACAAATTCGTTCGTCGCTCAATGGTGGGCTCTTGATCATGACGACAGAATGTATTTGTACCGCGAGTGGGTCAGATCGAAGATGATGGTTGAACATCATGCCGCGAGAATCAAAGGCATGATTGGCGATGAGCCGAAACCGTATCTGGTAGTTTGCGATCACGACGCCGAGGATAGGGCGACATTAGAGCATCATCTCGGATTGAGAACCGTAGCGGCAAAGAAGAGTGTTCAGGTTGGCATCCAAGAAGTAGCTTCCAGATTGCAAATCGCTGGCGACGGAAAGCCAAGATTGTTTGTTTTCCGTGACGCTCTGGTAGATCGAGATCCACTACTTGATGAGGCCAAGAAGCCCATCGGCTTATCGGAAGAAATCGACGGCTATATCTGGCAGGATGACAACGGCAAGACAGCAAAAGAAGAGCCAGTAAAGCTAAATGATCACTCCGTTGATACATGCAGATACGTTTGCATGGCACTTCAGACTGAAGCCAAGTGGATACCACCCGGCAAGATCGAACCACCTAAACCTAAGAACAATTGGCTTCCAGGAAAGACGAACTCCGGAAAGAAGATGTTTGGAATTGGATAAGCATATGACACGCAAAGACAATTTGCCAGATGATGAAATCGATTGGGTTCCAGATGAAAAATCTGATCGCACCGATGATCGGTACCGTCGCGGGCACACTCCGAACGATGAATGCGAGTGGTGGGACGATATTGTTCATGCCTACGAAGAGTCATTTGATAACAACGAAGGAGAATAAAAATGCCAACAGCAGTAATTTCGGCAAGTTCGAGCGGCAACAACGAAGTGGTGGCTGCGCCAACTGACGGTAGACACATCAGCGTACTTGGATGGCAACGATCATCTAATGGCTCGGTGAATATGAAGTGGCGATCAGCCGACACTGACAAAACTGGATTGGCATACGCAAATCAGTATTGGCATGACGAGGTTGTTGAGTCATCTGATCCAGAGTTCAATTGCGCAGCGAACGAGGCACTAAACCTTAACCTATCTGGCGCTGTAGCTGTCGGTGGGCACGTCAAGTATGTCCTTCGCGGGCTGGCATCGTAATCAAGTTTCGCATTTCGCATTAGCACATCTCATTTCGCAAAGCATTTCAAATGGCCGATCTGACTCCTACAGAATTAGGGTTCCCCGCACCGATGCCATCGCAGGTTGGATCGCTTCCACCCGGCGATGGCAAGTGGAACATCCCTCACTTTGCTACGTTTGCGGCTGTTGCTAATTGGGCGTCAAAATCCTACCGATGGTCATTCGATGAAGCATTGAAGGATAGCCGTGAAAACGCAATGGCGATGCGGCGAGATCCGATAATCATGTCGGCACTTCGGGATCGACAGACGCCAACTTGCCAGTTGGATTGGACTATTGAGCCGTTAAATGAATCTAATCCAGGGGAAATGGAAGCGGCTACAAAGATCAAGAATATCATCAAGAGAACCCCAAATCTTCAGCAATTAAAACGTTCACTTCTTGAAGCCCTGTTCTACGGAAAGTACGGGGCTCAGTTTGTTTACGAATGGGATTATTCGAGCGGCGAGAAAGAGCTAATAATTCGGAACTGGAAGCCAGTAAACGGCGACAAAATTGTCTTCAAGTTCGACGATACGCCGGGGATTCTGGTAAACAACGCATTCTATCATGGCAGCAAGGAAGCGACAGATCGTGGAATGGCGCACTTCTTGACGCCAGACGAGCAAGAATGCTTCATCTGCCATGAGTTCGAGCCGGAAGACGCGGATTTCTACGAGAATATCCTTGCTGGAAGCGTACACGGCGTAGGGTTCCGTGGCCGTCTTTATTGGTTCTGGTGGTTGCGAAACAACCTCACGACAATTCTGATGGACTTCCTGCAAAAAGTCGGATCTGGGATCACGATTTTCTTCTTCGAGGCCGGAAACGACACGAGCAAGCAAGAGGTAAAGGACGCGGCAGAAGCCCAGATCGGGAACAACGTCTTTTTGTTCCCGCGAAACCGAGATGGGCAATCGGCATATTCAGGCCCAGGCATCCAGCGAATCGAAGTGTCTATGCAAGGTGCTGAAGTTTTCCTGCAACTCTTCAATATCATCAACGGGATTCTGCGCGGCTACATCATGGGCGAAACGCTCACGACTGATACGGCGGCGACCGGGTTAGGATCTGGCGTTGCTGAGGCCCACGAATCGACAGCCGAGCGCCGAACGAAATACGATGCCGTCGATCTTGACGAAACACTTCAGCATCTTGTGAACGTTCTTTATCGGTGGAACTGCCCAGGAGTCCGCCCTGGCCGATTCCATCATGCCGTAGACAAGCCGAACGTTGCCGAGTTCATGCAAGCGGCAGACTTCGCTTACAACATGAACATCGCTCTCGATGAGGACGATACTCGCGAGAAACTTGGCTTGCCGAAACCGGAAGAAGGGCATTCGGTTCTCTCGAAAGTCGCACCGATGCAACCGGCAGCGGTAGGGGCCATCCCGCAAGGTGTCCCAATGGCTTCTCCAGAAGTTCCGCAAGATCAACAGCAAGCCGATCAGTCACAAGTCGTTCAAGGCCAGCCAGTGCAATAACAGCAAGAGCAACCAGATCAAGGCCAGCCTCAACAGCAAATGATGATTCCGAATCAATAAGCGAGCATAACCTATGTCGGCAATCCATTATCTTGGCGATCACGACAATTCGCTTGGCTCGCAACTAATGCGGCACATTCGGGATAATCCGGATGACGAAACCGGCAAGTTGGTGTTCGCGGATTGGTTGATGGAGAACGGTCATCCCGAAGTCGGTAGTGCCATCCACATGCACCACAATCAGATGTTGCGTGATCGCGGGGATGTTTTGCCGTTTGGCACAAAATGGAAAGGCGAGCATAAGGGTTGTAATCATTTCGCAAACCAAGGGACAAGCCACTCGATTGGCGACGGAAGCACCGATCCGATTGGTGGCGTTAATGGGCACTTCTATACATCCGACGCTTATGATAGCGATGTAGATAAAGAGCTTCCGAAACTAGCTAACGTATCCATCATGCTAAGAATGCCAAAATCTCGCCGCCACGTATCGCTTGCAGATTTCAAAACTCCACATCTCGATATTGCCAAGTCCGTATCCGACGAACTGATTGAGAACGAACGCCAGCACGAACGGCAAGACGCTACTGATCGTGGTAGAGACGAACTGAAAGCCAACTTCGATAAACATTGCGACCAGCACGGAACTCCGGAAACTCCGAAGGTTCCGCAAGAGGCAAAGCAAATGGCAAAGAAGAAATTTCCTTCCCGTTTCGCCGAATCAGAACAACCAGCCTTTGAGTCAACTGGTACTCAACTCTTGCGCCATATCGCCGAGAACCCGGACGACGAAACTAGCAAACTGGTTTATGCTGATTGGCTTGAAGAGAACGGCTATCCGGAAACTGCTGGTGCGATTCGGATGCACCATGATAAGCGGTTGAGAGATAATGGCGATGTGGTTGATGATGATTCACATCCAAATAGCACCACATCGCATGTGATAAACTTAAATATCGCTGACTTGTATAGGAGCGCTCCAGTTTCGGCAATGATAAGCATGCACAGATATACCAACAATGCTAATATTGGTCTATGGGGAAACTTAAATGGCAAAAGTGTAAAAGTCGCTGATTTCTCAACACCACATGCTGATATAGTAAAAGCAGTTTCCGATGAGCTAGTAAACAATGGAAATACCGAAGACGAAACTCAAAAAGCAAACTTCGACCGCATTGCAACTCATGCAGCCACCACCAAACCCGCCAAAATGTCCAAGCGTCACCAGCAAGCCGCCAAAGATATTCTGAGCAAGCATAGCAAATTCTTCTCGTCAAATTGCGAGAAGCAAAAAGATGGAGAGTATCTTTGCAAAGGCGACTCGTCGGAACCGGGAGATGTTGCTGATCAGTTTGCACGGGCGGCGCATACTCAACACGGAATGCCGACTGGTGCGTACCTGCCTCCTGGTGCGCCGATTACTTACGGCGGGTTGAGCGACTTGCTTGAACCGCTGCGTGGAGAGCATCCGATTCATGTTGTTCTTCATACTGACGTTGGCGCGAAGAAGAACGGCAAAAATGATGCTGGTGAAAAAATTAGCAACCCGTGGACGAAGATCACTAAGTATTCTCGTGTTAAAGGCGTAATCAATGGAGATTACGTTAGACGGGCCAGAGAAGAAGCCGCTAAGCGTGGAACCGAGTATGTTCCTGGATCAACTTGGCACGAAAGAAACTTGAAGCCTGACGGATCGATGGGAGCGTTTACTACGCATGCCGATGGAAAGCGTTATCTGTCGCTGATCGATCCAGTAGACATGGATGAGCCAGAATACTACGGCCACTATGAGGATGGGACGAGCAAGAAACTGGTAGGTGAGGAATTGGAACACGCTAAGAGATTTTTCCCTGTAAAATCGAGCGTAGAAGAGCCGTTAGTGAAGTATCGTGCTCCCGCACTTCCCAGCATCAAGCACATCACGTTCCACGACACACAATACCGCGTCAAACACGACTCGCCAGAATATGACGCAACCGGAACCAAACCGGAATCCGCCACACCACCCAAATCTATCGAGCCGCCAATGCCAGCACGGACGCCAGAGAAGCCTTCACGTCCAGAGACGGCCCCCACTCTGCCTATGGCCGCGAAGATCGCTCCTGGTGCGTCTGAGAGCGAAAGAAAGCCTATGCCAGAGTTTGATACTCGCAAGGCATTGGAAGATATGCAGGACGAGCCGAGAAAGAAGGTTGAGCCTGACGACAGCGGCAACGATGTATCTGTCGATAAGGAAGAGCCGTCGCATATCGAGCGAATCACGAAAGGCTTCCATCCGACGATTGCAGGTACACGACTGGCGCATCACCTGGACAAAATCCGTACAGAGTTTGCCGGTGATGATCATATCGCTGATCTGGCCAATCGTGCTATTTCTGGTGACTGGAAGACTGGAAATGATCCTGATGTATTCAAGCAACTCGGCGAGGCTCTGAAAGAAAAAGGTAGTCCATGGGGAACCGCTTATCGATGGGGGCAGGCGTACAAGGGATTGCAACTTGACGGCAAGATCAAGGATATGGTTGATAAGAAACTGAAAGGCGGGCAGGGCAACCATTATCGGAAATTGGCTTTGATGCTTGGCGAGTACATGAAGAATCCGACAGAAGAGCACAAGTTCCAGAGCGATCCGCGATGGAAAGAGTTCTATGACGGAATGATCAAGACAACGCAGGAATCGTTGCACAGCGATAAATTCCCTGGCCGCAATGTCGATGCTCTTGGTGCTTTATATCGTTCACTTCTCCGTAACGGATTCCGCGAAGAGGATCGCGAAGACGCCAAGAACGATCCTGATTACAAGAAAGGCTTCGACTACCTTCCAGGCTGGCAAGGCGGGCCGTCTCAGGCTGATAAGGCTACGCATAATGCGGAGCGGTTCCAGAAGAAGCCGGACGTTCCTCCACCACTTCCACCGAGCGGCAAGAAGCCTATCCAGACGCCGGATCATCTTTATCCGGACAAGTCGAAGCCAGCACAGCCACCGTTGCCTAGCGGTTACATGCCGAAACAGTCTCCGGTTGGCAAAGAGGCACCGAAGAAGTTTGGCGGGTTTGAAGATTTTGAACGAGATTTAGCAAATATGCCAGAGTATCGCGCTGGCCCAGCATCGACGAAGCACGTACCAAACAAGGGCGATCCTAGCCGTGCGGTTAGTCCACCTAAAAGCAGTGGAAGCCAGCAAAGCACGAATCCTGGGTTGAGAGATAATCAGATTCTTGATGACGTTCTTGGAGATGGGCCAGCGAAGAATACAAGCAAACTTCCACCACCAGTACCAAAAAACTCAAATTCTCAACACGGCACTCCTCAAGACTTAGCCGATCACGAAAACGATATCAACAGAACTGGCGGACAATCGTTTGCGCCAATGGCGTCACCGTTGCCGAGGCCGCAACCGAATGGTAGAACTCCGTTCCGTGAGCCTACTCCGCAAGACGTAGCAAACTCTCAACGCCAAACAAAGCAAGATGTCGAGAACCGCAAGAACCGTGTCGGATCGCCTGTTTATGATATCCCCGCGACGTTCCACCCGGCGTCTACTCCTCCACCCTTGCCTAAAGGATATGTTCCGAAAACGTCGCCAGTTGTATCTGAGAAACCAAGAAATCCGAACAAGACATTCTGGTATTCAGATTACCACAAAGGAGGCGGATCTGCTGGATCTGGATTCGCCGGATATGTAAGCCACTCAAATCCAGAGAGCGATAAGAAGATCGAGAAAGCCAAAACTGACGGTATGCACGTAGCTACAGTCTATCAACCGATGCCTGACGGAACCAGAAAGCCAGTCACGTCTTACATCGGGCGCACACCACAAGAAGCTATGCGACTTGGCGAATTGCACGTCAAGCTAACTAAACTCAAACGAGACGCACAGAAAGAATCCGGCTCGAAATCGCCGCGTGATATCTGGAAGTCTGGTGGTGGTAAATATTGGAATCAAGCCAAGCCTATCCTTGAAGAGATGCGAAAGCTACTTGGCAAACCAGCATCGCCTGGGAAGAAGTTTAATCCGGAAACCGGCCATAATGAGCGCACACATCCTGGTCTTCCAGTCGAAGGATCGAAGCTGATTCTCTCGAAACGTCATCAACCAAACAAGCGTGGGCATAGAAAATGAGCAATGCAAGAATCCGCCAAGTTGCACGCCAAGCCTTGGCACGCCTTGGCGTCAAACGGTTTGCAAAAGCAGATGGATCTCCGGAACCTATCGCCAAACCCGACAAAGCTCCGGTGTTCTATTCGCACGCCGAACGTGTTATTCACGAGAAGGTTCCGAACTCAGCGCATCCGGATCAGGTTCGCAAGACGTTGTTGAATAATGGCGTCAAGCCTGAAGAAATGAAATGGAGCGGACTTGAAGATCATCTTGCAACGGCGACAGGGCCGGTAAAGAAGACTGACTTACTTGAACGTGTCAGAGATGGGAATGTTAAGGTTGGCGAGGTTTTGAAGAAGTCGGAACCGCAAGATATGTCAGGGCCAGCGCCAGGATGGGCTTCAGTTGGTGGAGGCGAAACAAAGTATGATGAGTATCAGTTGCCTGGCGGAACGAATTACCATGAGATGCTGTTGACGTTGCCGACGAAGCCAAATCCAACAGTTGACAGAAAGAAGGAAATCAACAGTAGGCTGGAGTTTATTCAGAACGAACATGACAGGCTTGGTGGCGAGCATGTTACTGATGAACTAAAAATGTATCGAAAGAAACTATACGAAGAGCGACAGGGATTAGTTAATGAATTGAGCAAGATTCCCGATTCAGACGGGCAATCAGATGACAACTTCAAATCTTCCCATTGGTCTGAACCAAACGTCCTAGCACACATTCGCTTTAATGATCGCGAGGGGACGAACGGCGAGAAGTTGTTGCATGTGGAGGAGGTACAATCGGATTGGGGGCAAGAACACCGCAAAAGGCGCGAGCGCATACTGAGTGAACTTAAAGAAGACTTTAAGAGCATTACAGACAAAATGTCAAAAGATGGGTTGATAACAAAGGAGTGTGATTGATGTGGAGGCATTATGTCTATATACACAAACGTAAAAGCGATGGGGTGGTGTTCTATGTTGGTAAAGGCTCAATGAGGCCAACCGACAAGAGGCAGACATACAAACGCGCCAAATCATCATCCCTCCGCTCATTATGGTGGCAGAGGGTCGCCGAAAAACATGGGTTTGAAGCCGAGATAATTGCCGATTGCCGAACCGACGGCGCAGCACAGAATCTTGAGAAGGCGCTTATCAAGAAATATGGACGGCTGCAACTTGGTCTTGGAACTCTTGTTAACATGACTGACGGCGGCGATGGCCACTCTGGAGTTTTGACATCTGATGATCTTAGGCGAAAACGTTCAGAAAACGCGAAAAAGCCTCGCGGAAACTACCCACAGAACAGATGCGACAACATATCTATCGGCAAGAAAGGCAAGCCAATTAAGTGTAGCGGCAACAGAACTAATGCGAAGCATTGTAGGCGAGTTATAGATATTACCTCTGGCCACATATATCCATCGATAACAATTGCAGCTAAAGAGCTTGGAGTTAGCTTAACACATCTTGGCGACGTTCTTCATGGAAGGCGAGGCTACAAGCCTCACAAAACATTGAGGTTTGTATAATGGCTTGTCGCTTTACATATAAAGGCAAAACTTATGGCGACGAAGAGTTCGCTAGAGTTGTCGCTGACGAAATGCCTCACGATGAAGTATCTAAGTATATTAGCGGAGCTAAGAAGCTTCCAGATATGCCCTTCAATCGCTCGTGGCATGAACTCGCACTTCGACGAATGATCCGTCACGCTGCTGAGCATGGTTACGACGGTATTTCGTGGACTCCAGGAGAACAGCAAGGCAGGCGGTTTAGTCTGAGAAATAAAGTCGATTCGGTTCACTACTCACCAGAAGAGCAGCGTCTTTGGGCGGTTAGTGATGGTAAAAACGTCATTGACAAAACGAACATCAGCGAAGACGAACTTCATAAATATGTTGGCAAAGATGTTGCTGGCAAACTGCTAAGTGCTGAAGCAGATGACGGTACGCACGACAGGAGAACGGTTTCAGGAGACGGCCTTGAAGTTGGCGGCGAAGGAATGAAAGGCTTCTACGACAAGATCATTCCTGAATATCTGGCGAAGTATGGCAAAAAGCACGGCGCTCAAGTTGGCGAAACGTCGATCAAATTAGCCCCAGACGAAGCCAAAGACGAGAAGTCTCTTGAGCATATCTTGCGAGTGTTCGGTAGGAACAGCGATCAATACCAGCGTGCTCTTGCCGGATCTCTTCAGGATAAGAAAAAGACGCTTCAAGTTCCATTCTTCCCGATCACTCCATCAATGCGGGAATCGGTGGTTCGCGAGGGGCAAGCGTTATTCACCAAGCAATCCGTCAAGGATCGATTCTCGCTCTCTAGTCAGCAACAATCATCCGCCTCATCTCTCCGACGACTCGGCACAAAGCAGCAAACGAAACTCCGCGAGATCGCCGCGAAGATCCTTCACCAGTCTGGCCTGACGCCGCACAAGCTGTCCGACGCTTTGCACGATACGCCAAACGATTCGCGCCCCGGAGTCGCACAAGCGATCTTCCGGCCAGTGTCGCAGGAGCATACTAGACGAGCGGCGGCACAGTATGGGCTGGTAGCCGGGCAGAACTCTCTGCTCGTGTTCCATGGGCATCCAGAAGGCCCAGACAGCCTTTACGCCGTCGATCTGCCGGGCGGCGACGAATCACGCAAGATGCTCGACAATGCCGGATTCGACAAGCGAACGCTGATTCCGACGAAGACTGGATTCCGAGCGATTATCCACGATCAAGGCAGAGTTAATCGCAAGATGATGGAAGACTTTGCTACCGGAGCTGGTTTATCGGTAATCGAATCGACTGGTTACGGCGAAATGGTTGGCGATAAGAAACCGGAGACGAATAATGCCAAAGCTAGTTAATCCTGGCGATCCTAGCCAGATGCTCGTGAGCGTGCCGGTGCCGCGTCCAGTTCAGCCCAAACTGAAGCCACCGACAGAAAAGCCGCCAGTCTCGGTGCCAAAAACGAGCGTCTTCAAGAAGACCTCGAATCCGGCATCGTTGATCTTGCCGTATCCGTCCGGTGGAGATGACGTAGGCGACGCGCGGGCGGACTACCGGAATGTTCTTAGAAGGAGCAATAGGGAACCCAAAGATCGTTTTGCGAAAAGCGATGCTGCCACTGTATTTCAGAACGAAATAAGCCAAGCAAAAGGAACTTCCGCGAACCTTTTGCAAAGAATCCGCGTTCTTACTGAGCGGCTACGAAATGCGACCGCAACACCCGAACTAATGGAAAGGGCGGCTGATTACCTGGACTTGATGGGAAGAAAGAGTGGCGCTGACCACCTACGGAAAGAGGCGGCTAAACAGAAAAAAGGCGATGAAAGTAACGAACCTGCGTGGCTGAAAGACCACAACTCGATCAAGTTCGAGGGGCACGACTTGTCGAAAATAAAGAAGTTTTTCGGCGATGGCGTTTCGGTCAGGGACGTTCTGCACGCCAGTTCTTTCGCGGACGGCATGAAGCCTTATGTGGTTTTTTCCGATAACCCCGATGATCTTTGCCGATTCGATCCGCCAAGCGACAGCGCTCTTGTGGATTGGGATGGCGGCAAAGCGTTAGCGATTGAGGGGCACTATCCAGAACACGGACAGCCATCAGTAGGAAATAAGAAAGCGTTTGTATCTCGAATCTTCTATCGCGATTTTCACGGGGACGTTAGAGTCTACAATAATTACATCAAGATTGGAAGGCACGGGCACGCTGCCGGGCTGGATGGCAGAGGAATGTTTCGGAACCAAGTTCTCGCCATGCGTCGTCTTGGCGGGTATGCCATTCACTCGATGCTGTGCCAGGAAGATCCTACGTATCCAAGATCGGATCGCGAAAATAGGAAAATTGGCGAGGTTCCGATTGTCGATAACCCAGATCCGAACAACGACGATCATTGGAAGCCGTTAGGATATGTTGGCGGGAAGGTTTGGCCGCTGGCTGGGTATGGCGGGAAACTTCACAAAAAATATCTTGATGCCATTCCAGAACAAATCTTTGCTGGCATGAACGGCGGTGAAGATGTAAGAGACTTGCTGGACGCTCCGGGTGGCGAAGAGTATTATCGGCAGAATCCGACGACTATTTCAAAAGGCTATCTTGAGATGGACCCAAACTCAAGAACTGGCAAAGCGTTCGATGAAGCATCAAAGAAACCAACTAGAAAACAGAGAGGGATACCGAATGTCACCAGAACAACGACTGATCCAGCGAAAAGCTCGCGTGCTGCTCGACAAAGAGTATTGGGAACTAAACTCATTACTAAACAAGAACAGAGTTCTAGGCAAACCGAACGATCCGAAACTGGAAGCGAGGCACACGGAGCTTTACGAATTACTTTTCAAGAACGAGACTCGCGGGGATCACCCAGGCTTCGAGATGTAACCAACAAGGATAAGTTCACAAAATTTCGTTCTCCGGAGGGCGGCATGGTAGCTCAGAATGTTTATTACCCAGGAGGGAAGTACCTTCCTGCCGAGGCGACTGGCAAGCCAAAAAGGATGAGCGTTGGCGAATCGATTCCGGTTCCACCGACTCCTGTTCCCGATCCTGGCGACAGCGAACCGGCAGAGTTTGTTTGCCCACACTGCGACGATACTGGTGGCGAGCCGGTAGAGCGAACTGATGGAACTAATGCTTGCACAGAATGCTCGCCGCAGTGCGATGCGTGTGCTAATGAAGGCAGGACTAATCATTGCGACCCTGATGAGCTTAACTCTATTGGAGATCACACAGTATGCAATGAGTGTGTTGATCGAAGCAGATCAAGAGGCGGAAGCAATGATTACTTTAGGTGTGCTGATTGCTCCGACCCGTTTCATATAGAAGATTCGCCAGGGGCCAACACGCGAGGGCGACCAGTTTGCGAGGAGTGTAACACATATTTCGATTGCGGCCAATGCGGTGAAAGATACGACGAAGATAGTTATGGTGGCGACGGATTGTGCGATCAATGCCAGTCCGATAACGAAGAGAGCGAAGAGCCAGAAGACGCCAGCGACCTTATACACGGATATTCACACAAACCAAGGCCGATATTTAATAAAGGAACCGGCAAGCGGTTCTATGGTGCGGAACTAGAGGCTGGGCTTGACGACGGATCATTGCGAGATGCCGCTAGTCATACTTTAGATGTTCTCAATCGTGGGCTTAGAGAAGAGGGGTACGCTTATCTGAAATCCGACTCAAGTATTGATGGTGACGCTGGCTCTTTTGAGATTGTTACGCATCCGTCAACGATGGATATTCACAAGAAAAGGCTTGGTAATTTCCTAGAAGACTTACCAGATGATCTTGCTTCTGACGAAAATCACGGATGCGGACTTCATGTCCACATCGACAAGAAAAGTCTGTCGCCGCTTGCGCAGGCGAAGTTGTTAAGATTCGTGAACGAGCCGAGCAAGGAAGACTTTATTCATGCGATTGCAAGACGTGATCCGAGTGGTTATGGCAAACTCGAACCGAGCCTAAAGAAAACCGATTATGACAAGCCTCCATCAAGCAGATACAGGGCGGTTAACAGAGGGAACAGTAAAACAATCGAGATACGGATTTTCCAGGGAACGCTAGACAAACAGGAGTTATTCCAGTCCCTTGAATTTGTCGATGCCGCTTGTGCTTTTTGCGAAACTGGTATTGCTGGAAACCACGACATTATTGGGACTAAAAAGTTTATCGATTTCGTGTCATCCAACAGAAAAGAGTGGCCACACTTGCACAAGTTCTGTAAACTATATAGTGAGGCAAATCCTGAGCCGAGTGGCGAGGAATCCAAAGACAAGTAAACTAACTTAAAAAGGCGGTGCTTATGTGTATTGCGATTGCGAAGACTTCTGGATCAACAATTAGCGCCGAAGTTTTAAGGAACAGTTTCGAGAGCAACCCAGACGGGGCCGGGTTCGCTTTCACAAGGAATGGCCGTCTGGTTGTCAGAAAAGGATTTTTCACAGCTAATGAGTTGATCGCTGCGTATAGAGCGGAAGTATCTCGTGACGACGTAGCGATAGTTCATTGCCGACTGGCATCTCATGGCATCATTGCGACGAGTAATTGCCATCCGTTTCTGGTAAGTGACGAATGGGCGGTTATCCATAACGGAGTCCTGCCGTGGAGATCGACTAGACTGATTAGCGATACTAGGATGTTTGTTGGCGACTACCTGACGCCAAACTCATCCAGGATCGACACAAGCGAGTTTTGTGACGAGACGGCAGAGTTGATAGGCCAATTTAATAAATTGGTGTTTTTGAGTTTTGATGGACGAATCAGGATCATTAACGAATCGGCTGGTCATTGGGATAAAGGTTGCTGGTTCAGTAATCTGAGTTACCAAAACAGTAGCCGTTCCAAAACGCCTCAACGGAGATCGTATGCCAGACAACGAAAACAGCGAAAGCAAACCGAAGAAGAGAACTTATTCAGTGAGTTTGGTTTTTAATCGTGATAATGATGGTGGCGATAGCAAGTCGAAACCATCAGAACAACCAGATCGCAAAAACCCGCTTCACGGCAAGGCGTTTTTCTTTACTGGTATGTCCGGCCCGCCGTCCAGTAAGCCGGACAAGTTTGACGCGAAGAATGACGTTGAAGATATTCAGGGGCCGAGCGATTCGGTTCACGGATATGGTTTCTCTTCGGAGAACACTGGTAGCTTGAAGTTTCCGGAAGCTCGCGACAATATGGCGTCGGTTAAGCAGGTCGGCCATGTGAGGAATATCGAACATTATCTGATTACCAATCACCAGATCGATCCGAAGCATTACAGCGTATATAATGCTGTTGGCGATTGGGGGTTGACTCCAGATGAGATGGGCGCTGAGCACGCTGCCGCTCACGTCCTGAAGAAGCCAATGGATTGGGAGGATATGCGGAAGTTGGCCGCAAGAATCGGACTGAATGCTAGACAGTATTCTGTGCTGACGTTCCAGCCGCATGGATCTGCCGACCATCCTGCCGGACATGGAAGTGCAATGCTTCATCGGATGTATATTCCGGCTGGAACAAGCATGGAGTCGATTCGTGATCATCTTGAGCGTGCTGGCATCTATTTCAGAACGATAGTTCCAGCAAAGAACGGTGCGCATGTTGCTTTCGTAGTAGAACCTGAGATAAAACCTGAAACCAGCAAGACACTAGATCGTCTTGCGAAACAGATCGGAGATGGCCATGTCGATAGAGTTACCGGGCGAGCAGAGTTCGTTGGACAAGTCGGAACAGCCGAAAAGCGAGGACTCGAAGGACTCGAAGCCGCCGAGCACAACTACCGGGAGATTCTCGGAATACCTCACCCCTACTGAGCGAGAGGCTGGCGAGGCGTTCAGCCGTGACGTGGAATACATCCGCAAGTTCGGCTGGGACCCAGAATGGGAGAAGCCGACCGTGACGTTTAATCAACCGTCTACGATTGCGGATATCTTCCCGAACGATTCTGAGCCGCCGAAAGCCAGATACTACGGAAGTGGTATTATTGGAGATGAGAAAGAAGATGAGGAGAAATCTTAATGATATTAGCTATCGGAATCGACTCGAATTTTGTATAATATGATGTCATTTTGACTTCATGTTTTCGAGTTATGATTCGATGCGACGTATCCTCATCCAACTCCCAGCAGAACCTTCAGCATCGTCTTATTACAGGGCGATGCTTCCTTTTCGGCATTGCAAAAAAACACTCGCAAGCGAAGGAATTGAATTGGTTGTTGCGGAAGGAATCTTCCGTGGCGATCATTGGGATGCGATAATTGCTCATCGCGAAGTGGATATTGCTTACATACAGCATATTGCAAGTCGGCAAGTGACTGGTGGTTGCAAGTTTGTTTGGGATCTCGATGACGACTTCTGGGCAATCCCAGAGTGGTCGCCGGTAAAGTACAGCGCAGATCGGATGGATTGCATCAATTTGACATTCAAGGTTTGCGACGAGGTTTGGGCGTCAACGTCTCCGCTGGCTAAAAAGCTAGGTTGGAAGGCTAAAGTTCTGCCAAATCTGATCGACTTGAATGATTGGGGTGGCGGCTGGATGCCACCAGAGGAAGATGAGTCTGGCGTTACGCGAGTATTGTGGGCCGGTAGCAACACGCACTCGCGAGATGTTGCTATTACAGTAGATCCAATACTCAAGTCGATCAGTGGCGATGAAGGTAATCATGTCGCGCCAAAATATCACTTCCACTTCTTCGGATACTGCCCGCCCGACTTGATGGCGAATTTGTTCCCTAATCATATCACCTACCATCCGTGGGTTCCACTTAACGAGTTCCATGAAGTCCTATGGAAGATCAGGCCGCATATCGTGCTCTGCCCGTTGGCTGATTGCACGTTCAATGAATCGAAGAGCAACATTCGTTGGATGGAGGGGGTAATGGCTGGCGGCGCGGCTATCACCAGCAAGTGTGAGTCATATAAGGATGCGTCGAACTCTGTTCCGCAAGACAGCAATGTAGAAACAAGAAATAATACATGGCTCTATAAATTAAATTGTTTAACGTTTCATCATTACAGACTACAATATTGGAAAGACGACAAGAAGAGCATCGTGTTGAATCATACGTGGCAGTCGAAAGTGAATGTGTGGCTCGATGCGTTCAGGGGGCTCGTGAAGTAAATGTCTCTTATCTCGCTGCCAGTCTACAACACCGAAGAAAACAAACGTATTGATCTCGTTGGCAGGTGCTTGTTTTCGCTCGCCAAAACTGTTGATTGGAATCGTCATCGGTTGTTCATTATTGACGATGCGTCAACGTGTCCGAGAACAAAACGGTTCTACGAATCTTTTGAAGATTGGTTGCCGTTCACACTGATCGAGAACGAACGTAACATCGGAACGGCGAGGTCGGTGAATAGGGGATGGCAGCAGAAACGTGATGATGAATATTGCGTCAAGATGGATTCGGATATTATCATCAGCGACAATGGATGGGCCGACAAACTTGAAGACGCGATGTCCAGAGATCCGAATCTCGGAATCTGTTGTCTCAAGCGCCGCGATCTGGCAGAAAACCCGCATTGGCCTGACGGACATTGCTACAAGTCGGAGCTGATTTCTCTGCCTCACGAGCCTGGGCAGATGTGGCACGTTGTCGAGAAAGTCGGCCACTGTATCGGATCAGTTCAGATGTATTCGCCTGCGTTACTGTCGAATATCGGCTACATGGCCCAATTCGGCAAGTACGGCCTCGATGACTCTTTGGCCGCTGTGCGGTGCGCCGTGGCTGGCTTCTATTCGGCGTTCTACTGCGGGATCGATATTGAGCATCCAGATCCAGGCGATACGCCGTATCAGGCGTGGAAACAAGACTACGCTGGCGAACGGATGGATAAGTTCTCGCGAATGTGTTTACGGTACACAACTGGCGGAATCCCGGTTTGGCATGGGCCTGATGAAGACTTAGACAATCTGGAGATCGAATGAAGTTTACTCTTGCGGCATACACCAGTGATTACAATCATCCGCACATTCCGCTTCTACAGGCAAGCGCCAAGAAGTGGGGGTGGGAACCTGTTAAGTTGTTCGGCGGGCCTGGGACTTGGCACGGACACGGCCCGATGGCGAAGATTCGATGTCTGAAAGACTTCATCCCGAAGATGAGGGCCGAAGGCTACGACACGTTATGTCTTGTCGATAGCTGGGATACGATCATCTGCAATTCGCCTGACGTGATGATGCCTTTCATTAACGACGGGGCACTAAACGCTTCGGAGATGGCGTGTTATCCTCATGACTTCAAAAGTGTTTTTTATCCGCTAGGGAAAAGCAGATGGCGTCATGTAAACGGTGGTGGAACCTTATCTAACATAGACTTCCTTGAGAAGTTTATCGTAGAAGGGTGCGACAAGCCTTGCCAAGACGATCAGGTCTGGACAACTGACAAGTATCTTAGCCAAGAACCTCTGACTAAAGAGAAAACAAATCCATGGCTAGAACTAGACACTGGTTGCGAAGTGTTCCAGTGCTTAGCTCATTGTGGCGAGCCAACTCAGTTCTTTGAAGTGATGAGCGACGGACGAATTAGGAACAAAGAAACCAACACCTTCCCAGCCCATATTCATGGAAATGGCCGCTCAGACATGGATTGGGTTCCTGTGCCTGACGGCTTCAAGTGGCGTCGTTGGTGGGAGGCTCGCTAATGGCGTTACTCGCAATGTGCGCATGGGACACCGAAGAGAATCAGCGTACAAAATACACGAACGCCTGTCTTGAATCGCTCTACAAGAATGTAGACTGGAAGAGGCATCGGCTGATTTGCGTAGACAACGCATCCATGAAAGCGACAAATGAAGTCTTTCTGCATTGGAGTCGTAAGATTCCAGGCATGAGACTGATAACACTTAACAAAAACGAAGGGCAGGCGAAGGCTACTAATCTTGCTTGGATGGAGCGTTGGCCAAATGAGCATTGCGCACGGCTTGACAACGACATTATCATTGATGTGAAGGACTGGCTGGACGTTCTTGAAGATTGCGTAAACCGCGATCCGACGATTGGAATTGTTGGTGGCAAGCGTTCTGATATCCCCGATTCGCCGAATCGTCCTGAAGGATGCTGGTCGCGGACTTCACTCAAGATGCTGCCGCATGAAAAAGGTCAGAACTGGCTTGTAGTCGAACCGAAGTTCCACATACTCGGCGCGTGTCAACTGACAAATAGCAAGCTGATTGACAAGGTTGGTTATCTGTATCAGGGTGGATTGACGTGGAGCATGGAAGATTGCCTGATGGCTACGCGGTGCGAACTGGCGGGCTTCTATTCGTGCTACTGCCCACAAGTGACGGTGAAGCATATCGATCCAATGGACGATACGCCGTACCAGCGATGGAAGAACGAAACAGCAACAGACAATTTCAAGTGGATGGATCAGATGAATGCCGACTACCGTAGCGGTAAGCGTTCGATCTACCATGGGCCTTTTGACGAGTAACCATGCAAACACTAGATGAACTAATCACATACTGGAAAACGCACGGCGACAAGCCGGAAACGCACCAGCGTATTTACGACGTGTTTCAGAAAGCCGTTGACGATGATGCTGAACTGAAGGCTCATCGTCATCACATCAAGGCTCATGGCCTCGGGTTTGGGACTGACGGTTTTCATTGGATGTGGAAACTGATCGTTGATTCGATGCCGGATGAGTTCAGCTTTCTCGAATTGGGCGTGTGGGCGGCACAAATTCCTTCGCTGGTCGAATTGCTCGCAACTCGAACTGGTAAGTTTTCTGACGTGTTTGGCGTATCTACATTTGATGGGCGTGGGATTAACGAAAACGGCGAGGACTACAAAGCTGTCTGTTACAAACTGTTTGATGATTTCAAACTCAAGAAGCCGTACTTGATAACTGGTGATACAACTAAGATGGCTACCATCAGTTCGGTTGAACAGTTTGCGCCATTTGATATTACGTTTATTGATGGCGGGCATGAATACGAAACTGCTACAAGCGATATTCTAAATTATGGCCCGATGACTAAGATCGGTGGGCTCATGGTTATCGACGACGCAAGCTGTCTGTTCCACCTTCCGCCTTGCCACGACGGGCAGAATCACTTCCATGGCATCGATCCGGTTTCGCGAGCGGTGGATAAACTCCTCCCACCGTTCGGCCCTACGCTGTTACCTGATGGTAGCGAGTGGCGTCAAGAGTTCGTAGTGATGCACGATCGCGCATTTCGGAGGATATCATAATGTTGTATCATTTCGACTTCAACACTATCCCAGGTTTCGGGCCAGTTCACGATTTCGCCGACTTCTACGAAGAGGCTGTGCGAGTTGCGCCACCTGGATCTACGCTTGTTGAGGTTGGCAACTTCCACGGGCGTTCCCTCGTCCAACTTGGATTGTGCGCAAAAGCCGCCAATAAAGGCTTGAAGGTTTTCGGCGTAGATCACGGAAATGGGATGGGCGATGGTAAAACATGGCCGACGCACAACAGCCTTGTTGCCAATTTGAAGAAGGCGAGCCTTGAGAACTTCGTTGAATTGATTCGTCTCGATAGCGTCGATGGTGCCAAGAGGTTTGCCGATGAAAGCGTTTGGCTATGTTTTATCGATGCTGCGCACCTACACGACGCTGTTTTTGATGATATTGTGGCATGGATGCCGAAGATAACAAAAGACAGTTGGCTAACCGGTCACGACTTCCAGATGTATACCGTCGCCGAGCCGGTTATCGCCATGTTCGGCGAGCCGACGTTTGATCCAGATAAAGACTCTGGCGCTGGCAGGATCATTTACGACGAACGATGGCCGGATATTTGGATTGTGAAGAAGTGCGAATACTACCATGCCGATATTCATTCTGGAACCTCGATGCCAAAGAAAAGGAAGAACGCATGGCCTGCCTAGCAAACTCGCAACATTTCTTTCGCATCGATAACGCCGATGAGGTTCCCGATCTTGTCGGCGCTATACTGGACGCTCACAAGGTATGTGTTCATGGCGGTATCGTCACTGTCTCGGCAGGCATAAGAAGCGGCAAAGAGACTGACATGAATCATTTCTGGGCCGATCATCTTCAAGGCAACACGGCAACAAGAAAGCATGTCATCACACAGAAGTCGCTTCCAAACCTGATTTGCGAGATCAACGCTTTTTGCGGATGGAGCTTTCCTATACTTGAGCTTGTCCAAGGCCCAGCGTTCAGCGATGACAGAAAGACGATGTATGTATCGTTGAAGGCTATTAAGTAAAAATTAGCTATCGAATAAATCAGATTTAGAATATAATTACAGTATCGGCATATCTGCGCCTCACTTTTGCATTTCGGATAATCCAACACACAACAATGCCAACAGAAGATACTGTTGCTGTTCCGCTTACGTGCCGTTTAATACGGGATGGGCGGTTTCGTGGCTGGGTGGAGATGCCAAGATTCGCTTTGGTTGATGAGCACACCTATAGCCAAGCGAAGAAAAGCAAAGATAGCAATGGAAATGAAGTTAATGAACTCGTTCCAGTAACTCTGAATTCGGAAGAACTCGCAAGAATCGTTGGCGTTTGCAATCGGAGAATAAGCGAAACTGGCGACTTCTCTCCGTGCGTTATCGGTCACACCGATGACAATCTTCCAACAAAATTCCAGCCTTCTATCGCCGGGTTTGCCAAGGATTTTGCCGTAGAGCCGTTAGTCAATCCTGAAACCGGCGAGAAGGTTGGCAGGCTTGCTATATACGCAACCCCGTTCGCTAAGCCTGAAAACTTGCATCTGTTCCTTGAACATCCAAGACGATCAGTAGAGTTGTATTTCGACGAAGGCTCGATTGATCCGATTTCGCTTTTGTCGTCAGAAACACCAGCTCGCGATCTTGGATTGCACAAGTTTTCGGCAAGTGAATCAGTCAATTCGCACAGAGAAAAGCCGTATCGGTATTCGGTTTCATTTCAACCACACAAAGAATCGCCGGAGAAGAATATGAATGATATTGCAGCGCCAATCGATACGGCCTCGAAGCCAGTAGACGATCCGGTGGTTAGCAAGGTTTTCGAGAGCGACCGCTGGAAGCAGATGGAATCCTCGATCAACGATATCAAGGGCATGCTCCAATCGCTGGCTGGCGGTGCTGGCGGGCCGGTTGATGATCCTGCCATGGCTGGCGGGGATATGGGCGCTGGCGTTCCTGAAGCGTCTGGTATGGATCAGGGCGGGCTGTCTCACGACGATCTGCTTGGGCCGTCTGGCGAGCACGGCTTTACTCCCGAATCACTTGGCGAGCCTGGACACGAGTACGATCCTGAACTCGAACTTGAAGATCACGATGACGACTTTGGCGACGACAAGAAAAAGCCGAAGAAGAAAGACGACAAAGATTTCGACGACGAAGAAAAAGATGAAGACTTTGATGATGAAGATGAGGACGAAAAAGACAGAAAGAAGAGCAAGAAAGACAAGAAAGCCAAATGTGAAGTTGGCGATGACGACTGTGAACCAGATCGAATGTCTGCTGCCTCCGCGCCGGGGGCGAACAATGGCTATCTCCCAGGGGGCAAGAAAAAAATGGCACGCAATGAATCTGTGTTGGAAGACCCGATCCGCGAGGCGCGAACTCGTCAGGATAAGGCACGTTTCGCAAAGTTGGAAGCCCGGATCAATGAGCTTGAGGCTAACAACGCGAAACTGAATGAACAGAAGGATATTGCCGAGGTTCAGAGCTTGCTTTCTGGGCTTGACTCTGAAGGTTTGGCGTATGAAGCCGAGTATGAGTTGCCGAGACTTGTTCGTATGAGCAAGGCGGAACGAACAGCGCATATTGATTATCTCCGTCGCGTTTGTCGTCCGATTGTTCCTGGTAACGGCAAGTTCCCGGTGCCCGATGAAACTCAGGCGAAGGTTCGATTTAGCAAATCGCTTCAGCAAGAGAATGCTGGTGCCGGTTTTAGTTCTCCGGTTGAAGCCGTTGAGTGTGGTCGCGAAGCGGCCATTCAGTCAGCGAAGACTGGCAAGTCGGTTAGCCCGCTAGAAGTCCTTCAAGCCAAGCGTGGCACGAATGGCGCTAATGCTGGTGGCGTAACTAAGGTTCGCTAATCAGAATTGTTTGCCACTTCAAATTTCATTTCTCAGATTTCCTCCCGCAAAAACACATCTCGAAATTGAGGATATTTTTCAATGGCCGCAAATAACATTCCGTTCGTGGCGGGTGGAAACATCGCACCTTGCCGAATTGTCGTTCAGAGCGATGACTTCACGGTTATCCAGTCTACCGCCTCTCCTGGCAAGCCGCCTACTGGCATCTCCAGCGAAGCAACTCGGCGCCCGCCTAATAGCGCGTACGACGATGGCTACGCCGCTGTCGCTAACGGCATGATCCGTGTTTATCAGCTTGGCGAGCATGCTCTTTGTGACGTTGGTTCTCCTATCGCTGCTGGCGACTGGATCAAGCCAGACGCTAACGGGCGAGGCGTTCCGGCATCCACTGGCAACTATTATGTCGGCCAAGCGGTTGAGGCTGGCTCTGCTTCCAACAAGCGAGTTCTCGTTAAGGTTCAGCCGGGCACGCTGTAATCGGTATTGTTTGCACTTCTCGAATCGCAAATTCACTTCCCGACGCGATTCTCTTTGCTCACTTCCAATCACATTTTTGAGGATCATATCAAATGGCTCTTCCTTCTGCATGGAGCGCGCCGGGAGCAAATACTGGCTATCTCCCCGGTTTTGATGAAAGCGCGAATCTCATTGTCGGTTATTCCCGCAATGAGAAGGATTTTGCAATCAATCAGTATTCGACAATTTGCACGGTTGACAAGTGGATTGGTGCTTGGTTGAAGTTCGATCCGAAGGACGCTGCTCGAATTACGCAGACTGACGGTAAGAACTTCCTCTTCCCTGACGGCACGCCGCGTCCTGTTGGCACGAACAACCACACCAATTCGCGTCTTAGCTGGATGACCTATGAGCTGAATCGATACTCGATTCCAGGCTCGGTTGGCTATGTTGCGGTTTCCCAGGCAGCTTACGACGTTAAGAAGAAGATTCTTGACGATCTGGCTACCAAGGCGATGACTCAGAAGACTCAGATCGGCTTGACGACCCTGACGACTACTTCCGAGTTTGCCAGTTCACACGTTGCTACAGCTACGTCGTGGGGTGGTGGTTTCTGGTCGGCTGGTACTGTGACGAATCCGATTATCGGTTTGTCGCTCCAGAAGATCCGCAATCAGATCCTCAAGGACACGAACGGCAAGGTTAAGCCTGAAGATTTGGTTCTGATTGTCAACCCTGATCTTGCTTACACGATGTCTCTCAGCCAAGAGATTCGTGCTTACCTCTCGAATCAGGCTGGCTCTTTGGATGTGCTGACTGGCAAGTCGCCTTCCATGAACACAAGCTGGGGCCTGCCGTCTCCGTTGTACGGCTTCAAGGTTGTCGTGGAAGCCTCTACTATTGTGTCGGCTCAGCAAGACGTTGATCCGAGCAACGACACGGCGGCTTTCATCCTCGGTAGCAACACGGCTATCGTGGTTGCCCGTCCTGGCGGTGTCAGCGGCGAGGCTGGTGGATCTAGCTACTCAACTCTCGTCTGTTTGCAGGACAAAGAGTGCGAGATGCAAGTCGAAATCTTCGATAAGCCGGAGCACAAGCTCTACGACTTCTATGTCGCGGACGCTTACAAGTACATCGTTCCGGCTCCTGAGACTGGCGCTCTGATCACCAACTGCCTGTCGTAACCAAACTTTGCCCAATAACGACTGGCGTTATTGGGCTATTATTTTCATTTTTTAGATTGTGATTGGGAATGTTCGTGTACCCAAAAGAAGTTCCTCCAGACTTGTACGTTTTTCAGACGTGGCACATTCGCAACCCGTATCGGCGTGCAATGGTTGCTGACGAGTTGTGGAAGAACTTGCTGAAGGCCGTCAAACTGAGTGAGCTTGTCGCTTACATTGAGAAGCCTATTGGCGTTCATGATCGAGTTCATCACGCATTCCGATTCGCAGTAGACATTCCGAACTTCATCAAGGAATTGCCTCACCTGGAACCGCGTGAGGACTGGGTTGGCGGTGCGATCCACGAGTTCGTTAAGTGGTATGCCGGAACGCACCCGGAAGCACTTGTTGAGCAAGAATCTGATCATAATGGCGACGAAAAGCCAAACGAAGACGAGATCAGTGAAGAAAGCAAGCCGAAGAAGCGCGGGCGTCCGCCCAAAGTGAAGGAGTAGTAGCGAATGGCTTACATTACCGCTGCTCAATTCATTTTGCAGTATGACAAGCGACGAATTGCACAATTGCTGTCTGATACTGGCACACCGATAACTGCCGCCGCTCTGACTTCCGACGCAACACTTGCCCAGATTCTCGAAGAAGCTAGTGGTTATGTTTCTGCCGCATGTCGAGTCGGACAACGATATCTGGCAGCTTCGCTTGATACTTGCGCAGCCGCTTCTACGCCGTCTGGCAACCTACTTCGACGAATCACTGGCGATCTCGCGTTTGGCCTTCTGGTTGCACGTCGCGGGCTGTCAATGGACGAACTTTACAAGCAAGCACCGTTCTATCAGATGGCGATGGGATACCTCGAACAACTCCGACTTGGCGAGCGACTTTTCGACATCGATACCACAGCCCAGGCCGGTGTTCCAGACGTTGCAGTTCTCGGATCAGCTAACGACGCAGGCGCATTCAACCCAAAATCAATAAGCAGCAAAACGCGAATCTGGGGCCAGACGCCGTTCAATTCGTCTGGCTGGTAATTAGTTAGATCATTCCAGAATATCTCTTGACGCAATCGAGATGCCCCCAAGTTTTTCCCTTTGCGATTTTACAAACATGGCTAGTGCTTAATCCCATCTCGTTAGCTAAAGATGTTGCCGTTCTTCCGCTTTCTAATTCAGAGATAATGTGTCGAACGTCATTTTCTCTCAGCTTGGACCTTCCGCTCCGCTCTCCAAATGTAGACATTCCATGAGAAACAGTGTCTTGGCAGTTTTCCGCTTGCGTTCCCCACGTTAGGTTAGTAAGGCTGTTGTTATGTGAGTCGCCGTCTATGTGCCTACATACATGGCCTTCTGGCGCAGGCCCTACGAATGTTTCCAGTAGTAATTTGTGAACAGTTCTTACAAACTGTCTCCCATCTTTTTGCAACGAAACTACTTTGTAGTACCCCTTGATGCCGATGCTTTGCGTTTTGTAAACCGGCGTCTTGCCTTTCAGCGATCTCAGGCTGATTATCTCTCCATTTGTGCAAGCCATATATTCAGGCCATCCAGGTATAGGCCTGGCGTCTTCTGGAATCTCTTTGCACAACCGAAGGTTGGAGTTGCTGATGACGTTTTTTTCAGAACCGCTCATGCTTGCCTCCGTTTTAACGATATTCAATTATAGTGCAATATTCCAAGGTATGAACCATGTTTTATGAGATTTTCATAAAACAATGAAATAAGGGGCGATAATATGGCCGAACCAGTTTGGCTATACAACACTGGACCAGTTGATATTTACGTTGGGGCATCGTCTCTTGATATTAACGTTAATGGCGCTTCGCTTACCACTGGCGTACACCCGTCCACCGTATCAGTTACGCCTTACTATGCTGGGACGTGCGAACAGTATCCGGTAGTTGAAGGCACGGTTTCGTGGGGACCTGTTTTCAATGACATTGGCGGGCCGATGGAATCCTTTGATGAGGAGTTTCAAGGGCAATCGAAAATCATTGTTCTGGATATGAATCGGTTCAACGAAACTAACCTTAATATCTACGACATGGACGATGGAGACGGTTCAGAAGCAACTAATGCTCGCGGCAAACTTCTCTTGGCAAATGGCCAGTACGTTCGCCTCTGGATGAAGTTCCGAAACTTCGGAACCATCAATCAGATCGCACCTGATCTTCCGGCTGGCGAAATGTATTGGGCAACGAAGATGATCAATAAATACTACGACAGACTCGGTTCTGTTGTGCGTAAAACTCGATTGATCATCGGCGCTCGGCCAGTGTACTACCCCGGTGCGAAGAAGTTTTTGCTTTACTCGCGAAATTCAACACACTTTAATGGCCTTCCCGAACCTGGATAATAGTCAATGTTCACAGACAAAGAAAAAGAAATCTTCAAGTACGAGCTTCCAGACGGTGAAAAGCGGTTTGTTGATCCGCTTCGCATCAGGCGAAAACTGTCGAAAGCCACTGCCGGGAAGATCGACGAACTGCTTCAGAAGCAGAATAGCGATAACCTCGGCGATCAGTTAGACGCCGATGAGAAGTTGATTCCTGCCGTTGCGTTCGCCTTCGATCTGCCGATGATAGATCCGAAGACTGGTGAAGGCACTCCGGAGCAATTCTTGCTCAATCTGCTTGATGAGTACACGCTTTGGATCTCTGAAAAAAAAAATCCTATCGTGACATTGCCGACGTTGCCAGCGCCTTCGGGCTGATGCTGAACGGATTGAACTACGAAGTCTTCGTAGGGCTGTTCTTGAACGTCAAGAGGAACCTAAACCGACTCGCTTACACCTACGCTTTGGGCGCATCTATAGCCACAAGTGATGATGTGATCGATGCCGGTTTTTTTGATGCCGTGTGTGAAACCGAAGAAGAGGCTGCCGATTTGCGGTTTGAAACAAATGCGGCAAGGATGCTAGTTAAGGCAAGAGCAAGCCAGAGGCGGTAAACCTACAAGCAAGTTGATCGTCTTGCGGATTAGTTCCTTTGACGGTGCGACTACAATTAAGGAGGGTGATAAGTCGCAGGCGTGAGGGATTGCAAATGGATGGGTATACACAGAAAACGTTTCAGTTTGAAGATAATGATGCAAGCGAGAAGGGTGGTGAAAAGTGGTGCTGTGGTTGTAAGTCGTACAAGTTGCACGATGATTTTTATTATGGGAGTTCGATTTGCAAATCTTGTTATAGTAAAAAAAGGATTCACGTCTACAGTTTGAACAAACAAAACGGTAGATGTGTAGCCGTAGGATGTCGTAATGCTGCCGTCGATGGTTTAGTAACGTGCGAAAATCACAGGCATAAATATACGATGCGTGATAAATTAAGACGCCGCGAACTGAAAATAGAAACTCTTAACGCTTATGGTGGCTGTCGGTGTGTATGTTGCTTTGACGCTTACATCGAGTCTCTGTCGCTAGAGCACCAGGATGGCAACGGCGCAGAGCACAGGAGGATGCTGACTGGAAATTCAAAAAAAGGCGGGACTAGATTCTACGCGAAACTTAAAAAGCTAGGTTTCCCGACAGATTTCCGTATGGTTGTTTTTTGCATGAACTGCAACACATCAAGACGCGAAAATGGCATTTGTCATCACGAACTCGAAAGAATCAAAGCAAGAGAAATAGAAGCGTATGGCGTCGATATGATTGCACTAGGAATGTAATGGCTAACGAACAAGAACCACTACCGACTTTTACCAGTTTGCTCCCCGAAAAGCGGGCAAGCCGTATCGTCGAATCTGACAAACTGATTCCGCTGGTTCCACCGTCAAAAAATGAACCGTCGCCAGTCAAGCCTCCCGAACAGAAAGATGTCGCGGCCCATTTCGCCCACGTTCGTCGTGATCGGCCTCTAATGGCCGAGATCAAGCGAATCGTCGCCCAGCCGGGATTCTCGCTTCTCCCGCCTTCCAGACGCAAGGAAACTGCATCTGTCGGTTTGCACAAACCTGAGCATTCGCAACGGAGAGATATTCCTTCGTTGATGCCCGTCCAAAGGCCGTCCAGGTTCGTTGAATATGGCGGTAAATTGGCAGCGATTGCAGGACATGAGACTCACGCCGGAAAGAAAGTTCCTGGCAAAGAACTTGAAAAGCCTAGTCACGCCGTTCTTGGCGATAGGATTCCTTCGCTCGTTCCGCCAAATAGCGAATCGCACAAGAGGGATTTGCCGTCGTTGATGCCCGTCATGCGGGAAGTTCGCGGACCTTCTGGCGTCACTGGCGGTATTGGCAGGATCGAGCCCAGATCAGTAATGGAGCGTGCTACGCCACTGGCCGCGCCTTCCGCTAGATTTGATGACTTTCTGGGGATGGGTGGAATGAGTGGCGGGGAAAGTATTGGGTGGCCGGAAAGAGGATTGAACGGCCCAGAAACATTCACTTCATTCGTACACGTATAAGAATGCACCTATCATACGCCGGAATCGAGTTCAAATTGCTACTGGTAACAGATTACCAGCGGGCCGCTATTTGGACTGAGGATCAGGTTGATTACCTTTACGATTCGATCAACCTGAGATGCCAGTGCATTTTGAATCCTCAAGCAACGTCGATGAACAATGCTCCAGGATGGTCGCCGGTTGTTACACTTAATGATATCGCTGATAGGTTAAAACGGCCTCGGCAACAGTTGAGCGTCTGGATGGATTCGAGTGTTGACAATAACGGCAATGCTGTCGGCAACAGAGAAGATATACTAATCAGCCCACTCCCAGGTTATGAAGTCGATGCGAGAGTCGGGCCTCAGTGCCTTGTTCATAAAATAGACTGCTCTCACGGCAACTCTTCAATCTGGATGGATCTCGAATTTTCCACCGATATTCGGACGTGCCCAGAGCCGACAGTTGACGGCGTTCCGAATCCTATGATCGGCAATCGTTGGACTATGAGCGTCGAGCACGATCCGACAAATTTCACTGCAATCAGGACAACTACCGGTACGGCCCACTTCCGTCAAGACATGCTTGACAAGTACCATTATACAGCCGATCAATTCCGTAAATTCTTTATTCATCCTATCCCTCTAGGGTTCAGACGTGACCCGCCTCACATAGTTCTACATCCTGACGGTTGCGCTGTTTCGTATACTTTTTCCGACCGCGAACAACTTCTATCTTTTGTTGGCGGGGTTGCTTATGGGGCAACAGACATCGAAGTCGTCGAGACTAGAGCTTATGTTAATCCTCCTCTGAATCCGGCCAGAGGCCCAGCTATGGCGATGAATACGCTAATTGACGGCGCAATTGGTGCCGCAACTGGATTCATGCTTGGCGGGCCAATTGGTATGATAATTGGGGGCATAGGCGGTGGAATAATGGGCGGCGCTAGAAGCGAGTGAGTAATTTTAGAATAGCATTGGAGTCAATCAATGGGATGGTTTGGTGGCGGGCAGGCCGCTAGAATAGCCGCTGCTGGAAATAAAGCGAGGCTCGCCGCCCGCGCTGCTGGGGTTACTGGCCCAGCACGACGAAAAATTGTCCAGGAAGCTAAGCTATCAGAGGCTATGGCTAATCGCGGCGTCCGTTCAAAACTATCATCATTCAGGGATAATATATACAGTACAGGATGGGCTTTTGATACTTTAACCAACTTTGGCGACAAACTTCTGCCGCGAGTAACAAAAGGCGTCACTGTAAAAATATGTGGCAATCAATTTTCAAGCATAAGTGAGTTATTCTATCTCGCCGTAAGCATAGCTTCATCACGCATGCGAAAGGGGCCTGGAGGATTGTTTAGCGTAGGCGCTCCATGGGAAGGAGCGAAGCACGAAAATTTTGTAGCGACCATCGACTACACTCGGCGTTTCGTCCAGGTTGATCTAGCGTATTCCATTGGCGCTGTCATCGGTCTTGTCGGTAGAGATTCCGCATTAAATGACATAAAATCTCCACCAGCAGAGAATATAACCGCCCTGAATCTATGGCCGAAATTCATGAACTCCGGCCCAGGCAAGGAAGTTATCGTCAAAGATGCCTTAATTGTTGAGCCTGTGCTGACAAAAGCTCCGGGAATCAACCCGTATCCTGCCACTGACGGTATATCAAGAACAAGTGATCTTTATGCGTTGGTTTCGGCTGGCCTCATGCCTGCTTGCCAAACGCCTCGTGTTCAAAAACTTACGGAATACGATGTTACTTACAAGCCGAACGTGGACGGGTTGCCAACAACAATCGACACACTAAAAGTTCCTGGCAGCAAGCGAGTGAAACAGTAGTATGCCTTACATACCAGCACTGCTACCGTCTCAGATTAGAAAAGATCCGCAATCGGGTAATTATTCTTCTTATAATTCCGATAACGGGTATTCGTACAATCCTGGCGTCCTAGTCCTTCCGGTGGCAGGCCCGGACACTGGCGAGAGTGTTCGTATTGTGAAGATCCATGCAAAGATCGGCTTGCGAAGTGTCAGTTTTGACGCGAGTAAATCGAATACGCCTCCATGGTTTCCTCAGATCGCAACCGATACGCCAAGCGGAGATGTTTTTATTGGAGGGGCCGTTTCTATGCCTCTCCCGAAGTTATCAAGCGATCAGGGGCAACTGGTTTATTCCGTGTCTGGTGCATACCAGTACGTACAAGCATCAGGCCCGAGGGATTCTACTAGCATCTTCCAAACTGGAGAATACCCATTCGCTAATGGGCTTGTGCATTTTTTCCAAAAGCAGCATCCGGCATTCAAGGACGCTGCCCAGACGAATCCGAATGTGCCTAATTGGACAGATCCGGAATATAAGTGGACGGCGTATTCCATCGCTGGTTTCTTCATGGACGACGGGTTGATCAAGTAACATCCTATCGTCCAGTAAAATGTTTTCTCAGCAAAACGATCACTGGACCCGCAGCGAAAAGCAAAATTATCCAATACCTTCCATCTTCAATGACATGCAACATCAACGGTAGAATTATCACCAAACAAAACACAATCGTCATTGTGAAGCCGTA
>OFQY01000007.1_pt1 | contig 69603 bp, 97 predicted proteins | sample 1542991 | NCBI WGS metagenome assembly OFQY01 (sample SAMN07774224, study PRJEB24372) | wastewater metagenome | isolation source: Exp Tend VB 10WW | collected 2016-02 | reverse complement strand
CTATGTCTGGGGTGTGGTACGCCTTGAGGCGGTACATGGGAGCACGCCTATCTCGCGCGTCGACCCCGACGTATTTGCAGTCGGCCGGAAGGATGCAGGCCGCACGCAGTTCGGACTTGGATTCGCGCGCCATCGCCTACCGTCCTCCCCGCACGGCGCGCCACCCGACGACGACCGTGTGGATGCAGCGGCCGTCCATGACGACCGAGCGGCGGACCCGGGTGCGAATGCGGGGCGGGGCGAGCAGGACGCCGACGGCCGAGACGGAGCAGACGTCGCTCGCGTGCGTGTCGCCGCCGAAGACCATCCCGCGCGTCATGAGCCGTCCGTCGCGCAGCGGGATGACCTCGCCGCCGGTGAGGCTCGGCACGAGCACGACGGGGCGCAGCGGGGCCACGAGGCGGGACAGCGGCGGGCATGCGGTGAGCGCGAGGCGGGCGACGGCGTACCACGCGCGGAGGAGGCCGAGGCCACGCAGGACGTTGCAGGCGGCGTTGTCGAAGCGCACCCACGCGACCATCGCCCGCGACGGGACGGGGAGCGTGGGGATGGGTTGGGAGCAGGTCTGGCGGTCGTGGATGATCATGTCGAGGTCTCCCCCACAGGCTCGCCCATCACGCGCGCCCACTTCAACCCGCGCGCCGTGGGTACGTAGCCGACGCGCTTATCATCCGCGACGAGTTGCACGAGGCCGTGGTCGATGAGCGCGTCAGAGACTTCGACGGGAACTCTGCACGCGCCATCGACCCACGCAGTTGTGGCGATTGTTCGCACCGTCCACTCTTTTGACACCGCCGTCACCTTCGTCATGTACCACTCGATCGACGACATCGACCGGACGACCCCACCGAGGGTGCGCATCGGGTCGACGTTCGATGTGACCGGGTGTCCGGGCAGGTCCGGCCGCTGACGCCACGCCCAGTCGAGCAGGCGCGCCTCGCAGCACTTGTTGCGAGGGAGGCACACGTCTCGCATCCCGTGGGCTGGGCAGTCATACAAGCCAGGGGGCTTGCCGGGGACATCGTGGGTGATTGCGGCGACCCGCGCCTTCGCCACGGTGAGCGGCGCGACGGCCCGCGCCATGGCCTCCCTGCGGCGGTCGGCCTTGCGCGCCTTCGCCGCGCGTGCGGTGCCGGTGGTCTTCGGGGCGACGGCGGTGCCCAGCCAGCGGCGGCGGGCGACCTCGGCGAGCAGGACGGCGACGGCACGGTCTGTGGAGGCGAGGAGCATCGAATCATCATTCGGCACACCCGTGAGCACGTCGCATGCCCGTGACAGTTCGTTGCCCTTCGCCACGGGGCCACACGGCCCACCCGCGAGTTCACCGCGCCACTTGTCCGAGTCGACCCACGCGACCTGCACGAGCGCCGTGGACTTCGTCGCGGCCCACACGGCACCAGCGTTGACGCCTTGCTGAACCTTCTGGCGGACGCCGCCGCCGAAGCCAGCGGTGAGGACCGGGTACTCCACGAGGCCGTCGCAGTCCGGCGGCGGCCACACGCTCTGTCCCGCGACGCTCGCCAGCGCGGTGCGCAGCGCCACCTTGAACGTCACCACGTCCAGGTCGTGCCCGCCGCTGTCCCGCGCGACGACGGGCAGGTCGAACACCTCGACGGCGAGGACGCGGCCGTGTTGGGCCTCGTTCGCGGGGCAGTCGGCGACGGAGAGCACGGCGCAGGCGCCCTTGGATCCGGGGTCGATGCCGATGAAGATGCGGCGGTTCATACGATCGGACCTCCGGATGCAAGGGCCATCGCCTGCAACTCGGCGACCGTCTCATCGCCGCGCAGTTGGCCAGAGACGACCGTGACAGTGCCACGCGCTCCAAGACCGCGTGTGAATGGCCCCCACGAAAGCGTCCCCCGGATCGTCGACCAAGGATGCGTTGGACCGTGCCAGACTGCTGCGACTCGTTCACCACGAGGCCCCGTCGTTCGGACGATGTACCGCGTCCACACATCGACTCCTGCCTCGGCTCGCAACTCGGCGGGGACCGGGTCATCCCAGCGCAGCAGGTGCATGCACGGCGCGTACGCGAAGGTTGTTGTTTGTCCGATCGTCATGCCGTCAAGCTAGCATGCAATCAGCGCAGCGCCCACCCGATGAGGTCAGCGAGTGGCACGGTCCACACCGCGGCGAACATCCCGCCAGCGAGGAGGTCCAGCACGACCGTCCGGGCCGGGGCGCGGCCGTCAACGACCAGCCCCTCGAGCACCGCGTCCGAGACGCCGAAGGCCAGCGCGCCCATGATGAACGCGGCGGCGCACCCGAGCGCGGGGCCGTGGGCCAGCGACGCCTCGCGCAGGGCCAGCGAGCCCACGCATGCGGCCGCCGTGCCCGCGCCGGTGGGCGAGCGCCACGCGACGGCGAGGACGCCGTACAGGGCCGCCAGCGCGACGTGGATCCACGCGGGCACGGGCGGCCACACGCTGGCCGGCCACGCGCACGCGAGCGTCCAGAACGCGTAGGCGAGCCACGAGCGGAGCATGGCGCCATCGACGTCGACGGTGCGGTCGTCGGTGATCATCGCGCCGCCTTCCGCTCGCGCGCCTTGCGGCCGGCCTTCGCACGCGTGTCCACCTCGCCGAGCGCGGCGATCAACGCGGGGCCGGTGAGGTACTCGAACTCGATGCGGCGGACCTCCATTCCCTCGGCCTCGCCGAATGTCAGCTTGTACGCATCGGCGAACCGCCCGATGAACTCGGCGGGCGTCAGGTCCGGCAGGCCCTCCTTGGCGCAGTCGTCCTGCGGGAACACGTGCATGGGCTCGACCCGCACGTCGACGATGCGCAGCACCCCGAGGACCCGCGCCTGCTGCCCCGGCTTGAGCCCCATGCACTTGTCCACGGCGACGATGCGGTCGCCGACCTTGAGCGTCCGCCACGTGTGCGCGGGCCGACGCGTGACCGTCTTGCGTCGCTCGACGATGGCGTCGATAGTGAGGGCGAAGGACATGCGTCTCATCCCACACCTCCACCGAACTCGCCGGACCATGAGCGCCCCACGTCCGAGGCGAAGGTCTCGGGCAAGAGCGTCTCGACCACGGCCGGCCGCGCGTGCGCCGATGCGTCCCGGGCGTGCCTGCGGAGCTCCTCGGAGGTGAAGTCCCGCGGGCCCCACGGGACCGGCGGTCGCATGGCGAGGCGGATCGCCAGCCACGCGGCCGCGACCTTGGCCGCCTCCTCGGCCTGCATGATGCTCTGAGTCATGCCGCTCGTCTCGCTGTCGAACATGCCGATCCATGCGGGTATCACCCCGCGGTCGCGCAGCACGGGGAGGTGATGCTTGCCAGCCCACCCCGACGCGAGCGTCCACCCCAGCGCCTCGGTGAGCGTGAGGCCCTCGGGGTAGGCCGCGGCGATGGCCGGGTCGGTGGGCCGCCACAGGCCGTCGTCGGCGAGGCGCAGCGCGGGGTGCACCGCCTTGTGAATCGCGTCGCCCACGGTGGGCAGGCGGTCCAGCCACGCGAGGCCGAGGACGGCGAAGGCGGCGATGGTGTCGCGGTCGGTGGGCTTCATCGCCGCACCTCCGCCTCGATGAGTGACCGCTGGACCACAGCGTCGATGGCCTTGAGCGACGGGGCACGCTCCTGCAAGACGAGGCGGACCTCGTGCGGGCGCTCCCAGTAGCCCTGCTCGTCGGCGCGCACCGGCAGGTCATGCATCGCCGTCAGATACACAAACTTCGTCCTGAAATTATTCTTGTCGCTGACCGTGCCCGCATGCACTTCGCGCCCGTCGACCACGGCGTACACGTCGTCGGTGGCGCCGGTCGCGGACTTGAGGGCGGCGTGCCACCACGAACGAACCCGAGCAACGTGCGGGTGCTCTGTCTTTGAGAGCATGGCCCAAGGACCAGCCCAGAAAATAGCCGGGTCGGCCGCGGCCCGCCGCAGGTCGGCGAACGTGACGGGGACGGGGTAGTTGCGGCGGAGGATGAGGGCTTCCATGGTGGTTCTCCTGGTGCTCGCCCCGGCCAAGGTGGCCGGGGCTCAAATTCATCTCAGGCGGCGAACCGCTGCGCGGCATCGATGCGGCGCCACATGTCCTCGCGGGCCTCGCACAGTCGGTCCTGCAGATCGGTCGGGAGGGCCACGCCAGTCGAGAAAGCCTCGTCGATCATCGCCAGCGTCTCGCGGGCGGAGCGGACCGCCATGTCGACGGTGTTCGCGGCGAGGCGGAACTGGGTGGCAAGATGGAAGTCGAGGGACCGTAGGGGCGCCACGTCATGTGATTTTCTCAAGCCACGTGGCGAGGGTGGCCTTGTACTTGTTCACATTAGTAGGGTCAGTGGCCCAGTGTGGCCGCTCTGCGCGAATCCACTCCGTGATTTCTTGCGGGGTCGACACAGCAAGTGCGATGTACGCCACCTGACGCGCATGTTCGCGGGCTGTCACCCCCGGGCGCAAATCGAATGCTGCGCTCGAACACAGTCGGGCGACCATGCGTGACATTTCAGCCTCCGAAAACCCGGAAAGCAACAATGCAATAAGTGCTTCTACTTTGCTCATGCTCTCCTCCGGAGGCGAACATTCTTGCGCGCCATGCTGACTAGGTAGACCGCGTTGCCATCGACGACGAACACTGCCTCGTTGATGAACGTGCCGGGCGCGCAGTTGCGTTCGGCCCAGCACGCAGACGCAGCGGCCCGCGTTACGGCCTGCGCGTCGCTGCGTACGGTCGCCATCCTGTGGGCGAGGTTATCCAGCCATGTCTCGTAGTTCGTGCCGGTGATCAGGGTCTCCCCCGCCCGGCGCACATACCAGGTGTGCTCATGCTCGGCTGCATCTCGTATCACCGTGACTACGCGATATTCGGCCACTTGACTCATGATTGAACCTTCCTCGGCGCGAACTTGTCCGGTACCGCGAGCGGCGGTGTTCGTGGCGGGCATGGGTTGGACTATGGACCCACCCGCGGCGCCTGTCAAGCTAGCTTGGCAGAAAAAACGACATTCAGTCGTCTGTGCGCCCGTGGGTGTGCCTTGGCGGCGTTCCGTACCTCCGCGGACCGGGGTCGTCCCCCACGCCCGGGCCAGACGGGGAGCGGGGGCGCCCGCCGCCGGGGGACGGCCCGCCTCCCCGGCCCTGCCGCTGGCGGTCGTCGGGGTCGACGGGGGCGCGCAGGGGCTCGCTGGGCTTGGCGCGGAACCGGCCGGTGTGCATCTCCCAGTCGAACGGGTAACACTCCGCAGGGGCCCCCGTACGGCCGAGAAGCACCCGGGCGTACTGCGTCGTGCGCAGCGACGGGGGCGCACCGGCCACGCCCACCGGCGCCTCCGAGCACACCGCCGACACGTCCGCCGCATGCGGGATCAGCTGCGACCCCGCGAAGATGTCCGCGGTGAGGGCCCGCCCGTCGGCTGACAGGAATGTGGCGAGGTCCATCCGCGTCGCCGCCTTCGTCGTGTCCGAGGTCGCCAGCAGGACCCCGCCGAGGCCCGTCCGCCGCTTGCAGACCCGCGACAGGCCCGCGGCGAGGAGGGCGTCGAGGGCTTGCTTTGGGGAGTCGCCCTCGCCGGCCCAGCGCTGCCCGGGGTCCAGCAGGATCACCGGCAGGACGTCGTCCTCGGGGAGGCCGAGCAACGACGCGATGTCCCGCCGGTACAGCGCCACCGAGTCCCCGACGTGGCCGATCAGTTCTGGCCCGGTGCGCGGGTCCTCGCGGAAGCGGCCGCGCCCCTTGCCCATCGGCAGCGCCGACAGGTCGATCTCCCGGACGAGGTACTCGAGCGCGAAGCCGATGGCCGTCCGGTCCTTCTCGGACCGCGCCCACTCACACAGGGCGCGGGCATGGCGGACGACTTCGTACGCGGTCCACTGCAGCTCGTTGGCCATGTGCTGGACGCCGCGCGCCTCCTCGGCGAGCTCGCCGTCCGACACGCAGGCCATGTCGAAGCCGAAGTGCCTCGCCGCCATGCGCAGCCATATCTCGCCCTCCTTCGGCATCTCGGTGATCCACACGGGGAGGACGACCGGGGAGTTCACGTAGGCGGGGTCGCCGAGGATCCGTGCGGCGGTGCAGAGCGCGAGTCCCTCAACCAACTGGCCCAGGAAGTGCGACTTGCCGGCCTTCGACCCGGGGGCGCCCAGCACCTTGAAGTCGCCCGGCGCGAGGCCGCCGAGCCCGCGGCCGAACCAGTGCCCGAGGCCATGGCCGGGGCCCGGTTCGCGCTCGAGTTGTCCCGTACGGAAGTCGGCGAAGGGATACAGCACGTCGACGCGGAGCGGGCGCCGGGCCATGTCGCGGCGCATCTGCTCGGCGGTGTACGCCTGGCCCAGCGTGGGGAGGAGGCGGCGCAGGCGGGCCTCGTCGATCTTGGCGGTCATGTCCTTGGCGGGGGCCGTGCTGACGACGTCGACCGGCGGGGTGGGATGGGCGGGAGTCGGGGTGGGCACGGTGGGCGTGGGCGTGGGCGTCGTGGCTTCTTCGTGCACGAGCACAGGCGGTGCACTGGAGGTCGTCGGCGTTTCAGGAAACGCCGCCCCACCTGCCCCCCTGGACATGTCCTCCTGGACATGTCCCCGGGCGCGCGGCTGGACGGGCTCAGATGGCCCTTCCCGCTCGTCCCCCACGCCATCCGCCGCGGTGGCGTGGTCCTCGGTCCCCACCTCGCCGTCCTGGCGGCGGGCGGCCGTGTCCCAGTGCGAGCGGGCCTGCATGCGGGCCTCGCGGTAGGACCACCGCTTGCGGCCGCCCTCGGCGTCGCGCACGCACGACCACGCCTCGATCACGTCGCACGCGAAGTTGCGGTCGCGCGGCTCGGCCTTCGTCGGGCAGGTGAGCAGGCGGCGCCAGCGGGCCATCTCTGCGCGGGTCCTCTCCTCGGGGGCGTCGCGCGCGGCCATGTCCTCGACGAGCACCTCGAGCGCGGCCGTGACGACGTCGTCAGGGAGGCGCCCGCGGCGGGCCAGCATCCCGACGATCGTCCCGCAGGCGCGGCCGCGGGAGCCCTTCGCGTGCATCGTGCGGAGGTCGTGGGCGGCGCGGCCCGAGCCTCCCTCCGACGCGCCGGGACCCGTCCAGGCGCCTGCGCGACCGTCCGCCCCGTCGTCGCCCGGGCCGCCCGTCGCCGACCCCGCAGCGCGCCACGTGGGCGGCCTGCGCAGCGCCTCTGGGGCGACGACCGGAGGGGCCCACGAGGTCCACACCCGCCCGGGGGTCGCCGAGCCGGCCGGCACGTTGATCGGCGTGCCGCCGCACCCGATGACGTCGACGCCCTGCGCGAGGCCGGTGCGCCCACCGGACGACCGCTCGCCGCCGAGGGAGAGGACGAGCGTGTGCATGCCGCCGCGCGGGGTGCGGGACTTCGGGCCGGGGAGTCCGGCGCCCCATGGCCCGTCCAGGTCACCGGGCGGCGCGTCATCGTGCCCCACGTCGACGTCGACGAGGACCACCGGGAAGCCCCGCGAAGACACGCCGGGCATGATGCAGATGCCGCGCTCGTGCCTGCTCCTGCCGCCCCAGCATCGCTCGAGGTACGCCTCGTCGCACTCGTCGGCGTTCGCCGGGCACCGGATGTAGCCGAGCGGTCCCTTCGATGCCTTCTCGGCGATGTCGCGCGCGTCGTCCCAGATGGCCGCGCGTTCGTCCTCGGTGGGCTCTCGCCGGTACCGCTCGCGCAGGTCGTCGAACGCCTCGCGCTCGAGCTTGCGGGCGTACGTCCAGCGGTCGCGCTCGCCGGCCGTGGGCCTGACGATCCACCCGAGGCGCCACGCGTAGAAGCGGGCGTGCTCGATGGGCGGGGCGTCGGCGGCGGGCCGTTCGTGCTCCTTCGGCCACGCAGCGACAACGTGCGGGGGAGACGACAAGGCCGCCTCCGGTGCTCCGGATCCGTGGGTCGTGTCGGACATGGGCTAGCCGGTGGGGGTGGCTGGGGTATGCCGCGCCCGCAATTCGCTGACGGTAGCACGGTCGAACACAGCCCCCAGTTCGCGGACGGTGAGGTATTCGAGCCTACCCACGCGCCGCAGGAGTTCGAGCGCGATGCGGCAGGCCTCGACGGGGGTCACGTAGATGTTCCCGCACTCGACGCCGTCGGTGATGAGCAGATCAAGCTTCTTGCTTGGCCCGTCGTCGATCCAAAACGCGCCATCTGCGACAGCCAATTCCCAACGTTCATCCATGCTCGATCAAGGTAGCGCGCGGCCTGCCGTCCGCCTATAGACCGATCGGTCGTGTTGTTTCATGGCCGATGGACCATGTTCCGGGCCGCGGTTTCGGTGGCCGCCCTTGCATGCGCGGAAATTCGTCCGAGCCTGAAACGTTGTCCGCGCCACTCCACACCCCAACAGCACACGATCGACACACCAACACCTCAACCCAGTTGACAAGCCGCGCGTCCTCGGGCACCCTACACGCCCTCCGGCAGGGAGCGGGGCGAGCCCCGAGCGCCAGCGAGCGGGCCGGGCAGCCCCCCGACCAGCCCGCACCCGGAGGGCGAACATAGGGTGACGATCGAGGACGTGGAGCGGCTGGGCACGACGACGGGGGGTGATGAAGATGGTGGGGCGGATCGGTCAGGCGTGCTAGCTTGACGGTACCAACATGAACCGCCTCAAGACGATCTTCAAATCCCTCGCCGACATCGGCATCCTCCCGCCCTCCTCCGCCATCCGCCGCTCGTGGGGCATCGTCCGGGCCGCCCTCGACGCGCACGAGCCGATGGTCGCGCCGATCGCCGTCGAGCAGTACGCCCTCGCCGTCAAGCTCATCGACCGCATCATCTCCGCCGTCGCCGGGGTGGCGGACGACGCCGAGAAGTCCGCCGTCAAGAAGGGTCAGGCGGCGTCGTGAGTCCCTCCGTGCTGTTCGTCGGCGAGTCACCCCCGCCCGTCGCGCCCGCGGGCTTCCGCCCGTTCGACTGCGCCTCGGGCACCCGCCTCGCGCGCAGCATGCTCGGCCTTGTCGACCGGGCCGTGCTCCTCGAGCATGTGCCGCTGGTCAACCTCTTCGACCGGCCGACCGGCCCGAAGGGCACGCCCGCGTGGTCGGAGGACGGGGCGCGGATGGCCGCCGAGGCCGTCTTCGAGACCCGCGGGTCGACCTTCCGTGCACTCGTCCTCCTCGGGGCGCGCGTCGCGGCGGCCTTCGGATGCGAGTCCCTGCCGGGGCCCGTCTCCGTGGGGACCATCCCAACGGTGAGCGGCGGGGTTGTCGTCGTGCGCGTACCTCATCCGAGCGGCGCCTCGACGGCCCTCAACTCGCCGGACGTCGTCCGCGAGGTCCGGCGGGTCCTGCTCCCCGAGATCATCATCGGCTGCCCCACGCTCCGCCCGTGGCACTTCCGGCTGGACGACCCGGCGGTGCTCGAGGACCTCGCGCTCGCCGTCTCGCCGCTGCGCCCGTCGGCGGGGCTGGTCGCCCTCGAGTGGGCCGCCGCGCAGCACAAGCGACGCCTCGCCTCGCCGCCAGGTTCGCTCCTCTCGCGGATCGCCATCGAGGCAGCGAAGGGGTGCGACGGGGCCGAACTCGTGATCCCTGCGTGGGACGACTCCTTACGCAGCATCGCCGATCACCTGCTCGCGGGCGCTGAGGGGATAGAGCGCCTCTCAGCGTGGTGGGACGAGGGCGGCGGCCCAAAGCGGACGGTGCGCGGCCGCAAGTCGTGGCTGTCGCAGCGGATCTCGGAGATGGACGACGGCAAGCGGCGGGCGCTTGACGCGATGGCGTCGACCGCTGAGGCGCGGGCGATGGTCCTCCGGTACGCGCTCGGAGGGAGGACATGAGGCGCGAGCAGGCGGTGGCCGTCGCCAGGCCGGTCGTCGTCGCGGCGGCCCGCATCCTCGGCGTGCACTCCGACGTCGCGTGGGACCTCATCTCCGGGCCCGCGTCGCGCCGGGCGAAGGGCCAGCCCCCGCCGGAGGTGACGCTCGTCCGCTCGGCCGTGGCGGCGGCGCTGTTCGAGTGCGGCCTGCCCTTCATGACGGCCACGCACGCGGCGGGGAGCAGGCGGCGGCAGATGGACGGGTCCCCGGCGAAGACCGTCGCGGCCATCGTCGCCCGCCTGTCGACCTCGGCTCCCGCGGTGCTCGCGGCAGCACGCGGGGCCGCCCGCGCCGCCGTGCGCGAGTTGCTGCCGCCGACCGCCAAGGAGACCCGCGCGGCCGCGCGCGTGCTCGCCGCCGAGGAGTTCGCCGCGTCGGGCATCACCGAGGAGCAGTACATGACGCCGTACGACAGGCGAGGCGCGGCAGTCCGGAGACGCATCGCTCGGCGACTCTTCGCAGACGGCCACACGCGGCGCAACATCGCGGCGTCGATGGGGTGGTCGATGCAGGCCGTGGACCACTGGGTCGGCGGACGTCGCGGTGATGCGGTGCCCGACCGGCCTCGGCGGGCAGACGCAGCGGCGACAGCCAAGGCAGGGGTGGAGGATGTCGACGATGCGCTGGCGGCAGGCTAAGAAGCTCATCGTCCTCGACGGCCGCGACACATGTCGGTGCGGCCAGCGGCGCGACGGACACGCGCCGAGCTGTCGTGGCCGTGGCGGACGCGCCCGTCGCTGGTCGGCCTGGTACCGCATCACGCTTGAGCAGTGGTGCAGATGGTGGGCCAGAGGTGGGCGACGTCCGAAGCGGGCAAGGCGAGCAGGCCAAGGCGTGCTAGCTTGACGACATGACCACCATCGCCGTCCGCCCCCCGCCCGCGCCCCCGCGCGGCAAGTCCGAGTACATCAGCCAGAGCGAATGCCGCGACGCCCAGCGCTGCCACCTCCGCTGGTTCGCCCGCTGGCCGCTCGCCCTGCAGAACGCCGAGGAGAGCCCCCCGCAGCGCATCGGGAGCATCGGGCACGCCTGCCTGGGGGCGATGTCCACGGCCTGCCTCAGCGGCGAGACCACGGATGACAAGGCGCTGAGGTCCGAGTCGATATGCGAGGGCCACCGGCGCAACTGGTTCGCGGCCCGCTCTGAGGACGACAACTGGCCGGACTGGTTCGAGACGGAGTTCGAGCGCGGCCTCGCTGGCGCCCGCCTCATCGACGCCAACGTCCCCCGCGGCGAGCCGGTCCGCACGCCGGACGGGACGCCCCTCATCGAGCACCGCCTGCGGGTGACGTGGGAGCAGTTGCTCGCCATCGTGCCCCCGTCGATGCGTGAGTCCTTCGAGCGCATCGCCAACGGTCTCACGCGCCTCGGCGGCCGGTCGGGCATCGAGGGCCAGCCGGACTTCGGCAACTACCTGAACTTCGACGCGCTCCCATTGTGCCCTGGCGACGTGCCTGTCGCATTCCTGGATGATTACAAATTCCGCCAGAAGCCGGACCTTGGCGGCGCGTTGGGCAAGGCCGACCTGACGACCATCGACCCGCAGGGCGCGCTCTACTCGGTGCTCCTCCGCGCATCGGGGGCAGTCGGCCCGGACGAGCCCGTCGCCTTCCGCCAGATCAACGCGTACGCGGGGCCATGGCTCACGGTGGAGGACTTCGTCGAGGAGCGCAGGCGCGTGCAGGCCAGCGGCGCGCGGGGCAAGCTGACGCTCGACAGCGGCCTCCCGTCCTGCGACGTCGGGCGCATGGAGGCGATGGTCACGCCGGGGGTGTGGAATGAGGCGCATCGCGTGCTCGTCAACCTCCGGCACGACGACCGGCGCGCGCAGCATGAGTACCGCCTCGCGCAGCACCGGCAGGCCATCGTCGACTTCGAGCGGTTCAAGCTGGAGAACCCCAAGTCGCGCAAGCAGCCCCCGCGCCCGCCAACCGAGCCGGATCGCACCACCGCCGCCGAGGACCAGGCCGCGCGCGCCTTCGTCGCCGACCTCGCCACGCGCCCCCTGCACCAGGTCCAGACCTGCAGCCTGGACCCTGACGCGTGCCTCGAGCTCGTGCGCGACATGCTGGCCGCCGTGCTCTCGGCGGAGACGGAGATCGCGGCCCGCCTCCCGCCCGCCCGCTCGTTCGACCCGCACCCGCGCGGCCCCTGCGTGCGCCCGTACGGCTGCGACCTGCTGGCGCCGTGCAAGGCGAGCCTCGGGTCGAACAACGCGGAGGCGACGTTGCGCGACCACGCCGAGCAGGCCCGCCTCCGCCGCTCGCTGGCCGTCCTCCCGACCGACGTCGGCGACGACCCGAGCGAAGCCTGATAGGCCGCGGACGAGTTGCGTGCTATCTTGACAGCATGCAACTCCAACCGTTCAAGCGCCGATCTGCAGGCGAGACGATCGATGTCCTGCGTGACATGCAGGACCTCCTGCTCAGCATGCGGATGCTGTACACCCGCCCGCCCGACGTGTCCTACAGCAACGAACCGACCGAGGCGCCGCTCGACCCACAGGTCGGTGACCTCCACCCGTGGGACGCGCTCGTCGACGGGTGCCTGTACATCGACCCGATGTGCGACGACACCCGGCCCTTCCTGATGCAGTTCAACGATGCGTGGATCTGGCTGCCCTACGAACCCGTTGACGCGGCAAGCGCCGAGTGGCAGTACCTACTGTCAAAAAACACAATCCGCAGGCCGACGATCGCCCAGAAAGGGGATCGTGCGCTGGTCGTCGCCACGTCAATCGACACACCCGAGAAGTGCCGCGATGCCATCGCAGCCCACCGCGCTTCGCAGACCGGGGGTGCGAAGTGACCTCTGCTCTGCTCCCCCAGTCGCTGTTCGTCGTCATGACCGGCGCCGTGCACAGCGGCAAGACGTGGCAGGGCCAGCGCCTGCTCCTCGCCGAGGTGGACGCCCGGCGCATCTGCGCCCCCGCCGTGTACGGGCTCGCCGAGGCGTCCGCGGAGGGCACGGCTGGCGAGGTCCTGCTCGACCCGGCGGCCTGCCTCGTGTGGCCCGTCGCCGACTGCGAGGACGCGATGGCGATGGTGCGGACGTGCTTCCCGTCGTCCGGCCCGCTCACGCTGGGCGCCGCCCGGGCCGCCCTGCACAAGTTGCAGGTCGAGCGCGCCCTCGCCGAGAAGGTCGCCCCGCCGCCCCAGCCCGCCGCCACAGCGCGCGACGGGGAGCCGCTGCGCGCGTGCGTCCTCGACACGGCCACCACGCTGTACAAGGGCAGCGTCGCCACGGCGCGGCGCAAGCTCAAGGCCGAGAGCAAGGACGCCGGGAGGGCCGGCAAGCAGGGCGCCTCGTACAACGATGACCGGCACCTGCACGGGTACGCGGCGCGCGTCTGCAAGGACCTCGTCGACGCGCTCGGCGGCCTCAACCGGCACCGCGGGCTCGTCGTCCTCGTCACCGTGCACACGGCCCCCGCCATGCAGACCGCCGTCACGAAGGGCGACGACGGCAAGGACGAGGTGCGGTCGGTGTGTGTCGGCGAGGCTCCGAGCCTGGGGCGTCCCAAGGACGTCCAGCAGGGCATCATGGTCTCCGCCTACTCGGAGTCGTGGGACACCCTCGCGGCCAAGGCCAACGTGATCTGGCACTGCTACGCGGGCGTCCCCAACATGCGTGACGAGAGCGACGCCGACGTCAACGCGGCCGCCGAGCGCAACGGCGTCCGCTACGGCGTGATCACGATGCGCGGTACGTATCGGAACCGTGGCGCCGTCCTGTGGTGCAAGCGCCAGGGCGGGGAGGGGCCGCTGGGCATCTTCGCGTCGCTGCCCGCCGTGTGGCACCCCGACGTGCCGAACAGCATGGACCCGCGCTTCCGCTCGCCGGACCTCGGCGTGGTCGTGTCGGAGGCCGTGGGCGCGTACCTCAAGGAACGCGACGCGGCGGAGGGCAAGTAGATGCAACTCCAGGACAACGAGAGCACCTGCATTCACTGCGGCAAGAGGATCGCCATGTACCGCGGCTCATGGTTCGGCCCCGGCGATGAAGTCCAGTGCACGACCGATGCGCTGCTGGCCGGGCGTCGACATAAGCCGGACGCGCCGCCATGGATACGCCAGGCACGGGCCGCTGGGTGGCGCCCGCTGGAGGAGCAGGCTGCAGGCGACGTCACGATTCCGAAGTACGACGACGTCAAGGACGGCCTCGATCTCGATGACATGCTCACGGCCCTGCGCCTCGCCGCGGACATCCTGGAGAAGCACCGCGACGGTGGTCAACAAGTCCCGGCTCACGCGCTGCGCAGCGAGGCGGACGCGTGGGAGCATGAGGTCATGGACGAATGGGATCGCGTCGAGGCGATGAACGATGCGGCGGAGGAACCCTCGGCGTGCTAGCTTGACGGCATGCCGCCGAGACTCGGAGACTCCACCACGGGCGGCGCCGCTTCGCAGAACGCGAACGGCGCCGCCTCCAATTCGTCCCCCACACCAGCCGTCGCCGCTCAACCGCCGTCGGCCGGACAGCCCCGTCCGCAGTACCGCGCCCCGCCCACGGCCAGCAACCGCGACGACGACCCGATCGACATCCCCGAGGACGACGACGCGAAGGGCGGAGGCTTCCCGCCGCGCAAGCGGTTCGACGAGTACAGCAAGCTCGCGGCCGGCGAGTACGGGTTCATCGCCTGCGTCAACCAGATCGTGCGCTGGGAGAAGGGCGTCTCCCTGCAATTCAAGGTGATCGCGCCACGCAGCGAGGAGCACGACGGCAGGCAGATCGAGTGGCAGCAGTCGCCGCCGCAGAACATGTCGTCCCGCTTCCTGTACTACTGGCGCCAGCGGTTCTTCGGCGCCTACGCGGACGGCGGCTGGACCGTCGAGTCGAACCCGGCGACCGGCTGGGGCGGGTGGCAGGAGTCGAGCAGCGTGGGCGCGAACGGGAAGAAGCTCCCCCTCCCGCCCTACGGCCACTTCTTCGTCGTGCACGACAGCGGCCTGTGGATCCCGACGATGCTCGAGGTCACCGTCGGCGTCGACGCGGGGTACGAGGACTTCGCCAAGGTCACCGCCGTCCGCCCGCTCGTCGTCGACGGGCGCCGCGTCCAGGCGCCGATGCCCTGGCGCGTCATCGACTGGATCGCGGAGTCGCTGGGCTGGGCAGGCACTACGGAGGGCATCAACAAGGCCACGCGGCCGGTGGTCAAGCTGGATTACAAGCAGATCAAGGAGGGCGCGGGCGGCCTCATGTGGCACAGGGACGCGTTCCGCCGTATCAGCGAGATCGAGGGCAAGCCGTACGCCCCGAGGACCCCGCAGTCGCCCGCGAACGGCCACGGCGCCATCCCGTTCTAGGACCCCATCAACCATGACCGCCATCGAATACGTCTACGCGATCGCCGTGTCCATGGGCCTCGTGGCGGGCTTCCTGCTCGAGTGGAGGCGCGGCCACCTCGCCGAGCGCATCGCGGCGCTGGAGGCCGCGAGCACGCCCACGAACACCGAACTGCACGCCCGCCTGTATGAGCTCGAGCAGTGGCGCGACCGCTGCCGGAGAGGGTCCTGACCATGGCCGAGCACTGCGAAAGACCCGAAATCGAGCGTCAGTGGATCGTCGCATTCATCCGCGAGGAGGTGCGGCGGTACGAGGCCGAGGTCGCGCGGCGTAGGGGCGTCAGCCTGCGCGACTCAAACTGGACTGACTACGCAGCGGTCGTCAGCAAGGCCAGCATGGCGAGGACGCTCGCCGCCTACATCGAACGCGGCGACCACATGTTGCCCGCCGCGCGGGGAGACATCTGACCATGGCCCGCCAACCACCACCCGATCCGATCACCGAGCAGGACCTCCGCATGCCCGAGTTCCGAGGCGTCAACATCGCCGACCTCGAGCGCCGCGAGGACGGCACCATCGCCCGCAAGGACCGCTGGGAGCAGGGCATCCGCACCATCGCCGGGATCGTCGGCCTCAGCGCGCGAAGCGGGTTCGAGGTCGCCGACGTGGTGGCTGCAGTTCGCGAGCACGATTCAAAGCGCCGGATCGTGAACTATATCAAGGCGGCCGAGGCCGCTGCACGAGCGCGAGGTGAGAGTGCCCGAGGTCGCGCTCAGCACGACCTCGCGTCCATGTCTGCGCTGGCGATCACGCTCATCGAAGGCATCGAGCGAGGCGACCACAACGCGCACTCGAAGGACGCCTGACATGTGGCAGCAATTCCTGGACCTCCTCTCCAAGGCCCGCCGCCCGCTCGCCGTCCTCGACTTCGAGACGGCGGGCCTGTCCGGCGCCCCGCCCGTCGAGTTCGCCGTCGCGTACTACGCCCCGTGGTGCGACCCGGCGACGGACGAGACGACCCGCCGCGCCCGCGACCTGTGCCCGCCCGGGCTCACCTACGCGGCGTCGTACCGCCTCGACCCGCTCGTCCCCATCGACCCCGAGGCGACAGGGATCCACGGCATCCGCGACGAGGACGTGCGGGGCAAGGCGCCAGCGTTCAACGAGATCGGCGGGGTGTCGTCGCTCTTCCGTGGGCTCGCCGAGGGCTCACCTGCGGACGGCGAGGGCCCCGCGGTGTTCGTCGGCCACAACGCCGCAGAGGCCGACATCCCATGGGCGAGGCGATGGGGGTACCTGCCGAACAAGGTCGACGTCGTGGACACGATGCGCATGCAGCGGCGCCTCACCCGCGAACACCCGCACCCGCTCGTGCCCGACGCGCACGGCCTCGCCACGAACGCGTGGATGAAGCAACACGGGCCGCTGTACACCCGCGGTTGCCCCGTGATGGATCACGGCCTCAAGCCCTACGCCTCGAACCTGGAGGGCCTCCACACGGCGCTGTTCTGCGACCCGCACGACGGCGGCCACGGGGCCCTAGCCGACCTGTGCGCGACGGCGCGGTGCCTCGCGGCGATGCTCGAACTCTGGTCGCCGCTGTACTCGTGCGTCTGCCCGGGGCGCGACTCGGCCGACGACCTGGCGCGCCTCCTCGCCGCGTTGGACGCCCCGCCGCCCGGGCAACTCGGATGGGACGGATGGCTGGCCACAAAGACGCCAACCACCCCAGCGGCCCCTGGTCGCTACCTGTGGGGCCGGAAGGCCCGCAAGCACGTCGGTAAGCCCCTCACCGTGGACCCGTCCTACGCGCGCTGGGTGTGCGGCCTGCCGTCCGAGCCCACGGGCGTCGACGGCGAGGCGTGGTGCTCGCCGCGGACGCGCGAGGTCATCGAGGGGGCGCTGCGATGAAGGCGAATTACATCTACCGGATCCAGCACCCGAGCGACGGGCGTGGACCGTTCCGCCCAGGTTTCACCAGGCAGTGGGCCGACGACACAGGTGACAGGCTGCGGTCGACGCGGCCCGCGATCCATATCGAGTTCGGCCCCGACCTCATGGTGGGCCTGTCCGCGGACATGGCCTACGGGACAGGCGTGCGCAGGATCGAGGCGCTCGCGGAGTGGTTCTCGCCCGACGAACGCCTGACGCTCGCGTCGATGGGCTTCCAGGTCGTCCGCCTCGACATCGACGCCGTCGTGCGCGAGAGCCCGAACCAGGTCGTGTTCGGGCGTCGCACGCCGCTACGCGATCGGGCGACGGTCCTCGGTTGGCGCCACCTGGGATGACAGGGGCTGGTCCAGCGTGGGCAGGTGCGCCCGCCACGACGGCGGCCATGGCTTGCCCACCCCGTCAACGAGCACGAGGTCCGGCATCGGCCGGTACGCGCCGAGCCTCACCCACTCCGACGCGCACGCCATCGCCACGACCGCCTCGCCGGGGCACTGGACGTGGTCGCGCGGTCCGTTGATCGCCTGCCTGTGGGTGATGAGGCTCATCGGCGGGGCGTCCGCGGCGCGGTGCGGGTCCAGCAACTCGGCGACCCACGCGAGGCACTCGTCGACGGCGGCAGCGAGGGCGGCCGTCACCGGGCTGTGCTTGAGCCCCCTGCCGGCCTCCTCGAACGGGAAGAGGCCCATGACGCCGATCGCCACGTAGTGCCCGCAGGCATTGTCCGACGCGAAGGTGTAGCGCTCGATCGGGTGGCACAGCGCGGCGACGGGTTCGCCGGACCGCTCGGTGACGCCCGCGACGAGGGAGTACGGGACGGCGAGACCGCGGTGCGCGAGGGCAGCCGCCTCGCTGCCGTACTTGCGCCGGTTGGCTGCGGTCGTGCTCACCTTGGTTGCCCACTCGTGCATGACGACGCCGACCATCTCGGATGGGACGCGGCGCCTCGATCGGCTCCACTCGCGCGGGTCGAGTTCGTGCTGCTCTCGGGATAGGTCGAAGCGCTGGACCTTCGGGCAGGAGGGCTTGGCGCCCGCCGCTCCATCGCCCCCGTCGTAGTAGGTCTGCCCCGGCAGCGCGGGAGGCGACGTGGGTGGCACAGGCAGGCCGATGCCCAGCGCCTCGCGGACCGTGCCGATGAACCCAGCGCCGCTCATCGCATGGCCTCCGGCATGGACGCGGCGGCCTGCGCGCCGGGCACGGGCACGGGCGGGCACCCCTTCTTCTCGACGAGCACGCCCGCGCCGAACCCGATGGCGATGCCCAGGACGAGGCCGAGCGCGAAGCCAGGACCGCTGCTCTTGCGCGGCAGGCGAGGCGGCGTCTGGTCCGCGTTGTCGTTGATGGTGAAGCTTGGGGCGCTCATGCGTGGAGGCTAGCCCACGCGGCCCCGACGTTACCCTTCGCGGGTGGCGGACACGGACAGCACGGACAAGCCGGCGAGGCGTACGATGACGGGGAGCAGGCCCGCAGTCCGCGCCTCCCGCCCGCGCCGCCGCAAGCTCCCCGGGTTCTTCACCGTGGTCGGCCCACCCATCGCGTTGACCGGCGGCGTCGTGCTCGTGGCGGCCCTGCACAGCGCGCTGGGCCTCCCCCTGGGCGCGCTGTGGGCCGCGGAGGTGTGGGGCCTGGCGAAGACCTGCATCGTGGCGTCGCTGTCCCTCGCGGGCTTCGGCGGGTACGTGCACAGGACGAACCGCCAGGCGTGGGAGGACGCGGAGCTGGACGAGCAGGGTGGCCGCGACGGACGCGACGACGACCATGACGATGGGCGCGATGACCAGGGCGGCGGAGGGGGCGCCCCGCCGTCGCCGACGACCATCCGGCCGAGCACGGGCCGCCACTCGGCGATCGCGGTCACTGACACGATCCGCAGGCGGCGCACGGGGAGGCTCACCCCCGTCTCGAACGAACTATCCGGCGCCGAAGATGCGCGACAGGATGGCCCGCGGGCGCGTCACGCTGGCGTGGGAGGTCCGCGATGCTGACCCTCACCGAAGCCTTGCCGTCCTCGTCCAGCGCAGCCCTGCCTCTCCGTCGGCGCGACCCGTTCGTCGCGCACGCACCTGCGCACGCGCACGCAGGCGCGACGGTGGTCGACGCGGCGTCTGCATCGACGCGCATCGGCACCGTCGCACGCGGACGTCCGCCATCGCCGTACATCGGCCTGGGGACCGTCGTCGCCTCGTGGTGGGTGGTCTTCGGGAGCGTGCTGGCTAGGTGGCTGCTCATGTGACCTTGCATGAGGGCTGGTAGAGGCGCGTGGATCCAATGTTGCGCGCGGTGGCGAGCCTGTGCATAACCGCCAGCATGGGTAACCAACGTTCCGTCACCTTCCTTGACTTCACCTGCGCCTCCGTTGCCGTCGCCTCCGCCGCCTGTTCTCGGCGCTCACGCTCGCGGCCTGCAACGACAACGACAGCAACACGACGGTCATCACGACGACCAACGACCCGTCGATGACCACCCCCACGAACCCCTCCGCGCCCACCGACGGCGGCGCGACGACCGGCGACACGGACCCGGGCACGTCCGCCGCGACCGAGCCCCCGGAGACGACCGGCGAGACCGAAAGCACCTCCGCGGGCACGACATCGGACAGCGACGCGTCGACGGACGCCACCACGAACGGCAGCGCCGAGACCACCGACGGCTCGCAGTCGTGCTGGCCGGACGAGCCCCCGGCGTGCGGCGCGGACGGCGACTGCGCGGAGCGGCTCGAGTGCGTCGACGAGGCGTGCTCGTGCGACGCGCTGGCGATGACCGCGCCGGACTTCTGCGGCGTCATCCACGCCGTCGCGGTGGAGGCCGGCCTCGCGGACCCGTACCTGGGCTTCGTCGACGACATGTGCACCTCGGGCGCCGAGCGGTGCACGGTGTGCTTCAACCTGCAGAACTACTGCGACCAGCTCGCCGGGCAGTGCGCGGGCCTCTACGCTGCGTGCGGGTGCGTCGGCGAGTTCTACGGAGTCAACTGATCATGCTGTCCAACCTGCACACCATCAAGACCACGGCGGGCATCCTCCTCGGCGCCGCGCTCCTCGCCTGCACGCCGATCGGTCCGGAGCCGGGGCAGTCGACGACCGACGCCAGCGAGACCACCGCGCAGTCGACGGCGACGACGACGCACGCGACCGACGGCGACGCGTCGACGCTCGGCCCGCACACCTCAACGAGCCCGGACCCCAGCACGACCGGCGACGGGGTGACAGAGGCGGAGGTGACCTCGAGCGCCACCGCCTCGAGCGCCACGTCGACGGACGAGACGACGGACGCGTCTGGCACGTCCACCGTCACCAGCGAGACCACGGACGGAGAGGTGTGTCAGCCCGATCCGGGGACCGCCATGGGCCCGTGTCGCACGGAGGACGACCCGGACGGCGCCTGCGACCCCGACCTGCTCTGCCACCTGACGCCCGACGGGTCGTTCTGCCAGCCGACGTGCGCCTCGTGCGGGGGCTTCGAGCACGACGCCTGCATCGACGCCCTGTCGTCCGCCGGTCGGTTCACGTGCTTCGCCGGACAGGGCTGCGCACTCCCCTGCAGCAACGACGACCAGTGCGCCGAGCCGCTCGTCTGCGCCAAGGACGCCGACGGTAACCGCTCGTGCGTCTGGCCGGGCGAGCCCACGGGGCCGGGCACTTGCTCGCACCTCCCCGGCGCGCTGTTCGGCCCGTGTGTCGACGGGTTCTGCGGGGTGGGCAACTGCCTCCCCACGGTGTCCGGCGACATGTGCGTCCCGGACTGCGAGGCGTGCGAGGACCCCGGCAACGTCGCGTGCTCGGCGAACCTGACGACCACGGACGGCGTCGGCCTGCTCTGCCACTCGATCGCCCCCGGGTGCTCGGTGCCGTGCGTGTTTACCAGCCCGACGTCGGACACGTGCGACGGCGGGACGGTCTGCGACCCGCACTTCGGCGTCTGCGTGTGGCCATAGCTTGAGGCCGAGCAAACACCTGCATGCTACATTGACAGCATGCAGGTGTTCATCGTCAAGCGTGGCGTGTACGAAGAAGAAACATGTCTGGGTGTTTTTGCGAATGAGGCACTCGCACGTGGCGAGGCATCCAGGCATTTCCCGTACCCGCGCCCAAGCCATCCAATGTTCGAAATCTCGGGCGACAAGCTATTCGCTGAGATGTGGGAGGCATCAGAATGCCCCAGGAAGCCCAACATCGCTCAGTGGTCGGAGCGAAGCGGAAACGGCGAGTGGCTGTCGATCGAGGCGTGGACGGTTCAGGGCGCGTGACGCTTAGGGCAGGAACGCCTTGAGCGCCGTCGCATCGCCAGCACTGACCAGCGTCAACGTCCCCGACGACCCGTAGACGTACACGGTCGACCCGACCTTGCACCACAGGTCGGAGCCCACCGACAGCGTCGACCCCGTGGCCGAGACGGTGATGATGGTGTCGTCGTAGAAGTACGCCGTCCCGCCCTGGTAGGCGAACTGTCCAGTCGAGGACTCGATAACGTAGATGTCGAGCGCCGTCGAGTTGCTCACAGCGTCGGCGAGGGCGTTACCTCCGAAGCCAGACCCGGGGATCGGCGACAGGGCCTTCCATGCCGCTGAGGTGGGGGACGAGAAGATAACGCGCTTGAAGTCGCCGGTCGTGAGGAGTGCCATTACGTGTAGGCTCCGTGGGGGATGAGGGAGGCGTCGCGGACCTCCACCGAGAACCCGGTGGATGTCTTGATCGACGCGGTGAACGTGCGGTCGCCCGCTCCGGCGACGGGGATGGTGTACTCGACGGCGAGCACGATGGACCGCTGCCAGCCAGTCACGGCGGCCGGAAGGGCGTAGCCGGCGCCGAGGCCGACGCCAGCGCCCGCTCGGGTTATGACGGCGACGCCGGACGTCACGTCGAAGATCTGCACGTCGATGATGCCGTTGGCCTGACCTGCTGGCGAGCGCGCCTCGCACGAGAAGCGCAGCGTCACCTTGACCGAGTCGCGCCGCGGGGCATTCAGGCCGGTGAGGGTGAGCTGCGTCGCCTGCGTGTACAGCACCGTGTTGTTGTTGAACACGGTCGCCGTGTTCGTGCCCGGCCCCATCGTCAGGCCGCCGCGCGAGGCGTGGGTGTCCTTCTGCTCGCCGACGAACACGTCCGAGATCGTGATCGTGCCGGTGGCCGAGTTGAGGTTCATCCGCCCGGCGCCGGTCGACGTCGAGTCCGCCGAGCGGCCGGTGAACACGAGCTCGCTGCCCGAGAACACGCCGGCCTGCATGGTGAGGCGCAGGGCCGCGTTGGCCGCGACGTTGCCGATGGCGCTCGCCTCGAGGCCCGTGCCCGCGCCGCTGGCCGCGAACAGGCCGGCGCGTGCGGCCGCCACCGACGCTGCGCCGGTGGTCGCGTGCACCGCGTACCCGTTCAACCCACCGACGTTATTGAGGAACGCCCGGATGGCCGGCCCGCTTACCGGCCCGCTGCGCGCCTGGATCGCCGGGGTGGGCCCGCCGACCTGCACGTCGAGGCCGATGGCCGTCGTCGACGCGTTCGAGTCGATGAAGAACGCCTGCGTGTTCGGGCCGGTGTTCGTGAGCCTGACGCCGCGCCCGATGCCGTTGTAGTTGATGACGATGGCCGGGGCGGCGCACGCGACGTCGGTGGTGACGCGGAGCCCGGCGCCAAGCGAGGACGTGCCGGTGAGCGTCGCCGAGTAGCACGTCCCGGGCTGGGCCAGGCACGACGCGCTGAACCCGATGCCGGCCGTGTTGCCGAAGTCCGCCTGGATGACCGAGCCGCCGGTCGTGCACGTGGCGAGGACGGCGGGGGCGAGGGTCGACGAGGAGACGATGTTGACGGCCGTCTCGTCGGCGACGTTGATGACATCGAGGCCGTGCACCCCGGCCCGCCCCGTCCCGTCCGTCTCGACGAGGTGGGCGGTGGCGTCGGGGTTGAACGTGCCCAGCCGGACCCAGCTCGTGATCCAGTCCGTGAGCCGGTTCTGTTGGTAGTTCTCGTACTCCGCTGGCGTGGGGAAGTTGCTCCCCGGCCGATGGCCCTCCGCCGCGACCCCGACGCCAGGGTCCACCTTCCCGGGCTGCCCGATGAACGGCCCGGTGGTGTACGCCGCGTTGGTGCCCCACAGCCTCGGACTCGTCAGGGGCTTCGTCGCCATGCTCGGCGAGGGTAGCTACAGCGTGACCCTGGGCAACTTCTCGACGGGGTCCGGGCGAGCGAATAGCGACCACGACGGGTCCGGGACCTTGTGGTCACCCGGCGCCATAGCGATCATCTGGATTTCGTACTGGCGCTCGTGCGACATCTGGAATTGTCCCTGTGGGCCGAGGTCAATGCGCGCGGCCACCATCCACCCCAGCGGGAGTGTCGACCCGTAGTGATCCACGGCGGCGCGCATGGTCGACCACGCCACGCTCGTGAATGACTGGAGCATCTTGCCGAAGAGCTCGTTGCGCCGCATCCCCATCGCATTGCCTAGTTGCTGGCGCATCCATTCGAACGCGGCCATATCAGTCAACTTGATGGTCGTTTGCGGAAAGAAGTCGACGGTGCTTGTCATGCTGCCAATCTAGCACGCCTACCCATCCCGCACGAGGCCGCCCGCGAGGTCCGACACGACGCGGTCCCGAGCACGCCGCATGACCACCTCTCCGAGGCGCACGGACGCGTAGGCGAGTCCCGCGGTGGCCGCCCGGCGCACGGTCCACTCCACTCGGTCGCGCAGCAGGAGCGGCGACAGGCCCATCGGCAGGGTGGACAGGAAGGTCGCCACGCCCTGAGCCTCGGCCACGGACGCCAGGGCGAGCCACGGGAGACGCTGGGCCCACGTCGCGCGGCGCCGCTGCCACACGCACCACGTGAACGGCGGGTCGCCCATGTCCGAGGCCGACACGCGCCACCGCCCATCCTCGGATTGGTAGGCGAGGCCGCGCTGGCCCTCCTTCGTGATGTCGACGAGGTCGGTGAACTTCACTTGGCCCGAGCCTCCATGGCGGCGCGCAGTTCATCGGACGGGTGGGTGTACTGGCCGATCATCATCGCCCCGTACATCATCCACAGGATCGCGGACCACCACGCGCCAGTGCGCTCACCCTTCGGCGCGGCGAGGGCGGCGAGCAGGCCGATAGCGGCGGCCAGGCAGAACAGTGCGATGCACGAAGGCAGCATCGCAGCCTGCATCGCGTATCCGATGAACACGTGCCCGACGATCGTCACCAACCCCGCAAACGCAGCGATGGCGACCGCTACCATGAACCCTATTTTCAGTTTGTCGTACATGCCTGCAAGCTAGCACGCACCTAGATCTTCGCCACGTGCGCCCACCCGGCCTCAAGCCCACCGCTCGGCCCGTACACGCTCGAGTAGAACCCCGTCACCACGTAGTCGACGCCGATCACGCCGTACACCGACGAGTAATTGAACGCGTTCTTGTCGACCACCACGGCCACCCCGTTGTCGCCGGCCACCGAGAACCCGCCGCCGATGGGCGACGGCTTCTTCTCCATGAACGCCAGCGCGAGCAACGTGTCGGCCATGTCCACGCCGGTGATGTTGACGACCCAGGACTTCGGCGGCGCGTACGAGAACGTCAGCGTGGCCGTCGGGAGAAGCATCTGGAAAATCTCCAGCGCCTGGTCGCCGCTGCCCCACGACTTGTTGAGGAGCCGCTTCGCGTGGATGAACGTGCGGCAGTCGGCGTCGTTCAGGCCGTTGCGCTGTAGGTTGTGGTACGGCAGCCAGTGCTGGTCCAGCAGCCACCCAGGCGCGTTGTCGATGTCCCACGCGTCGACGTACTCCTGCAGCGCCTGCGCGATGGCATCCTGCGCCTCGAACGCCACGCGGTGCGCGAGGTTGAGGATGTTCGTGGCCTGTCGGCGCAGGACCGTGGGGACCAGCGGGAGCAGGTCGTCGACGAAGCGCCGGAAGATGGCCACGAGGTCAGGCTAGGACTTCGGTCCCGTGTGCTCCGCGATGGCTTCCCCGATCTCCTTGTTGACGGCGAACACCGTCAAGTCGTCCAGCGGATGGCCGACGAGATACGAGACCCGCTTGGCGATGTTGGCGATGAGCGGACGTAGCCAGTCCTCGTGCTCGGCCCACTCGCACAGGTCCTCGATGGCCGCGTCCATGGTCACGGCCGTCACCCCGTCGTGTGCGAGATCCGTCCCCGTCCCGAACACCGGCAGGCCCAGGCGGCGCGCCTCCTCGACCTCCGCCCGCGCGCCGACGCTGTCCCGCCAGTTGCTCACGCACAGGACCGCGTCGCACCGCCGGAGGAGCTCCATGGTGCCCTCGAGGAAGAACGCGTCGTCGGCGAGGCCCTCCATGTGCGCCGTGTTCTTGTGCGGCGTGAGCGGCATGTGGCCCGCCTGGATGACCTTCGCGGCCACCTCCTCGGCGGCGCGGATGTTCTGCTCGACGGCCCACGGGGTGGGGCCGCGGTACTTGCCTGCGATGTAGATGACCTTCATACCGTCAAGCTAGCACGCCTCGCTGAGCCTCGCCGGACGGGGCAGGCGCGCGTCGTCCCACGCGGCGCCTGCGGCCTCCTCGGGCTCCACGTAGAGCGTCCGCGACTCCGCGCTCGGCTTGGTCCATACGAACGTCGCGCCACGCCCTGACCCGCGTACCCCGAGGGAGTACCCGGGCGGCAGGAAGAAGCGGCGGCCGGGGGTGCGGGGCTTCGTGGGGGGCATGCTGCTCGTTTAGACGATGCTCGCCGTGACGTCCACGAACTGCGCGCGCGGCTTCTGGCGCAGGCCGACCGGCACGCTGGCGAGCTCGGCGTCAGGCTCCGCCGTGGGGAAGGTGTCCAGGTAGGTGTACGGGCCGCCCTGCGTGGTGGACGAGCCCAGCGTCACCGTCCACGCGTCCACGCCCCGCGGGAGGCCGTTGGGGAACACGGCGATGGGTAGGTCGCCGACGCGCACCGCGAGGCCCTTGCTCGCCTGCAGCGCCTCGATGAAGTCGACCACGTCCTGGCGCACCTGGCTCAGCGGGTCGCCGACGTTCGGCCAGTCCGGGCCGGTGACGACGGTGATCACCGCCGCGATCCACAGGTCCGTCAACCGGTCGATCAGCATCGGCTGCAGGTCGCCGACGAAGTCAACGACGTCGTACAACTCGGTGCCGTTCGTGTTGTCGCCCGCTGCCTTGGCGATCCACAGCGCGTTGGCGGCCGCCTGCCCGTCGTCGGTCGACGCGATGACGACCCGCACCGAGTGGCCCACGTTGCCGGCCGTGTCCACGTCGTCGCCGGGGTTGTACTCCACGCTGACGAACGTCGCACCGCCCCCGCCGACCGCCACAGGCTGCGACTCGATGGCCCGGATGGCGTCCGGAGAACCCCCGCCGAGGCCCCGCTGGGCGATCTGGTGGCGGGCCCGGAACTGGGAGTCCGTCTCCCCGGCGAGGCCCAGCATGGCGTCCTCGGGGTTCGCGTAGCCCTGCAGGCCGGCGAACGGGGCGCCGTAGCGCAGCGACCCCGCGGCGGCCGCGGTGGGCCCCACGATGGGCGACGTGGTGACGGGGGACGAGCGGGCCGGATAGAAGAAGATCTGGCCCGCGGGGCCCGTGGCCGTCAACGGGAACACCCCACCTCCGCCGTCCTCCCGCACGAGCAGGGAGTGGCGCGAGGTCGTCGGCGACTGCCCCGCGAAGTACGCCGTCTGGCTCTGCAGCAGGGCGTCCACGGCGTCCACGAGGCCATCCCGGACCGAGCGGCCGGTGTCCAGGTTGTTCGCCACGTAGTCGGCGTTCGTCCCGTCGACGACCACGCGGAAGAGCTGCCCGGCGTACGCCCCGACCGCGAAGTCCGACACGTCGACGACGTACGCGGTCGCGGGGCTGATGATGTTGATCGCGCCCGTGGTGATGAACGCGACGCCGACCGGCGAGGTGCGAACCGGCGTGAACGCGGGGACGTTCGTGCCCGCGGACCCGTAGGCGTAGACGACGGCGGTACTGGGGGTTGCGACGACGCGGCGCAGGTAGTCGGCGAGGAACTGGTCGAGGGCCACCGCCTCCATGGCGGTGAACACGGTCCGGGCGACGGCGTCCGAGGCGGCCTGCCCGGCGATGTCCACGCCCGTCACCACCAGGTCGATGAAATCGCCGTACAACGACCCGGGGTTCGTCTGCAGGTCCGGCCGGCCCCTCAACTGGGCGATGTACGCGGCGAAGGCGGCGCGCCACTGGTTGGCCGTGGGCATGACCCAGCCGGTGCCGTCGTCGCCGACCGTGAGGCCCAGGATCGTGACCGCCATACGCGGCGAGAGTAGCTAGCGGCTGTCCGCCTCCCTGCGCAGCATGAACTCCATCGCCCGCATGAGCATCCAGTCCATCATGTAGGCCCGCAGGCTGTCGACGTCCGTCACGTCATCGGGCCAGTCCTCGCGTATCTTGGCCAGATCTTCCCGCGTCGTGATGTCCTTGAAGTTGCTCATGTCGAGCAGATCGGCGATGTCCTGCAAGTCCTCGTCCGTCATGTCCGGCGGGGTCTTGTAATCATTGCACCCATGGTTTGAGAACTCGTTCGACGCGAGTCGGAGCAGGTCGGCGGCCAGGATCAAGAGACGCTTTGTCATGCTGACAAGATAGCACGCCTACTCCCGCCGCCACACCCCATCCGCGTCCGCCCACCCGGTGAGCCTCAGCGTGCGGGCGTGGCCAAGCACGGCGATCGACCCGCCCCACTCCTCGCGGGCGGCAGGAGTCGACAGGTCCAGCACGCTATGGCGGCTCACGAAGGCAACGACCGCCACCTGCCGGAGCACGACGGCGAAGCGCAGTCGCTCGGCGAACACGACCGTCGCCTCGTCCGCGCGTAGGCCGTCCGGGTCGGGAGCGGCGGGCAGCGCGGCCGCCGGCAGCATGGCCTCATGCGGGGGCACTGGCAGCCCTCTCCGTGATGCACCGCGGCCACTCGCGGACCCGCAGGTCCGGCGGCCACTCGGACATATCACCGCCCTTGCGGCTGGTGAGCTGCAGGAGCCCGCCCGCTTGATGGCTGAATGGGCGTGCGCCGAGTTGCTTGACGAACACGGGGACGTTCTGCCCGCGGCACTGGGCGACGAGGCGGCGCACGGCGCGGGTGTCGCAGTCGCGGGCGCCCGGTCCGCTCTCACCTCCGACCAGCACCCAGTGGATCCCCGTCAGGTCGATGTCTCCGAGGTCTTCGAGCAGCGGCTCGACGGACAGGAAGCGGACGGCCACGGGGATGGTGCGGAGGATGTCGACGCGGGGCAGGCCGTACTTGCGATCCTCGACGCTAACGCCGAGCCACACGTTCTCGTCCGTGAGCGTGTACATGAGCCCCGTCGCATTCCGCATGTTCTCGGGGCGCTTCGTGAGGACCATGAAGAGGTGCTGCTTGGCCTCGTGCATCACGCGGTAGCAACGGCGCAGGAAGTCAGCCGGCACGCCGTCCTGATGCAGGTCGCTCATGCTGTTCACGAAGTACGCCCGCGGCTTGGCGGCGCGCAGCGGCTCGTCCAGCTTCTCCGGCACGAGGCGCAGGTCGAAGCCCTGGTGGTACGCGTGCGGCTTGCCGTCCGGCATGACGACCCCACGCCAGCGCTCGGCGAACGTCTCCGCGTAGCAGTGCTTGCACCCCGGAGAGATTTTCACGCACCCACGGACCGGGTTCCACGTCTCCCCGCGGTAGCCAGGGACGTGCGTCCATTCGATGCCTGTGCCGTTGTCGCCTTTGTCACCCATGACGACAAGCTAGCACGCACTACGCGCTGTCGCTCACGACGTCGTGATCTCCGCGTCCACCTCGCCGCCGTCCTCCTTGAGGAACGTCGCCAGGAAGCGCAGGACGCGGTCGCTGGGGCTGAACTCCGTCGCCACCACGCCCACGACCTGCGCGATGCCCGGCGTACGCGTGCGCACCTCGCCGACGACCGACGCGATGGCCAGGCCCGCCTCCGGTTGCCCGAGCACGATGCGGTCGTACGGCACGCCGATGGTGCGGTCCTTGAGCGTCTCCCCCTCGTACTTGTTCGCCCGGTACCACGCGGCGTTGGCCACGTCGTCGCCGTCGAGTCGCCGCCCGTCCGGAGCGTCGATCTTGAGGTTGGGCGCGACCTCGACGAGCGCGCCGTTCTCGTCAATGTAGGGCTCGCCGGTCATCATGTCGAAGACCGGCTCGCCGGGGTTCCAGGTCTTCGTCGCCACCTACTTGAGCCCCGCGATGAGGGCCTGCAACGCGGCGACCGAGGACCCGGGCGTGTTGACGACCGCGGCGTCGGCAATCTCAGCCGCCTGCGTGCCGATGGTGGCCTCGGTGCGAGTCGTGCCGTACATGCCCTGACTCCGCTCCAACCACAGGCGGTCGAACGCTTTCGTGTACGCGGCGATCCAGAGCGACTCGAGGAAGGTGGGGCCCATGGGGTCAGGCTACGGAGCGACGACAGGCTTCGCACGGTATTCCACCTGTACCACCCCGCACACGCTGAACTTATTTGCCTGGCCCGCTCGCTTGACGATAACTTCTGCCGGGTTGAGCGTCGGACCTTCAGCGCACGCGTTGTCGAAGTCCCTTAGCCCCTTCGATGCCGCCTCCTCGGCGTCGTCGGCATGCACCTCGAGTCCGTCGGTTTCATCGCTTGGATCGTGATGATCGCAGATGTACACGCGCCACACCGGCTTGCACTTGTGCTGGTCGGCTGTTAAGGTAGCACGCATCTACGGCCCTGGCAGCGGTCCTTCGACGACGAGCTTCGCGTCGGCCACGTCTTGCAGCGCGGACACGTAGGCAGCGCCGAATGCGATCTTGAGCGCGGCGATGATGCCGGGGTCACCGGGAACCGGCGGGAGCGTCTGGAAAATCTGCCCGATGAGGTCGAAGTTCGCAGCGGTCTGCGGCGCGCAGGCGACGGGGATGGCCGCCGTGTCGCCGCCCGCCTTGATGCTCGCGGTCGGCCCCGCCGCGCTGATGACGACCGTTCCCAGTTCGCTAGGGAGGAGCGGGTGGCCAGCGCGCCGGTAGACGATGCAGGCGGTCCTGTCGCCCGCGCCGCTGAGGCCCGTCCCCGGGTCGTTCGGGGGCTGCGTGGGCGTCTCCGTGTTCGACACGCGGCCGCCGGGTTGGATGACCGCGGACCCGAATGAGTGGGCCTGCGCGCCCGCCCCCGGCGTCACCTTCTGCCCGCTCTCGAAGTATCCACGCACGGGCCCGTCGCACGCCACGACGAGCCCTGGGTCGCCCTCAGCCATGTCGTGCCACAAACCGTACCCGTCGCCGGACTGGTGCATGACCGGCAGGTCGACGGCGGCGGGCTCATCGTACGGCTTGCCGTCCATGCCCTGGAGGCGCGTCATGAAGTCGACGTTGGCGCGCGACGTGGCCCGCTTGAACGTCTTCACCGTCCCCACGAGCGCGACCCGGAGCGTCTGGAAAACCTTCCGGACCGCGCCGTCCTGGATGTCGAACTCGAGGTCTACGTCCACGGGGTCAGGCTACCGCAAAGCAGCCTGACGCGCGTCCTCGTTGGCCTCCTCAGCGATGGCATCACGACGACCGGCGTCATACGCGTCCTGAATCGCCTTACTCACCCAGGCCCATCGGCGACCAAATGAGTTGTCCTCGGGATCGCCGTAGTCCCAGAACGTGGAGACCTTGTCACCGATCTTGAGGGCCAAGCACGACCTGTAGTCATCCCTGGCGAGAACTTCCTGGCAGTCCTCCTGCATGTCTGCTGGTAGCCAAGCGGGCATGGATTCATCGGAGATGATTTCGACTGCGAATGACGGGTTTGACATACTGACAAGCTAGCACGCCCGCCGCTCACCCGCCCATGATGATCGCCAGCAGGCCGAGGTCCTGTACGCCTTGCAGGCCGCCCGGGTCCGCGTCGGGGAGCACGACCGGACGCAGCTTAGCGGTGGTCGTTGCCTCGCCGGGCCCGGTCGTCCCCCGGTGCGTCACCTCGTCCATGCGGTACAGGCCGGGGGGCACGCGGGCGCGCTGGACGGCGCGGGCGGACGGGGTGAGCCCCTGCTCGGCGAGGGCGAGGCCGCCGGGGGTGAGGCGCAGCAGGCGGCCGGGGCGCAGGCGCGGGCACAGGAAGCACGTCATCTCCACGTAGCCCCCGTCGACGCGCCGCGGCCGGCCGATGAGCGGCTCGGGCTCCTCCGGCGGGCCGTCCGCGACCCACGGCAGGGCGCCCGTGGGGCTCACCACGCCGTCGCGCGCGCAGATCCATATCTCGCGGTCGTCGATGAACCAGCGGCAGTCGAGGTACTTCAGCACCTCCTCGATGCGCGCGAGGGCCTGCCCGCCGCTGGAGTGGTACGGCGAGTCGAGGCGCGACTCGCCGAGGACCGCCGCGAAGTTCGCCGGGGCGAGGTTGCCGGGGCCGAGCCCCGCCACCCGGCGCAGGTAGTCCACCACGTCGAAGGTCGGCGTCCCCGCCTCGAAGGACGCGGCGACCAGCGAGAGCACCCCGTCGGCCCCCTCGTTGCTCTCGATGGTGGTCTCGTACGTCGTGTCGCCGTCGACGGGCAACGTCTCGATGCGCACGCCGATGGCCTTGAAGATGCGCGAAACGGTCCCGTCGTACCCGGCCTCGAGCTCGACCACGGCGAACCCGGCCCCCAGCGCGTCGCTCCCGTCGTCGGCGAGGACGGCGGACTGGAGTTGCTTCCCGGCGAGCAACTTGTCGAGGTCGTCGACGCGACTTGGCTGCGCGGCGTCGATGGCCCCCAGCACCTCCGCGGGCAGGTTGAGTGCGGTGCACCGGAACTCGCCCGGCGTCCCGTCCATCGTCCGCCGCGCCTCGAACCCGATGCGATACCCCTTGTCCCCCTCCATGTTCTGCACGACCGCGACCTCGCCGTCCGAGGTGGTGACGCGGAGGCGGGCGCTGCGGGTCTTGCGGTAGAGGGAGAGGCCCATGGGCTAGTTCGCCATCGGGTCGATGCGTAGGGGATCGGCGATACCCGTCGCGCCCATGACGATCTCGTCGGCGGAGAGTCGTCGGCCAGCATGCCGCTCGAGGTACTCCTCGGCCGCCGCTCGCCTCGCCTTGCGGCCCTTGATGCCGTGCGTACTGAGGGCCGTCGCTACTACTTGTCCGCCCATTTCGACAACCACGTTGTTCCGCTGGGTGATGCGCAGGCGCGGGACGTTCGAGAACTCCTCACTGCCCCGGAGTGCGGTGACCAAACCGCCGGGCTCGATGCCCAGCGCCGCGTCTCCGTACTGATCGAGTTGCGCGAAGAACTCGGCGAGCGCCCCCGCCGCCTGCCCCACGTTCGGCCCGGTGATGTGCACCAGATGCGACGGCGGGAAGCCTTCGAGGATTAGCTTTTTCATGTCAGCCTCGTCGTGTACAGCGCGAAGTCGTTGGGGTTGAAGCCGAGCTGGTAGTAGCGCAGTTCGATGCCCTCGCCGTCGTCGGCGAAGGCCGAGGCGCTCCACGGGTCGCCGCGCTTCTTCGGGTCATACGCCACGATGTCGCCGAGCGGTCGGCCCGTGCTCGACACCCCCAGAAGCACGCTCGTCCGGTCGCGCACCCACGCGCCGCTCACGATGACCAGGTTCGTGGTCGTGGACATGTTGAACGCCCACCGGCCGAGCGGCGCGACCGTGCCCTGTAGCGGGTGGTGCTGCAGCGTCATGCGGTACGTCGGCCCGCCCTGGTCGAGTTGGACCCGCCCCGTGACGAGGTAGTCGCCGGACGCCCGGGTGAACTCCAGGCGCTTGTAGGGGATGGTCGCCACGGGGTCAGGCTACGGGACCTTCCACGTTTTGAGCCGGACCTGTAACCGTGACGGTGATGATTCGTGTCATACTGACAAGCTAGCACGCCCGCGCCATCACGGCACGGTCGACAAGTTGCCCGGCGTCACCAGCGACGGCCCGCCCGACCCCGGCGCCACCTTCCCGCCGCTGCCCACGAACGCGAGCAGGGTGTCCGTGGGCTCGCCCGCGAGGTCCTCGGCGCGCAGGACCTCCTCGAACGTCATCGTGTAGAACGCCGCGTCGCCAGTGTCCGCGTTCGTCGTCGCGTCCCACGAAGTGAACACCACCGTGCGCCGGCCGACCACTTTGCTAATGATCTCCAGCGCTTCGCCGCGGCGCAGGAGGGAGCGCAGGCGGGCCTCGAAGTCGGCGACGCGCGTGCTGAAGTCGATGCCGGTGAGCGACTCCAACTGCTCGAGGCCGACCCCGAGCGCAGCGCCGAGGAACGACTGGCCCGGGCGGCCGAGGTTCTGGATCTGCGTGATGCCCGAGACCGCGGCGACGATGGTGTACTCCTCGGGCTCGTCGAAGGAGTGGTCGGACATGTTCACGCCCGCCGCGACGCGGGCCTTCGTGAACGTCCGCCTGCCGCCCCGCCTGACCTCGACCTCGCAGTCGAAGGCGAGGTCCCCGGCCTGGAAGAGCGGCGCCTGGACGCGGCGCAGGATGGTCCGGAGGGCCACGCCGGGAGGCTACGGCGTCAGGAGTGTTCCGTCTCCCGCCTGCGGCACAGCTCTGCAACGAGCTCCGCCTGCCGGGCCTTGCGGTACTCCTCGACGAGGCCCTTCAAGGTCTCGATCCTCTCGCTGATGTACCGGCGCAGGTCCGCGTCAGGCTGATCCGCTCCACTGCGGGTCAGGCTCACCGCCCATGCCCGCCACTGGTCGATGCCCCGCCACTCGCGCTGCCTGTCGAGCAGGCGGTTCGCGTCGTCGACGGTCATCTCGGCCCGCCACCCGGCGTTGAAAAGGTGCCACGCGCCGCCGAGCCGGCCTGCGCGGCCCGGGGCGAGGTCGACGAAGACCTCGTGCACGCGGGCGAGGACGGCTAGGAAGGGAGCAGCCTCGTTGATGGCGGCGGCATGTTCTTGCATGGTGGGCATGCTGACAAGATAGCACGCAGGCGTGTCACGCCCACGTCTTCGAGAACGAGCCCGGGCAGATCGGAACGACATGGGCCTTGCCCGCGACGCTCCCCGGGTCGTAGACGAGGACGCCATTCCTCTCCATCCGGTACCCGCAGCGCAGGAGCGGCGTGGCGAGGTCCGCGGCGGTGACCGTGCCCACGATCTCGCCCGCCACGAACGCGTCCCAGGCGCACACGGATCGATGCACCAGGCGGTCGACGCGGGCCACCCGCTCGCCCTCCGCGTTCGTGGTCCAGAACTCGACCGGGTACGACGGAGGTTCGGGCGTGGGCGTGATGGCTTGGAGGACGGCGGCGCTGACCATGCCTACAAATTAGCACCCGCCAGCACCCCATGCCCGCGGGCATCTCTCGCCAAGCCCGCGATTTTCCACCCTTAAAATTACATGCTGGACAAGCCGCGCGTCCTCGGGCACCCTACACGCCCTCCGGCAGGGAGCGGGGCGAGCCCCGAGCGCCAGCGAGCGGGCCGGGCAGCCCCCCGACCAGCCCGCACCCGGAGGGCGAACATAGGGTGACGATCGAGGACGTGGAGCGGCTCAAACCAAACAGCATGGGCAAATAAACCCAAGAACATCCGGGCCCAGGTCAACGTGGCGTGCTAGCTTGTCAGCATGACCACCGACCAGTTCGCCGCCTTCCCCGACGCACCCGCTCCGAAGACCCTCGCCGAGGCGCAGGACCTGATCGAGACCACCGTCCGACTCATCGGCAAGGAGGGCGGCCGTCCCGCGAATCTCCCGAGGCCGGAGACACTCGTCGACGCGCTCGACCACCTCGAGGCGCAGCGTCAGGTCCTCGCCGACCTGCTCCGCGAGAAGTCCACGCAGACGATGGCAGGGAGTTTTCGCAGGCTGCTCCGCAACCTCCGCACCGGCGCCGGGAAGTCGATCGGCGCGACGGTCAAGGCACGGGCTGGTGGTGACGATGAGGTTGTGTGGACTGACGACGATATCGCCTAGGGCCCGCGCCGCACCCCGCCCATGTTGCGCTGGCCGATGATCCGGTTCGCCCCGGTGAACCGCACCTCGCCGACGCGCGACGCCACCTCGGTCGCCGACGCAGCGAGGTTCGTCGCTGCGTCTGCATTACCCCGGGCGTCGATGTCCATGTCCACGTTCGTCGTCACGTACGTGTAGTGGTTCGTGATGTTCGGTCCAGGCCCGACCGAGCCCAGCCCGCCGGACGACCCGCCCATCCCGTTCGCCTTGTTCTGCCTGTCGAACACCGCGCGCGACAGCGGGTCGTCGTGCACCTTGAGGTCGCCGCCCTTGTCCGTCTCGCCGCCACTGGTCAGCACCCCGCGCACGCTGGGGTCGATGGCCGCGAGTTGCCGGTCCATCTTCGTCTGCTTGTGCGAACGGCCCTTCCCCGGCTTCTTCGGGATCGCACGGTTGAGGGACTTCGAGAGGGAGCGAAGCTCCTTCGCCTCCGCGGGGTCGAGCCCGTCCGGGTCGGCGTTGCGCATGCGGACGAGCTCGTTGAACCGGTCCATCCCGGCGGCCTTGTCCGCCCCACCCGGCCCGCTGAGCTCCGGCGCGGCCTTCCCCGACCCCACCGCCTCCGCCCTCGCGTTGTACGCCAGGCGCTCGTTCACCATCGCCGACTGCACCTGCAGCTTGATGTTCGCCCGCTCCTCCGGCGAGAGCTTCTCGATCTTCCGCCCACGCAGGAGCTTCTCCCGCACCCGCCCGCCCGCCTCGCGCGCCGCCTGCTCCTGCCCCTCGTTGGAGAACCCCGCCTCGAGCAGCGTCCGCTTGCGGTCGTTCTCCTTGGACATCGCCGCGTTGGCCTCCTTCGCCGCATCGCGCGTCTTGGTTAGCACCTCGTTGATCTTCACGAGCAGCGACGAGTACGCCTCGTTGGCCTTCGAGATGAACCTGTCGAACGCCGTCTCGGCCGGCATGAACGCGTTCACCAGCGCGGCGCCCATCGCCACCCCGGCGGCGGCCACGAGCCCGATGGGCCCGGTGAGCGCCGAGATGGCCACGCCGAAGGCGACGGCGGCGAGCGTCGCACCACCGAACTGGTTCACGAGGCTGGCGAGCACGTTGACCACCACGCCGATCGCGGAGGCCAGCGAGGACACCGCGGCGACCATCTTCTCGACGGCGCCCTTGCCCCACTCCTGGCCCTCGGGGGAGGTCAGGAACTCGACCACCTTGTCGATCTGCGGCAGGAGGGCCTCGCCGAACTCGATGGCCAGCACGCCGATGTTCGCCTTGAGCTTGTCGACGCGAGCGGCCGTCGTGTTCGACACGCGGTCGTACTCGGCCTGCACCGAGGTCAGCGCGGCGGCCTTGTTCCCAGCGATGTCGAACGCGTTGGCGAGCGTCTCCGTGGCCGTGGCCGCCGCGCCGATGCTGCCGATGGACTCCGACCCGAATAGCTCGATGAGCGTCGCCAGGCGCTTGTCCGGTGCCTTCTCGCCCATCTGCACGAGGGCCGCGACCACGTCCTTGATTTGCTTCTCGGCCTGCGCGGCGTCGCCGCTGGACAGGTTCTTGGCCACGCTCTCGGCGGACAGGCCCAGCGCGGTGAACGCCTTGCGCTGCTTGTCGGTCGCCGCCTCGCCGGCCCCGAGGCGCGCGATGAACGTCCGCACCCCCGTCGCGGCGACCTCGGCGCTCGCCCCCGCCTTGATCAGCGTGGCGTTCAGCGCGGCGCCCGTCTCACCGGACAGGTTGGCGCCCTTGATGACGCCAGCGCTGCGCGTCATGGCCTCGGCGATCTCGGACGACTTGATGCCCAACTCGTTGCCCAGCTGGTTGATCGAGCCGAACAGCGCCTTCGTTTCCTCGGCGTTGAGCTGCAGGCCGGCGCTGGTCTGCTTGAAGTACTCGCCCGCCTGCTGCCCGGTGATGTCCCAGGCCACGCCGATCTTCGTCACGTCCTTGGCCAGCGCGACGATGTCCGTCTTCCCTGAGAACGACGCGGTGACCTGCGCGGTGAGGGCCGCCACCTGCTCGGGCATGACGCCGAGTTCCTTCGCCGTGTCCTTGATCCCCTGCTTGATGCGCGGGTCCAGCAGGCCGTCCTTGAGGTCCACGTCCTTGGCGACCTTGGCGACGTCGACGAGGGACTTCTCGAAGTTCATGGCCATCTTGGCCGACTCGCCGAGGGCACCCGCAGCGGCCCCGGCGAGGCGCGACAGGCCCCCGCTGATGAGGTTCCCTGCCGCGACCTGCAGCGCCCCGAGCCCGCCCTTGAACGACGCCGCGGCCTTGACGGCGTCGAGCAGGCCGCCAGTGACGCCACGAAGCTCTCCACGGGCCTTGGCGAGTTGCTGCGACGTGACGCCGGTCTGCGCGGCGAGGCCCCGCACGCGGGCGGTGAGCGTCCCGTCAGCGTCCCCGGTCTCGACGGCCTGCCGGCGGAGGCGCGCCATCTCCTCGCGGTTGCGCTGGACCTGAGCGGTGAGGTCGGCGACCTTGGCCTTGGCCCTGTCCTCCGCGGACGCGAACCGGCCGAGCGCGGCTGTGGCCTCGTTGACGGTCTTTGCGCCCGCGGCGAGCCCCTGCATGGCCGCCGAGGACTTGGCCCCCTTGGTGACGATGTCGTCGATGACGGGCGAGGAATGGCCGCCGCTGCGCTTGCTCCCGCTGCCGCCGCGGGAGGCCCCGCCCGACACTCCACCACCCCCGGCACGCCCTCCGCCGCTCGCGCCTGCCCCCGCGGCCCTGGCGACCGCCGCCGCGTCCCCTATGCGCTGCAGGGCCGCGACGGCACGGTCGCTCGAGCGCTCGATGGCGGAGGCGCTCGCGGCGACGGACTTCTCGACCGACTTCCAGATCTTGTCATACGCCTTGAGGTCGCGGACCGCGTCGCGCGCACGGAGGACGAGATTCGTTGTCAGCGTGCGTATCGCGCCCATGGCGCGAGGCTACGAATAATCAGGTCAGGCAGCGCAACGGGCCAGAATGCGGGCAATCTCAGCCGCGACGGAGGCAGCCTCCGGCAGCTCGCGAATCGACTCTGCCGCGTCGCGCAGGTTGGCCACGAAGTCATCGATGGTCTCGACGCTCTCTGCGCAACGCAGGGAGTCGCACGCTTCCTCGAGGCGGACAGCTTCGGACGGCCACGAGTCAGCCGAGATCAACTCCAGGTCGCCGCACAGGTCGCCAGCGTCGAAGGTACGGAGAGCGGCGGCGAGGTTGGCGAAGGGCTTGGCGGCGCGGGTCATGGACAAACCATGCGCCCGCTCCGAGGACCTGTCAAGCTACCTTGCCAGGTTATTTCAATCACCTCGCGGGCGGCGGTTTGGGCGCGGCTTGCGGCTCGTTGTCGCAGTCGTGCAGGTAGTGCTGCAGGTCGAGCTCGTCCAGCACCTCGTCGACGGACATCCGCCGGTCGAGGTCCGCCGGGGACAGGTCGAGGCGCTGGCACACCCGGGCGAGCGCCGGGAACTCGGCGAACCCAGGCAGGCTCGGCGGCGGGCGGGGCATGACGGCCTTGCGGGGCGGGTCGTGCGGCCGGGGGAGCGCCTGATACCCCGGCCGGCCTAGAAAGGGCGGTAGAGGTGCAGGGCGGCCCAGGCGGCGAGGAGGGCCAACTCCTCCGGGCTGACGAGCACGGCGTCCAGCGCGCCCGCGTACGTCCCCAGGGAGTGCCCCATGGCGGCGAAGGCCAGGCGGCGGCCGGGGGAGTCGCCCTCGTCCTGCGCGGCCCAGGTGCCCCTCCGCGGCGCCTCGCCGTCGCCCTGCCACTGGCACTTGGACTCGTGCAGGAGGCCGTGCAGGAGGCCGTGACGCGCCCAACGGTGCGACGCCTGGGGCAGCCCGCCCGCGAGCCCCGAGCCGCCCGCCATCCCCACCTTCTCCCGCTCGAACTCGCCGACCAGCCCCGCCGCGTCCAGCGCCCCGCCGAGGCCCACGTGCGACGCCACGAACGCCAGCACGGCCCGCAGCCGGTCCCCGGCCGCCGCCATGCCCTCCTCCCCAACCCCGTCCGAGACCGCCTGCCCGGCCCGGGCCCGCCGCCACGCCCGCAGCGCGAGCGCCTCCCCCTGCGCCTCGACCCCTGCCTCGAGGTCCTCCTCGGCGACGGGGTCCAGCAGACGGAAGGCGAGGCGCACCGCGGCGTCCCCAGCGGGCCCGAGGGCGGCGGAGAGGCGCGCCTGCAATGCGAAGGCCACCGTCGGCGGGGGCTGCCTCAGCCACCACCACCGGAGGCGCGGCCGCCCGTCCCTCCCGGGCAGGCGCACGCACAGGACGTCGTCGATGTTCTCGCGCTCGAGCATGGGGCGAGGGTGGGCGCAGTGCTAGCTTGACGCCATGCCGATCGGTGAAGCCCTGGCCGCATTCCTTGAAGGTGACGCACACGCACCGTACCCGTCACCGCACAACGAGGCGGCGATCCTCCGCGCCGCTGCTCGGATCGCGGCGAAGCACAACCAGCAACACACGACCGACGCGCTTATGAGACTGGCGAAGGGAGTGAGCGCCGATGGTGCTCTTGCCAGCCTCACTGTCCTGCGCGAGTCCGCCGCCGAGACCTATGGCAAGATGCAGGACCTCATCACGTCGATGGCCAGGGCGCAGCGCGATGGTCTCATGGGACGCGTGAATGAGATGCTCGACGGCCTACCGGACGGGTGCTTCGTCGCAGTGAGCCCACCGGACATGGGCGACATCACCAGCGGCGTGGCGAACACCGCATACACGCTTCGCGCCCTCCTGCCGGGGATGCCCGTGCCTGATGGTTGGACGGCCTACGCGCGCCGTCCGAAGAACCCGCTGCTCCTCGACAGGATGACGACGGTGCCGATCGACTAGACGCTCACCGTCTTGCCGATGCCCTTCGTCAGATCGCCAGCGATGCGCGCGATGTTCACCGTGATGGTCCGCGTCGCCGTGCCAGCGCTCGCCACCCACGCGCCGATGTTCATCACGTTGGCCGCGCCGTTGATCGTGAAGTCGTTGTAGTTGATGCCGATGGCGAACGCGCTGCCCTTGTCCGCGAGTTCGAGGAGCTTGTTCACCCCCGAGCACGCCCCCAGGAAGGTGAACGTCGCCACGAACCCCGCGCGGCGGATCTGCGTGAGCATGACGTCCTCCTGCACGCCGACCTGCATCGCGCCGAAGTCGCCGACGGCCTCCACCGAGAAGAAGTCCTCGGGACCCGCGCCGCGCAGTTCCTCCTGCTTTGCCCCGACGAAGACCTTCGCGTCGGCGAGGCGTGCTTCCTTGATTTCCGGTGTTGCCATGGTCGTGTCTCCGCCTGTGCCTGCTGCTGAGTCTGTCGATGCTGCTGAGGTCTAGCCGCTACGCGTCGCCTACCCGCCGTCGTTGATGACGAGCTGGATGGGCTCGGCGAGCGTGCCGATCTTGTTGATGACGCCGAGGCTCACCGCGAACCCCGCGTAATCCTTGTAGATACGCAGCGCGATGTCGTTGGAGTCCACCTGCGAGCGGGACTTGAAGCTCACCACGATCGATGCCGGGTCCACCGCCGGGAGCTTGGCGAGGGCCAGGCGGATGACATTACTCCCCGCCTCGATCGCCGCGTCGGTGTACGTGGTGATGTTGTTGAGCTGTTTCCACGCGACGAGGTCCTGCGTGGCGAGGTACGTCGCGTAGTCCTCCAGCCACTTGCGGTCGACGAAGCCGACCTCGGCGTTGGGGGAGTAGCCGTAGCGCATGCTGCCGCGCGGGCCCTCGTTGCCGTACCAGTTGAACCGGCGGTCGTCGGCGAGGTACTCGTTGTCCCCGTAGTCGCGCGGGCTCATGCGGGCGTTCGCCGTGGAGCCGTAGAGGACCTTGTCGGTGAACGACGCCTCGCCGGGCAGGTAGCCGATGACGCGGCCGAGCAGGCCCGCCACCGCGAACTCCCAGCGGTCGTGCGAGATGACCTGCCCGCGGGTGTACCCCGCGCCCGCGTTGGCTGCCTGGGCCTGCTGGGACAGCGAGTCGGTCGAGCCGGGGTCGAAGTCGCCGACGCGGTCCCCGGAGATGGTGATGACCTTGTTCCCGACCGGCGACCACGGGTGAAACAGGTACGGGCGCGGGGGGTTGTGGAGGCTCGTGTCGGCCTGGTTCTCGACCCACTGCAGGCCCTCGAGGTCGACGACGATGTCACCCTGCAGGTCGGTGAGGTGGTACGCGCGCCGCATGGGCGGGTCGAGTTGCGTGCCCGTCTCGAGCGCCTCCTGGACCTCGTCGAGGTCGTCGCTGTAGTCGCCGGCGACGTTGGCCGTGGTGATGGCCTGGGTCATGGTCGGCCCGGGGGTCGACGGGGTGACCTCGATGATGAGCGGGTAGCCGATGACGTCCGACACGACGGTCACGACGCCCGCGACATTGGAGGCGGTGAACAGCGCGGCGAACGGCGCGACGGCGTTCAACTGCGACACGGCGTCCGCGGCGAGCTGGGTGGCGGTGAGGACGCCGTCCGCGATGACGGTGATGTCGGCGAGGGACTCCGCGGGCGACGAGGCGGCGAAGATGTACTTCGCGCGGTTGACCCGGATGCGCACCCGGCCGGCGGTGTTCGTGCCGAAGGTGAACGTCTGCCGCGAGACGACCGCCGAGGTGCGCCGCGCGATGTAGACGAGGTCCGGCAACTGGATCCGGTCGCGCTCGCCCTGCGGGTCGGCGACGAGGAGCTGCGAGAAGTGCGCGTCGAGCCACCGCCACACGGGCTCGTCCGAGGTGGCGCCGAGCCCCTTGAGCCGCCCCTGCCAGTTGTCCTTGGACAACTCGGCGACCAGCCCCTCGAGCGTGGCGGGCGAGGCGTACATCCACGTCGCCGTGCTGGCCTTGAACGCGTCGGAGAACGTCGTGGTGCTCGGGACGAACGTGACGAGGGCCCGATGGAGGAAGGCGAGGGAGGACGCCTGCCCGATGACCGAGGAGTTGATCGAAACGGAGGGGTTGTTGCCCATGGTGCGGTGCCTCGCGTCCCGGGTCGGCCGGGGACGGGGCGAGGGTAGTGGCCGTCCCGCGGCGCCCGGCCTCCGCCCGCGCTACCTTGGAGGCATGGAAGACGCCGACACGGTTCAGCTAGCCATCGTCGTGTTCAACGCCTACGGGGAGCACTGCGCCTGGAAGGCGTGGGACGGCCGCCCGATGCCGAAGTGGTCCGCCTCGGACTGGCCCGATGGCACGCCAGCCGAGGACCGTCGCGAGGTCAACGACGCCGTCCGGTCGCACTGGATCGCGGCGGCGAAGGCAGCCAAGGACCACATCGCGATGGCATGGGCCGCCGAGATGATGAAGTGCACGTGCAGCGTCTAGCCCACCGGCCCGACGACGACCCCGTCGCCGACTGCGACCGTGTCCAGGCTGGGCACGTCGTGCAGCAGGACGCACGGGACGTCGAACTCGAAGTCGAGGGCCACGCCGCGCGTCTGCACCCCGTCCACCGTGAGCGGCGCGTCGAAGGGGCCCAGCGTCCGCCGCCACCGCAGCTTGGCCTCATTCAACCGGTCGCGGAGGTACGGGTAGGCGAGGCCGGGCGTCACCGGGATGGACGAGGCCTGCATCGACAGGCGGAGCTTCTCGGCGTACGGCCCGACGTTCGACAACCTCGACCCGCCCGCGCTGTCCACGTCCCGCACGACCACGCGGATCGTCCAGATGCCCCAGTTGACCACGGCGCGCCGGATGTTGTCGTCGACGACCTCGAGCCGCACCTGCCCACCCATCGGCACGAGGGAGGCGAGGACGCCCAGGCTCGCGCCCGCCACGTCCCCGGTGATGGTGAACGCGGCGGGGACCTGCGGGTCGTTGGCCGTCGTCACGTCGAGCGCCAGGGCGTCCACCGCGTCGAGCAGACCATCCCGCACCATCGCCGGGGTGTCGCCCCCGCCGGCCACGTAAGGCGCCGCCTGCTCGCCCAGGACGGTCATCGCCCAGTTCCCGGCCGCCGCGGCAAGCACCGTCACCCGCCACACCTGCGCCTGCGTCCCGTCGCTCTCCTCGCCCGTGTACGACTGCAGGACCGGCAGCGGCGTCGTGGGGGCCAGCACGACGCTCAGGAGGTACCTCGCCGGGACTGCGGACGGCCTCGCCCTGTACGCATCGACGGCGGCTACCGGGATGACCGAGCCAACGAACTGGCGCAGCGCGTCCATCGCCGCGTGCTCGTCGAAGTAGAGAGTTGGGGCGCCCACGTCGAGGTCAGGCTACCCCCGCCACAGATCAAAGTGGAGCGACGCCGTTGGACTTGCGCCACGCATTCAACTCATCGCGCCACCGGTCGAGATGGTGACCGCGGCGGGGCTTGAACCGGCCTGGGTAGTGCATCTCCGCGGAGCGCAGCACCCCACCAGGGTTGCGGACGCCGCACGGTTGCCAGGCCCGCCCGATGGGCTCTCCGGTAGCGACGGCCACGACATCGTAGAAGCCAGCGGGCCGCCGCGTGAGCCTCACCGGCTGGCCGGCCAGGTGGGGGCAGCCGTACATCTCAGCGGAGCGGAATGACATGGTGGTGGTGATGACTATGGGTCGTGACATACCGTCAAGATAGCACGCCATGCCGTTCGCCGCTCACACCCACGGCCGCTGCCCGCGCTTGCCCGCCCGCTGGACGACCGGCGCGTACCCCTTCGACTCGTCCCACCGGCCGTCCTCCACGACCTGCCACGCGTTGCCCTGCGGGTCGAAGAGCACATCGCTCGGCTGGGGGTCGGACGTGTCGGTCATGCGGAGTTGCGTGCGCAGGTAGATGGTCATCCGCTGGACCACCTGCTGCCCGGCCTCGACCTGCAGCGTGGACTCCGGCCGCCGCTCCGGGAACACGTCGACGACTCGCTCCGACCACTTCCCGCGCCGCCGCTCGGCCCCAGGCTGGGCGACGACCTGCGGGAGGTACCGCCGGAGGATCCACCGCTCGGCCGCCTCGTGGAAGGCGTACACGACCGCAAGCGGGTGGTAGGAGAGCAGCGGCATGGGGTCAGGCTACGGTGTTTGGCCCTCGCACCTGTGCCTCGCGCTTCACGAGATCGTGTGGGTGCTTCCCGGGACGACAATTCACCGCCAAGCCTTTTGTCCTCACCCATCGCAACGCGAGGTCGTAGTGACCGAGGCATTCCCGCCACGCCCGGTGGGCATTGATCAGCCCGATGCCGGTATCCGTGCGCAACTGGTTGACGAATTCGACAATCTGCACAATGCCAAGCTAGCACGCCATCAGTCATCCGGCCACCCGCCATCCCCGCGCTTCGCCTCGACCTTGATCGACTTGCGCATGTCGTCCGTGTCGACGAGGGTGCGCTCGGAGGGGTTGCCCCTGCGACGGCGGGCGGCGATGGTGGACGGCGCGAGCGCGGGCTGGACGTTGCCGTCGATCTCGTTCTGGACCTCCTCGGCGAGGTCGTGGGCCACGTCGGCGAGGATGTCCTGGCCCGTCTGCGGCTTGCCAGCGACGACGGTGGCCACACGGCGCTCTACGGCGCGGTGGATGGCGTTCGCGTTGCGGTCGGTCGCGGCGGACAGCGTGGGACGCGGCGGTTCGTTGACCGTGCCGAACTCGCTGTACGAGAGCTTCGTCGCGTTCTCCTCATCGAGCGCCCCGACGCGCGCGCTGGCGTCGAGGTGCTGCATGCGGAGGATGAGGCGGTCGAGGTCGTCCATCACACTAAGATCAATTTCACGAGCAGCACGAACGGCAGGGCCACGAACGAAACGATGCTGAGAATGAGCATGACGACGAATCCGAACGTCAATACCGCCATCGCCACGTCAGCGATACCCCCGCCAGGACTGAATTGCAACTCGACGCGGGTACGAGTGGTTGCGGTCTGTTGGGTCGGTTCCATACCCGTCAAGCTAGCACGCCTCGGCATCACACGCACATGGCCGGGAAGATGTATTTCGCGCGCAGGCTCAGGAAGAGTTGCCCCGGGCCCGTCTTCGCCAGCACGCTGTCCGCTGGGTTCGTGGACCAGGCCGACTTGCCCCGGGACAACTCCGCTGGTCCGAGGCGCATGCGCTCCCAGTCGCCCACCGCTCCGCCGCCCCCCGTGCCCGACAGGCCCGCGAGGTACATCAGCCAGTGCGCCGCGAGGGCCGCGTGCATCAGCGTGTAGTCGGCCTTGCACGTGACCCGGCAGCACGGTGGGAGCGAACACTTCGTGTACTCCAGCCAAAACTCGATGCTCGCCGTGTTGGCCACCCCTCCGCCGATGAGGTTCGCCTCGATGGTGCCCTCGGCGGGGCCCGACACGACCACGTCCAGCGGGAGCGTCCCCAGCGCCTGCAGCACGAGGCCGTTGACGCCGTTGGGCGAGACCGCCGCGAGCATCTGGCCGGACAGCGCGCCGAGCAGGCCGTCCGCGACGTCGGGCACCGTGGACGCGTTGTCGGCGACGAACGGGTACTCCCCGCCCTGCACGGCCACGACGTACTCCCCGGCCTGCGCGACGAGCACGTTGACGGCCCACACCTCCGGGCCGATGACGGCGGCGCCGGGGAAGGCTTGCAGCACGAACGCGACGTCGGCGAAGACACAGCCGGCCATGGTCACCCCTTGGCGAACGCGGCCGCGAGGCCCTCGACGAGGGCCGCGCCGTAGACCTCGCAGCCCGTGACCTCGAGCGAGTCGCTGACGACGAGTCGGGTATCGGGCGCCGACGGAGGCCGGGCGACGCGGATGGCGTGGCCGAACTCATCCTCGTGCAGCACGGCGGGCAACTCGACGACGTCCAGCAGCGCCGAGGTGGGCACGGTGATCGCGGAGGCAAGCGTTGACCCAGGCACGACGATGGACGTGAGCGTCTCGTCGGAGGCCAGCACGTACGCGACGCCGCGGGCACCCGAGGCCAGCAGGCCCACGAGGTACGGACGGAGCAGGACGTAGCGCGCGACGGGCGACCACGTCGCGTCGGGGGGCGCCAGGGTGAACTCGATGCAGGTGCTGGGATTCATGATGGACCTCGCCTAGAACCTACGGCGTGAACACGGTCATCACCACGCCCGTCGCCGTCCGGTAGCACTGCCCCGGGGTGAGCCCGCCGCCGATGGCCGCCGCGTTGTCGGGGTAGACATCAGTGACGATCGACGTGCGGCCGCCCGCCACGATCAGCCCGCCGCCGTTGATGGTCACGCCAAGGTCCGCGACGACGAGGCCGGCGGTCGTGCCGGTGACGGTGAGCCCGTCGCACGTGACCGACTCGCCGACCTCGATGGCGCCCGTCACGGCCAAGTCGCCGCCGACCGCGACGTCGCCGCCCGCCTCGATGGTCGTCACGACGGTCAGCGAGGTGAACGCCCCCGGCTCGTCGGTCGTCATGAAGTTGGCCGGCGTCAGGTGGATCTGGCCGGACAGCGGGTCGATGTCCGCGCCTCCCGAGAGGTCCATGCGCCACGCCTGGGTGCTGTTGAGGGTAGAGACGGTGCCCATGGTGCGAGGTTACGACCGATGGGGGTCGCGGGCAGGCGGAGCGGGCGTAGTGGGCGGCGTGGGCGGCGCTACGCGGGCGGCGAGCGGAGGATGGTCAGGGTGATCATCGCGGTGCCGGCCGCGGTGTTGGCTCCCGACGTCGTGAACTTGATGACGTTGCCGCCCGCGACGACGTTCTCCGCTGTGGGGACCACCGTCTTGGCCGTTCCGAGCGTGTCCGTCGTGGCGACGGTGATCGCCCCGTTCGTGATGGCCGTCGATCCGATGGCCCCCGTGAAGACCGCGGAGCCCACGGTCGGCGTCGCGTCGCACACCGCTGTTGCCGAGACGATGGTCCCGGCGCCGCCGAGCGGCACCGCCACGTACCCCACGCGCGCCGTCGCCGAGCTCGTCCTCTAGTTCACAACGCGCGGTGCGGTCTCCGGCGCGTCGTGCAGGCGGGCCATCGCGTCGCGGACCTTGTCGGCGAACTCGGCGGGGTCGACCCCGAGGCGGCGCAGGATCGAGTCGGTCGACTCCCGTGTGATGATGGCGGTCTCTGATTCTCCGCGACACTCGCTGCCAACCCCGACCGAGGTCAGGGCAACGATGGCTGCGAGCGTGTCTGTGCTAATCGTGATCAAGCAGGTGCCCATGGTGCGAGGTTACGACCGATGGGGGTCGCGGGCAGGCGGAGCGGGCGTAGTGGGCGGCGTGGGCGGCGCTACGCGGGCGGCGAGCGGAGGATGGTCAGGGTGATCATCGCGGTGCCGGCCGCGGTGTTGGCTCCCGACGTCGTGAACTTGATGACGTTGCCGCCCGCGACGACGTTCTCCGCTGTGGGGACCACCGTCTTGGCCGTTCCGAGCGTGTCCGTCGTGGCGACGGTGATCGCCCCGTTCGTGATGGCCGTCGATCCGATGGCCCCCGTGAAGACCGCGGAGCCCACGGTCGGCGTCGCGTCGCACACCGCTGTTGCCGAGACGATGGTCCCGGCGCCGCCGAGCGGCACCGCCACGTACCCCACGCGCGCCGTCGCCGAGATGATCGTGTTGATGAACACCTGCAGCGGGTAGGTGTTGAGCGGCGAGCCGGCGGGGATGGTCAGCGACGACGCGCCGGACAGGTCGACGGGGCCCTCAGCGACGGTGAGACCGTCGAGCGGCGTGTCGCTGCCCGGGGCGAAGTTCGCGTTCGTCAGGCGGATCTCGCCGGAGTTCGTGTCGACGCTCGCCTCGCCGATGAGAGCGAGGCGCCATGCCTGAGTGCTGTTGACGGACGTGACGGCCATGCGGCGAGGCTACGCGCGGGTCACCGCCCACCGGTCATCTGCGGCGCCAGCGACGGCGCGCGGCCCAGTCGGTCGCGGGCGTCCTGCGCGAGCAGCCACGCGGCGGGCTCGCGGCAGGCGTAGTCGTGAAGGGCGCCGAGGTGCGCGCCGTTCTTGGCCCACTTGATGCCCGCCTTGGCCGCCGAGTAGGCGTACCGGCCGCGGTCCGACCGCTGGCAGAGAAGCTCCGACAGGGGCATGACGGCGACCTCGGGGCCCTCGGGGTCGAACCCGTCCTCGGCGGTGAACAGGAGGGGGAGGATGCCGCGCTCGCGCTCGAGGTGCTTCTCCTCGTTGCGCAGCCACTCGACGACGCGCATGAGCGCGGCATGGACGCGGCCGGGAACGACGCGGCGGGTATCACGGTCGACGAAGGCGGGGCCACGCAGCAGCGCCGAGGCGGTCGTCTCAGGGGTGACGAGCATGAGGTCCCCGTCCGGTGGGGCGTTGCGCGGGGCCTGCCCGGGGCCGTTGACGGCGCGCAGGGCCCACGAGGAGGTGAGGGCGCCCAGGAAGTTGACGCCCGCGCCGAGGACCAGCTTGTGTTCGGTGGCGGCGTTGCGGGCGTCGACGTTGCGCCACGCGGCGACCTCCTTCGGGGTGGGCTCGCGGTGGATGAGTCCGCCGGGGAAGGCGACGTTGCGCGGCCGGCGGGACACGATGACCACGGGGTCGCGGGTCCATTCGAAGGAGACGGGGGCGTCCGCGGCGTCGCGGGCAGGGTCACTCGGGGCGTTCTGCGGCATCACCAGGAGCGTGCGCGGGGGCAGGCTGGCTCGCCACGTCGTCGTCCTGGTCCATCATCCGGATGTCGAATTCCTTGGGCGTCAGAGGCACGGCAAGGGTCTTGCCGTGGTTGAGTCCCATGAGGATGGCGTAGCACCCCAGGTGCTTTTTGGACACCTCGTCGAGGTCATCCAGGTCGACCTCGTCGGTGTTGAATGCCACGGTGTAACAGGCGGTGTAGAGCACGTATTCGGTTTGGTATCGCATACACCATCAAGCTAGCACGCAAAGACGACGGCCGCCCATCCCACCATCGGGAGGAGCGGCCGTCGTGGTCCCTTCGGCTCGTTCGCGGTCAAGGTAGCACGGGCGGCGGTGCGCCGCACGACGCTACAGGCCCGCGACGTACCGCAGGCGGCGGGCGTCGGGGAGTTTCATGCCGCCGTAGCGCGCGTGGTAGAACGTGGTCTCGCTGAGGCCGTTCTGCCGCGGCGGGGCCGGCATCTCGATGTCCTGCGGGAGCACGAACACCGGGTCGCTGCGCATGTCGCCGGTCTGGTAGATGACCAGCGCCCGGTCTGCCGAGAGGCCCTGCGGGCCGCCCGTGTACACCTGCGAGTTCGCGGCGGCGAGCTCCGCCATCCACACGACCTGGTCGTCGCGCAGGCTGTTGATCTTCTTGAAGTACGACAGGACCGACTCGTCGCCCGCCGCGGTGATCGGCTGCGTGTTGGCCTGCTGCCACTGCGCCATGGGCAGGAAGATCTTGATCTTCTTCAGGTCACCGAGCTGTCCCTGCGACGTGTTCGGGATCGTGAACAGCATCGTGGTGAGGTCGGTAAGGATCTGCGCCGGGGTCTTGCCGCTCCACGGGCCGCCCGCCAGCGTGATCGTCTGCACCGCCGGGTGGTTGTGCAGGCCGTCGATGCCCAGGACCGAGTCGCCGTACAGCCACAGGAAGTGGCCGAACTCGGCGAGGCTCCGCATGCACGCCTCGGACATCGACCGGTCGATGTCGAAGTCCGGCTTCCCGTTGCGGGCCGCGAGGGCGGCGCGGCGCATGTCCATGAAGTTGAGCTCCATCCCCACGAGCGCGGGGACGATGTTCCCACGGTTGGGGAAGGCGGACGGACCGGCGACGATCGGGATGTCCTCGACGGCGTAGGAGTTGCTCGCCCGCGCGACGCCGAGAATGTCCTTCTCGTACCACACGTAGTTCTCGGCCGCGGGGTCGATGGTGCGGTCGATCTTCAGGATGTCGCCCTGCCACGCGGGCAGGTCCGCATGCTCGATCTGGTAGACCTCGTTGTAGAAGTAGATCAGGGCCTGGCTCGCCATCGGCACGAGGCCGTCCGCGCGGACGACCGCGGCGTCGCGGCGCCCGCCGTTCTCCGCGGCGAACCGGTTGTCGAAGAACTTGGACCACTCCTCCTCGAGCGCGAAGCCCATGGCCTGCTGGCGCACGTCGCCCAGGTTCTGCACCGCGGCGGGGGATGCGTCGACGCGCCGGCCGAACGACATCGCGTCGCGGCGCATGACGAGGGCATCGGCGCGGGCGCGACGGGCACGACCCGAGGCGAGGATCTGCGAGTAAGTGGCCGTGCGCGGCAGGTCGAGCCCGGGGAGTGCGGCCTGGCCCTGCCCGGTGCGCGGGAGGTGGAGGCCACGGTGCATGGCGTCCATGGCGAATTTGTTGACGAGGGCCGACAGCATGATGAGATGGTCCTTGGGACAGGTGTTGCTTGGAGCGGGGGAGGTAGGTAAAGGCGCGCGTCGCCTAGTTCGTGCGGTTGACCTTGAGCATCACGCACCGGCTCGACACGTTGCCGATCTGGAACGTCTCCTCGGTCGCCTCGACGCGGCCCAGCAGGTTGCCGGTGGGCGCGTTGTCGATGCGGATCGTGTTGCCGCCGTCCGCCGCGCCCGCGACCGAGCCGATCAGCGAGTAGGTTCCGGCCGCGATGACCACGTGGACCTCCTGCGTCAGCGAGTCCGTCATGGTCGGCGACGCGGGGTCGACCACTACGCAGACCTCGCCGCGCTGGACGCCGAAGGCCATCTGGCCGGCCTTGTAGGCGTCGACGTTGGCCGAGGAGGCGTCGTTGAAGTCGTCGGCGAGGGTGGTCTGGTTGACCGGCCGGCCGAGCACGCCACGCAGCAGCGCGAGGGTCGTGGAGCTCGTGGGCAGCGCGCCGATCCGGCGACCGCGCGGGGTGCCGGTGATGGCGAGGATGGCCTGCGGGGTGCCGTACACGTAGAACCGGCCCATGGGGAGCACGGGGGCGCTCTGGGCGGTGACGACGGCGGGGGTGAGGCTGGTCGCGCCGGGGACGATGGTCGTCGGCGTGGCGATGGAGGTGCTCGCCGACTTGTTGATCGCCGTGACGACGCCGACCGCGGACGACCAGTAGAACTGGCCGCCGAGCACCGGGCTCGCGGCGCCCGCCACAGCGACGGCCGCCGCGAATTGGGTGAACGTCTGGGCGCCGGTCGCGGCGACGACGAGGTCCACCGTGCCGTTGACGGGCGTCACGACGCGGATCGTGTAGTCGCCAGCAACGACGGGGGTGGTGCCGCCGAGCGTGAACGAGAACGACTGCAGGACGTACGGGACCTCGAGCGACTCGGGCTCGGTGCCTGCGCCGTGCGGGCTGACGACGTGGCCGGGGAGGAACCGGTAGAGGGATCGGGTGGTGGATGACTGGGTCACGGCGGTGGGCTCCGGGCGGGCTTAGGTGTCGTCGTCGGGGATGTCGAGTGAGGGTGGCGCGGCGCGGCGCGGCGCGGCGATCGAGGTGGTCAGGCCCCGCGGGCCTTCGGGGCGCGGTACGGGAGGACGTCGGGGCCGGCGTCGCCGTCGGCGCGGAGGCACTCGGCGATGCCGTCCGCCTGGGACTGGATGAGCGCGTCGCGGCGGACCTGCTCGGCCTGCCGGTAGAGCGGGACGAGGGCGTCGAGGCGCTGGCCGCGGACGAGTTCCTTGGCGGTGTCCTCGAGCAGGGGAAGGTGCTTGCCGATGAGGCCGACCATGATCGCGGCTGCCTCGGTCGGTGTGTACGCCTCGTGGCCGTCATTGCGGACGACGCCGACGAACTTGGCGCTGGCGTCGAAGGTGGCGCGTGCGGCCTTCTCGGCGACGGTGCGCTGGGCGTCGGCTGCTATGGCGGCCGCATCGGCACCACCTGCGGCCTGCGCGGCCTCGAGGCGGGCGAGGCGGGCCATGAGGTCGGCGATGGCCGGGTCCGCGACCTTGCCACCGCCCACGGCGTCAACGGCCATCGCGGGGTCGGTCCCGTCGATATCCACCGCGGGCTCGACCTCCGCGACCACCTCGTCGCCGTCCGGCTCGGGCATCGCGGCGGCGGTGAGGCCCAGCGCGGTGCTCACGACCATGAACCCCTCCGGCGACATCTTCTTCAGCACCTCGATGTCCTCGGGGCTGAGCACGACGGCATCGGCGCGGGGCTTGCCTGGCTTGCCGTGCTGGCCTGCGTTGCTCCCGGCGTGGGTGTCCGTGTCCGTCTCGCTGCCGTGCTGGGTCTCGGTCTCGTCCATGGTCTCAGTCCTCGCGTCGGTGGTGGGAGAGTAGGCGGCGCCGTCGGCGGCCTCGGGGAGCTTGTCGAGGCGCGCGGGCCGGCCGTCGGCGGTCACGGTGCGGGCGCTGGGCACGGCCGCGAGGTGGTTGTACCGGCGGCGGCGCTGCACGACCTGGTAGCGCCGGCCCTTGTGCTCGCCGGGTGTCCAGTCCTCCTCGCTGCGGTACCCGGGGCTGATCTGCGCGAGGCGGCCGCTCTCGACCTCGGCCTGCGCGTCGGCGTCGTGGATGATGACGTCGACGACCATCTCCGGCGGGTCGCTCTCCCAGTTCGCGGTGGCGGCGAGGACCGTGCCCACCGCGTGCTCGCGGACGGTGGTCGCGTCGAGCAGGTCGTCGGCGTGCAGGATGCTGAACGGAGAGCCCCGCATCGACGCCAGCGCCTCCTCGCTGAGGGCCTCGTCGGCGGGGATGAACTCGTCGCGCGGCGGGTGCAGGTCGGGGTACGACATGACCACGTCCGCCGGGATGCGGCCGCGGTACACCCGCCACCCGTCCGGCCGGACCTCGATGGGGCGTGCGCCGAGGTGAAGGCCGCCCGCGTCGATTCGCATCGTCACGTGGCGAGGCTACGCGCGCCCTGCGGGTAGCCTGCCTTGCCCTGCTGGCCGGGCATGGCGGCGCGGTCGGTTGGCGTCCTCGGAGGCGTGTGAGGACTGGGTGTCGGGGTTGTGCTTCTGGGCCATGGTGCCCAGCAGCATGCGCCCGGACGGCCTTGTCGGTACGCGATGCGTTTGCGGCCCTCGTTTCGGTGGCGCGCCCGATGCGCCGCGAGTCGGACGGGCGTCCGTTGGCCTGTTAGCCCAGCCACGGCCGCCCATTTCGCCTATTTAATTAACACGCTTGACAGGCGGGCGCGTCCTCGGGCACCCTACACGCCCTCCGGCAGGGAGCGGGGCGAGCCCCGAGCGCCAGCGAGCGGGCCGGGCCGGCCCCCGACCAGCCCGCACCCGGAGGGCGAAGATAGGGAGCGATCGAGGACGAAGAGCCCGCACGGGCGAGCGATGAGGAGAAGACTGAACATCCTCCATCACCCCCAACTCGCCCCGGCCGGCCGCTGGCCTGCGTGCTAGCTTGTCAGCATGGCGAAACGCACCACTGTCACCCTCCCCCTCACCACTACCGACGGCGAAAACCACGACCTGCCGGCCAAGTGGGTCGAGTCCCTCCGCTGGCACGAGGGCCAAGCGACCCTTACCACTGTCACCGAGGTCGGGTACGACAGGAGATCGGACGCCCGCTGTCCGGCGACGAAATCTCCGCCCACACCGCCGAGTTCAAGCGCCACTTCGCCAAGCTGGCCGCGCCGACCGTGTCCGAGCAGGACGACGCGTGGGACTGCGACCGCGAGGACGCCTACTACCAGCCGGGCCACGACACCGCCCTGCTCGCCCACCTGCGGTCCTGACCGCTCAGCCTCACACCTGCCCCGGATGCGCGAGCACGGGGCTTTCCGCCGTAGGAGACCACCATGCCCGCACCCGCCAAGTCCGTCGCCATCCTCGCCGCCCGCAGCATCGTGCGCGGCGACATCCAGACCGCCCGCCTCGAGCTGGTCGGCTGGACCTCGTTCTCGCCCGCGGAGGGCCGCGCCATCATCGGCGCCTGCCGCGAGGCTAACCGCCGCTACGGCTGCAAGCTGGACTGGTCGGCATTCCTGACCAACGACCCGCCCCGCAAGGGCTTCACCGGCCGCGAGCTTGGAAGGGCGGCGTAGCCATGGACCCCAACAGCATGATCGGCCCCTCGGGATACTACGTCCCGCCCCACCGCAGCGAGGCGGGGGCGTGCGAGTCCCGGATCCGGAGCCTCGTCAACGCGGTCGAGACTGCCCAAGATGCAGTCCTCGCGGCCGTCATGGATGAACTCGACAAGGCGGCGCGCAAACTCAGGATCACGCGGATGGACTTCGTCACCACGTCCACGTTCTACCGCGGCAAACGAGAGGTCGAGAACCGCGAACTGGCAGCGATCGAGAGCCTCTACCTCGAGGTCTGCCCTTGCGGTTTCATGGGCTTCTGGACCGCGAAGGAGGGCTGGAAGTGACGGACCACCTGCTCATCAACCTCCGTCTCGCCGGCCAGCGCCAGCGAGCGGGCCGGGCCGGCCCCCGACCAGCCCGCACCCGGAGGGCGAAGATAGGGAGCGATCGAGGACGAAGAGCCCGCACGGGCGAGCGATGAGGAGAAGACTGAACATCCTCCATCACCCCCAACTCGCCCCGGCCGGCCGCTGGCCTGCGTGCTAGCTTGTCAGCATGGCGAAACGCACCACTGTCACCCTCCCCCTCACCACTACCGACGGCGAAAACCACGACCTGCCGGCCAAGTGGGTCGAGTCCCTCCGCTGGCACGAGGGCCAAGCGACCCTTACCACTGTCACCGAGGTCGGGTACGACGTCGACATGGACCTCACCACCTACAACGCCCTCGTCGCCGACTGGGCCCTCAGCGCCCCCGGCCGGACCCGCGGCCTCCAGTTCGCGATCCGAGCCCATGCGAAGGCCGGCAGGCTCAAGGGCGATGAGGTCTGGCCGAGGAACAAGTCACCGCACGCCTACGGCCGCGAGCCCGTGGGGAGGCCGAGCAAGCCATGAGCGTCTACGTCGACGAGTTGCAGGTGTGGCCGAACGCGTGGGGGCCGTTTAAGGCGGGTTCGTGCCACCTCGCCGCGGACACGCTCGAGGAACTTCACGCGTTCGCCGCCAAGCTCGGCATGAAGCGCGAGTGGTTCCAGGAGGGCAGAGGGCGGCACCCGCCGAGGCCTAGCCCTACCGCATCGCGTCCGCTCGCCCCTCGGCCTGCCGTCGCCACGCGTCGAGGACCTTGCCCAGTTCGAACCGCGCGCCGCCGACCACGCCTGGCCCGGGGTCGACGAACGGCCGGATGCCCGCGGACTTGATCGTCCGCAGGACCATCCGGCGAGTCATCCCCAGCGCCTCGGCGATCTGCGCCACGCTGTGAATGTCCTTCGGGAGCGTGGCTGGGGTGGGTGGAGCGGCGTCAGGCGCATCGTCGGTCGTCGTCGTTGGCACGTCACCCGCCTGCTCGCCCAGCGTCGTCAGGGCCGTCTGCGGCGTGTTGGCGACTCCCTCCTGCCCGGGCTCGTCCACCGCTGGGGTATCCAGCGCCTGCTGCTCGCCGGGCTCGGGGTCTGGCTGGGGCAGCGGCTCGTCGTCCACGTCGAGGCTCGGGAACGTGTTCTGAACCGTGGGGTCGTGGCGCAGGAACGTCTCGCTGGTGAGGCCCAGCGTCGCCTTCTCGATGGCCCGGCTCTCGGCGTCCAGCTTGCGGCTCCGAGCCCGCGACTCCTCGCTGTCCTTCCACAGGCCCGGCCACGTCGCCTTGACCGTGGGGTCGTACCGGCCGCGCGTCGGGCCGTCCGGGCACAACATCGCCAGCGACACGGCCTGCTTGAGCCCCCCGCCGTGCGACCCGCAGGTCCAGAACCACGAGCGCAGGAACGAGTCCACGTGCCCGTAGTACGCCCGCCACTGCCCGTCCAGCTTGTCCCCGGCCATGCCCGTCTGGCTTGCTCCGAAGAGGCGCACCTCGGTGTACTCCGGCAGGCTGTCGAGCAGGAATTGCCGCTGCGCGCCGAGCAGGTCCGAGATGCCGGAGACGGTGTGCGAGTGCGCCTCGAGCCTCGACTGCAGGTCCAGGGCGACCAGCGGCAGCCCCTCATCGCCGGTGAACGCGAGGCACGCCTTGATCCACTCGAGGGCGTTGCGCAGGGGCTCGCCACCGTCCGGGGTCGACTGCGCGGCCGCGACGTCCGGCATGTTGAGCGTGTTGAAGATGAGGCTCCGCATGATGCCGTCGACCCGCAGCGCCCCGCTCCGCCGCGCGAGGTACGCCCGGGCGCACGACTCGACCACCCCCGGCCCCCAGCCGACCCACCCCGGCACCCGCCTCGCCTGGCGCAGCGTCAGCTCGTCACAGTACGGCCACGGGATGACCCTGCTCCGGTGCCACCGCTGGCCTGCCCGGAGGGACATGTTCCCCCGGCGCTCCGGCGCGAGGTCGCGGATGTCGTCCATCCCGGCGCCCGTCCCCGCCAGCGCCCCTGGCCCCATGCTCGTCCCGCCGGACCCGCTCCCGGTGAACGACCCGAGGCCGCTCGTCGTCGCGAACTCCGAGCCCGTGACCGCGATGTCCGGCGCCACCACGTAGTGCTCCGGCCGGCCGTACCGCGGCCCGTACCACGCGTCACGCACCCTGCTGCTCCCCGCGTCCGCCGGCACGACGTTCCACTTCGGCAACGCAGCGAAGCCCACCACGCCACGCATGGCCAGCAGGTCGACCTCCTCCTCCGGCGGCCGGCCGTCGTCGACGAAGCACAGCGTGGCCCCGCCGCCATACCTCCGACCGAAGACCATCCCCTGCTGCGCGGCTGGGTAGAACCCCCGCGACTCCAGGTACTCCACGCACTCGCTGAGCTCCCCTGTCTCGCCGGACAGCTTCGGCCGGACCGTCAATGCGTCCTCGAGGATGCCGTTGACGATCGTGCGCATGAGCTGCTCGGTGCACAGGTAGTCGATCTGCGAGCGGTCGAGCGCGACCCCGAGGCTGCCCAGTCCGAGCCCCCCGCCGTCGCCCCACGGGGGGGCCGGACCGCACCCGCCCCCGCCGCAGTCCGTCCGCGCGCCGCCCATCCCTCCGGCACCGCCTCCCCCGCCGCCGGCCGAATCCGTGCGCAGGCCGCCACCGGCGCCCATCTGCGCCGCCCGGAGCACGTCCCCAGCCCCAGCCCCCCACAGGGCCCGCGCGGCCGCCCCCGTCACCCACGAGCGGGCGGAGCGGACGAGGGCGGATGAGGTGAGGCGGTCGCGGAGGGTGGGCACATGGCGAGGGTGCGAAGCCACGGCATCAATTGGCGCCACGCCTCCGCCGCCTGCTCCGGTACGACCGAATTGCCGAGGCACTTAATTCGGTCCACCCGGCAGGGAATCCCATGAACTGCTCGCACCATGTCGGGCAGAGCAGTCGTCCCATGTGCTCCGAAAGCGGCCGCGCGTTCGTCTTCCACGTCGAGGGACTCCCATTGCTCCCCACCTTGCCTCCCGCCTCGGCTCGTCTGCGGTCGCCCGACATGCAGTCGCGGGCTTGCAGCGTTGGCAGCAGACCCTCGCGCGCCATGGTTTGCAAGGATGGTCGAACAGGCCCCACGCGTCCCGCTCCGCCGCCTTGGTTGTCCCTCGCCGAAACGGTGAGCGTCGGCAGCAAGGACGAACACGCGGTCGCGCTCGTGGTGGTACCCGAGGTCGCAAGCTCGGACGCAAACATAAGCCCACCTGTACCCGAGCGCGGCCAACGACGACGTGACCGAAGGGAGCCACCGTCCGCGAGAGCGTGCAGGGTTCTCAACAAAGACGAGCGGAGGTCGGAGAGCGCCGACGACTCGGACGTACTCCCACCACAGGCCGGAGCGGGTGCCGGGGGACATGCCCGCGCCTCGGCCGGCGACGCTGACGTCCTGGCAGGGAGGGCCGCCGACGAGCAGGTCGCATCGTTGCTCCCGGCGGGCGCGTGCTCCTCGAGCGAGATGGCAGACGTCGCGGTAAAGAGGCACATCTGGCCAGTGCTTGCGTAAGACCTCCTGCGCATAGTCGTCCTTCTCGCACTGCCACGCGGTACGGCCTACCCCGGCGACCTCGAGGCCATGCTCGATGCCGCCGATGCCGGAGAACACGCTGCCGATACAGGGTAGCACACGCCTGGCAAGTTACCTAGCCAGATGGCGGGTCATATCGGCCAAGATAGTGGAAAGACCACGTGAAAACATGTTCCGCATGGTGGATTGACGTGCTAGCTTGACCGTATGCCCAGTTTCACCCTCCGGGGGCCGAGTAAGCAGGGGGCGAGCCAGGCCGCCCCAGGGGAAGAAGCACTAACTGCCGCCGTGGTCGCCGCGTACGCCTCCGTGGACGAGGCGACGGCCAAGCGCGAGGGCCCCCTGCTCGCCGCGAAGGTCCTCCCCGCCCGCCGGGAACTGTGGCGCCTCGCCGAGATGTACGAACCCATCCGGCTCGCCGCCGCCCTGCGCGCCCGGTGCGACCCCTCGGACCAGTCCGGCCGGGGAGGCGTGCGCGAGCTCAGGGAGGCTCTCGCCGATTGGCTGGACCCGCCGAAGCGGTGCCGGGTGTGCCGCCGGCCGATCCGCGCGGGGACGGAACTGGTGGGCTGCCCAGGCCTGCCCGAGCGGCGTGGCAGGTTCGGCCGCGCACTGATGCGCAAGCCCTGTCGGGCGCCGTCCGGGCACCCGCTGAAGTACAACCGGGCGCACGGCAACCGGGACTGCAATGGGCGCCTCAAGGACGGCCTCACCTTCTCCCTGTTCTCGCCCGTGCAACTGGACACCTCGGCGGGTGGGTGCGCGGCAGCGGCGGCCAAGCTGGCCAAGCACGGGGGCGGCGCGGCGTACGACCTCGTGGTGGACCGCGACTGCCGGATCCTGTTCGCGGCGGTGCGCCTGCCCAAGGCGCCGACGTATGAGCGACCCGCCACCACCGCCGCTGGTGATGTCGCGCCGCCTCGGTCCAACGTCCTGCCGATCCACCCCGCGGTCCTCGGCGCCCTCCGGCGGATGGACAGGGCCATGGACAGGGCGTTGCGTGCGAACGGCCGGCTCGTCCTCGGGGTGCAGTCGCGGTACTTCTCGCCGAAGGGCTCGGTGACCCGGGCTGACCTTCTGCAGGGGGGCGCCGATGGCCTCCGCCGGGCCCTGCTGGACTACGACCCCAACTTCCGGCCCCCCGGCAAGAAGTCCGGGGTGGCGATCTCCACCTACGCGATCAACTGGATTTACCAGGGGTGCGGGGCGGTGTTCTCGGGCCGGGACCTGGTGGACGTGCCGGACTGGGCCCGTCGGCTGCGCCGCGACGTCGAGGACCTGGGCGTGGACCCGGGCGTGCTGCACGGCGCGATCGACGCGGCGGTGGAGGCGTGGGGTGTGCCGGAGGAGGGCGGGCACGGGACGCGGCCGGAGGGGCTCGCCGAGGGGCTTCGGGCGCTCGCGGAGGCGCTGGCCGCCGGGCTCATGCGGGCGGCGCCCGCGGCCTCGCTGGCCCTCACGTCGACGGCTGGCGCGGGCCCGACGACGCGCCCGTGCTTCCCCGCCTCGTTCGCCCTGTCGGGCCAGGGCCGAGGACGCCGCGGCGACCGTGGGGCGTTCGCGGCGTCGAGGGTCCTCGCGCTCGCCGCGACGGCCAAGTCCGGCGGGCAGGCCGAGCGGGTGCGTGAGCGCCTGGCGGCCTGCGTGGGCGTCCTGCTGGGCTTGGAATGCAAGGGCCCCGCCCTGCTCACCGCGCTGCGCCACGGGGCCGCGCAGGTGGTCTCCGAGGTCGGGACGGGGGAGCGCTCGGACGGCGAGGGTGACGGGGCGGGAGGCGGCGGGCACGGGGGCGACGTGGGCGGCGGACGCCACGGTCGGCTGGACCGCGCGGCGGAGCAGCTGCGCGAGGAGGCTGATGACGCGGAGGCGAGGGCGGCCGAGGAGCAGGAGGCCGGACAGCGTCGGCGGGCGGCGTACGCGGCGCTCGAGCGGGTGCGAGAGCGGGACCCGGAGGCGGCCGAGGTCGTGCGGCGGCGGCACGGGCTGGACGGGGCGGGCGAGCCTGAGACCTTCGAGGCGCTGGCGGCGGCCCCGCTGAGGTGCTCCGGCCGGCGGATGTGCCGGGAGAGCCTGCGCAAGCTGTACGTCGCGGCGACGAGGGAGATGGCTGCGACGGCCGCCGCGTTGGCGGACGCGTTGCCCGTCGAGGTCGAACGGCTTGATGTTGCGATGGGCGACGCGTCGGCCAAGGCGGTGGCCGCGTTGCCCGCGCCCGTCCAGCCCACCGACGCGCAGATGGCCGCCGTCCGGACCTTCGCGCTCCGGCGGGCGGCCATCGAGGGCCAGCGGTCGGCGCCGGTCATCCGCCGCCGAGCCGGCATGGTCCTCGTCACCGATGGAGCGACCGAGTTGGCTGTCACACCCGAATCACAGGGAGCCTGTGCTTCTCATGCGTGAGCGACCTGGCGTGGAAGTCGGCGGCGTCGTATGACCTCCACCCCTCATCGTGCCACAGCCACACGCGGGCGACCTCTGCCGCGAGCATGTCGCGCGAGCACGATATGCACGACGGCGGGCCGCTCGTCACAGGCTCGCCGCCGACGGTGCGCACGTGGACGACGTCCATGCCTTGCACCGCGAACCCAGTCGCGCTGGCGAGGTACTTGAGCAGGGAGGCCACCTCCGCATGCACTGCGAGCTTCCCGCAGGCCGCCTGACACGCCTTGGAACGGTCGCACACGAACGGGGCAGGTGGGGCGTTCGGCAGGGCCACGAGGTGCCCGTAGTTGACGTGGTAGACGGCGGCGCCGCGCTGGTCCTTGGCGCATGGGCTGGAGCGGGCGGCCTCGATCGCCGCCTCGACGGCGAGGAGGAATGAGCGATGCGCGTGCTCCGACATTCCGGACGGGCGCTGGTAGATGGAGCGCATCACGAGGCCCCCACGGCGAACAGTTTGGCCTGCTCGCCGGTCCTGCGCCCCTCGGCGAAGGCAACCCGGCGCCGGATGGTGCGCAGCGCGTACCCCTCGATCTGCCGCACGCGCTCGCGTGAGACGCCCATGGTGCGGCCGATGGCCTCGAAGGTGGTCACGCCGTCCCTGACGGTGTGCTGCGCGTCGTCGCCGCCTGCCCCATCAGACAGGTACCGCGCGCGCAGGACCCCCGCCTCGCGCGGGGACAGGCGGGACACCTCGCGGTGCAGGATGCCGCGCATCTGCTCGCGCGCGATGAGTTCCGCCGCGTCCCACGGGTTCGGGTCCTCGAGGCGATCGAGGAAGGTCGCGCCCGCCTCGACAGCCCCGCGGGAGCGCGCGTCGCCGCCGTGGGACCCGCCCGCCGAGGGGCCGGACATCGGCGTGTCGGCGGACATGGTCATCGGGTACCGCTCGAGCGCGGTGCGGACGCGGGACTTCGTCTTGCCGGTGAGCGCGGCGAGTTCGTTGACGGTGAGTTCGACGCCGGGGTGCTCGCGGCGGACGGCATTGATCTTGGCCATGGCCTCGACGAGCCCGACCGGGGCGCGCACCGTGGCGGCCGTGTCGGCGACGGCTCGGCGGACGGCGGCGCGGATCCAGTCGGCGGCGTACGTCGACACGGCGAACCCGCGGGAGGGGTCGAAGGTGCGGATGGCGTGGAGGAGGCCGAGCGCGCCCTCCTGCTCGAGGTCGGCGCGCTCGAGGCCGAGGACGTCGGAGCGGCCGGCGAGGTAGCGGGAGACGTCGTTGCGGACGAGCCCCATGTTTGCGGCGAGGAGTCGGTCCAGCCCGCGCCGCACGGACGCCTCGCGGCGCAGGACGGCACGGGCGAGGGCGCCAGGGAGGGTGGTCGACGACGCGAGCTTGGAGCCCGCCAGCGAGTTCACCGCGGCGCGCAGGCCCTGGTCGTCGTCCTTGCGGTCGGCGGCGGTGATGGCGTCGACGAGGACGGCACGGGCCCAGGAGCGGCGCGGGTGGAGGCCGGCGGGGCGGGTGCGGGCCAGGAGCGTGCGCACGACGAACGCGCGCACGCCGTGGGCGTCGTCCCGCAGCGACGGGGCGAGCGCGTACGCGGCGGCGCGGAGGGCGGTGCGGGCGACGGCGCGGGCCTGCCGGTCGTTGGCGACGCGCAGGCGGAGCAGGCCGTCCCAGGCGGCGCAGCGGTCGGCGATGACGGCCTGGAAGACGGGGGTGTGGTCGACCGTGTTGGGCGACCGAGGTTTGATGGTGTGGGTGGACGTGTCGACGGGCATGCAAGGTAGCTAGCAGGCCGAGCGGTCGCCTGTCAAGCTATCTTTTCAGGTCGCGGCGCCCGGGCTAAGAGCAACCGCAACAATGAGACCCGGACGTCCTGCAATTTATCAATTGCGGCCATCCGTTTCCACTCCTTCAAGGTCACCTGCACGTGTCCGTGCATGTACACAGTGCTCATGGTTCACCGCTCTGTGAGACGATGTGACGGTCGCCACCGCTGGGGTTTGGGATAAGCAACACCACTTGTGGCCGGGGTTACCATGTCTGCGACGTGGCGTTCGTCGCACCGGGGATGCAAACCACGCTCGATCTCCGAGTTGATGGCCGACCGGCGATCGCTTCGTGGACGAGTTTTGAGGGCTGCCATGAAGGTGCGCGCGGCGTCCGCTCCTAGAACCGTCACCAGCATCGCCGTCAGCCTCTTCAGCGACCAGTCCGCGCGGCCTTGAATGCCGAGTGCGGCGCCCATGGCGTGGTCGTCGCACTGGTCGCCGTTGGAATACGGCCGCGGATCTGCGACGACTTGGTACAGGTGTTTTACTTGCCCCATGGCTCTGCCAATTTAGCACGTCACAGCGGCACCGCCTCGCCGACGTCGCGCATCGCGTCCGCGCGCACGAGCTCGTATGCCTGCCGCACGAACGCGCCGACCTGCCCCACCGGCTTGCGCGCCTCGCCCGTCGCGGGGTCGTCCGCGAGGCCGGTGAGCGCGCCGAACCGGGTAGCGAACATGCCCAGCGAGAACCGGTGCGCGCCGAGCAGTTCGGGGATCTCCGTCCGGCCGCGCTCGGCCTTGCTCTGCCGGTTGTGCAGCCCCGACCAGTGCAGGCCGAGCTCGCGGCCCAGCCACACGACCGAGCCGAGGGTCACCTCCCTCAGCGAATTCTGGACCATCTCGACGGGGTCCTTGCTCGCGCCCCGGACGGTGAGGCGGGCCGCCGGGAAGCCGAAGATGGCGCACAGGCTGGGGATGTACCGTGCCAAGATCCGCTGCACGGGGTCCTCGATGCGCTGGCGGACGGGCGGCGCGTCCGGGGCGCCGAGCGCGAGGGACTTGCCCGCGCCTCCCTTCCCCTCACCTCGCCGCCCGTACCTGCGCACGGTGGTCTTCGCCGCCGCGCCCCGCTTGCCGTTCGCGCCAGCGACCTTGGCGGCCCTCTTCACCCCGCCCTGCTTGCGCACCTTGCTCGTCGTCTTCTTCGTGCTTGCCATAACGGTGACAAGGTAGCGCGCGTCCGGCACCTCGGCCACCTGCACACCGAATGAGAACGGCCGCCAAGGTGGCGGCCGTAGTGGGGTTGGGACCGTCACCGGCCGCCCTCACCTAACTGCAAGCTAACACGCCTACGCCGCGCGCGCCACCGGGACGAGGCCCGCCATGGCGAACGCGTCCTCGACCTCCGCCCCGTCGTCCAGGTGGCCGCTCACCTCGTCGGCGAAGTCGGACCAGATCGAGACCGCGGACAGGATGGTCGACGCCGGGACCTGCAGCGCCGAGGCGAGCAGGCGGACGGCCACCGTGGACTCCAGCGACAGCGGCGCGAGCGACCGCTGCTCCCCGTGCTCGTCGACGAGCATCTCCGCGAGACCGACGACCGCCGTGTCGCTGGCGAACGGTGACCGCCCGGCCATGCCGATGCCGTCCGTCTCGCCCTCCCGGACAGCCCTCGCGTGCCCGGCGAGGACCGATGCCAGGGAGCAGCAGAACACGCGGTCGCCCGCGACGACGTAGTAGATGACCTTCGTATCGTGACAGTACATGATTCCCCAACTCGTCGCCGTTGGCTGCCGATGGTGGCATTCCCGGGCCGCACCACGCGGAGGTGGCGACTCGCGGCCCACCTGTCCCGGTGGACAGGGAAAAGCAGGCGATGTGCTAGGTCTCCCGCTTGAGCACGAGCACGCCCCGCCGCAACGGATCTCCGTGCGACCGCATTGCGTGTCCGATCGGGGCGCCGACATTCCGGAGTGCCTCCATCACAAGGTAATCGGAGCCGTCGACCACGTACGGCGACGGACCTCCGTCGTGGTTGAGGTGCGCGCCCATCTCGCCGCGGTCGCACGCGTAGACCCGCTCGGCCTCGGCCTCGCTGGCGGCGAGCGCCTCCGCCGAGAGCGGCGTCACGAGGCGCACGATCATTGTAGTATCGCAGGGCACCGCCTCCCACTCGCGGCCTTCGACCATCGCCCGGATCGGGGCCGCGGGCTGCACGGCAGGTGGAGAGCGGAGCAGACGGCGGACCGCGACGACCTGCCCCTTCTCGCGGATCGCGTCGGGGCCGCTGTCGGGGTAGAGGAGGTCGGTGCGGGGCGAACGCGCGGCGACCATCTGCGAGACGATGAACGCAACCCCCGAGTGCGGATCGGGGAGGCCCTGCACCTCGCCGTAGACGGGCTCGGCGATCTCGACGGTGCGCGAACCAAACGCGTCGCCCTCGGGGTCGTCCGAGCGGGTCAAGAACCGCGAGGACTGCTCGACGCGGGCCACGGTGCCCGAGGGGCGGATCCTCAGCCACTCCTCGGTGGGCAGGACGATGGCAACATCATGCGGGGTCAGGTTGACGAAGGTGTAGATGGCGGGAATGAATGTTGAGGTGGTCACACCGCGAAAGCCCCGTGCCTTTCGGCTACGGGGCGGTCGGCGCAATTCTTTACTACGGCTTGTGCATCTCGATCGTGATCGAGGTGAACAGCGTGTCGTCGTCGACGAAAGCGGAAGCCACCCGCGGTCAGCAACGCCACGTCTTCGTGGGCGGTGAGGTCGCGGAGGCGCCAGTAGCCGCGGTCCCCGCAGGCGTTGAACTGGCGATTGCTGAGGAGGCTGGAGGCGTCTGCGGACTCGACCGTGACGATTTTGGTGGCGGCGGGCATGGGAGAGTTATGGACCCGCCTCCGGCGCCTGTCAAGCTAGCTTGGCAGAAAATCGACATTCATCGAGATAGAGGCTAGTAGCTACCTGCGCAAGGCCCCTGCGACGTTTTTCCCCAGCCACCCCGGCCCCTGTACCACGGTCCCCCGCGCCGTCTCGCGCACCCCGAGGATCAACTCCGCCGCGCCGACGAGCCAGTCCGCGCGGTCGCGCCGGTCGTCCCCGCGGGTGGACTGGACGGGCGCCCCGCCGCTCGCCCCGGGCCGCTCGAGGCCCGTCAACTGCGACACGACGACGGACCACGCCCGCGCCCCTCCGGCCCACGGGAGCGCCGCAAGGGCCTGCTCGCCGCGTGAAGCGCTGCCGCCCCACCACTCCCACCGGACCACCTTGTCGGCGCGCCTGGTGACGGTCTCGACGTGCAGCGCACGGGCCGTCTGGGCGATGCGCCGGGGGAGGGCGCCGAGGTTGCCCACTGGCCGGCCGACCTCGCGCGCGATGCGCTCGTGGAACTCCTTGTCCTGCTCGGCGGGCGGGCGGGAGACGAGGGCACGGAGGGCTGCGGTGACCTCATCGCCGCCCTGGTTGACCTCGACGACGACGCGGGGGCAGCCCCACAGGATGGCGAGCCAGTAGACGCGCGGGGCCCACACGGACGACGGCGGACCGGCCTCGACCTCGCCGGGGCGGACGCTGTGGTCTTGCAGGCCGACGCACTGGCGGATGCGCAGCGGGGTGGCGGTCTCCGAGCCTGTCCCTCGGGGCAGGTCGACGCCCGCACTATCCATGCTGTCCACGGAACGGACGACCGGCACCGTCCACCGTCCGCCCGCGACCCCGAGGCCCGTCTCGTCGCTCGTCGTCTTGCTCGTGACCGCGGGGTCGACGAGGGCCAGCGTGTCCGAGGCGGCCATCCCCAGCGCGGCGAGGGCGGCCTGCCAGCGGTCGGGGGCGGACGGGGCGACGTCGATGTCGATGCGCGCGATGTCCTGCTCGAGCACGAGGGTGCCACGCGGGGATGAGTCGGCCTCGCCGGTCGGGGCGAACTCCATCCGGTCGGAGGAGCGGCCCGAGGCCAGCGCGCAGCGGGCCCGCTCCCGACTGCCCGAGTCGGTGTGTGGGTTGTCCGTGGTGGCGAAGAACACGGTGCGCACGACGGCGACGACCGACTCTCCGCACGCCTCGCACACGCGGAGGACCTCGGTGGTGCGCGTGTCCAGCAGCGGGTGGAGGCGCACCTGCGGCGACCGGGGCAGGCGCCAGGGCTCCTGCCCGTTCTCTCCATCGTACGGCCCGCGCTCGGCGAGGTAGCGCCCGCGGCAGGTGGGGCACTCGGGCCGCTCGGCGTCCCGCTGCAGCGCGCGCACCTCGGGCTGGCGCGACGGCGTCATGGTGATGAGCACGTGCGACGTCGGCCTGCCCGCCCGGATCGCTGGGCGCAGCGCCTGCCACAGGTTCGTCCCTTGCTCGTCGGTCTTGCGGTGGTACCAGACCCCGAACTCGTCCAGCCACGCGAGGCCGACGTTGGGCCCGCGTCCGCCGTGGGGCTTGCTGGACGCGCGCAGCAGCACGGTGAGTCCCGACCCTCCGCCGCGCGGGGCCTCGAAGGTGACGCGCAGCTTGCTGGGGTTGTACGTGAACCCCGGGCCGAGCCCCGCGTCGGCCACCCGCCGGCCGATCGTCAGCAGGCCCGACGCGCCGTACAGCATGTCGCTCTCGACGGCCTGCGGGTCGGGCCCGGCCATGAGCGCGAACCCTCCCCACCGCTCCGGGTCACGCGCCCCGCGGAGGATCATGAGCTCGCCGCCGTAGGACTTCCCGCTCCCGCGCCCACCCTCGAAGGACGTGATCTGCTCGGCACCGGGCTCCCACAACTGCCCCGGCCGCGCGAAGAACTCCGGGTCGGCGAGCAGGGCGGCGGCCTCGCGGGCGGTGAGTCGGGGCAGGCCGCGGCCGACGTCGACGCCCCGCAGCCACGCCCCGAACGCGGCGTCGTCCATGCCCGCGACCTGGAGGTCGTACAGGTTCAACGCGGGGCCCTGGCCAGTTCCTCGCCGTGCACCCAGCACTGCACGAGCAGGTTGCGGGCCATGCTGTACATGGCACCCGTGATGCCCTCGACGTCAGCGAGGGACGACAACTCGTCGGCGCTCTCGACCACCATCCGGCCACCCGCGAGGGCGCCCTCCATGAGCCGCGCCCAGAGCGACGCATAGCGGACTGTAGCCGCGCCGTACCCGTCGTCCTTGTTCACGTTGACGGTCTTCTGCCACCCAGCCATGTCACGCATCGTCGGCGCCTCGGGGCAAGCGGCCAGCGCGGCTTCGAGGGCCGCCTTCTTGCGAGCGTCCGCCTCCGCAGCCTGGCGCATGCGCTCCGCGTACTCCGGCGACGCTTGGTACGCGTCGCTCTGCCGCTTGCACTCCGCCCGATACTCGTCAGCAAGCGCGGCGCCGTCGGAGTCCGGCTTGGCCTCGACGGTGATGCCGTTGAAGTCCATCGTCACCGTCGCGTCGTTCGCTCGCGCGATGCGGACCATGTCCCGCGTCGCCTTGCCGATATCTTCCCCTGCCATTGCCTCGTATTTGATCGTCTGCATACATGCAACCTAGCACGTCAGGCACCGGCCCGCCGCCCCGCGAGGTCCGCCTGCACCGCCGCGACCTTCTCGGCGAGCGCCTGCCGGACGTCCTGTTCGCCCCGCCCGCCGGCCCGGTCGCCGTCCTCCTCGGGGCGCGCGCGCAGGCCGTCGAGGTCCATCAAGGCTTTGGCGGCGGCGACCACGGCGAGGGTGAGCTTGGCGCACCCCGAGGGGTCCTCGGTGGCCAAGTCGACGGTGAGCGCGTCCCGCAGGCCCAGGGCGGCGTGCAGCGACTCCCGCACGAGCGCTCGCTGCTCAACGACGTCGAGCATCTCCACGGCCCGGAGTTCGGCGAGGACCGCCGCGACGTGCGGGCGGTTGAGCGCCTCGCGGTACAGGCGGGCGGCGGCGACGGGCGGGTGGCCGGGGAAGCACGCCAGGGCGCGGGAGAGCAACTCGGCGCGGGCGGACGTCGTGCCCGGCGCGCCAGCGGGGGCCGGGGCGAAGGCGGCGCCCACGACGCGCCACTCCTCAGCGGTGAACCCGTCCGGGCAGTCGCCGAGCAGGGCGCGCAGGCGGGTGAGCGACTCCCGGCGGCGCTCGGCCAGCAACTCCCCCGAGACCGCATAGGCCCCCGCGAGCCCCTCGGCGGGGAGGGCGGCCTCCTCCGGGGCTACGCCGGGCAGGCCGCGCTGTACGCCGCTGGGCACGCCCACAGGGTGACGCTGCGGGCGGGCGGGCGCCACGCCTAGAACAGCGACACCTGCCCCGTGGCGGACGACACGACGGGCGCAGGCTCGTCCTCCGCCTCGCGCGGCAGGTGGTACGCGTGCTGCAGGCGGGCGCGGGCGACGGCGGCGTACTGCTCGTCCATCTCGCACCCGATGAAGCGCACGCCCTCGATCATGCACGCGACGCCCGTCGACCCCGTACCGGCGAAGATGTCCAGAACGACGGGCCGCTTGCTGACGTCCGGATCGTGCGCCCCAGGCGGCGAGGCGAGTCGGGTGACGTACTCGAGGACCGCCTGCCGAACGAGGTCCTGCATGAGCGCCACAGGCTTTACGCAGGTGTGGGGATTGCGCGCCTCGCCGCGTGTCCCCGCATACCCGTTGATCCCAGCGCTCCCGTCCTCGCGGTCGCTCCGCTCACCGGGAGTGAGTACTTCCATCGCGTCGAGGCCCTTGTCCCGCTCGGCCGTGGACGCCTTGGCCACGTAGAAGAACCTGGAGGCGCCGCCCTTGTCGTGAGTCGGTTCGCCAGCGGTGAAACCTTTTCCGTAGCAGATGCGGTTTTCATCGCGAGGCTTTGGGTCCACTGCCTTTGCGCCTCGCGCGTCGCGCGGCCCGACAATCGTGTCAAGCAAAGTCGCGGCGCCCTCGTCGAGGATGACGTTGGTTGGATATCCGCCGCGGGCGTCAATGACGACGTCTTGCAAATGCCCATTGCCGTGACCCGCATAAACCCCGCCATTCGTCCGCGTCGTCGCTCCCTTCGTGCCCACCTTCTCACCAGCATCACCCCGCGCCACCCTACACGCGTCGACGTGCATGCCGCCCGTGCCGTACCGCAGTGCGGTCTCGGCGATGGTCCCGCGACAGGGCTTCTGCGCGACGATGATCGGCTCGTACGCCGGTTTGAGCGCACGGTCCCAGCCGACGAAGCGGGCGGCCTCGGCGGTGGCGGCGCCGGTTATCTGGCATTCTTTGACGGGGTCGCCCATGCCGCCGAGGCCACCATGGAAAACTCCGGCGCCCTTGCTTTCGGCGAGCGAATATCCAGGTGTGCCGAGTTTTGAACCGACCACAGGCCGCTCGCCAGCCTTCCCGAAGTGCTGGTCGATCTTGAGGTCGAGCCTCACGCGCTTCGGCATGCCCTGCCCGAACATCCACGTGCAGATATCGTCGTCCGCCTCGAAGTCGGCGAAGCGGATCGCCACCTTGATCAGGTCGTATGTGCGCGCCCCGCCGAACGCGAACAGGTACGCGCCGGGTTTGAGCACCCGCCACGCCTCGCGCCACGTGTTCGGCGGGGGCACGAGCGCATCCCACTCCTTGCCCATGAACCCGCGGCCCTTCATCACCGGGTTCTCGCCCGTGTCGAGCCAGGAGCGCATGAGGACGCGGATGGGCGACTCCTTGAGGCCCTCGGTCAACTTCTTCCACAGCACCTCGCGGTCGAGGTTCGGCGGGTCGAGGAGCGTGCTCAGACCGTACGGCGTGTCGGTGACGACGGCGTCGACGGACTCGGGCTGCATCGCGCGCATGGCGTCGCGGCAGTCTCCGGTGATGATGGTCCACGGGCGGGCGGGGTCGATGAACGTCACGAGCGCATGCCCCTCTCGAAGCGACGCATGGTGCGGACGGCGGCCTCGATGGCGCGAGGCGTGGTGTTGTAGTCGTCGGCGATCTCGGCGAGGCTCTCGCCTTCATAGAATCGCTCGATCGGTCCTCCTTGTCCCTCTATGTCTGGGGTGTGGTACGCCTTGAGGCGGTACATGGGAGCACGCCTATCTCGCGCGTCGACCCCGACGTATTTG
>OFQY01000006.1_pt1 | contig 69701 bp, 143 predicted proteins | sample 1542991 | NCBI WGS metagenome assembly OFQY01 (sample SAMN07774224, study PRJEB24372) | wastewater metagenome | isolation source: Exp Tend VB 10WW | collected 2016-02 | reverse complement strand
GATCGTCGCGACGATCGAAGTCGATCCAATACAATACATGTCTAGATAACATCGACGTCACACATCCCTGGGATCTCAAGTGATGACCATCCTTCCCACGACAACACCCTGTTGATGTACACCACATCAGCTACACGTGTGACGCGGTACATCGGGCCTCCACGCATGCGTATGTCGATCCAGCACGTCAAGAAGCTCACGCTAACGCGATGTTTGTCGTTCACAACATGTCTCCAGTCACGATGATCGATGACCATATTCGTTGCGGTCGAAACAACTCCATCCGCGACATAGAAAACAGATTATGCAACCACTTTAAGTTGTAAAGTCCTTGCATGTAAGTGCACGTGATCTCATTGATCCAATAGAGCTTAACTTTCATTGCGGAATTCCTCCCTCGAAGGTAACACGATCGATGACCACGTACGCACAGCTGTCTTGCTCGACCAGTGCATGATAATTTCACCAACACGTAGTCGCGCCGAACTCGCCGTGCGAGACCACGGCGACTCGACGTACTTTCTTGATATCGCTGTATTGATCCAACAGAACACGTTACTCACACTTTCAACACAAGTCGTCACGTGTGATCACGACTGACGACCACATGTGTGGTTTTTCCAACGTCAAGAACAGATTACGTAACCACTTCAGTCCGCCCATCTTCGACACTGTATATCCGCTTGTCTTGTGGATCCAGTAGAGCTTAACGATCATTGTGAAATCCTCTCATCATAATCACTGACGACAATACTACACCACGCGGTGCGCTGATAATCAGCGAGACAATGTGGACTAGCGTGCACTCTGGTTCTTCAAAGTATCGAGCAGGCGTGTCACGGCCTACGATCCAACAAACAACACATTCAACATGCATCTGACAGTTCTCCCGTCATGATGATAGAAGACCACACACTATTGAACATTGGTGCGATCAATGTAATAATGTTGTTCCACCCAATTGTCTCTGACTCAAGGTATCGACAGCTCCCGAAGTCGATCCAACATAAGACACAATTTATGCGTTGATTTCTATCCATCATTGTGTGTCCCCACTGATCGATATCGACGACCAAACCCGCCATGGCTTGATGTTGTACACTGGGTCAAGATCACGACGGACATACAAAAATAAATTACACAACCACTTAAGTCCGTTCATCCTAGAACCATGCATCACCATGTCTCCATTGATCCAGTAGAGCTCAACGATCATCGCGGGTCACCTCCGCTGATGACAATAGATGACCACACAACGCTCGTGTTTACGTAACGTTGCGCTCGCACCCACCCTGCGCCGGCGCCGACGAGGCCTTCTGAAAAGAAATACTTACCAGACCTTGTGAGGATCCAATATACGGTGATCACCGATCACCTCCACTGATCAGGGTGACAGATGACCATGCACACCAGCTGTGCACTGTTAAAGTCAGTGGTAATACACGCTCCCACTCTTCCACCTTGCTCGACACATATATCCTGTGTCGACTGTTGATCCAACAGCGCACATACCTTGACATGTTCACCGGTGTGGCCCTCCACTGATAACGACAGACGACCACTCAACGCGCTGCAGCGTGATCAAATGTCGTGTGAATGTGAACCACCTGTTCCAGTCATCGACTTCTGATGACAGATATGTTCCTGTCCATGGAATGATCCAACACACACGTGCACGCATATTCACTGTGAACCTCCACTATCAGTTATGATGACAGACGACAACACCGCCCTGTGGAAACTGTGCACGTTGACGAGCTGCGAGTCTAGACTTGTCCTCATCCAACGCCAGCGCCAGGCTGACGTCACATACATTGCAGACAGGTCGCTGTCGATCCAACATGTCACATGCTTTGTCGTGTTCACGACTGTCTCAACTTTCACTGATCACGATCGACGACCAAATACTCAATACTTCTCCACATGCATGCAGATCCTCCGCAGCATTCAAAAATACCTTATCAAGCCACTTCAGACCATACATCCCAGTGTGGTAGACACGATCACTGATCCACATCAGTTCAACATTCATGTGTTGAGTGTACTCCAGTCAGTAGTATTGACGACCAAGTCACATCATACATGAGGGGATCATCCTCGATACGTGACAGGTGATATCCCAATCCGAACATTGCTAGCAACGCTGTCCATTCTGGGGTGGATATCTTGTCGATGGCTAACAAGCCGTTCGCTGGCAACATGTTGTGCCACCACCTGAGATGGTATGCCGACACCAGGTACTCACCACTGGTGATCCAGCTCATCACGGGGGTGTGGGTATTGTCATTGACCATGTGCATCATCACACCTCCCAGATCCCGAACGACGACCAGCACCGATCCGCGCCACCACGTCTTATGTTGACCAGTGCATATCCTGGTGAGAGGACGTCTGTGGTGATGTAATTGAACAACCTGAACCAGCTCCGCGCCGGGCCGATCCAACACAGCTGATACCTCACGAGGTGTTGTGGGTTCTCCTTCACTGGAACCTTTCACTGATCACGATCGACGACCAAGCTGTGGGTAGACACATCCAGTGACGTCGTCTGATCTCAAGCAGTGTCCTACCTGGTGAATCGACGTCGGTGCAGATGTACACGTGGGGTATGACACTACCGATCCAATACATCTGACACATCATGGACTGTGGGTTCTCCTTCACTGTAACCCTCTCACATGTTACTGATCACGACTGACGACAACACTGAGTCGGGCCACGACTGTGACCAGATGTGCCCAATTCGTGACCGCGGTGACATGTAACAGTGGTGCTCGTACTGACACTCTAAGTGCTGCAGCTTACTGGTGATCCAGCTCACACTGGTCATGTCGTGTCTTCTCACACTCACATTGTAACACCTTCACATACTGTTGTGCACATTCGGCGCATGTGCAAGACGTAGGCTGCTCTCTACTTAGACTACATCATGATTCCGATCGATGACATGATTACCCACTGGTAGTAGGTCTCATCATGACACTGCAATTGTAGTTTGTAAATCCAAAACTTGATCTTATCACGTTGATTTGGGTCGAGCAACATTTCTCGGCGCCATCCCCTTGATGAGGGGAACAGGTACACGATATTTTTGACATTCATCGCAACACACCGATAGATGAGAAGATTTCTTGGGGTACGGGATGATCACGACGACCATTAGACGCCAACACACGCCTGATCCAGGTTCGAGAAGTATCATCGTTCCATAGATCTAGATTTATAACGCGATAGTCAGCGCACAGTTGACCTAAAATACTGTAATAGTCGATGAATATGATATCTTTATACATCATCGTGAGATTCCCGGTTATATCGCACGACATAAGAGATGTCATTGACCTTCATCCTAAGATGCTCATCGAAGAGATGATGAGTCCATTGTAACTGAGCTTGCCAACATTAAATCGTAACTTCAACATGTACTGCCCAAGCACATCATCGCTGTCTGTAAGTCTGTGCAGACGTCGTGTCTCTCCGTGCTCACCACGCTTAAGAGCATGCAATGGTTGTACCGGTACAAAGTACACAACATCTTGGAACTTCATCGTTCTATTGTATTATGTTACATGATAAGTGTGCAACTTCGAGGAAATGTTCGTGTCAGTGTGCATCAAGTGCATTGCATATCGGCCGACGTACGTTACCAATGCGTGCACTGAGTCTGATCTTCAAGTTACGTTCAACGTCCTCGAGCGGCAACAGAAAACAAAATATCCCTAAGTGCAGGGTGCTACATCGCTTCTTCTCTAGCTCATTCAGCTCGGTCAAGGGGTGTCCAAGCTTCCTCGACAAGAGAGAACATCCGATGCGTGTTCAGGTCACTCTCGTAGATGAGAACACCCGCTTGATCTTACTGATCTCACCTATCATCAGGATGAACTTAGTCAAGCTATGCGTGTCTACAGGGGTGTCTTCAATGGCCATGCTGTCAGTGACCTCACCTGCGCGGCCCTCGAGCATGAAGATCCAGTTCATGCGATACACCACGTTGTCCACGTCCTACCTTCACTCCCTGATACACACAGATGACAACACACCCCACGCGCCGCGATGGAAGAGCATACGTCCAGCCCCCTGCATGAATGCCGTCAGGACACCGATCGACACGGGCTCGTCCTCGCGTAAGGTGCGCTCGTCATAGATGTCTAGACCGACACAGATCCAGGACATGCAATACTTTGCGTTGCTCCTACTCCTACTCACACTCACATCTTACCACCTCCACATGTCATGTGCACGTTCCAGGCATCGTGGGATGTGGACGTCGACACTGCCCGAGCATCGCGCGGGATGTGGATAAACCTCGGGTCGCTGTGTGGCTCTGGACTATGCACGTGGGCGCGTCACGTGGGGTCGCACCTTCGCGCGACGTTGTGTGGGACGGAGAAGCGGCTGTGGCCGGCGCGGGGGGAACGCAAGTGACCCTGAAATTGTACGCCAGGTGGTGTCACCCAGAGTTATCCCAGAGTTCCACTAGGGTCACACTAGTACGTACCAGATGTACAACCAGAGATTCCCCATCATTTCCTCGAATTTGTACACACATCGACAACCTGGTACAATTGACTTGTGAGACGCCTCTTGGATGCTGTGTATCTCTGGCCTGGACATGAGCCGGCTAGCAACTTCCGCGACACCTGGGATACATGTCCCATGGAAGCAGGACATATAAATTACGCTGGGCTAGCCTTGGGTGACGCGACACAAGTCATCAGGACGATGCTCACTCGATCACGACTGTCGAAACCGCCAGCAGTAGATGCAATGGGCTCCTGGAGCTACAGCGTCTTCTCTTCGTCGAAAGTGGTACTATGAGACTCGAAGAGATCACATACATCGATCCGATCTCCTTGCGTAACAACAAAGCAAACGGTATGCAGACGTGGTCACCACAGTTCAGCCGAAGTATGTCTTGGGGAAGATTCCTGTTGCAACCACGTGCTAACACTGACACGTCCTGTGTCATCTCTTCAGTGAAGATATCACGATGAAAGTCCTTGACGTCATGTATCTCTGGCCAGAACAGAAACTAGATGCAGCACCTGCGGACGCGCGCTACATCGTCTATGGCATCGAGCACCTTGCGCTGAGAGTTCTTAAGAACATGTTGGGGCCCGATCGCATTGATCGAGCAACGACTTATAGCGTCTTCTCTTCAACGAAGATCATGTGATGAAGATACAAGATGTCATGTACCTCTGGCCAGTGACAGCCTTGAGAGGTTCTCGAAGAACATGGGATATTGCTGTACAAAAGTACTACAACCGCGGGTTTTTAGTGATGCTTAGACGAGAGGATCTAGATCCATATGGATCTGGAAACCTCCTTAGAATCTTCTCGTCTGCGAGGTTCGAGTTGTGAAGATCGAAGATACCACATACATCTACCCTCATGGCTTGGCGGCAGTTAGTATGTTCCGGAGCCTCGAGCGCGAGGCGCAGTGGGCAACGAGAACGTTCGATGCAAGAAGTGACAATACTTGGGGAAGATTCCTGTTGGAGGCATTCGATCAGGGCGATGATGAATTCATCCTCTCATCGATGAGGATATCACAATGAAGATCTTGGACGTTGTGTACATCATGCCCACAGCACGACCGCCGTCGGATCCAGGCAATCGAGCGCGCGCATGCACAGGTCGTCTGGAAGCTGGTGACCTCGACAAGTTGGGTTTTTTCATGTTGAAAGCACGATTCGAGTCGTCTGGTCTCAGTCTCAATGGGATCATCATCTCCTCAATGAGGATCCCCAGATGAAGGTCAAGGACATGGTGTTCATCGGATACTACATGCAGGGAACTAGTTGTGTCTGGATCGATCTTGATGACGACCAGCTGGGCGCGCCGCAGGAAGTGTGGACACGACTGATGCTAGCGAACTACAACACCCAGCAACGTCGCAGTGACATCATGGTCAACGACATGCTCATCTCATCGATGGGGATTCAACAGTGAAGATCTTGGACGTTGTGTTCATCTCAGCGGCGAGGGTCGATAGACGTCCTGGTAGACGTGACACACGCCAGTGGCGCAGGATTTTACATAGTTTGGTATACCTGGGGAGTGATCTGATCTGTAAGGGTGTCAGCAAGAACATGATGAAGATGCGTTTCTGTAGAAGACACCTCAGTTACAATGGTGTCACCTTATCTTCGATGAGGGTGCAAAGATGAAACTCGAAGAAATCACATACATCGATCCGATCTTCTTGCGGAACAACCCGCGGGACGGTATGCAGACGTGGGTGCCACAGACCGGTCCCTGGTCCGTGTGGGGTAGATTCCTGTTGCAGGAGCACGCTCGTAGTGATAAGTCTTGTGTCATCTCTTCGATGAAGGTGCCGCGATGAAGCTCAACGACATCATGTTCTTAGAGTTGTACCGCGGGTCGTGGTTACAGGAATGTATCACCCTCGGCGAGTACGAAGATGCAGCCAGCAACGAATGGCCTCGGGCGTGGGTGAGAACACGACTCAAGCTACATGGGGCTCGTGACATGTCTAGAACAAGGCTGATCGTATCTTCGATGAGGATACCACGATGAAGCTCGAAGAGATCATATATCTGCAATCTTCGCCTGGTCGAAGGACGTGGTGGGTTGAGACAGCTGACTTCACGAGCGAAGAAGATCTAGTTCTGTCTCCTCTACCAGAGTGGTACGTATTCTGGATGCAGACCCAATTCATGGTGTACGGGTCTAGGCGTGCTAGAAGCGTTGTGCTGTCTTCATGGAAGGTTAGGGGGTGATGAAGATCGAAGAGATAATGTACATCTACCCGACATCGCTGTGCTCGCGCCGCTGTGCTAGTGCATGTCAGTCTGTCACATGTAACGACACTATGTCGGCAGTGTATGAGCGTTGGATCCAAGAAGAGCTTAAGTTGTGTCTGCACCGCGGGAAACATCTCGGATCGAGATTGACGATGTTGTTATCCTCTGCGAGGATGTCTCAATGAAGATCAACGATATCATGATCTGTGTAGCAAGAGGACTGCGTAGAGCAGAAGAGTTCACCAGCCTCACATGCGAACAGTATGTGTGGACGTACGAGGTGTATGATCTTGAAAAGGATGATTACTCACTGTGGGTAGGGTCGCGACTTCGACGTTACAAATCTAAGGATAGACTCAACTGCATCTCATCGATGAGGATTCGACCATGAAGGTCCTGGATGTCATGATCTGCTCATGTCCGAACCTTCGCATCGCTGAGACGATCCGCCGGGGGCCGATCGGACCGTTTCCGTGGTCGTATGATGTATACGACCTTGAATTAGACCCTGGTGTTCCAGGTGGCCCGACCACCTGGATGAGGGAGCGCCTGCAGAAGTACAAGACCAGTGACAGGTACTTCCTCATCTCGTCGATCGGAGTCTCGCGATGAAGATCAATGACGTCATGTACATCGAGCTACAAAGACCATGGTCGCAACAGCTCCTAGGTCACCTGAGCAAGTCTACATGTGTAGACATCTCTTTCGATGAGTTACGTAAAACATACAGTAGCGACGATGTAGCGTGTACGATCACGATGCGTCGACTTCTAACAAGCATATTGAGACGAGCTCCCAACCGCACCTTCTCTTCAGCAGGACTAACGTCATGACACGCTGTGAGATCATGTACATCACGTGGAACGGCTTCACGCCCATCGCTCGTGCTGACATTTCAGTTGGATATTATCACCTACGACAGCCACGTGACTGTTACGACTGGTTCATGACGTACTTGATCTCGCCACGACGAAGGAGTGTGCAACGTGAATTCATGGGCGTTGATGTGACGATCTCTTCAATGAGGATATCACGATGACGTTCAGAGATGTCATATATCTCGCCGGCGTGGTCCCCCGCGTCGCCACCCACAGGCGTATTTCTCTCGATGATGGCGACGTACCTAACAACGTGAATTTGATATTGTTGACACGAGGGCAGCTGCTAACAATTACTGCGAACGGCGGGGGGTCCTTACTACACTCTCTCTTCTTTAGGAATTTCATCGTGAAGATCAATGACATCATGTACCTCGAACTTTATGCGGGTCGTAACTGGTTCAGTGAGGAGTCTTTTGAAGGTAAACTGACATACAACGTCGAGCTCTGGATGCGACGCATGCTTCTGACATACGACGCGAATAAGTCTAAGTCTACGTGGTACAGTCAGATTATCATCTCTTCAATGAGAATTTCATCGTGAAGATCTATAACATCATGTACCTCGAGCATTTTGCTGACCGCAACTGGTTCGCCGAACAGATCAACGTCGACTGTGGATCACTCGACGTGAAGCTGTGGATACGACACCTTCTGCGCACATACAGTAAGCACAGGGTTAGACGATGGCCTCAGGAAATCATCCTCTCCTCCATGCGGGTGTCACAATGAAGATCAACAACGTCATGTACCTCTTCCACAGTGGGTGTGGATGGCGACAAGAGTCTACACATGAAACTGATAACATCGCGACCAAAACTTGGTTGGATGATCGTATGGGATCATGGTCAACTAGTGTTGATTACCAGTGGATTATCATCTCATCGATGGGAATATCACGATGAAGGTCGATGACGTCATGTACCTTACCCTCGACAATGGACCCATGGGATTAAATCAACGTGCATGGCGTGCAGACTTAGGTAAGTTCACATGTTCGAAAGCACTAGCCAAGACATGGATGCTCATATGGCTCATTGAGGCTGGTTCGAAGCCGTCTATCGATCGTGACCTTGTGCTCTCTTCGATGAAAGTGTCACAGTGAAAACTGCATCATGGAACAAGGTCACATAACAGTGAAGATCTTGGACGTTACGTACATCTCGGGGCATGGCGCGCGCGGCGGGTGGATGTATATTGCAATAACACATGTTTTCAGTTTTCACCTTCAGTGGTTGCTCAGCGGTCACCCAGCCGCCGGCTATTTCTCTTCGATGAGGATAACAAGATGATGTTCTGTGAAGTAAAGTACTTGCAAGTATGGTCGGGTGCATCGTTCACTCCTGGATATATCGCTCAGTACATGTCTGATGAATCGCATTCTATTGCCCTTGCATGTGACAATGCGATGTGTATCCAATCTGGGCGATATCGTCATCTTGGTTGGGTGTCGATCTTCTCGTCTGTGATGATCACTCGATGACACACGAAGTCATATGGATCAGAACGTGGCCCGACCCGCGCGGGCGCAGGGCATGTGCCCTGTGTCCATCTGCACAACTTCGATATCTGATCTTTATCGGTCTCTTTTCCTCGCTGAGGATCACATGATAGAATACGACGTCACGTACCTCTGGAATACATCGCAGACACGTTGTGTAGTGTACACAGAAAATATAACCACACATGGACTCTGCTACTGGATCAGATCTCTAAAAATCTCTACACGTGAGTTCGTCGGTTCAGTCTTCTCATCTACATCAGTTCGGCGATGACGTACAACTCAATATAGGACTACATGACAACAGATCTCTTGATCATATACAACAGTGGCGGACAACGTATGTGTGTCACGCATGCACACATGTCATATCTCAAGTATATCGTGATCGAATCCCGTTGTAAGAAACATGATGGTCCTGTTTCACCTAATGTGTTTACTTCGTATAGGATATCATGATGAATGACATAACGTGTATCACACGTCCGCCTGGATGTGTGAAATATATTTCAGAGGTAATGCCTGAAAGGTACAGTAATGGTCCACTTATATACTTGTGCATGCGGCTACGTTTAGTATCAGGTGATCATCGCTGGACGATCTTCTCATCTGTGAAGGTTCATCGATGAGAACTTGGGATGTAACGTACATCATCAGGAGAATTCGTTCTGATGACAAGACGAATTGGGTCGTTGAAAACATGTCGCATGCGGCGACGGCATCGGTATCTGATGCATACAACTATAACTCGTGGATCGTGTGGAACTTATTCACAGCGCGAAGCCCGGGTATTGAACAACGCGTGGTCATATCCTCGCTGAGGATCAGCGATGCATGACTTCATGTACATCCTTGAACGCCTGGGATCACATGCAGGATCGTTTCGCTACAAAAAGTGGGAATCCCTGTTGTGTTCGTATGAATACGCATTCATACACTTATTAGAGTTGAACCTCTTCTCGTCTGTAGGCGTGAACCGTGCGTGACTTGAGGTACATCACTTATTTCTATCTTCAAATGTGCATGCCAACGGGTGTCTATCATAGACATGAACCACTCAGGTACGCGCACGTCACTTGTCACGATGTTACACGATGACAAAAGGGACACCTTTTCCTCGGTGGACCTGAATTGTAATCCAGATTACAATTTTTTACACTACCTTGACCTCGTGTAAACCCTGGTGCTTCCTGGTACAATAGGGAGGTGAGGCTGCAGACCAAGACCGTGTACGAGGTAGAGACCTCGAAGAAGTACACTGTCGAGGAATCTAGCCTGGAACACGCCGACCGAATCGGGTTGTAAAACCCACCGACGTGTGTTACAATGTAAGAGTACAGGGCACGACGCCCAAGAGAAAAGAAGGAAAAACAATGTCTCAGAACACCGATACCCGTCCCGACACCGCCAAGGCCCCTCTCAAGCAGAAGCCGGCCAAGGCCCCGAAGGCTCCCAAGGAACCCAAGGCCCCGAAGGCACCAAAGGCTCCCAAGGAGCCGAAGCCGGCGCCGGCCGAGTGGACTCCTCCGCGGGAGGCGCTCGAGGTTGTCGAGATCATGCGTAGCTTCGCTGCGCAGGGCGACAAGAAGGTCCTGGCGTACTTCGTTGCCGAGGCCATCGAGTGCCGTGCCCGTGGCAAGGAAGCGCGCGAACAGTGCACGACCTCGCCGAGCGACGGCGACGTGAACGTAAGCGAGTCGGAGAGCATCTCCGACGAGACCGTCACTGCGGTCGACGACAACGCCAGTGCCTGATCAACAGGACATCGCGAAGCTCGGTGCATGTGTCACATGTGCACCGGGTGATCGCATCACGATCATGTACCCTGATGGGTACAGTAATAACATCTCGCAGAAGCGTGTCTGTGAGGTTGTCAAGCGAGAAGGTGTGACGCTCACTGTCACCACTCGTCCACAGGGTCATGTCATCCTCGTTGACCTCGAGGCGTACAACACGGCCAACATCATCGTCAGGCCATGGACTGTAAAGGACGGTTGGCCGACCGGCCGGGCATCTGTCGATCGACTCACTGCTGCTGAGAAGAAGCAGCAACGCGCGAAGATCAGTAAGAGTGTGCGAAAGAAGACTCAAATCAAGGAAGAAGATGATGTCCAAGACGACTGACCTGCTCGACATGGTTCCCACCAACTATCGCTGGGTGCTGCAGCACGACTGGCTCGACGACGGGGACTCCTTTCCCATCGGCGATGGCAAGGTACTCGAGTTCGACATCGATCTCAGTGGCTTCAAGCTGTTGCAACGTGGTGTCGAACTAGGGGTGATCCCGCGACAGCCATACGAGGCGAAGTACGCGCGCTTCAAGCCTGAGGGCATCTAAGCGTCGTTCTTGTACACCTGCGCGTGTGGGTGTACAATGGATGTATGATGACCGAGGACTACGGTGCACTTCACTCATACCTCGCGGACGTGGGAAGACACCCTCTCCTTCCACATGCAGAGCAGATCGCGGCGTTCCGTGAGATGATCGCAGAGCAAGACCCAGAACGTAAGCGGCGTCTTCACGCGAAGATCATCACCTCCAACCTGAGACTTGTCGTCTCAATCGCGAAGGTGTATGCGAAGAAGGGTGTACCCATGCTGGACCTGATCCAGGAGGGCAATGTTGGTCTCATCGAGGCTGTCAATCGTTTCGATCCTGAGCGTGGATATCGGCTCTCGACGTATGCCACTTGGTGGATCAAGCAGGCTATTCGACGTCACCTCACCGGTTCTGAGAACCTTGCTGGATCACGTCTCGTTCGTCTACCAGCACATGTCGTAGCCCTTCTGCCACGCATGCGTGCAGCTCGTGCAGATGCGTCTGATTCGAACGAGGAGGTAGACGCCGAGCGTCTCGCAAGCGAGCTAGACGTGACTGTCGAGACAGTGCGCGCGACGATGGATGCGTCGGGTCCTGTGTACAGCATCCCTGGATCAGATGACCCAGGTGGTGACGCACATGGACCAGCCGGCGGTGCACGTCTTGAACGTGCGATGAGGGCGTCGTCTGGTAATCACGACATGACAGACATCATCGATGATGCTGCAGCGTCTGACCAGCTTCGTCTCATCGTTAGACAGGCATTCAAGCGTCTCACACCTCGTGAAGAGCAGGTTCTACGCCTGCGTTTCGCTGCCACAGAGGATCCAAACTCTGACGACCCGCAGTTCAGAATGACTGACGACGAACATGTAGCGTTAACGACTCGTGTCATGCAGGGTGAAGAGGTCTGAGATCATGGGTGCAGTCAAGAGCATAGACAATGAGCTCATCGCTGTCGATGACATTCAGGTTAATGCATTACGGACTTACATCCCGAAGTGTCTTATCGAAATCGAGAAGATCCTGCATGTTAGCCTATGTGGTATCTGTACATGGGCAGATGAAGCAAAGCATGGATCGGCGGCGCGCGATGCTTCCAGATCAACTAATGCTTACATTAAGATGTGCACTGATCGTGCGTTAGACATGCTTAAGCTTCGTGAAGAGCTCATGAAGCTCTCAAAGTTCTCTTCAAAGAAAGTCCTGTGAAGTCCATGAAAGAGTGGACGATCCCAAGGTTAACGTACGTCATGGTGCGGTCGATCGCGCCAGGCAACCACTGGCTGTTTTCTCAACTAGGCAAATACGCATACATCAATTTCTCATCCCAGTGCATTTCGAAGAGTGATGACTGGAAACGGATAAGGAAGATCCGTTCTGGTAACGCAGGTCTGCGTTTCTTCTCGTCGTGCACAATCGCAGAGTTTCCACGTATTAAAGCTTGAATGAAGGTGAACATCATGAATAAGATGAAGTATATTCTCTCGTTGCTCGCTGTGGTCGCTAACATGCTCGCATGTGATGATAGTCGTAATCTCCCACCGCCTGTCGACAGCAGTGAACCAGAACAACCGTCTGACAATTGCTCTGCATACCTCAAGTGTGCAGAGCTATGTGACGATGCACGTTGTGTCTCTGCATGTGAAGAAGTGACACAAGCACCAGTGAAGGTGTGTGAACTCGAACGGTGTTCAACGCTACTCAAGATGTGTGACGAAGGCAACAACGTTGCATGTGCAGTTCTACCTGAGTGTGGTGGATACGTCGAGGACGCGTCGTCAAGCGAAAGCAGTGCCTCTGGCGAGTCTTCGGGCTCGTCGTCTTCAACAAGTGAAAGCGGTACGTCTGAATCCTCAGGTGACAGCTACGAAAGTAATACAACGTCCACCACGGGTGGATCGGAAGGATCCTCAACAACATGAAGAAGCTCTCTACACTGATCACTCTCTTCGTCCTTGCATCGTGCAAGGTCGACAACGAACATCATGGCGCTGGTCCTGTCCAAATGGAAACGGGCGCCGACCCGTCGGCTGCGACCGAGATGGCCACTGTCGCCGATGGCACGGACTCGCAGGCTGACGGTTCCGACACGGCAGAAACGACCGACCCGAGCCAGTGCACCGGTGACGACTGGGGACACTACACGTGTCAGGGTTGGATTGCCGGCCTCTACCGGTATCAGAACAAGGGTACGAACTACCAGTTCGCCTTCAACAGCGTCGAGCATGCCGAGTGCGTCACGATCCCTCTCTGCGAGCCCGTCTCCGGTGGAATGGACAGTGAGTTCTTGGCCATGCGCTGCAAGGCCAAGTGCGATCAAATGGTGCTGGACGGAGAACTTCCTGCGGGAGGTCCGTGGCCCGCAACCAGCGGAGTACCGACGGCCTGGGACTTCGCCAAGACCGTGTGCATCTTCGCACCGAACGGGAACAACGGTACTGTGCCGAATCCCACCGACGGCGTGACCAATCAGCCGACTGGGACGCCTGAGTTCAAGGAATCGTGTGACAACATCGCTCCGCTCACGGATCCGATGATCCCGCAGGAAGTGTTCGAAGGATGCTTCGACAACGACATGTGCGCGAACGAGATGGGCGCGTGTCCCGGTTGGGATCCCGGTGCTCGCATCACGTCATCGCTGAACAGCAGCACGAAGACCTACACGGTCACGATCAAGAAGTCGCTGATCGCTGAGCTCATGGACGGTGACTACGCTTGTCTGTGGGCAGCGAACGAGGGGATGTGGACGTACACGGATTCGCCGAGTCCGCTTCGGTGGAAGTTCAAGGGTCTCAGTGCCACCCACTTCTACTACAAGATGGGGTTCCGCAACGACGACTGGGACGCAACGATCAAGAGCAACGCCATCGGTGCCACGGTGTACGCGCTCTCGACCTTCAACGGGATGAACGACGCCTTCGATGCGTTGAATCCGCCGCCGGCATCACCGTCCTACGTGATCACGTTCAAGCGCGGCGCTTCTACGTACACGATGAACCTGACGTTCATCAACTAGAGCACGACGCGGCTAGGTAGTGAGATGCATCATCAATGCAACGTTCTATTGTTTCGTTGTTGCATTGATGATGCATGTGTTTATCCGACCCTTGAAGGCTGCTTTTTATCAACGTCAACGATCAGACAAGACGTCATAGTTTTTAATTGCGGGATTAGGTTGAATAACTTATTATTTTCCAATCGTTCACTGAAAGTCAGGATCTAGATCATGCCGATGCCAATTGGAAAGAGATTTGAGAAGGGGTATGTGACACTGTCAGACAGACCGTCGATGCAGTTTCGACGCATCGCAGAGATCATGACAGCGCGCGGTGATCGTATGAATCACGCCACAGCTCGTGGTATCATGCTTAGAGGCATGGAGAAGATCGCCGCAGCTCTCCTCGAGAATATCACTGGGTCAGCAGAGCCAGAAGCTGTGAAGGGTCTCGTCTCAACAGAGGCGTTCCAGTCATACATTGGTGACGTCCTCGACGAAGGTGTCTGATTGTTGCGGTCATCATATGATGTGGGTTGAACGTAGCAGCGACTTCATCTTGATCCTTCGTCAAGATTTCACAGATAATGATTACTTGACGAGGCTGAATGATCTCAATTCATACTGGGACTTCTGGATCGAAGACGCTCATATACTCGATGTACACGAGAACAAATTCGACTACACGTATCCTGTTATCGAGAATCTCACATACTGCGACACCGATGTTGACATCATCTGCATCTTCAGTTCACGGTCAGTGTCATGACTTGCTTAACTTGGCAAGAAAGTCATAACGACATCGTTCTTGTGAGAAACGACAATCGTTCTCGTATTTGGAGGTGTGTTAACCTCGAATGTAACTATGATCCCGGCAAGTGGAGGCTGTCAAATGACGATTTGTCACCCAGATTCACTTATTCAGATCCCGGATTTATATGGTTGTGCACCTTCAGTTCGAGACCTATAGTGTAAGCTGATGTATAGTTAGCTGCATGCAAGATTACAAGCTTCCGTCCCCAATGAGCTGGGGTGTCTACCTTCGTCGACGCAGGTTGGACGCTGCAGCACTCATAAGGACACGAGAACTGAATACGTACCGAGAACTCGTACAGTTCTGTGCAGAACAGAACGTTACGCCTCCAAGTGAACGTGAGGTCGCTGTGCACTTCGTCATGCCTGTCGTCTCGCGACCTGAGCCTCGTTCTGTTGACGTAGTTCCACGCCAACCTCGCAAGAAACCGATCGAGGATGAAGGCGACAAAATGAGCACACCAGTTGGAGAACGCGAAGATTCATCGAAAATGTAGTAACGTCCCGCTGGGGATATAATGGAGATATCACGCACTACAACGTGCGATGTCAATCATCCAGCGAGGAACAACGTGGCAAACCTTTTTCCAGACAACGTCATCAAGCTCGTCTCTTCACTGCCGCCGGAGCAGGCTGTCCTGATTCGAGGACCTCACGGTATCGGCAAGAGCCAAGTTGCTGCAGAGGTGGGCCGTCTGCTCGACCTGCCTGTCATCGACCTTCGCCTCAGTCAGATGACGGAGGGCGACTTCCTGGGTCTTCCTCGCATCGTCGAGCCTGAGCTGGACGCTGATGGAAACACGATCAAGTTCGGCATGACTGAGTTCCGGCCTCCGTGGTGGTTCGTCAAGGCGATGACCGAGCCGGTCGTCCTGTTGCTTGACGAGGTCAACCGTGCTGTGACTGAGGTCATGCAGTGTGCATTCCAGCTCATCCTGGACCGCATGATCCAGGGACGTCGCATCCATCCGGGTACCCGCATCATCGCGGCAGTGAACGCCAGCCACCACTACCAGGTCAATGAGATGGATCCGGCGCTGCTCGATCGGTTTCTCACTGTGGACATGGTCCCGAGCATCAAGGTCTGGAAGACTTGGGCTAGCAAGGTCGGTATCGACTCGGCGATCGTGGAGTTCTGCACGCAGCACCAGGACCATTGGTGGCACAACCCGGGTACCTCGAACCTGGAACCGAATAAGATCTATCCCACGCCACGTTCGTGGGAGATGGTCAACCGCGACCTCGGGCACATGGGACTCTTCAACTCGCCGAGTGACCAGCTCTTCCGCTTCGTCGCGCAGGGCCTTGTCGGTGACGAAGCCGGCGCAGCGTTCTTCGACTTCGTCAAGAACTACGACCGCAACATCTCGGCCGAGCAGCTGCTCAACCAGTACGACTCGATCAAGGAACGTGTCAAGTCTGGTCTCACGATCGACCAGGTCATGACGATCGTGGAGAAGCTCGGGAACCACTCGAAGACGAACAAGTGGAAGCAGAGCCAAGTGCAGAACATCGCGAACTTCATGGCAGACCTTGCCAATGGTGAGCAGGTGTTTGCGATGTGGAACAAGCTCAACGGGCTGTCGAAGGACAGTGAGCTAGGTAAGGTCAACGCGCTGCTCGTGCACCGCTTCTGCAAGGAGCACATCCTCGCTGCTGTTGGTCACGGTGGGTCTGGGCGTACGGCGACAACCTGACCAACAGACAGGTGATTGTGTGACAGCAAACAGGGATGGATTAATCCATCCCTGTTTCTTCTTAGGTGTTGTACAGATGTATGATGCATATCACCGCGTGATGCTTGTCAAAGACAATGACGTTGTAGTAAGACCACGTACCCATTCTGACGAAGGCTCAGTCTGGTTTGACTCAATCAAATTAACACATATCTCATGGGGAATAAGGGGATTAGTGTACGATGGATACATCTTCTCCAGCCGACCAGTGATGTTATGTGGAACGCAGACAAGTATCTCATGAAGGTCGAGCTTGACGACATGTATCTCTGGCCCCGGGGAGATCGTCTTGTTGATCGACACACTAATCTACGTTCGTGCTACGAACGAAGTAAATTCGAACTACGTGAGACGTATAAAGAGTATCTCTTCTCGAGTCGACATGTGACATTGTGATGTGGAGTGCAGATTATCGCTTGATGGTCATCAGGAAAGATGACCTGTACATCTGGCCGAGAGATGACAGCGAGTGGGCATGGGGTCAGCAACACAAATTCACGTTCTATGAACGTGACCATCATGGTCTGAACGACGAATACGAAGAGTACCTCTTCTCGAGCAGACGCGTTACGCATAGGTAGTCACATGGTACAGTGCCTTCAGCTTGAACTCCCGCTCCCAATTCAGCTTCCTTCAGAGCCAGAAGAGCCAGTGCTCGAGGATGACAAGCCTGTCATCGTAACGTCTGATGACCTGTACGTCAACTTCTACATCTAAACTGTAATCCAGGACACAGAAACAAACATTCGTCGGTCACATGTAATGGTTCAGTAGCGGTGGTATAATGGAAACACGAACACGGCAATAACGCCGGAATCCAGAAGGAAAAGACCATGACCACCAAGACCAAGACCCTCATCACCCCCGCTTCCGTGACCGCCGCCGAGCAGGTCGTCATCACCGAGTGTGCCAAGACTCGCTGCGTGCCCGTCCTCTCGATGCTCGTCCTCGCTGCCATCACCGCTCGTGAGGTCTTCCTCACTGGCAAGGGTGAAGTGAAGACCGTGAGCGACTTCAAGCTCGAGAAGATCAAGGATCTGCAGAGCCGTACCCGTGCGACGCGTCTCATCGCTGCGATCGGTCGGCTGAAGAGCAAGAAGGCGCTGTCGCTCCTGTGCGCGACGCTCATCAACGCTCGCAAGGAGATGCGCGCGGCTCGCAAGGGTTAGGCCTTGTGCTAGCGGCGGGTTTGACTCACGTCGCCCGCCGCAAGAGATAGCTTGAAAAACTTAGCTTGAAGACACGGGAACCTGGTGTAACCGGTCAACATTTCTCCCAAGTGCCGTTAGACGCCGCAGACGTCGCCGCGCGGGTTGGAAGGGGTTCGTACGACCTCAACCAAGAGAGATCCAGGTTCGATTCCTGGGGTTCCCACTAGATGTGATTGTCTTGTAAACCCACCATCAACATGGTAAAATGTGTGAAGAGCATGAGCAACGCAAACACCCTCAACTGGATCTACGACCCCGACAGCCGTACTGTGCACGCTGACGGTAGTCACTTCGGTGACTCGTACGACATGGACGTCGTCACTGCCGACTGTGCCACCGAAAGTGACGAGGAGCTGATTCGCTACGCACTTCGTGCTAGCGTTGGGAAGCAACGTTTCACTCTCGAGAACGCGACGTGGGACCGTGCTGTGATGTACGCCGAGGAGCTCGAAGTCCAGGCCCAGATCGGCGAAGGCTAACAACATGAGACACAAGAGTGACTTCGTCAAGTTCCTCTACGACAGCATGCGCACACTGGCGAGCCTACGCATGAACATATTCAATGGTCTGCATCCGGACGACTACGGTCGTTACAGTGGTCGTGTAGAAGAGCTCGAGAACACCACACAGAGCATGTGTGAGCTCCTCGAGCTCGACGTCAACATCTCATGTGAAGAGGTGTGGAAGTTGTACGTCGAAATTAGCGACAACGAGGAACAACGACTTAAGGTTCCTGCCGCGATGTCACAACTGAACATCTGCTGAGGAACACATGTTGAACAAAGAAGAATTAAAGGCGTTGGATCAACTTGTGCTTGAGTCTGCTGAGGAAGAACTCATCGCAATCATGAACGTGCGTATCCACGGCGAGCTCTGCGCTCGAGCATTGATTCGCCAACACACTTTGATGTGTGTATGCCTGATCGCCCTCGTGTTCTCTGTCATGCTGATGAGCACATTCTCGATCTTCTGTGTGTGTGCCTTACCATCAGTGTCGTTACCGGTGCTCTCGCTGTTTCTTTCCGCGACGAGAAGGAACTACATGAGCATCTCAGACGTAGCTGGCTAGCATTGCAACATAAACTTATTCAGTTCAAGTGGCGTATGCAACGTCTGCCAGTCGATGATGCCGAGCAGCTGCATCTTGAATTTTTCTCACTTCTCAAAGAACGCACTGTGATCGCAATGCGTGAACCTGTATTGCTCGACATCAAACTGATCGAACGTTGTCAGATTGCTGCCGAGATCCAGACCGGCCGGCGCCGGCGCCGGCGAAGTACGAAGATGTGAAGTCACCAGCATATATGCAACCGTCTGACCGTGTGTAAAACGTGTCTAGACATGGTATAATAGTGACCATGTCACAGACAGACACTGCTTCTCTGGTACTTCGTGACGAAGACGTGCAATGGATAGTCAACGATCATGGTGAGCTCGGTGTGCTCATCGCGGGCCAAGCTTTCTTCATGTACAAGGCTGAATCGATCAGGTATGATCCGTCACTGGGTGACGCGCATGCACCGACACTGTATCGCATCGTGCGTAAGCGTGAGTTCGGCGAAAGTGGTCCTCATTCGTACAATGACGACTGCTATTACAAGTCGGAACGTGACGACTTCGAGTGGAAGAAGCTTCCACCTCTGTTGACATTTTCCGTGTAAACATCCTCGTAACCTGGTATAATGTGATCATCATGGCACGCAAGACACGTACCTCCGGTCGGATCTATCTCCACCTCGCAGCCCACCTGCGTTCGGGTGCTGGTCCGCATGGCCCGGGTCACAAGGCCTCGCGTCGGCTCGACCGCTACGCGACCGAGGAGCAGCTCGATGAGCTCGATGACTCTGACGATGAGTTTGAAGAAGAGGTGAAGTATCACACCGAACTTCTGTGTACTTTTCGGCGCGAACTTCACAAACGTGAAGAGTCGTACGACATGACTCGTTACCATGAGTGGGCTGATGATGATCGCATCGATCACCAACGTGAGCTGCTCGAAGGCATCGATGAGATGTACATGAGCATCGACGAAGAGATTAAGTGGTTCGAACACCACCAGCTGCTAGCACCGGCGGTGGACATGTGAAATAACTCACCTTGACGTGATACATCACCACCACGGTGGTGTAACATGTCAAGCACATGCGAAGACACAACTTCATCTCCTCTTTACTGGCAACTGTTCTCATCACCACTGGTTGCGGCGCATGCGCGCCATCTGAGTCTGAACCAGACACGATCCTGCGACCAGCATGCACGACCACTGCAGATCCATCGACGAGCTCAAGCTCGAGCTCAACGACACTGTCTGACTCGAGCACCGCAGCTGACAGCACGACTGGGTCATCGTGTGACCAGTGGATCAGCGAGACATTTGACGGCGACCTGTCGAGTTGGGTACAGCTCAATCCTAGCACTGCAGATGTGACAGTGTCTGCTGGTCTGCTCTCTGTCGTTCCACATGCATGGTCACTCTGGTATAATCAGTACGGACAGGACACTGTGCCGGCTTGGCAACTGTACCATCAGTGCGACGGCGTCGCTGATGTGTCGGGTGACTTCAAGGTCACCGCAGATGTGGTCGTGTCAGACGTAGGTGGTGGTGGTCAGGCCGGCACACCATGGCAGTTCATCGGCCTCCAGGTGCGTGATCCGGCGGCGACGACTGTCAATGCTGTACAAGCTGATGTCGGTTCAACAGGTACTGGAGACTTCAGGCCACATGGACCCAACCTCGGTGTTGTGCAACAGAGCGTCTTCGAGTGGAAGACCACTGATGATAGCGTGAGCTCGTGGAACGTGAGCTCGTCGCCAGCGTGGACGGGCGCAGTACAGATTCGTGTCTGTAAGGTGGGTAGTGACTTCCACATCCTCGGTAATCGGGGATCTGGGTGGATCGATTTCCACAGTGTGACGAGGACAGACCTCACTGGTGTTCCGTTGGCAGTTGGACCGATCAGCTACGCCTACACAGGGGCACCTGACGTGGCCGGCACGTTCAGCCAGCTCGTCATCGAGCCTGCCACCAGCGTCGCTGACTGTAGCCTGTGACCATGTTGTCCAGGATGGCCCAGGATGTGCCCGGGCCCGTGACCTAACCGGTTACCCTAGGGTCTAGTGTCGACACATCCTGGGCCATCCTGGGAGCTCTGGCCACATCACATGGGAAGTGTAATGAAGATTACATCTCCTGCTGGTGTGGTTCTTTAGCATGTAAACACCGTTGTATCGTGGTACAATAAAGACACCACCATGTCGAAGACATACGAAGAGCAAATGAACGAGCTGGTCGTCGACCTGCACAAATACGGTACCGACTGTGAACCTAGGTCTGACCAGGTCGATCTGGTGAATGACCTCATCGAAGGTGGATGTATTGCGCGCTCCTCTCTCGGGGAGAGTCCATGGGCTGAGTTCAATGAACTTGGTCAAAAACGCGCGCGATGTATCTTGAATCGCTGACGTGTAATCCTCGCTACAACCTGGTACAATGGAGATACCACCATGGCAAACGCAACCACTGACCTGGCCGCTCTCATCGATCACTTCAGCATGCCCGCCACCGAACTGAACATGACTCCAGCCGACAAGCGAGATCTCATTGACGACATCTGTGACTGTCTCAGTATCGGCAAATGGTGCGCACCAGAAGCTCACACCAACTTCGATGTGTCCCTCGATGACATCGAGGATGAGTGGAGCAAGATCGAGAACGAGGCGTTCGAGGCTGACAACTACCTCTCTGCCTACTGTGTTGCTCTCTTGCTTGCGACTCACTGGGAGTATGAAGCCCAGGTGTGCGCATCTGACCTTTCCTGCACGAGTCACACAAAGAGCGTGTAAAGCAGCGCGAGACAGGGTATAATAACCCTACACCACGGAGAAACGACGATGGCATCCATGAACCTCAGCTTCGACACTGTCCCCATGGGCACCAACATCAACGACGTCAAAGTGGACCCTCGTCTACGTGTACGCATCTCGACCGGCATCCCGTTCTTCGACTACATCCTCTCGGGTGATGCGCCAGCTGGTAAGCAGGGCCTGCTTCCCGGCGGTGTGTACCTCTTCACTGGTGAAGCTGGCTCAGGCAAGTCGACGCTGTCGCTGCAGTTGCTCGACGGTCTCCAAGGTGCAGGTCACACTGCACTCTTCAACGGTGTCGAAGAGAGCTGCGCGCAGACCAAGATGACGACCGAGCGTCTCGGTCTGACCAATGGCTTCGGCATCGCCAATGCCATCTTCATGGATGTGCCGACTGCACCCAAGGACCTTGTCGACCGCGTCGGCGACAACTACCTCCGCGCGCACATGGAGTACTTCCTCAAGCTCCACACCAGGACTTACGGTGCCTTTACTGGTGTCAACGGTCATGACCGGTGCATGGCTATCGTCGTCGACTCGTTGCAGGCTATGAACGACGGCAAGTGGGGCCTGGCGTCCAACAACAAGACGCCGATCCGTGTGCTCGAGGAGCTCACTCAGTTCGCTAAGGCCAACTTCGTGCCGATCATCGTCATCGGTCACGTCGGCAAGAACGGTGAGTTCAAGGGTGACAACACCCTCAAGCACATGGTTGACGGTCACATTCACATGTACGTCGACGCCGACGACAAGTCACCCACTGAGGGCTGTCGCATCCTCGAGATGCAGAAGAACCGGTTCGGTCCGACGGGCATCTCCGTCGTCCTTGACATCGGTGGCAAAGGTCTCGTCGAGCGCGGTGCTCGTCAGATCCGCGGCCAGAAGGTGTGACCAATCGGTCACGTCACACAACTCACACGCAAGGTAGAAACGTCATGCAGTCACGTCGCAAGTTCATCGTCGCCTCCACGCTCCTCGCTGGCATCGCACCCATGAAGCTCGAAGCACAGACGAAGGTCTACGTTGACAAGCTCGACGAGAACATCACCAACGTCCAGCTCAACAAGATCACGTCGGTCGACGACCCGCTCCTGCTCGAACAGGTCGAGCGCCTGAGGGATGAGGGATACGACATCTACTACAGTCCGGACCATGTTCGCAACATGAAGCCTGGCGATGTCATGGTGACGGACTTCATCCGCGGAGCCGAGCTTGACGCACGTGACACCGAAGTTGGGTTCGAACCCGGCAAGATGGCGGCCATCGACTGGGAAGCTACGTCGACCATCTCGAAGCAGGAAGATCCTGCGGCAGAAGATCAGACGACGTATCTCATCGCGCGGCAGGGAGGTGAGCAGGTGCTGGTGCAGCTTGCTGACGAAAATTCGCTGCTGCACGTCGTCAATTCGATCTACTACGTCGACCACGCGGCCAAGGAGTTCTACTGGGCGCCGGTGGTTGCCGTCATGCACAACGACTACCGCCTCATGTTGACTGACACGGGTCACGGCGTCGGCGTGAAGGACACGCGTCTATTCAATCCCAACCACCTCAAGAAGGTGTGAGTCATGAATGTTCACTTCAAAGACATTGTCATGCCAGTACACATCTGGGGTGACTGTTCAATACGCTTGTCTGGTGAACTTACTAGGTTCGACTCAAAAGTTCATTGGTCTGATCGTCCAGTGATCGACTACTTCGATCCCACGTCAGATAAGATCTGTCACTTGTGTCGCACGAAATATGACACTATTTTGGCAGTGTGCGCCGCACGAGCAGCTAACGAAGTCGCATGCACAGAAACCAGTCACAAGACGTCGAATGTATACCTAGCAAAGCTGAGTGTGTGCATGTGGGTGTTGGCTGCGACAGTGTACTTCATCCATCGCATGTTCCAAGTGTAAACCCAATGCGTCTGTGATATAATGGTCACAGAACACGCGAACTGCAATGTACCTCTACATCTTTGAGCTGGTGATCTTCGTGCTTGTCATCTACACAGCGTTCCGGAATGAAGCTAGCGATGTCAGGCTTCCTGACAGACGTAAGCCCTTCGACCAGAACAGGTGGGGTATGCGGTGGCGCGGCCGGTGGAATCCAGGACGTCGTAGTGAGGATAAACGACCGTGGCCATGAAGCATAGCAACACAGCACGAGGTCCGCCCATCAGTTCGTGCTAAAGATTGACTGTCTGTGTAAAAAAGAGAAGACTGTGGTACAATGATCTTGTAACCGAGGCCGGAGTTCAGACATGAAACGCTTCTAGTTGAGCAGCATAGTTAAGACGTGAGAACTGTAGAAGAAAACTGAACGTGTACATTGTAGAAGAATAGTGGTGTAGAGTGAGAGGTGAGGCGTAGACCCACCCAGACAGGGCTTCTCCCGTGTAGACGGGTGATGAGACTACGACGTAGGCACAAGATTGACTGGCGAGCCTAACAACGTTGGCCAGCTATGAACGTGCAGGATTACGATCGAGAGCTCCCTGGGACAGGGGACCAACAGGAGGTTGGTCCCCGTTTTTATTTAATGACGGTCAGTTCACGGTGTAAACCACGACGTGGCCTGGTATAATAGGAACACACCATGCGCAACGACATGCACAAGCTCCTCTGTGAGCGCCCTCGCACCGGTGGGTACGGACGTCCTGGTGCACGTAACAGTTACACACGCGCTTCGATGAAGCACAACATCTCGCTTGAGCTCAATGACGAGGATGAGCTCGACGAACAGTCACGACACGTGAAGCCCAAGCGCGTCGGCATTTCACGCACCGACAAGCAGCTCTCCGACTTCCTCAGCCCACTCAAGGGTTGGCTCATCAAGCAGGCTGGACGTCGCTGGAATGACGTCTTCTCTGAGCTCTGCACGATGCTACCCAGTGGTGTGCATGCTGATCACATCCGTGGTCACGTCGATGGATACATCGAACAGCATGTCGTCCTGGTCGACGGTGTGCCCTGCACCGCGGAGGCTCGTGGTTGGACTCGTGATGAAGACATCTGCGCAGCTCGTGGTGTCTACGTGCCGATCAACCAGTCCATGCTCTACGTCGATCCCATCGACAACATCCTCAAGTGGGGCAAGCGTGTTTTGAGTTATGGTTGGCGGGGCCTTCGTACGTTCGGCCGGCCGGCCGGTTACAAGCGTCCGGTTGACCCGAACGTTCACGTCGTCGGTGACTCCCGATACGACCGGGTCAATGGCATCTGGTATGCCAACATCAACACTGGTCGCATGACCTCTGTGCTTGACAAGTACACGTATGAGACTGATCCTGTCACCGGTGCACGTCGACTCAAGAACGTCTATCGCGATGAACCCGTGTACATCCGTCGACAACTCAACACCCGAGAGCTTCGCAAGCTCGGGCTCGTGAATGTGTAATCCAGATTACAGTTCACGTCATCCTCGATCCTGCGTGTAAACCCAACCATAACCCAGTATAATGGGAACATCATGGCGATCATCACCCCAGTCCACGAAGACATCTGTGACGTCAATGAGTACTCGGGCTACCTTCACCCGCGACTGAAGACCCCTCGCGTCGCCAAGAGCGAGTACGAGGGTTGCGTCCTGAAGACTTATTACTCGACGTACAGGGCGATGTCGGACATCTACACCGATGCGCTCTACGCGATTGTGTGGGATGAGGCCGACCAGAAGGTGAAAGATATCTTCGTCAACGCATGCTTCGAGCTCGATGTCAGCGGCCGCTATGCCGTTGTTGATGCCACTGATCGTAGCACGATCAAGGCGCATGCATACTGGGATGAGATCAACGAGCGGACTGCCCTGCTTCGACACGAGCGTGAGGAACGCGCGCGTGCCGAAATGCAGCGTGTCACTGCACTCACCACCCTCGGTACCATGGTGGTGATCACTGCACCTAGGCGCCTCGCAGGGACGGTTGGTCAGGTGTTCTGGACTCGCGGTGACAAGATCGGCATCGACGTCACGGGTAAGCGTGATGAGAAGAACCTTCGCGTCAACCCCGTCTTCACCAAAATCAACAAGGTTGCGCTTCTCCCGTGAGTGACGCGCGCTTCGGACTGTGCGTCGCCCGACGACGCATATGCGACCTCAAGGTCGGTGACGTCATGGTCACCGACCTGGGTGTCACCTACGTCGTGCGCGCTGTAGCATACAGCAGACAACGTCGTGGTTGGTGGCGTGTCACAGCCGACAACACAGGTAACCTCTATCGCGGCACGACTCGTTCAGTACCGCTCACTCAGTTGTTCCATACGTATCGTGGCGTCCAGTACTGGATCGTCACAGGAGAACAACATGGACAGTGATCCGAACACATGGCACCGCGACTTCGCATCCCGACGTGATGCTGTCGAGGCAGAGGGCCCCAAGACATCTGAGGCGCGACAGCTCCTCGACGCAACTAGGACCGGTGAGGCTAAAGCGTACAGGACAGCAGCTGACGAGCTCGAGGCAATTGCTAGTGACAAAGCTAGCTTGGTCCTGATCAGGCGATGGCGCGCCAATGCCACCGCGCTTGAAGCATCATGTAAACCAACGTGACACCTAATATAATGTGATCGCGATGGTACCCATCACCAAGTCATTCATCTTCGTTGCAGTGCTCGCTCTCGCTGGCTGTCCTGAGCCGTTGCCCCTACGCGTCACCACGGGTCACCAAGCTGAAGCCCTCGATGAGCTCCCCGACGCTGTCATGGAAGCCTGTGAACTGCTTGAGGTTGCGTGTGATGCGACCCACAAGGAATATGGGTCTGTCACAGTCAACCTTGTGGAGTTGGACTTCCACCCGCCGGGTCAGGACCGTATTCTGATCGGTGGACGTGATGATGACTCGATCTGTTCGCCGTCCCTATTTGTCGACCCGACCAGATCAGAAAGGGTGGCCCATGAGCTGGGTCACATCTTTGAACTAGAACATGTGGATGACGAGCGTAATCTGATGCACATCGTGGCTGGCGATGAGCTTAATTACGATCAGCTCTACACTGTCCAATCTAAGATTGACCTGCTTCTGGCATGCCGGTGAAAGCACTCGAAGTGCAGTGTAAACCATGGTCATGCATGGTATGATGTGATCACGATGGCGTACTTCAGCAAGCAAGGACACTTCCGTGATGAGTTACACCACCACTTCTTCGTCTACTTCCAACAGCTGGCTTTGAAGCGTAACGCAGATCCACACTGGCCGACAAACGAGGGCGTCGCGCTCTGCAATGAGGTCAATCGGCAACGATCTCTACGTGGTTGCTTGGCGATCACTGATGTCACGTACGAAGAGTACCTCCAACAGGAAAATCAGGCATTGGGTCACTCTGACTACGCACGGAAGCTGAGCCTGTACTGTTCTGAACTGGTGCAGCGATGAGCATTCAACGCACATTCATGTTCTACAGCGACGTGACTTGGACTCGCTATGTTGAGGATGCTGAACGTCCTAACGTCTGGCTGATCCAACAGGTGGGTCTCAACGACGCCGGCGTCCCAGCAACACGAACATCACTGTGTGGCGGCGAGTGGAAAGTGCAGAACAACGGGTCTTGGATCTGGACGCCAACGTGAGCTCTGAACGACTAACTGTCGATGCATTACTGATGCGCTGGCATCCTGACAATCCCGCATGGGAGATTGAGCTCAGCTGTATCGAAGTTGACGATCATCAATTCATCGATGGTGAGATCATGTGTGAACATGTGTTTGAGTCGTACCCACCATGGTTGCAACCAATGTGGTTCAATCGTCACAGACTTACTAGTCCAGATGGGTCCTTAGGACTTACGCTCTACTACGGTAATATTGATGACCGTGATGCAGGTGACGATGACCACTACACCCTCTTCTCATCCATGTCTGTGACGTTCACGTGACGCCCAGGACGTTCACAGGTCATGAGCCATGGTAACCCCTTGATCTGATTTCGATCGATCCTGGGTCATCCTGGGAGCTCTAGCCACATCCTGTAGTAGATGTAATCTACGTTACATCTTCTATTCCTCATGTAAAAGACACTTGAGCTTGGTATAATAAGGACACGATGGACGAAAAGATTCTGAGCAAACACATCGCTGACGTCGTACGGCATCCAGCGGCGGAGTGTAAATCGGAACTGCTCATCGAGCATTCGAGGTCTGAGGGATACACCATTGAGGTGCTGCGGCTTTCGCCAACGTCAGCAGATTTCTGCGGGGTGCCTCACGTGAGTGAACATCCTCTTAACGCAGAGGAACAGTACTGGCTCGAACAGCACGCCCGTGAGCAAGAGAATCTCATCGATCTCGCAAGAGTCCACGCTGAAGGCGATGCTGCAGCACAGCGATATCTCATGTCAGTATTCAGTTCTGTTCTGTTGATCGGAATGGGGCTGATCATCCTGATCGGGTTGTTAGCTGCGGCGATGTGACCATGTGGTCGAAGGAACCATCTTTCACTGGGCTCGTCGCTGGACTAGTGATAACTGCACTCATCGTCATCGCATTCGTCGCTACTGTCATCGCCCACCACTGAAAGTGAAACCCAATGGAAGAAGAGCATGTACTATTTGCGATCACTTCAGCTGTTGAACTCAGCACACGAAAGACGTGTCTGTATGATACCGATGGCCGCACTTCAGTTCGGACTGAACTGCTCATTGGCGGACATGTCATTGCCAAGCTGACAACACAGTTCGAACATGTTGTGTCTGAGAAGTTCACCACGCTCGACTTGCAGATCGAATGTGCTGGGCGTGCTGATGCAATGGAGCGCGAGCTTATCGAACGGCTCGCAGCTAGTCTCAAGGCAGGGATCAATATGATCCCGTCACTGACGACGAGGGGAACATGATGGACGAATTCATACACATAGTCCTCTGGCCCATCGCAGGGGCGATGTTTGGGATCGTGAGCTTCGTGATCACTGTGTACGCCCTCGCGATCGGTCGTGTGTGGATCTTGCAGCCGTTGCAACGCGCACTGCGAAAGCTACTGACTGGTTGCAGGAACAAACTGGGTGTCTTTCGTTGGTGGTGCAAACGAATCTGGCGTTGGGATCGTGGCGCTTATCACGACTGACCTGATCCTCGTGTAATCTTCGCTGCAACCTGATACAATGGGATCATCATGACGGACATCACAAAGCCCTGGAATGTGACCCCGGAGACCCAAGTTCTCGTCGAGGAGGCCTTCGGCAAGGGTGCCGAAATGAAGGTCTTCCTGTCGGGTAAGGGATGGCGCTGCGGCATCAAGCTTGGCCGTAAATGGGTGTGTGGTACAGAGACCCTAACTGCGGATGATAGTCCTGATGCTGCTGCTCGCCGGTCAGCCGAATTTGCCCTCAAGGCAAAGAAGTGAACTGGGTGTAAACCTGACAGCGACCTGGTATAATGGAGACACCACCATGAAGGCAAAGCTCAACATCCACGGTGTCACGCTCGAGGGGTTCGCCCAGGGTGGTGTGCAGACGTCCATCTTCGTGCCTGAGGCTCGGGCCATGTTCGACGTCGGTGTCGACATCGGTGCACCTGTCGACGACATCTTCGTGACGCACGGTCATCCCGATCACATCGGTGCACTGCACAGTGTCGTGGCCCGACGTATCACGCGTAAGAACAGTCCTGCACCTGGTAAGACGCTCAAGCCGCTGCGGATCCACGTGCCCGCTGGGATCGCACAGGGTGTGAGTGCCGCACTGTCTGCCATGGACGGTGTCTTCGGTGATCGTCACCGTCCTGTGTATGAAGTTGTCGCTCACGTACCCGGTGGTGCACCGATCGACATGGGTCACCACATCCACATCGAGCCTGTGCACACGTTCCACGGTGTAGCGAGCTGTGGGTGGGTCGTGAAGCGACTTGTGAAGAAGCTCAAACCTGAATTCGCGCACCTCTCTGGCAAGGAGATCGGTGACCTTGCCCGCGCGGGCCACGAAGTTGGTATCAGTCAGTGGGCTACGGAGCTTGTCGTGCCTGGTGACACGATGATCGACTTCCTGATCCGCTCACCCGAGGCACAACAGACGAAGGTGCTCCTCCACGAGGTCACGTTCTGGGACGACAAGTCTTCTGTCGAGAAGTGTCGTGCATTCGGCCACACGCACGTGGACGAGATGATCGAGCACTGTGAGAAGTTCTGCGGCGCTGCGCTGGTGCTCGTGCATCGGTCAATGCGTTACACTCGACAGGAGTGCGAAGCGATCGTGAAGAGACGTTTCCCAGCGGCAATGCTTCCGAAGATCCACATGTTTGATGATGGTCAGTTGTGTAAATCCGCCGCGACCATGATATAATACTTTCATGGAAAACGACACCGACTTCGATGTGAATCCTAATTCCAAGCTGCAGCTCGAACTGCTTAAGCTCATCTCTAGCATGGAGGACAAGCTCATGGAAGTCAGAAACTTGATGGTCAAGGTATTCGTGCTCGCGGCGGAGAACAAGGAGATTGAAGATCGTCTAGGTCCAATCGACGCGTTCAGTCTCGAGCTCGCCGACTTCGTCGACAATCTTTCTGTCCGCGGTGGTGTTGTGTACAATCTCGAGAGTGACCTCGAGGAAGAAGAGGATGCGGAACTCGAGAACTACTTCCGATCTCGTCGGACTTCGACCACCTGATCACGTGTAATCCCTGTCTGGACGTGGTACAATGGGATCACCACCATGGCAAAGACCGAGCTCACCACCTTCATCCCCTCCACTGAACTCCGTCTGTCGACCAACGGCAAGGGTTTCTGGACCAAGTTTGCCTTCCGTCTGGGCATCGCGATCAAGAAGATCACGTTCTACCACACAGTGGCCACTGAAGCGAATGATGGCTACGACGACGAGACCGTAGGGATCAGGCTTCACTTCACCCACGGGAGCTACGGTGGCGAGTGGAACACCGACCGTGACGGTCTGATCTACACCGACCCGCTCTTCCTCCGCGAGTTTCGCAAGTACCTCATGAGTCTCGGGTACAGTCATGCCGCAGCGTACGACGTCAACTACACCGAGCAGGGCATGCAGGGTCGCTCGTACGTCAGTCTTGAGGGTGGGAAGAAGTTCGTCAAGGCTGCCAAGATCAAGGACATGATCTGATGCTCACCATCCCGTCCATCGCCCTGAATTCCCTCGTCTACAGACAGACGCCCGACAGCGCATACTCCCACTTCGATGGGCCATGGCAGGAGCTACAGGCACGCGTCGTTGCAGGCTTCGCTGGTTGGCAGCCGGGATATCGTGACGGTGTTCGTCGCGTGCCCCTCACTCCCGAGGGATTCATGTGCTCGATCGTCGAGCTCGTCGATGGCGATCAACTGTTCGGCACGTACCGACGCCGAGCACCCAACGAGGAACCACGTAAGAGCGTGGGTGTCATCGGGGTCAAGCAACCAGCTCTCTTCGTCGATGCCATCCTGTACAGACACGACGTCCTCTCTGAGAACAACGAACAGTCGACTGATGCGGCGTTCGAGGTCATCACGTTCCTTGCTCGACGCACGCCCGAACCGACGCCGATGGATCCCGAAACCCTCATGGCGAACCACTTCCAGGTGAGTGGTGGTACCGCAACGTTGATGGATGATGCAAAGTTCGTTCAAGCCCTGCGTGAGTCATTCATGTTCTGGCGTACGCGTGCCCTGTGTAAACAGGGATAAGTCGTGGTATAATGTGATCACGATGGCCAAGCACAAGTGTAAGACTGTCTACGTTCGTGACAGTCAGGGTGACTGGTACAAAGACAACAAGCGTCTTCACGATCGCCCTCCGATGAATGTTGTCATGATCGCCCTGAGCAAGCAACTCGAGTGCAAGATCATCGTCAAGAGGTGAAGACACATGTCAGATCAAGTACTGAAGAATGATATCCTCAAGGCACTCGAGGTCGGGCTCGAGCTAGCGATCGACGAGCTGTTAGATTGTGAGACTAATGTCATCAGTGCGTTGATGATCTGTGGACCTCGTCGTCGGAGTGCACTCCGACAGGGACATGACATCACGCCCTTGATCGACCAAGCGCTGTTCAACAATGCCGGGGTCATCCAAGCCCGCGATCGTGTCAAGAGGTTGGCCATGGCTGTGGGTACATTGCAGCAGGCCAAGTGGCATGTCACTGACCCATCATTAACCTCAGACGAAAAGTTCTGCGGCGATCATGGCGGTGCCTTAAGCACTCCTCGGGATGAATGTTCAGTGTGTCAGTTCGATGCCTGCTGTGATTCTCGTGAGACAGGGAGATCAGGCGAATGACTGACACAACTATCGTTCAACACCTAGTGAAGGAGTACAAAGCCTGTGATCCAGGCTCGGGTGTGAAGCGTGGTGAAGAGGCGTTTCGAATAGTGTTCATGACGATCGCCCGAAAGATCCCTGGCGCACTGAAGAACAAGGCCACACTTCAGGAAGCCTACATGCGTGTCGGGCTCGTGTTCCTTCGCGATGCTCGTCAGATCATGGCTGTGTAATCCACGTCACAACTTGGTACAATGAACTCACTTATGACGAAGCCGGCACTCTACCTTCACACGAGTAAGGACCTTGTGACCACGTACAATGTCGGCGGCGGCCTTCGCCGCGGGTGCGTTGAGACCCATCGTGCAAACGCTGATGACTTCATCGACAACTGGTTCGGTCTTGACTATCCAGTCACATGGACAGATGAGGATGACGACCGTTGTTACTGGATCGAGACCAACGGCATGCGTTACCACATCGCGACGTTCACAGTCACACCCAGGACCGGTATTCTCATTCGGCCGCCGGAGAAGGCGCCGCTTCGTCTAAGCATGTGGCAACGATTCGTCAAGTACTGTACCCGGAGCTGATACGTGTCAATCTACTGGAACTGGCAACCTGAAGACAGGAAGCAAGCCGAAGCTGATGCGGCTGAACTGTTCGATCGTCATGAGCGTACTTGGCATGCTGACGCATTCGAACGTTTGTACTATGACCGTGATGCAGCGATCGATGCAGTCATCACACATGAGTATGAATGCGCCGCTTGGATCATCTCATGTATGGGTGATGCTGCATACGAGCGTTGGTGCAGGTGGAATTGGCCCACTGAGCTTGGTCGCATGCTTGAACCAGGAGAGAAGATGCAGTGGAGTGCTTGCGCTGCAGCTTCGAATCAACCAGTCGACGTTGATCCCGAGTTCAATTCTGCACTGACACGATTGATCGTCGCAGGCCGCTTCAATAAGTGATATGTAAAGTGCCGCGGCACGATATATCATCATCACATGATCACACGAGAAGACATCGCACTGACGCTTCAGATCTTGAGTAGTCTCGAGCTCGAAGTGCGTAGCCGAGCAACAGCCGGTGCAGATGACATCGACGACGAGGAGCTCAAGATGGACGTCAATGATGTCGCAGACCTTCTTCAACGTCTGCTTGCTGGAGAAGAGGTTAACCTCGCTGCACGAGGTGGGTCACCCGTTCCATCACGCATGCGACGTCACGTGTAATTCAGACCTGAACCTGGTAGAATGGTTTCATGGTCACCAAGAGTGATGTTCACGATGCTGCGATCCAGCTGGGCTTTCTCGAGTATGCGCTCATCGGATCGCAGCTCGACGACAAGTATGTCGAAGCTGTGCCGGCAGCAATATGTATCCTGAAGGCTGTTGCCGAGGATGATCTGTCCACAATTATCGAGCTTAAACGTACGCTCGATGCCGCCATGGCACAGATTCGCGTGCAGGAATCGATGATCGATTCGTATCAGAAGGAACTCAAGTCGCTCGAGGCTCGTCTCGTGCAGGTCAAAGAAGAGTTCGCCGACTTTCAAGAAGAAGCCGAAGCAGGTCTGAACGATTATCGGTATAACATTCCGTAATGTGGATTACACAATCTGAGGGTGATGACCAGGTGGCTCCAGGAAGTTCCAAGTACGACTCATGGGTAACATATTGCCTGATGTCCTGGGTCGACCAGAGAGTCACCTAGATGATCAGGACCACGACCAGGTTTGTAAGCTCGAGCGACAGTACATGTACGAGACATGTGTAAACCCTACATGAACCTGGTACAATGGGATCACCATGGCAATCCGCACCCACAAGCAAGAGACTGCACTGCGATTGCGCCTTGAGTCTGTGTGACGTATGTCACAGACAACGTCAGAGAGCTAAGTGGTGATGCATCCCATGTTCGAGTCTATCGCCGAGTTACTTTCCAAGAACATGACATTGATCATGATCCTGCGACGAAGAATCGAAAGAGAGCTATCACCAGGCGCTCGACGTGCTCGACGACGTCACCGACGCCTGATCAGCCGTCAGGCTGCAGCTTGGGACAGACGTACACCTCGTGGAAAGAAAAGAGATTACATCGAGTCATGACACCTGAAGACTTCAAACAGTGGGCATATGCTGTCATCGAAGTTGTTGCCATTGTAGCGTTCATCTTCTACTTCATTCGAGTATGGTGGAGCGACTGATGAGTGGGTCCTTAGGATCTTCCTTCAAGTGGCTTTCACTCTCATTCTGGAGTGTGCACTTGTACTCGGGGTGCTCTTTGGTATCATCTTCGCAGTGATGGAAGCATGCTTGTGCTGTTGGGCTTCTGCATATGGACAGGCATCTACATCCTGCTTCTTGTGATCAGCTCACGTGAGGACATCTCTGTGGATCCAGTAGTTCCGAACATCTGTGGTAGGGAGCTAGAGGATCAATGACCTTCGTGACTTTCTTCTTCATCTGTGGGAGTGTCTTCACTGTGTTTTGTGCATGGTGCTTAGGTGACATGCTTCGAGATGCATTCAATTCGAAGAAGTGGTACATCGACGACACGGAACACAAGTATAGGTTGATGCTCGGTGCCTCGGAAGAACAATGTCGACGAATCGAGCTCGAGCAGTGGAACAAGCGTTTGCAGATTGAGGAAGAAAAATGATTGACACATACATCGTGATCATGTTCTACATCTACGCATACTGTCTGGGTGTGCTTGTGATCACATTGGGGTTTGGCATCGCAACGACGTGGCTCTTGGAGAAGATCTACGCCAAGGTCTGGCAGTGGGAGCTGCTGATACGCACAGCACATCACTGTCGACAACGTACGTGGCTTAAGCCGCCGGGTCAGAAGATGAAAAAGGTCGACGGGATCTTGAGGACTTCAGATGAATTGAGACAGATGACACGCGAGGCTGCTGAGGGTGAGGAATCTGACATATTTTACTGACATGAGATCATGTGTCCTGCATTACAGTACATTGGCGTCGTGTAATCCTCGTTCGAGCCTGGTATAATGGAAACACGATGGCGAATCACTTCCCAGACGAGATCTCACGTAGTGAGGCACTCAAGCACTTCAGGAACGTGCGGCGTGAGGAACTCGAGATTGCCCTGCAGCGGTTCGTGCAAGCAGCTGCGCGCGCTGAGCACGTACGTGCACCGTCACCTGCAGTGCAGGAGCAGTTCAACGACAACCTCGAGGAGTGGATCGCTTCGATGGCTGCTGCAGCGATCCTCGATCACGGTCGTCTCTAAGGCACACCGCACTTGGTGACACGATGATGAAGTTCAACTGGACGTACGACGACCTCGACGTGGTCGAAGTCGACCGTGACATCAGTTGGTTCAGGACTGTCACGTTGGAAGTTGGTCAGATGTCGTTTCGCTACTTCATGAACAACTGCATCAGACGAATGAGATGCAATGTAGATCGTGTCGCGTGTTTTTCATCTGTGATCGTGAGGAAACCATGACCAAGCTAACGACCAATGACATCAAGACACATATCGCAAGTACGGTGACACAGGCTGACGTCGACGCTGTGATCAAGAAAGTCGGCGACGAAACGTATGGCCAGGGATTTCCTGTCGACGTTGAAGAGAACATGTTGACTACGTTGCAGACGCCGTCAAGGCTTGTCCGCGTGGCGAAGAACGTCATGTACGACAATCGGCTCGCCCGCGAGTACTCGATCAAGCCATACGCTATCCCGGGTATGGGACTTGGATTGTTACGTGTCATTACAGATGCAACTGACACGCAGGTCCTCGAGGTCCGCTACGGACATCTGTACACGCCAGACGAGTTCGTATTTGCTCTCGTCGAGTCAGATGCACACGACGTGCCGCACTTCGTCGTGACCTATCGTGCGTTGTGGGAGAAGAAGGGCTTCATCGACGACTGCTCACGAGCAGATGCTGACATGAAGCGCCTAGGTCTAGAGAGCATTTCTGATTCGCTCTACGAACTCGGAGGATATGCATCGACCTCACTTGAGGGTATGCGACTGCAGCTTCTCGACCTCGGATACATCGAGGATGCAAAGCTCAAGGAGAAGATGACGAACCACGGATGTCTGGGTGAGGGGTCGCGGCCGTCATGGATGTCCGATGACGATGACGATGATGACGATGTACATGACCGTCACACTTCAAGTGAGCTCACGCGATCGCAGCTCGTCGGCATGATCGCTACGTTACGCGGGTCGTTGTACAGTCTCATCCAGCTCATCGGTGACGAAGTGCACGAGGACCTTGATGCCGCGCGGGTCATCTACGACCAGACGACTGGTGACACCGACGACGAAGACCTCGTCGACGGCGGCTTCGACATGACGTGGCGAGGGTGACCTCACGTGTTTGAGATGTAATCTACATTACACTTCCTGTGTCGTCATCCAGAAGCCTCCCTGATCGACATGAAACGTAACCATGGTAACCTCTTGGCCCGACTCTAGCTGACACCAGGACGACACGTGGGTGACCAGGTGCATGCCTGGACGTAACTTACCAGTTTGTCCGGACAACACAAGATCATGTAAACATCTCCGCGTAGTGGTATAATGAGTTCATGGCGAACGAATTCAGTGCTGCGCTCATGACACTGCGAAGCATCCGCACCAAGCTTCGTGATCTTCAAGCTGAGCTCGAGTTCAAGCGCCGCCAGATTCGTGAATGTGAGGCATTGCTAGCCAGGCAGGAGCGTAAGCTCTCAGATCTCGTCGAGGGTCAACACGAGGCTGTGTAAACCTCGCTACAACCTGGTACAATGGGATCACAATGGCAAACACCAACAGTACTGACAAGCTGACTGTCACCCACAATCCGAAAGTCGGTAGCCGGGTCGGTAGTCTCAAGGTCTACTATGGGTGTCCCGCGACGGTGATCGGGTCTGTTGAGGGGATCAAGATCGAGGTGATCATTGGCCTAGGTGGCCAGATGGTCTTCTCGAAAGTCTCGCTTCACGAGATCGACTTGAGTGGTTCTCCGCTCAGTGTGTTCCGTGACGCCGTTCACAAGGCCATCAGAAGCTCTTGCTGACACTTCATGTAAACCTCGTTGCAACCTGGTATAATGGGATCACGATGGCAAACGAACCAAAGACCAACTTCGAGTGCCGCGGCTGCGGGCGTATAGCTTCAGAGGTGACTCTCACTGAGATCGTTGCACTCGGATGGGGTGAGGTGAAACGTATTGACGGACCGAACAAGGTCTGTCCGGACTGTCTGGGCGATGAGTCCGCATGCACTGCGCTCGAGTACATCTTTAAGGAAAATGGATATTCTGCGGCGCACATTGTGCCGCTCGTGTAAACCTCGCTGCAACCTGGTACAATGGGATCACCATGCGCCTCCTCAAGAAGCTTCTCCTCCTCGTCGTCCTGGCTGCTGTTGCAGTGCCCGCGACTGGTTGTGTTGAGGAGAACGGTCGCAGCGACGTCGTACACCTCCACACTATCTTCGCGCAGGAGGGGTACTCGCAGGAGACCATCGAGGGTGCAGAGGACATCCTCGGCCTCGAGCTGAGCTACGAGCCGGTTCCCTTGAACCACGGGTCGATCCTGGTGTTCACCGACGACATCACCGAGTACGAGGGTGGCAGCGACCGGCACAACTGGTGCAATCCAGTCATCTGGTCGATCGACCACGACCTACACATGGCCCACGAGATCGGACATGTCCTCGGGCTCGAGCACGTGTCTGACCCGAACAACCTCATGAACAAGGATGCGACTGGGACTGACCTTACTGACGAGCAGGTCGACACCATCCGCGAGTGGGCGTGGTGGCTCGAGAACAAGTGCAACTGAAGTGTAACTCTCGTTGCAACCTGGTACAATAGGATCACTATGAAGCGTAACAAGGAACTACTGAAGTTGCTCAAGAAGTGGATGCTTGAGCCAGGCCTTGATGAGGCTGCGAGTTACCTGTGTGGATTGCTTCGACTCAATCCCGCTATCATGGTGGCCGGCCTCGGTCATCGCACGTTGGATGCTTTGATCGATGAGCAACCGTTGCCACCACACTCTGACTGGTATTTTGTCAACGACGAGAACGTGTAATCGCCGCGGCAACCTGGTACAATGGGATCACCATGACGACCAAGCGCGATCCTGATCTCGAGCTGCTCACCATTGCGTGGGAACTGCTGTGCATGACCTTCATCGGCACTGCAATGTTCTTCTTCGCTCTCATGACCTAGGTACTACACGGGAGAGATAACATCATGACCATCAAGACCCGTACTCCTTCATCTCTTGCCGTCCAGTTCGCCAACGAGTACAAGAAGTTCGCGTGGATGATGACCGGCGGCGACGACGCAGCTGCTGGATTCGAGGGTATGGTGATGTGGTACGCACCACCGTGTGCGAACCCAGTCATCTGTGGTCAAGACGGCCACAAGCTGGCCAAGTACTTCCTCGATGCCTGGGAGACCATGGAGAACGTCTGGCTCGGGTCAACCGACTTCAGCGACTGTGACTTCAGAGATCCCGTGTTCATCCAGTGGTGTCTTGACCGGTTCGACGTCCTCGAGTCGGTGTAGATCAACCTCGAACCTGGTACAATGGGATCACCATGACGCCCCTCACCTACGACGACCTCGATGATGAGCTGCTCGAAGCACTTCAGTCAGTGGATGGTGGTTGCAGTGAGTGGATCTCTGAAGACCCCCGACTCGACAAGCTCCGGGAGATCGACGAGAACCTGCTCTGGTTCCGCGAGGTCGGACGTGACCAGTGGGAGATCCGCCTGGGTCCGTCGGGCTGGGCGTACCTACGAGGCCTCGAGCGTGGGTTGAAACTCGGTCGATGATCGTAGTGTAAACCAACCTCGAACCTGGTACAATGGGATCACGATGCTCACCTCATGCGATGCTCTGTCCTGCATGTCGAACCTCCACGCTGGACGCGTTGAGGAACAAGAATATCACTGGTCACTCGATGAGTACGGCGACGTCGTCACTGACTGCATGTGGATCGACTCAGTCGAGTTCTTCACCGACGCGAACAAGGTTAGTTCGTGCCACATCAACAGACACATGCAACGCCAGTGGCGCGCCATGGGTCACAACATCGACACGTGCAGCGAGAATGTAGACAACATCTCACAGTGTTCGATGTAAACCTCGACAGACCATGGTACAATGGGATCACCATGACGGACACCAAGTCGATCCACCAGAGTGCGCCGGCTGTCATCTCTCCCGCGTTGGAGCACGTGCTCGACATGGTCGAGCGCTTCGTCGTCGATGCGCATACTGGCCGACACGCTGGTCGGACTTGCGGTCAGGTTCGCTACTCGGTTAACGCCTCGGAGCGTGTCTATGAGTGCAACGTCACTAGCGGTGAGCTCGAAACTGAGTCGGGTCACATCCGTGGTTGCTGGTTGGTCCTCGAGCCGGGTGAGGAGTATCCCCGCGAGGTGCTCGAGTAGTGTGTAATCCCAGCTGCAACCTGGTATAATGGAGACACCACCATGGACAAGCCAAACAAGCTCAAGTTCAGCATGAGGTCCGACTTCAACTACGCCCGCGATGCGAAGGGCAACTACGACCTCGAACGAGGCACTGTGCACGTCTCGCTCATGCTGAATCAGAGTGAGGTCTACGTGCAGGAGGTACCCTTCGAGGGATATGGCGACGGCAACCGCGCGTGTCGCCGCGGTTTCGAGCTGGTCGAGATGAAGCTAGCGAACGTGCTCGGTCGACTCATGGCTGCTGAGCCTGAGGTGTAATCCAGGTTACGCTTTGGACCTGGCGTGTTGGGTCACCCACGTGACGCCCTGGTCGACCGCAGGCCAGGCCATGGTAACCGGTTGGGTCAGGTCCCGGGTCGACCAGGACGTCACGTGGGACTTCTAGCCAGGACTTGGCTTGGGTGACAGGTGAGCGCTATAGCGCCGGCGCGGCATGTAAACCTTGTTCCAACCTGGTACAATAGGATCACCATCATGGTAAACACCAAGCTTCGCAGGACAAACGTCATCGTCGTGACCATGCCGATCGGATGCGGTGAATTCGCGGGGAGTGTCTTCAAGATCCGTAATCGTCGTCTGATTCGTGTGTACAGCACTTCCCGAGTGGACCGTGATCTCGCCGCGATCGCGGCCCTTGAGGGATATCGCAAGACGGTGAAGCCTACCATCTTCGACGAAGAGCGTATCGACCTCCAGGAGTTCTTTCACGACGAGGCAGCTGCCGTGGCGTGGATCGTTGGGCCACTGCATGTAAACCTCGATTGAACCTGGTACAATGGGATCACCATGACGAACACCACCGAGACCTCCGCCGCTCTCCCCTGCGCAGTTCGCTGGCTCGAGTTCAACCGTCGCGGTGAGCTGGTCACCAAGGAGAAGGAGTTCAAGACTGCGGCCGCCCGGGAGAAGTTCCTGGACAGTCTCGACAGTCGATCGAACTACCACTCCCTCGTCGCCATCAGCCGCTGACCCTCGTGTAAACCCCGCTACAACCTGGTACAATAGGATCATCACCATGGCAAACACCAAGCTTCGCAGGACAAACGTCATCGTCGTGACCATGCCGATCGGATGCGGTGAATTTGCAGGGAGCGTCTTCAAGATCCGTAATCGTCGTCTGATTCGTGTGTACAGCACTGCCCGAGCGGACCGCGACCGCGCCGGATGTGCGGCCCTTGAGGGATATCGCAAGACGGTGAAGCCTACCATCTTCGATGAAGAGCGTATCGACCTCCAGGAGTTCTTTCGCGACGAGGTAGCTGCTGTTGCGCGGATCGTTGGCCACTGCATGTAAACCTCGACTGAACCTGGTACAATAGGATCACCACAATGAAGAACGCCAAGAACATCCACGTTCGTGACTTCGCCACCCGCGGCTTCATCCAGGTCGGCCACCCGGCCGGCACCGGTCGCAGTGTCTTCCTCCGTAAGGGTAAGCGTTTCGAGGCATGCACCGGTGAGGCTCACACCAACGGTCACATCGACCACTGCGGTCAGTGCCTCAACGGTCTGTGGGGCTGGTGCGTCGTCGACGGTGTCCCGAACGGGGTGTAAACCCCACTACAACCTGGTACAATAGGATCACCACCATGGCAAACCTCTTCCTCCTAGCACATGACTCGTGTGAGCACACCGGCGACGTCGACAATGACCACGCTGTCATGCGGACGACTGGTCTGAAGTTCAAGGTCCTGTACGTTCGTACGTGTCACGGACCGGAAGAAGGTGCCAGTCTCATCGAGACGTCGGCGACCCAGGTCCAGGTCCAGGCCGCGGCTGATTCTTCCTGTATTCGGTACGTCGAGCCGGCCACTGGTCGTGCCGACGTCGACAACTTCGTCGTCCAGGCCGAGTCCGAGTGGAAGGCAGAGAACGAGTCGTCTGGCTGGTGACTCGAGTGTAAACCCCGCTGCAACCTGGTACAATAGGATCACCACCATGGCACAACACGTCATCATCGTACTCTCCGACAACGAGACTTGGGAACCAATCGGAAATGCAACGTACGCTGTCGTCACAGACGAGGCCCTGGCGTTGCTCGCGTGGGGTCACAAGCTGAATTCACTCGAAGCTGGTGTCGAGTACGTCTGTCCGGACACCCTTGTAGCGGAGCTCGAGGAAGCATGTCTCGAGCTCGCTGCCGACCTCGATGACGCCTGATCACATTCACGATCGAGCATGCTCGCGGGCCTAGGTCGACAACTGACGTGTAAACCCCGCTGCAACCTGGTACAATGGGATCACCATGACGGACACTGACATCACCAACAACGTCGCCTTCCTCCGCATCGTCACCATGGTCGTGAGTGCCAGTGCGATCGACACCCGGGACCAAGATCGGTTCGAAGCCTTGCTGTCACTCCACGAGGAGATCGAGCGGCGTGTAAGGTACCACGCTTACTACTGTCGACTTCAATGAGGCCCAGGCCGCTGAGCTGGTCGCCAAGGCGCATGCCATGGTCGACATGATGTGCGCCGCAGCAATGTAAACCAACCTCGAACCTGGTACAATGGGATCACCATGACGAACACCACCTCAGAGTCCCGCATCCTCTTCCTCTCCACGCCCGTGCAGGAGCTCCTCTTCAAGAGTGAGATCCTCGGTCAGCTCAGCGACGGGTACTGGGAGAACTCGAAGCCGTTCGACCACTGGCAGTTCTGGTCGGCAGTCACAGTCACGGTCGATGACACCGTCGAGCCCCACCTTGCCATCGGTGGTGAAGCTAGCTGGCGCGCCCCCAAGTGCAGTCGCACCAACTACGGTCTCGAGCGTCTGCTGAAGTTCGGCGTCGTCGTCGAGAGGATGCTCGCCATGGTCAACCACTGGTATGTGGCAGTGTGGGGCGGCCGCAACCCCACGTACACCGCGGTCGACCTGAAGCGTGACCTGAAGGCGATCAAGCTGGCGATGCGCAACGTCAAGTACGTGTGAGGTGACGTGTTGGGTGGTGAGGTGGATGGGGCAGGACGCCCACGCGTGGGATGACGTAGCAGGTGGCCCTAGGCGGGGGCCACGGTTGGGCTCTTGGCGGGGCCTCGGTGGGGCCCTGGGTAGGGCCCTTCCTTGGGCCCTGGTCTTGGGCCCTCTCTTGGGCCCTGCAACATGTGTCAGCAGAGGGCTGCTTTGCGGGGCTAAGCTTTTGCTCACGTGAAAATTTCTGGAAAAATTTCTAATGTTTCACAGCAACGCACCAGGGATCTGCTTGAGATCAATCTCGTCGTGCTCACGTGAAAATTTCCAGAGAATTTTTCAATGTTTCATGGTGTCGCGCCAGGGACCTGCCCGCGCAACGCTAGGGCACTGTCAGGGTGTAAAACTAGTGCACCACTAGGGTGACGACCGTGTTTCGCGCGCGAAAATTTCGGGAAAAATTTCGACGCTTAACAGCTACAGTCACTGTAAGTGTAGATAACGTGAACTGTGTGGTATGATATATTCACATGAACGCTGTAGCACTAATGACGATGTTATCGACTGCACTGTCTGTAGCCGAACCTTGTGTAAGGGAGAACTTCAGGACATTCGATGAGTACGTGGAGTGCAATGTGAAGGCGACGCAGCATTATGCGAGTCAAGCACAGGCACAGTCCACAGTTGCAGTACCTGCACAACCACTGTCAACACCTCCTGACACCGAGGTCGGCGTGCTGGAACGTCGAGAACGCATTCGGGAATATAGCTCGCGACGAGATCTGGAAGATGCACTCGCCGAGTGGGAAGATCGAGAAGACCGCCTTCGTCGAGCGACGATCGGTCTAGGTGTCGCGACGGGGTTCACTGTGACAGTAAACACTGTGTTAGGTCTCGCATCGCAGGTCCTCCTGAAGAAGATGAGTGATGACCTTGTAAAGTGCATTGAGGGTGATGTCTGTTCACCTGACATCGACCACGCGAAACAGATAACCAATCTGGGTCGCGCATCTTATGTGATCACGGCGGTGACGGTCGTGCTGGGCACTAGTCTGATCGTGAGTGGTGTCATCCTGGGTGGTCACCGGTCGCGGCGGCCGAGCCGCTCCGACCGTTGGACATTCAAGCGTGGCGTTCTCAGGTTCTGACCATGACAGACAGACAACAGTTTCGCAAACACTTCTGTGGATTTGTTGCACTTGAGGTTGTGCGTAACCACACATGGGAACGTGTGATCGGACTTGAAAACCTCGAACCCGGCGTCGCGCCGCGTTGGCCGGCGCGCCACACAACGTGGATTGGATTGTTGAATTCGAGGTTCAATCTGATGATCACAAGCATCGAGAATGTGTCGACAGATCATACCCACGTGATCTTCTCATCAGCGATCGTGAAGGGATTATGACGTGAGAAGTCGAAGGCAGCAGTTCGGTGTACACTCTATGCAGAACGATGTCACGATCTTCTCCTCGGCGAAGGTGTCACGTGGCCTGTAAACTGTACTACGAAGACGTGCTCGTGATCTATCCAGGGATCTACGAGCTAGCATATGCACACCACGAGTACACAAGGTTAGGATATACGACCTGGTCTGATCAGCTTGTGTGGTTTTGTCGCGATCTTAAGCGTGCAAATGATCTTGCACATGCGATCATGTCGTCGGTGAGGGTGTCACTTGACTAACACAACGTTCAACGACGTATTCGTGATGCATCGTTTTGCCGGATGGCCACGTGTTGTGTACGCCACGGTGGGTACACGGTCACCACGCTTCATTGTAGGCCTATATCTGCACCGTGGTGTCACAGGACATGACTTTAATAACATCTTCTCCTCTGCGCGTGTCACATGACTAGCAAACGTATATACGATGACGTGTACGTCGTGATACCTCGAAGTCTACTCACACGTACCATATATGCGGTGCCGCCTAGACACATCGCGTGGTTGTATCGAAATCGTGATGTCACAAGATATGATGGTAGCATCTTCTCCTCCGTGTGTGTTAACACGTGTTAATGCACTGCATGTGTAGAAGAGACTTGCATGTGATATGATGTCAATGTTGTGAAAAGAAGCATGTGTCGACATGAACATATTCACTTCTGTGAATTCGTCGCGATTGAACATGCGTTTGGGCATTCATGGATACGCGTTATATCGCTTGTCGATGTTGATAACAAATACATGGTCATGGACATGCCGGCGGCAGCCGAAGACATGTTGATGAAATTACGGTTCGAGCTGATGATCACTAGTATCGTGAATATCCGCAACGATGACAACGATGCTAGCACGAATTTCTCGTCGGCGATCGTGAGGTGATCATGACTGCGTACAGTGACGTTCGTGTCGTTGTCATCGAACACCTAGACACGTACATGCGTGTGAGGAGTATACCTGATGTGTACTGCAAAACATACCAGGTCGCTGTGAAAGCTGAGCACATTGCAACACTGTTCGATTCCTTCGAGAAGAAGACAGGCGTTACGCGGTACCTCTACGTGTTCTTCTCGTCCGCAAAGGTGTTACATTTGTGGTGATGACAACGACATCGACATACGGTGCGGGTCAGTATATTTCCGTCTCAGAGAGGGGTTACCCGCCATTCTTTCGCGACATCAAAATCCGTGATTGCGACACGTGGTATGCTCTCAACATATTGATAGAGTCACCTCCTCTAACGCCTGGAACTAGAGGCTTTACGTACACGCAGACCTTCTCATCGATGTCGTTGACCCGTGAGTCTGTACACTGATACACCGCAGGTGTAGACCACATGTGCTGTGTGGTATGATATAGTAGGTGTCGGTGTCACAGAAACGTAACACTTTGGTCGGAGGACGACAATTCAGTGATCACTTTTGTGATGTTGACATCGTTGATTCTACCGGGGCATATACGTGCCATCTACGTAAGATTTGTCTCAATGTCGCCCAACCGATGTGGTCGGGGTTACTGCATTCGCGTTGTAGCCTTGTGATCAACTGCATCATGAACATAAGCTCAGCATGGCCGCATTCGATGACATTCTCATCAGCGATATTGAGGTATCCATGTCGAAGTTAGTGACAAGGAATAACACAGTGAAGAAGAGCAAGAAGAAGAAACCAGGTCCAGCGCAGCTTCCAGCTGACATCATCTTGCCGGGTGATCACGTCAGTTTTAAGTTGAGTGATGGCCGCCGCACTGGCATCTTGGTTGAGCTCACGTCCAATGCCCCGCACGGATTGTGGGCGCGCGTCTGGACACCAGAGGTGTCGACAGGACCACGCATGCAGGACACCGAAGGTGGAATCTGTTCACTTCCACTTAGCGACCTGACACGTGTCCTCGGTCCTCGAGGTTGACGTCATGCAGTTTGCGCGTTACACTGATGAATCTAGCTGGGGAGGTGATCGGATCAACTTGGGATGGATCATGTACCAAGTCGACCTTGATGGTCGCTATCGTGTGAGTGTCTACACACAGTCAACTGTTGCTATTTCGTCGCCAGCAGCGTTGTGTTATCCGTCAAGTGTTGTTCAATCTATGTTTGACTCAACGACCACGACGTACATCGTGTGGAGCTCAGTGAGGATGGTTTCGTGAGTTCCAATTACAGTGCGATGTACGTCGTGGCAGTCTCAGCCATCGAGTGGTTGTCAGAAGTTAAATGTACAACAACACACATCGTGCATTCGATGAATTACTTCATGCATAGTTTCGACATTAGAACTGAATTTGTTGTGCACATGTGTAACTCGTTGCAGAAGGTAAAGAGCGTCAACCACTGTCCAACCTTGATCTTGTCGTCTGTGCAGGTGCGCCGTGGTTAGTTCAACAGGTTACAACGACACACGTGTCATCAAGGTGGACTATCTTGACAAATATGCACGCACAAAGCACACGCCTAAGGTGCACCATCGCGTGTATAGCTTAAGTACTTCTACAGTATACATTGCTGCCATGTTCGACTCATTCGAGAAGAAGACCCGCATCACACACTTGCTTTACGTGTTCTTCTCATCAGCGAAGGTACCTCATGCATAAGACGATCATGATCCGTGAGATACTAAATGCACAAGGTCTGGCGCCGCGGCTAGCCGATGTATCGATCATCGATCGTGACATGTATCCATGGATTGTTGGGCGTATGTGTGATATTGCAGCGAAGGCGTATCAGATCACACCTTATGCATGCGTTGTCTTCTCATCGATGTTGGTGCATAATGCATGACATCAAAGTAATATACATCGTACTCAGGGTGAATTCACGCAGCGCCGACGGGATCCACTACGCGCGTGTCACTACACACAAAGTTGGTTGGCACGAAGTTAACACATACATGCGTGAAACGAGACATTCAATAGAACACGCAGAAAAGTACATTCGCTGGTTGTCATCGTGGTCGTGTGACGTGTTCTCCTCGGTGAAGGTGTACAGTGAATAATGTGATCGTGATTCGTGGTGTCAATGACCACTATAAATGGGTTAACGGCGATGTAATCTGGACAAGACATGTTTGCTTTCCCGTAGGATGGGTCATTGCGATGATGTGTAAATCGAAGGACATGACACGTTGCGTATACGAAGACTTTGAAGTACTTTCTTCTGTGGGTATATCACATGCTTGACCTTACAGTGATACACATCATCTACACCAATTACTCTGATAACAGTGATAGGAATACTACGATATCACGTATTGACATGTACAACATACCTCGAAACGAGAATCGGTTCGCCGATCATGCTCTTGAACACATCGTACGTCAGTGTTTTATCAAACAAATCGCAAGATTCACACGTAGGTGGTCACGTCGCTCAGATGAGGTCTTCTCTTCAGCAGGAGTTAGAGGCTGAATATGTCCAACATATTATTGATCATCAGCAGCATTTTTTCAAAGAAGTACGTTGTCCTCACTGATGAAGGTGATACTGTCACTGAACTCGTGCGTTGGTACTTTGACATTGATCTAATGTGCACAATGATCAACACAAATTGTGATTCGAAGTGGTTCAATAATGATGAAGTTTTTTCCTCAATATCGTTGTAATGATGTGTTACTACCATGCACGATTTTAGGACACTTTTTATCGCCGCGGCGAGTCATAGGGCAACACGTGTACTGTCGTACAAATACATGTCAGTTACAGCAATGTTGCCTTGCATCGACATGATTGATGTTATTAAGAACACACATTTGCAGCGGGTGATCTATCCAACAGAGATCTTTTCATCGATAGGCATTGACAATGGATGATCTAAGATTTTTGTTTGCTGACGAGTCACTTGGACAACGTGTTTATCACACTATCATATGTCGTAGTGAACGCAAGCTGTTTTTATACGATCCTAGCGTACATGCATGTGATATCATCGTTAATGGGACGCGCGACGGGCGCGCTCGTCATGAGTATTTTTCATCTGTGAACATTGACAAATAAGAGGTGATTCATCATGGATGAACTGATGCTTCTTATAGTCTACGTGAATAAACGTGATGAGATCATCTATGCTGTGCACAAAGCATTCATTTCATCATATGCGGCCCTCGACGTTCGTCACATCATATCGTGTGGTTATACACGTACACTTGATCGTGGGGATCAAGTAAATCTCTGTGAAGAAATGTTCACGTCAGCAAGGTTACAACGTGAATAACTTTACATTCATATCTCTACAATTAGACCTCGAGGATTGTGCATGGATATACACTTACGTGACACGCAATACATGTAATGGCTGTTGCATCATCTCACTTCTCGTCAAGAATCACTGTGTCTTTATTGACACACTTCACACGGGAGAAGCGTTCTCATCGGTGAGGATCTAATCATGGACGAGAACTACGACAAATACAGACAGAGACACATGTGCATGATCGTCTGGCATATGATGTATGATAGAGAAACATCGGAGCTCATCTTCGATAAGGGTCAGTACACACTATGGATCTGTTATGGAACTGCACAAGCTGAACGTGATATCACTCGTACATTGAAACATATACAACACGGCGAAATTTTCTCGTCGCTCCTCATTGAAGGTGTACCGTGAAAGAAATAACATATATCGCGAGGATCGGCAACATAACCTCAGATACGTACGTGTGTTTCACTCGCAGCTTACCTCTCTCATCAATAACAGATAGTGTAGAAGACATGTATGTGTTGTTTAAGACACGCATCATGATCGCTGACTACATGAGAATGACCCGCAACATGGGTCTTGTAGTATTTTCTTCTGTTGGATTGCGATGAATTATCTAAGTCTGATTTTCGTGTTCTGCAAACCGTTTGAGGAATACGGTGTCACATATCAATGTTTATCAAACACATGGTGGGACATATACGAGAATCGCGTGATTAAAATGCACTACAATAGTATCGATGAACGTGACATATCAGTGACGAATGAACTCAAACGGCACATCGGGTATGTAGATTTCATACGCAGGTATTCACATTACGGTTACTCGCGCTCGTATGAGGTATTCTCATCCGTGAAGATTTGATCATGGATGACATGATCATATTATTTCTCGTTCGTCCTCATCTACAAGATGAAGTGTATTTTACACGCGTTGACAGATATCTTCGTAATAATTTTTCACCCAATGAGCACATGTTCTGGATTGTGACGATGTTTCCTGGCTACACCTCATATGAGACGCAGAATTATCGGTATACGAATTACTTCTCTTCTGTTTCGATATCAAGTGTGAATGTATACAACTATGTCACGTGAGATCACATATGTGAATGTAATGCTATATTGGACGATGCTGATCGATCCACACAAGTTCCTTAATAAGGGAGGTGAAATATACACGATAAAAACTAGTAGCGAACTCATCACAAGGGTGATTGATCGTCACTACAGTAGTATCTTCTCATCGACGAAATTGTGACTTGTGATAACAATGTACGTGTAATTTGCACAACGAGAATGTTATAATGTTACGACATGCTGTCTATAGAACACGCATTCAGTGCGAACAAACAGTGTTACGTAATAGAACAACGTGAGTTTATGACTTACATAACATTTCGTACGCTGAATCCCGGTCGCTGTATTGAAGCGTCATGGTACGTGTTCTCTTCGACAAAAGTGGTATTGTGACATGCTTGATCTAATCTACATCTTTAGCAAGGCGAGATTCAGACGTGTGTTTGGATACAAGAGTGAAATTGATCCACATAGCGATAGTGCATGTGATCGATGCGTTCAACAAGACAGGTATGTTCTTTACGCTACACATAGAAACGTTATGAAGCAAATGGTGCCCGACAAATCACAGGGAAAGATTCGTCACTTCTCTTCAGTTGGACTTCATTTTGTATCGTGAATCACTGCACATATTCTCAATCACGTTATCACAATGAACGACATGAAGTACATCTTCAGCTCTGAGCTTATCATTGGCTCGTCACTAGGAACATACAGTTCTCCTGTAGTGTCTTACGTCGCACAGTGGATCAGTTCACAAAATTGGCGATATGTGTTTTCATCTATCTCTGTACAGAAAACATGTCTGTCATGACGTACATGCGAGACAGCGTCAATAATAACGTGTTTTCTTACGTTGCAAATATCGACGTCATCATCCAAATTACCATGAACAATGAAATTCGAGTTGCAAATTGGACGTATAGATCAAACAGCGCGCATGGTTGTAGAGAGATAAAGCAGTTACTAAAACTATTAGTTGGCTCAAGAGGACGTCATGTAGACTTTGTCGTATTGGATGCGATCAGATTCTCTTCTATCATCATGACAATGTAACGATGCATTACGTCAGTGAACGATGTTACAAATGATACCAATCGATGAGATTTTGCGTACGCAATTGATCTACCCGAATTTTCGGAACGGCACGTGTATTGGATACAAGCTTCTTCACCATGATTTCTATTACTTGATGAAAACACAGCTCATACATCTTTTGTCAACGCTACTTGTGCAACGAACATACACGACAGAACGACGTTTACATAGCAACCCCAATTATGCAGAGCGGATCATATTCTCTTCGTTGAAGTTGTAGGTCAATTATGGAATATGCGTACATTTACTTTTACCATGCTAAAAATCAGCATGAAATGTACCACGATTTTATGATTAGAAAATCGAAACAAAAAGATGTTCTCTTCTACGAACTTCGGTTATTGCTTAGAAACTACAATTCACATCCAGAACATTGCGAGTCTGTTCTTGTTTTTTCCTCGATTATGATGCATGTTTAGTGTACACATGTAACATCTTACGTCAAGTAAGTGAGTTATAAGATGACACATAATTTTGACCTACGTAACTGTGATATACTCACATGGAAACTTCTTCCAAAGATGTACATGATATACTGCGTGCCATTCAATTTTTGGAAGTTGTGTGGTCCGTGGGGCGACGATAACCAGATCGATGGATTTCTAGATTTTCCGCACCAATCAGTTTTCTCTTCTACAAGATTATAATCGATGAAGTACGCGGGAACATTTGAACATTATCACTTCGTCGATGTGCTATGTGAATATGTAGATTTCATCATACATGAAATAAGAACGCCGCTGAATTGCAGTGCATTCATTGCGACGAAGGTGTCTGTGCCTAACGCACAATACTGCAATACAGACAGTATTCATCGAACATACAAAGTTATCTTCTCGTCGGTTCAACTTGAGGGGTGACATGCACATAGATACTAAGAATATGTCAGTCGCGGTGTACATTGACTATTTTAAATTTCACAAGAATTCAGCGATACTTTATTATGATGACTTGTATTACATTGGTGAAGTTCATACATCTGAAACAGATGAAGTTTCGCTTGTCAGCGATCTTACGTGGCGAATTAATCGTGATGATGAGCGCTACGTGACGTTTTCATCAGCTAAAATGACAAGGTAGTATCAAATACGAGGCAAGATGAGAACATTAGTGATATTCATATTTGGTGTCCTGATCGGACAGATTGCAACGATGATCATCTCGGGGGCATACAAATTCATCATGTGATGTAGATATGAAGAAACAACATAACATCTCAGCAGTCGATGATGAATCGACTGCTTCGACGAACGCAGTATGTGCAGCACAACGTGCACATCGTTTGTCAATGTTCACTCCAAAACGTGTGATAGAGCTGTGCGTTGGACCATCACTTTCGATGCTTGAGAAAGCATATAAGGTACACAACATCGAATGCTACGGAAATGACATCGATACTAGGTGGCTTAAGTATCATAAAACTGGCAGGTGGTTATTCGGTGATGCATTGACATTAGCGAAGATCGGTGCTCTACGTCAATTTGACGTTGCGATCTTCGCGCCGCCACTGACTATCGGATGTACAGGTGAACGTATTGATGCTCTCGATATATTTGACGTCTCACCTGGTTACCTTGAGTTTGTTGATGCAATCATGTCGATATCACATACGTTGAGGCCGAAATTATTGACACTTGTTTTACATGGAAAGGTCCTGTCGACACCCCAAAACAGGGCGGACTATCACAAACTATTGTCTGAGCTTTGGCGACGTGGTCTTGCACCACGTCCAACACAGCTCATCGATGGATGCAGGAAGTATGTTGACATTGACATATCATTGTCACATCCGTCTGGATGGCATCATCCCATCGAAGATGACGAGGTGTAAAATTTGTTCACGTTTTGTAATATGTGTCTGTGGACGTAGAAGTAAAAAAGTCATTCATCGATACGGTGAATTCGTTTAGGGCACAGTATGTGTCTAATTCTAAGATGAAGAAATTGGTCGATGCATATCGCGAAACGATCATTTCTTTGCTGAATTCACAAGACACGAATTCAGACAACAGCATGTTCAATGAGATTAACTCTCAGATGACAACAATTATCGAGAACATGTGTGTTCTCTCAGAACGTACTTCTGCGAGCCGAAGAAAGTTCAAACGCGGTGAAGCTGTACACATCATCTCATATGATGAATCGATGCGCAAGTCGTATGAGTGGAAGCATGTGTCAATCAAGGATAAAAATGGTACAATAATAAGTAAGGAGCCACAACTTAAGCTGTGGGAACCGTATGAGTTCAAATCAACTTCTAGTTATGGCAGTTACACTTGGAACAGCACAACACGGCGAACCGTACGTGACAACAATGGAAAAATTGTGTCATTCCCACCAGGGAAGATCGGATTCATCGATCTAGATTACAGCCAAAAAACACTTCGGACGACGACGAACATACGTGTAACATTCGATGGATATGTTGGTTACACAGACTACAGGAACCTGCATGTACACGATTACTCGTTAGATCCGCTGCCTGAAGATGCATGAGCGGTGATCATATGTACTATTGTGGATACAAAGCAACGTACAGAAGATATAGTTGATGACCTTGATCATGAAATGACTGATGAATCTGTATTAGAACAGGTTTTTCGTTGCTACGTCTCTCTATGTTTGAGAGAGCATATGCATGTTACGACAAGAATTCACAATCAGCAATGGTGACGTTGTGTTAACGGGAACAATGAGTCGGCATGTGTTCACAGGAGAGTACATGATGCCGACTTCATTGCAACATCGTATTGTCGCAGCCGAGGATTTGCTAGACATCTGGACATACGAGGAGCTTAACTCGGTTGCATTCAGTTGCGGATCAGAAGAGTTCCTTGTCTTCAGCAGTCGTTCTATTGACTGATCATCTGCCAGCGTGATGCTGTACCTTCTAAAGGTATGAAGGTATTCCATTCAAAATCATCACGTGCACGAATCAAGCATCGTCGACGTATGTTGAAGTTGCAACGCGACAAGAAATACATCATCGCGCGCGCGCACGAGGTGCAAGTTAAACTTGCTGAACGTAGAGCGAAGCTTCGTGAAATTGCTTCACAAGAATATAATGAAGCTCTCTATAACGATCTGATCAGACGAGGTAGAGAACATGACCTGTCGTATACACAGCTTTTGATCTCTCGTTGTGCATCGTTGGAGGCTCGTAAGAAGAAGAGTTCCTGATGCTAACATTCTACACACTCACACTGTGTAGAGAAGGATCGTATTTTCTCTACATCCACGAAGAGATAGGAGGAGGTGGAGAAGAACACGAGCTCTGTTTGTTCGAACCAACTGATGACTCAAGATCGTATAAGACTCGGTGGCGAGTGATATCATCGACATCTGGATGCGTCGGTCTAGAGTATTTCGATAACTACATGGCGTCGTGTAATTCGACGCCACAACAGATTATTGAAACTCTGTTATGTAAAAGATCGGGTCAATTGACGTGGAGTTCAACACCTATTGTCATTTGATTCGATGACAATAGTTAGATGTATGAAACTGCTGCTCGAAGAAGAAATCCTCTTGAGAAGAGTGATACGTTCATGTCTCAGTGAAACGAGGGTGAAGGTGAACTCTGGATGGGAAGGATATCGACAGGGTCGCGATGCAGATAATTCTGATATTTTGGTCGGATATCCTGCTGCTTACCACAGTCAATCTGCAGATGCAACCTTAGGTCAATACCACCTCGGTGAGCTTGACAAGGGCGGTGAGAATGTAATCACACGTCGCAAGAAGCAGAGGAAGAAGAAAGCATAATCGTGTTGAAAGAGTGTGTGTTAGCCTTGGCTGCGTGTTGCACTCTGATGAGTGCATGTGCCCCTCACACACCCATCGAAGATAGAATAAGTATCGACCTCGTATTTCACGTTGTCGACGATGTCGCGTCACATGAGACATTTCTATCAGAGCAAATATTTGAGCTCAATCGTGTCTTAGCTGACGGTATATTCAGGGTTGCAAGTTCTAATATAGTGGTGCATGTTGATCCTGATTGGAAGAGCTACGATATTAGCGACACACGTGAGTGCGAGAAGATCGCAGGAAACACTCGTGAAGTTGATGTTTTTATAGTTGAAAGCATAAAACCACCTGAAGTGATCATTGGAAAATGTGAGTGTGATATTCTCACGAAGATGTATCGTCGTTATCTCGTCATCGTTGATGACGAAGCAAAACCTGGTAATACGCACCCAACGACATTGGGACACGAGATCGGTCATCTCTACGGTCTCGCTCACAACTTCAGTGACGAAAAAAATATAATGAAGTCGGGTGATCGCACGAGTGATTCGTCATTCTCTGCAGGACAGTTGACTGCCATGGCGAAACATGCTAGGAGATTCTCACTTGCGCGTCTATTCGGAAGCTGATCGCTACGACTGGATCGAACAGGGTGATACACTCGTTGGAAATGTGTTTGACACATCTGCAACAGGCACATTCGTCAAGCTACACACCATAACGTGCTTCGGTACGATCTTCGTCGATGCACCGACACAAGTACCACCTGCACCCGGTCTGTACTATTCAAGATTCATATGCAAGAAATGGTGTGGCACGGGTGATGTCTGTTTTAGTTCAAGGATTTTACAACGTTGACATCATGATAAAGATAGATGACATGGTTGTTGGTACGACAGTGTTCACATCTGCGAAACAACGTTATGGCAAGGCGATAATGTCTGAGTGGACAGAGAAGACAAATGCTGGCGACTCGAGGTTATTCCTCGTGTCTGTTCACACAACACAGCTTGATTCAAGAATGCACATGACGATGTATGACTGCATCTTCAGTAGTCGTTTCATTGAACATGTAAGTACAAACTACTCATGATATGATGTACGTATGAACGACGTAATGTCTCGTGCATTCTTCCTTAATGCATTTCCTCGTCCTGAATTCGTGCCAAACGTGTTCGATGTCGTGCGACACATCCAGACTGGACGCACGGTTCTTGTGATCACGAATCCTAAGGATCCCGAACACATCGACATCAACGAGATGGCCGACGTTACGACACGACCATGCGTCTGTGACATCCTCTTGGGTGAGGAGACAGTGAGTAATGTCGATGTCACCTATCTGCAGGCGCTGATTCAGCCTTGATCACTTCATCAAGGAATATTCGCATATCTGTGATTGTCGTTGCCCAAACGACATTTGGAAATTCTTTCATCACTGCAACGACCATACCAACAACATTGTTGTCAAGGTCGAACACAGGTGATCCACTTGATCCAAATGTAGCCGCTAATGTCAACGCAGACCAGTTGACGTCAGTCGTATTACAGAAGCTTCTCATCGAGCCACCAACATCGTCTGATCCACACTTGATGATACCTGAGCTATAGCCGTCAAAACGGTGGGTGACGCCTGGTGCCCACGAGCCAAGTGGCGCGGCGATGTTGTAGATCTTTTGACCTCGTATTAGAGGTTCACCAAATCTGACTACTGGAAGTTCCGCGTCCGTTATAGAAACGATGCATATGTCATGCTGACGATCTATTCCGACTGTGGATGCGACATGTGATTCGCCGAATTCATCGTTTATTACGATGATGAATTCGTGTTGGATCTGCATGACGAGAAGACCATTTTTTGCGTAGAATTCACGTATCTGCATATCTAGCGCGTCTGTTGCAGTACAGAAGTGTGCCGCAGTCATGACATACTGAACACCCTTTTGTTTGCTATTTGCAGCGACGAATCCAGATGCATTGATGTGATAACCATCACTGTCCTCGATGACAGTACAATTTGTCTCATCACACGCAGTGATGAATATCGTTTCTGTGTCGCCTCTTAAGAATACGAATGAATTGTACGGTGTTGCAGGATGAGATGCAAAATTTGTCGCACTACACGATACAAACATCATTAAGAGTACAGCGTATAGCACACCAAACTTGATGAAACTGAAAAGTTGTTTTTTGATGAGATTTTCCACGCTTAATCGTACATATCGTTGAACTTCGAATACGTATGAAGTGTTAATTGTCGGTGATTGTTCGTAGAAAGTGAACAAAATATGGGCGCTAATTCCGGACCGCAAGATGTTGTTAACGTGAAGATCGACCAGCTCGTGAAGTCACACGAGAAGATGGCGAATCGATTGGAGAACTTCGACGACCAATTGTTGGATCACAATGACGGGTTGTTTGTTCGCGTACGTGAAATAGACGTACATCTTGATAACATGTACGATGCCCAGCGCGAGACGAAGAATGACATTGACAAGTTAGTCGATGTCTGTACAAGCCATGAGACACACATGGCAAATCTTCTCAAGATCTTTGAACTTCACGAAATGCGCGACGACGAACTTCGCAAGAAGATCACCGAGATAACAGACAAGATCTACAATATCACTTCTTCGATAGAACCACTCACTCATGATTTCGTTGCACGTCAGAACAGGAAACGCTGGACAGACAAACTGATGTGGATCATCATCGCGGCTGTAGTTGCCGTCTTGATTCCAACACTCAAGGTTGTTGTCAGCGATGTTCAAGTTGATCGGCAACGTGTTGACAAACTCGAGGAACTTCTCAGACGTGACAGGATCACTCATGAAAACCAAAGCATGAGTCAGGAAAAGTTCATGCTCGATACTTCGAAGCAAAAATCAGAACAGTGATGTGTAAATTCACGTTGCTTAAGTATATAATATACTTGCTTACGTACGCAAACTGGTAAAGCGACACAGCTCAAACCTGTGTGATTCTGTGGGTTCAAGTCCCGTCGTAAGCACTACACGCACTAGTACGCAAATTGGTAAAGCGGACTTCCTTAAAAGTCGTTGTCTGTGAGTTCAAGTCTCACCTAGTGTACTATGGATGTGAACAAGTTGAATGTACTCCGTGAAGTCGGATACAGTATGAAAGCATGCTGTTTCTGTATTCATGGAAATTTTTCATCGAATGAAAACGCATTCGGTACGTGTGGACTTCACGTCTATAGTCACATGAAGCATAGTGACGATATTCGTGAACTAAGCATTCATCGAAGTGGTCACTGCGTTGATTTTACTGTCGATGAAATGAAACTTGGACAAATACACGGATTTGCAGAATTCGCACGGTGATTTCGATGAAAATGCAATCACACACGAGTGATGGTATAATGTGAATATGCAAGATACTGACACTGCGCCAGCATCGGACACGAGCATTGCGATCCCGCAATTCGATAGTTCGACACCTGGTGAAGACATCATCAAGGCGCTCAAGGAACTTGAGGCTGGCGACTCTGCGTTCGAGAGTGCAAGGAATGAGTTCTTCGCTCGAGCACAGAAGTTCAGTCTCGACGACGTAGCTGTCGATCTCTTCACGTCGGAGCCGTTCTATGGCGCCTTGTCGCGAAGGATCAACAAGGTTCGTTCGGCACGTATTCCAACGGCTGCCGTCACTGTTCTTAACGACATGTTCGTCATGCTGTGGAACGCGTCATTCATGACGCGTATCTCACCAGATGCCCATCTCGGCGCACGACATCGTCTCAAGGCGAAGGGTGTGTGCATCCATGAGTTTCTGCACCTTGCGCTTGAGCACCCAATGTCTCGTTCGCGAGGTATGCAGCACCCGATGCTCGCGAACTGGGCATTTGACCTCGCGATCAACTGTATGATCAAGCGCGAGCTCTTGCCAGACGGTCTCCTCATTCCAGGTGAGGCGCTCACCGTCCCTGAAGATTCTGAGGGTGTTTACCGACCAGAAGATCTTGCCCAGTACAAGAAGCTGAGCAATTTCATCAAGGATCTGCCTCCAAAGCAAGCATCTGAGTGGTACTACAGTGCACTTCTCGAGTACATCGAGAAGAACTCACCGGAGATGCTCCAAAACAAAAACTGGGGCGCGCCGATGGACCAGGCACAGGGCCAGGACTCTGGTGAATGTCCACAGTGTCATGGCTCGGGCAAGATTCCAGGTCAAGGTCAGGATCCTGGTCAGGGTGATGGTCAGGATCCCGGTCAGGGTGGTGGTCAGGATCCCGGTCAGGGTGGTGGACACAACCACGGTCAACAAGATCAGACATGCCCATCTTGCAATGGATCTGGCAAGGGTGTTCCGCAGTCTGTGAAGAACGGCTATGGTAAGCTCGGTAACTTCGACTCCCACGATGGCTGGGAGAACGTCTCAGACGAGGAGCGCGAGTTCATCAGGCAACGTGTCAAGAGCATCCTTCGTGACGCGACGAACGAGGCTGACAATCACTCTTCGCCCCATGGCTGGGGATCGGTGCCGGCAGAACTACAACAGCTGATCAGAAAGTTGATCTCCGACCAGATCGACTGGCGAGCCTTGCTGCGACAGTTCGTTGGGTTCATGCAACATCTCAACAAGTCGTCGACGATCAAGCGTATCAACTCACGATACCCATACATTCATCCTGGCAAGCGCCGTGCACGAGGTGCCACGCTACACATCTACATCGACCAGTCCGGATCGGTCTCAGACAAGGCGATCTCGTTGCTGTTCGGTGAGCTCGATGGACTCTCGAAGTTCGTCAACTTCAAGGTGTACTTCTTCGATACTGAAGTTGACGAAGACTTCATCGACTGGAAGCGTGGACAGAAGCATCCCGCGCAGCGTCACCGTATGGGTGGTACCGACTTTGATGCTGTCACACGTCATGCCGACAAGCATGCTGGACAGATGGACGGTATTCTCATCTGTACTGACGGCGAGTGTAGTAAGCCAGGTCCATGTCGTGTCAAGCGTGCATGGGCGATCGTGCCAGACAGTAAGCTGATGTTTGAGACCGATGAACTGGTCATCCAAATGACCAACGACAACGACAAGAAGAAGCCGACCGGCGGAAAGTAAACCGGCGACGAAATGGCCCGACGTCTATCACGTAAGCAGTTGAGAATTGCTTCGAAGATAGACGTCGGGTCTATCGTCACGCAGAAGATACACAATGGGTCTTGTGACGTTGGAATTGTCGTTGCGATCACAGAACGTGTAGGTGCAAAACACCTATTGAACATCGATGGGTCTATCACCGACGACGGGATAGTGTGTCCATACGGTATCTTCATGTGTTTTTGGAAGTTTCGGCCGCAACTCGAGCCTCGCCCAATGTGTAATATCACAGGTGATTGGATATCGTCTGTGACATTCTCTAGTAAAACAGTGTCAAGATAACAACAAGGCGCCGCTAGGCGCCTTTTCTATTTGGTACGGCTACGGTGAACATGAAGAAGAAAAAAGATCAGAGCATCATCAAGTTCTACTTCGTCGTTGATGCGATAACAGGCCGCAGGATATCTCCGAAGAAGTACACATCTTTTGCGCATGCAAGAGACGCATTTTCATCACATGTGCGTTCGGGCAGATTTAGAGTGATGGAGTATGTGTGTAAGATCGAACGTATTAATATAGCTGAATTCTCTAGTGTGATAGTCGAACGTTAATTTGTCTGTGTCTATACAACATGTTATGACGGACGTATGATATCACATATCGGTTGAAGCCGGTAAGGAGAATAAACCATGTTTAGCAGCAATTCACGTATTCGTACTCGTGTTGATGACCGCGGTGATGTAACCACAGAGACTGTGAATCAGCCAACTGGTCTCATCGTTGAGATTGACTCGGGTCGCTTCGGCAAGGAGGGTACAGATGTGACTATCGGATTTGAGGGCGCCGCGAATCGCAATCTCAAGCTTGATGGCCGCCAGGCACGTGCTCTCTTCAGGTCACTTGCGAAGCACTACGCAACACTCGAAAGTTGATCAGATCAACAGAGTCCGTCATACGAAAGGGAGGGGAACATAAATTCCTCTCCCTTTTTTTGTATGGTGTACATGTGAGAAATTTCATCTTAGAAAATCAGCAAGCTCATGACTTGCAGGACGTTGTCACATGTTTGTCTGTACATGGATCTTCACAGGAAGAACGTGACATCGTCAATGACATCATAACGTACTTTGCGATGAATGGTGTACTTCCATTTCAATGGACGCAACAGGAACAACGCTACATAGAGTCACATGATCGTTCACTGTGGCATGACTACGTCGTCTATCGATACAAAATGAGTGTCTATCCGCAACGTAAGATAGTCGCAAAGTTTCCAACATATCTCCTCGTTGAACCAGTGTCAGCATGCAATCTCAGATGTGTGATGTGTTTTCAAGTTGACAAAACGTTCACGAAGAAGCCATACATGGGTGTGATGGACTTTGACACGTTCAAGAATGTCGTAGACCAAGCACATCAAGGTGGCACAAGCGCAATAACGATGGCATCGAGAGGTGAACCAACACTCCACCCACGATTAGGTGATATGCTCGACTACGCGTCTGGAAAGTTCTTTGACCTCAAGGTCAACACGAATGCAACAAAGTTAACTGAAGAACTTGCACATCGCATCCTATCGTCTGGGCTTACCGAGCTTGTGTTCTCTATCGAAGCAGATGAGGCGCAGCTTTACGAGAAGATCCGCATCGGTGGCAAGTTCAACGAAGTTCTCAAGAACATCGAGCGATTCAGAGATATTAAGTTGAAGCACTATCCTGACTCGAAATTGATCACGACCGCTTCAGGTGTCTTCTTCAAGAAGGAACAGGACGTCGAACGATATTCAAAGTTCTGGTCTTCGCGTGTCGACATGATCGCGACGGTCGAGTGTGAGAGTCGGTGGGATACCTATGGGAACCCGCCGCATCCCGACAGGACACACCCATGTGAGTATCTCTGGGAACGTGCTTACATCTGGTGGGACGGTCGTATGAATCCGTGCGATGTAGATTACAAGAGCAACCTGTGTGTTGGTGACATGAATTCCACTTCAATATCTGAGATATGGCACGGCGATGTCTACACAAGACTACGTGAAGATCACCTGTCAGGTCGACGTGATCAGCATCCACCATGCGATCGGTGTGGAATATGACGAACGTCGGGATCATCGGCCGGTCGGGTCACGCGCAACGTCTGATCGCGTGTCTACCTCAAGATGTGACGAGGATCACTTACCATCCTGACGGTAAACAGGCAAGCACAGATGACATGACGTGTCTAACTGAGTGTGATGCCATCATAATCGCTTCACCAACAGATACACATGGTCGGTACATGCGTCTGCTACGACACGAACTAGGATACAATCGCTACATCATGTGTGAAAAGCCACCATTCATGTCACGTGAGGACCATAACGAATTCCTCATACCTGACGGCAAGACATACTTCAATTTCAACTTCAGATTCGGATTCTACAGTGATTTATTTAATCTCATCCACAAGTATAGATTGGGTGACCTGCAGTACGTGAATGTTGACGTCAGTCATCGTCTTGCATATGCAGAGAAGTACAAGAACATGTGGCGGTCTGACGTGTCACGCCATCAATTGGGTGTCATCGAAACCGTGGCTGTACACTGGTTCGATCTCTTCAACTTGAAACTGGGACAAGGTACATGTGTACGTGCAACACTTGAGAATTACGCTGGAACTGGTACTGCACCAGACTCTGGTTTTGTCACATTCACACACGGCAGTGTCACGACGAACATCTTCACTTCGTATGCTTCAGGTCCACGTCTCACGTTGACGTTTGCATGCACGTCAGGTACGATATCTGTCGTTGCATATTCCTCGACAGGTGAGATCAAGGTTCATCTGGGTGATCAACTTGTGCATGAGGAACGTTACTCACAGGACACAGAGTACATTCAGACGCTTAAGCACTCGATGGATCACTTCCTTGAAGCTGTCAATGGTGATCTTCGTTTTTGTAATGAAGATTACAATTCTGCGATGGTGAGTAATTCTGTCCTTCTTGACTTAATGGAACAATTTTCGAGAAAGTGACATGACGTGATGTAAAAGCTTCACGATCTGGATATAATATTCATACACAGGCACGAAGATGCGTTCGAGTCAAGAACATAGCCAGCAAGGGTCCCTATCAATGGGAAGCCAGATGCTGTCATCGTCTGGTCATCTCATTGATCAGGACGTACGCTAGTTCTCATCTCACGCGTACGTCCCTTGACCTCTAAATTGAAGATGAAAACCATGCTCTTGTGGCGTAATGGTAGCCGCGGCGCGCTTAGAACGCGTTGTCTTCGGGCGTAGGGGTTCGAATCCCTTCAAGAGCACTATGGTGGCTAAAGTCGAAGTGGTTAAGACGCTTGACTGTGAATCAAGAGAAGTGGGTTCGACACCCACTAGCTACCCCAGGCCGAAGTGATGAAACGGTAGACATGCAACGTTGAGAGCGTTGTGGGCGAATATGCCCGTGAGGGTTCGAATCCCTTCTTCGGCACCGTAGATATCTAACAACAGAATAGACTGTGAACACGAGATCACTTTGGAGTATTGGGAGAGTGGATTATTCTGCCTGTTTCGAAAGCAGGTGACCCCTAACAAGGTCCGCAGGTTCGAATCCTGCATACTCCGTTTTTTGGAGCTTACGTGGATGTTGGTTTTCCACAGCAGTTTGCTAAACTGTCGTACCTCCGGGTACCTAGGGTTCAATTCCCTAAGGCTCCGCTTATGGAATGTGTCCGGTTGGTCGAGGAACCCGTCTTGAAAACGGTTGGGCCTAATAAGCTTCGGGGGTTCGATTCCCTCACATTCCGTCATTATGCTTGTGGCTAAGATGATAGCAGTCAGGGGATTCTCTCTCCCCATAAGAGATGACGTGGGTTTGAATCCCGACACAAGCTCCTTTCCTTGGAATTGACACGAATGTTGGGTTTTCGTGCACGCCTGGAAAGCGTGTGTCCCGTAAAACGGACCGTGAGTTCAATCCTCACCAATTCCGCTATGTGCCGATCGACTAACTGGATAAGTCTAGTAGTCGTAAGTTTCCAAGTTATTCCGGAAAATTGACTTGGAGGGGGACGATGAATACGCCTCGAAGGGGCGTGACGTGGGTTCAATTCCCACTCGGTACACAACGCTTGATGGAACGTAGCACAACGGTTAATGCGCGAGGCTCTGACCCTCGGTCAATATAGGTTCGAATCCTATCGTTTCAATTTTCACTCTCCTCTGCCTAGGTAGGCCAGCGAGACTTTGAATCTCGTCATGAGGGTTCGATACCTTCGAGGAGAACCATTTTAGAAAGAGGAAATCATGTCATCAACAATCGTTCATGATACTCATCGCAAAGAAAAACTGGGAAAACTCGAGACCCATCTCAGGGACAGAGGCATCGATTCAAACAGAACACATGTCATCATAGATGAAGATGCAGGGTTGGCAACGTTCATCCTCTACAACTTGTCGGGTCAGATCGTTGGATTTCAGCAGTATAACCCTGCTGGTGAGAAGCTTCGCGCCGACACAAATAAACTAGTACAACGTGCAAACGAATTAGGTGTCAAACCCAGCGATCTCATGAGGTATTTCACGAAGATCTTTGACGAGGGAACTACGAAGAAGATTGGTGTTTGGGGAACAGAGACTCTAGACGAGAGACCATATGTCTTCGTTGTCGAAGGTGTTTTCGACGCAGTGAAGATCCAGAACACGGGTGAACCATGCATCGCCGTTCTTTCGAATAACCCACTTCCCTTACGACCCTGGTTCAGATCACTGGGAAAGAAAATGATCGGTGTTCTTGACAATGATGCAGCTGGTTCAAAACTAGCAAACATCGTCGACAGAAAGATGATCGTTCCAGATCCTTACAAAGATCTCGGTGAGATGCCACAGGATGAAGTTAACACATTGATCATGAACTTCCTAACTTAATTAGATATAATGAATTCTAGATACATGGATCGTTTAGTGTAACGTTAGCACGGACGTCTTCTGACGCTCAAGAATAAGCATACGGTGCTGCAGCATTTGTATGTGGAGTTAGATTCTCGCACGATCCACCATGCACATGTCGATCTTCTGGAGAGGACATTCGTCTGATAAGCGAATTTAGGTCGGGTTCGATTCCCACCATGTGCACTATTTACTGATACGCAGGTAAGATGTTACGGTAGCATGCGGCTTTGCCAAGGCTGAAGCCCGAGTTCAACTCTCGGTACCTGCACCATGCATGAATAGCTCAATTCAAGGACAGAGTGACTGCTTTCCAAGCAGTAGATGTGGGTTCGAATCCCTCTTCGTGCTCGAATCGGTTGTACGTGACCCTGTAGGTGGAACGTTCTGACCTGCCGGAAAGTCGGCGCTAATGCAGGTAAGATGTTACGGTAGCATGCGTGCCTTCCAAGCATGATGCCCGGGTTCGACTCCCGGTACCTGCACCAGGAAAAGTCTGAACCCGAAGAGGCATCTAAGGTAGTAAGAAGACCACATGGAGCTATTGAGTGAAGTGTGGGAGGGTACACACAGGGAGTGCACTGTTTGTGTGTAAGCATCCAGTTCTGCTACCCCCAGGAGCTGGTTCCTGATCATGCCAATGAAGCTGAATGGCGAGGCGCGTCGCTCATAACGACGTCTGAGTGGGTTCGATTCCCATCGTTGGCACAACAAGATCTCGTGTGAACAGATTATATACTCTCATGCATGTGACACATGATACTGTCGACAAGATCGACACCTTCGCTGAGTACTACCTTCAGCGAACTGGACGGCATGATCTCGTCGATTATCTATCTGGTTGGTTGATGTCGGAGACCAAGTCGCCCGATTCACTCAAGTTGATGTACATTGGGTCCTTTTGTGAGGACGTTAGCAACTTCCCGTTAGTCGTTGGACTCTCGACGTCTGACTGACACAATGACTTTGTACACAATATGACGTTGTGTTACAATGATATTAGAGAGTTAACGCAGAACAAGGAGTACATGTGAACATCCACACACCTACCGACTGGAGTAAGACTGCAACAATCTTGGGTGTCGCCGCAATGGTGATATCAGCAATTAAGGACTCTCTTGCAGAGAGAAAAAAGGAAGATGATCTCAGCGACAAAGTGCGGTCGCTTGAGGCAAAGATCGACCTTTTGACTGTTGTCCAATCTTCAAATAAGAAGGTCGAGTGATAATCGATGGCTGGTTCAATCGGTCACAGTGGAAATTTAAGTAAATTTCTCGTCCAAAAATGGGTTACAGCGGCACGTATTCGTGTCGCGAACCTGCAAGCAGAACTGCGTAATGCAGAAGAAGAGTTGGTGAGAGCAGAGGAAGCGCTCATTCGCTCTTCAAGAGACTCCTGACAGGATGATTTTTCATGTCGAAGTACACATACGCGATTGAAGTTTTCTTCGCTGATAAGTGGCACGTGTTGGGTGGTATGCGTGACGTATCCTACCAGTTTGCGTTGGGGTACATGACCGGTCGACAAGATCTGAGGTTAGCTCCTCGTCCAGCACAACGCGTTAAACGCTCAGACGGCAAGGTTATCGAAGAACTTACAGAACGAGATGAAGTCAACATCGGCATGATCGTTGGATTTGCATCTGCAGAACAGTATCGTGCTGCCGCCGCGCGGGCAATTGCGCATGCGGAAAAAATTGAAGCCATGACGAAGAGAAAGTGCGGCGAAGAAGATGATACTCCACCCCACACCGAGGGTACGTGAGATCTACCCACACGTCTACATGTTCTCATTTGAGAACCAATACGACGTGAATATGCACTTCCTTCGTTACCAGGAATTCTACGAGTCCCCTAATCCAGATTTTCGCAATTCGACATTCACCCTTATTGACTACATGCGATGGTATTCTGTCGACAGGACCGGTGCTGGAGGCCTAGGGATTTTCTCGTATCCAAACGACTGGTCTGGATTCAACGTACCATGTTGGGTCTTCTCCAAACTGTTCTACGATCTCGGCATACCAGATGAGAACATCTATGATCGTAACATGCGCGACGCATTCGAATCTATCAAGGCGATAGAGGACGATCACGTATTTTACATCGTCGGATGCGTTGAGCTTGGTGCTGCGCTTGAACACGAATTAGCGCACGGTCTCTGGTATGTCTCGGCCGACTATCAGACCGAGATGCGCGCCGCGATCGCATGGTTGAAACATACACACGTTGAAATATTCAACGTACTTCACCACACACTCACAACAGAGGGGTACTGTGACGATGTCGTTGACGATGAGATCAACGCATACATTACAACAGGCTTCAGCGATGCATTGCTGACACCGATCATGGCAACAGGATGTACAGAAGAGACGCTTGAGTTGATCAAGAAACGATTTGCTGAGATCTTCACGCGTTACAGTAAAGATGCACAACTTCCATGGATCATCGATCGTGCACTAGTGTTGCAATCTTGATATAATGTGCATATGCGGAACGCACTGACACTACAGATTGTCAGCGACATTCATACAGAATTTCACGCAGATTCAGGACACGAGTATGTCATGACGTTGCCTAATGTCGGTGCTGACGCACTTGTCGTTGCAGGTGATTTCGGAACACTCACAACATTCAGTAATGCGATGCACATCCTGTGTGAACGTTTCGAACGTGTCTTGTTCGTCGCTGGTAATCATGAGTATTACGGGTCATCGTTCACACGTACTGCTAATGTCATCACAGAATTTGCAGCAAAGCATGCTAACTTTTCTTGGTTGAACAACATAACCGAGTGTATCAATGGCACGAAGATCGTGGGTACTACGCTCTGGTATCCAGTATCAACAGCAACGATGACGCTTAAACACACGATCAGCGACTTCACGATGATCAAGGATGCAGATCAAGCGTTTGTGCATGCTGCTGACGCAGCTGCATTTCTCGCGGCGAGCGTCGACGACGAGACTGTCGTTGTGACGCACCACCTGCCCTCGTATGAGAGCGTGTCGCAGCGTTACAGGGCGATGCAGTGTAACTGTTACTTTGTCCATGATATGTCGTCACTGATCAGGATCATGCAACCAAAACTTTGGATCCATGGTCACACACATGACTCGAAGGACTACATTCACACGAACAACACCACACGTATTGTGTGTAACCCGTTCGGCTACCCAAACTCGCACAACATTGGGTTTGAAAATCCCAAACTCGTAACTATATAGTCAAGCTGTAACACAAATTGCGCGCAGGTCCGAACGGTAGACGGAAACGAGCTTATATCTCGTCTGATAAGGTTCAACTCCTTATGTGCGCACCGAAGAAAGAGGCAAAATGAGTGTAGGTAATTTAGCTATCTAAGTGTTCGGGGTCGACCTGGTTTCGACAGGGATCCTAGACAAGTATGCGCGTGTCGAGGGGCAAGACCGCCTCGTAAAAACGGTATGAAACGCTAATCGCAAACGATAGCACATACGGCCACATGGCCATTGCAGCCTAGTTAGGTTGCACGTCACTCCCTAGGTTCTCCAGTAAGGGTCGTGATGTCACACAGGAGATAGACATGTTACTCTCCTGACTTACATGTCGAATCAAACAGGATGGAACGTGGGTGATGCTGGACGTCATGTAAGCCCACATGTTCGAGAGTCAGAATGACGTCTACACACGTAGTGCATAGTTGCCAACGGTTCTTGGACGGGGGTTCGATTCCCCCCGACTCCACTCTTGAGGGCATGGTGAAATGGTAGACACAGCGGATTTAAGTTCCGCGGCGAAAGCACCTGGGGGTTCGAGTCCCTCTGCCCTTACTAATCATCGACGAAATAGGAAAACAACATGATCACTGTAAAACAGAGTGTATCGCTGTTTGTCATGCGTGATGACGGCAAGCTTCTTGCGATCGCACGTCGCGATGATCCCAACTCGTGGGGGTTAGTCGGTGGTAAAGTAGATCCCTGCGAGACGCTCGAAGCGGCAATCGAGCGTGAAGCCTTCGAAGAAGCAGGTCTCATCATCAGCAGTTGTACACCGATCTTCACGAGCTTCGTGCCATCACGGTCACGTACAGGCATGTCGTACTTGAACACGACGTTCATCGCAGACTTGAAGAATGACCCAAGTCCACAGGTTGGAGAACCACGATTGGCGTGGGTTCAACCACAGACGTTGATCTACATGACGTCATACCGCTCGTACAACGAGAGGTTGTTTGTACACCTAGGTCTAGATTCGCGGCCACCATTTGCTAGTGGCGTCATTGACGTAGCTTTTTTGCAAGATTCCATCGAAGCAATATAATTTCTAACACGTTCTCGTCGTCCAACGGATAGGGCCTTCGCCTCCTAAGCGAATAATCTGGGTTCGATCCCCAGCGAGAACACCAAGGCATTAAAAGTGAAGACGTACCCAACAATCTCAACGTCGATCGTGTCAAAACCCATCTACGCGTTCGATAAGCTTGACGATTCAAACATCAGAACTTTCTAGACAAGAAAAGGTGGTTTCACCAAGTTCGGGCGAAGACACGCCTTGCTTGACGACAGCAATCCGATCTTGAAGAGGTCCGTCGATCTCTTCATGAACAAGTACTCTGAACCTCTGCAGAAGATCTTCAGGGACAATCGTTGGAGCACAGCAACATGCTTCTTCGAGTTCTTCGGTCCTTCTTCATTTGCTGGCGTGCACATCGAAGATGAAGTGCAGGATGTTGTGTTATTCGATGTCTCTGCAGAGAAGCGTGGCATGCTCGAACCACGAGAGTTCATCCGCACGTTCGGCGATTTAGACATTGCGAAAGTGCTCTACCACGGTAATCCAACTGACGAGTTCGTCACGTCAGTCAGGAACGGATCACTTTCGGGAATGACGTTGAGGGTGTCGTGTGTAAGAGCACGTATGTTAGTCCATGACTACCACTCATGTTTAAGATCAAGAATGAAGCATGGATCCAAAAAATAAAGAATCTTTATGCCGGCGACGACATCTTTATTGAAACGCTTCTATAATTATAGTTATGGAAAAATTACGAAAATTGGTACGCTCTGTCCTATTGGAAGGTCCTATGGGACCCAGCCCAGTACCTACAGCTGGAATGCAATTTAGAATAATTCTAGCTAAGCTTAGAGATGAATTTATGGTACCAAGTCCTGAAGATTTACAACCCGATTATCATGGCGGCGGGGGAATTTCTGATGAAAATTGGACAGGTGGAACAGAAGAAGAACATGCCAGATTCATTATTGATGTTATGTCTCCTGCGGACGTAGCATATTTTATTGTCAGCGGAGAGAATGATTTTCAGATTGAAAGTTACGAAGACTTATCTCGCGTTGATTATGATGAGAATGAAGTTTTCCTTGAACCTGGTCCAAATTTTTCAAAATTCATGGCATATGCAAAAAAGTTTTGGAACAAACGTTAAGTGTAATCTACGTTACACATCATGAATCTATAATGTAAGTTACATCTTACGTCG
>OFQY01000004.1_pt1 | contig 75259 bp, 111 predicted proteins | sample 1542991 | NCBI WGS metagenome assembly OFQY01 (sample SAMN07774224, study PRJEB24372) | wastewater metagenome | isolation source: Exp Tend VB 10WW | collected 2016-02 | reverse complement strand
GTTTTCTTGTGTTATATCCTGATACCCAAGAACTGCCTTTACTACTTCTGTGTGAATATCACCTTTCAAGATCATTTCCATCAGTTTTTTATCACCGCTATTTGCAGCAAGAATAACTAACTCAATACCACTATAATCAGCTATGATTAATGATCTTCCTGGCGACGATTCGATACACTTACGTAATGAATATGCCCCTAATCCTAAAGCCGCAAGCTTTTTATCATTTGGCAGGTTTTGAAAGTTTGGGCCATTACTTGAATATCTGCCTGTTGCTTCTGCGCCTAAACTATTATAATACGGGTGTACGCGCTGTGTAACTGGATTAATCGCGCTTATCAATCCGTGTATATAGGTTGAAAGTAATTTCCGTGCGCCCTTTAAAAAGGCATCAGCGCGAAGAAATGGATTATCAAGTATTTCGTAGAGTTCTAATGCATCAGCCACTTCGGTATCTTCTATTATTTCGTGATAATCAATTTCCCAATCTTTGTATTTCTTACCTTTCTTTTTGCGCTGTAACATATCCCAACGCTGTACTGCTTTCGCGGCTAATGATGATTTACCTTTATCTTGTATATCAATACCAAGTTTTTGAAATAATGCTTGCATTTGATCACTGCTGCCGGTATTGACTACCGAATATCCATCACGTGTAAATAGAATGGTTTCTGCTACGCCTGCGCGAATAAACATATCTTGTAGGGCTTTATCGGCAAGTTTTACAAAGTGTTCAAATGGTGCAATCATTGCTTCGAGCATACTTTTATTTACAGTTACGCCAGTATATTCCATCATCGCTGTTGGCGCGATGATATTCATTTCAAGTTCATACACGCGCTCAAGTTTCTTCTTAACAATATCCTCCATCTGTATAGGGTATGTCATAACCGGGTATACTGCATCCATTGCAGAATATTGATATTGTTCTTCGGAAAACACTACATCACTTTTACCAATAAATTCAGCGCGCGTTGTCTTATCCACATCGATCTGTAATCGGCGCAAAGTAACATCTTTTAGTGTATGTTTTAATCGTAATCCTGCATGAATTAATCGCTCAGTCAACATAACATCATGCATAGCACATAGTTCAATACGTGCAAAATGATAAAAGAACTTATATTCATACGTAAGATTATGCCCTATTTTTAGAGTAGCAGGATTTTCAAGTATTGGTTTTAAGTCTTTTATTGCACCGATACCAAGTTGTGTTATATCAACAACATACGCCGTTATTCCATCATACAATGATATAAGAAAAGGCGTATACGTGTACGGATCTAGTCCTGATGTTTCAGTATCTACACCAAGTAATTTTGCTGTTTGTAATGCTCGAAGCATCGCAGTATAATCTGCGCGCGTTGTAATAATCTTTATATTCATATATGCTCCAAACGTATGTCAATCACAAATGAACCAACGGTTATGCGTATACCGTCCATGATTGGTGCAACTTGTGTATCATCAAAACAAAATTGAAGATCACCACTATCTGTATGAATACTGAATAATAGTGGTGATCTTTGCTTACCATCGGAATCTGTACGTTTATTCGGCGCGTTTTTTAATCCTGTGGTATTACACAATGCAAGTTCATATATACGCACATTGGTTAATATGTGTTTATCAAATGTAATTGTACATAACTTTTGTATGTAGGGTGCAAATAACTTTTGATACTGCTCTAATATCGGCTTAACTTCGCTTTTCTTTGTAAACATACAAAATCTTCCTTATAATTCACGTACACATTCTTTGAAACTCTCAAACTCTAGACATATGTATTCTGAGTCAGGTAATTGTACTCTAAATCCGCGCAATCCTTCATGTGTGTGCATACATCGTTGTAATTCCTTGTGAGTTAACGTATAACCAACACGTAATTTTCCAGCTTGAGTAGTGCGCCAATCATAGACTTGCGCGGATTCTGCAAGAACTTTTAATGCATTTGTTACAGTATAACGCTGTACTAATAATTCAACGGTCTGCATACGAATAAAAACATAATCTATTTTAATTGTGTGAAAATGAATTACCATTACTGCAAATTTAGCATTCATTGAACGCGCTTCTTCATGTATTTTTGGAAACCATTTGAATTGTGCATATAATGATGGATTATCATCTAATGTGCGCGCAGCACTCATTTTACATTCAATAATATATGTGCCTGGATTATTATACAGTGGTATTTCTACGTCACCTTTATATTTTGCGGCAGCACCACTCATAGGTACACGTCTACCACGTAATTGTGCTGCAATACGTCGCTCCATTGCTTTAGAACGTTGCTTGTTTAGATTATTTTGTTCTTTCCGTGTACGTTCTAATTGTGTTATACTTGTTAACGGAGGATGTCTTATCTTTACTGGCTTCTTTTTTATATCCATAACTTATGATGTCTCTACAAATCTCTGAAATGGCCCATGTAAAAGTAATGGAGTTTTTCTACCTGCTTTGCCACCACGATTCTTATGCCATGCAATGTGAATATTAGTAACACTGCCTATATCATCAGGATCGGCTACAAGTTGCATAATAACATCTGCGGCTGCTTGTACTTCACCGCTACCGCGAATAATATCAACACCTTCACCAGCACGATTTATTTGACTTAATACAATAATCGTGATATTTTCTTTCTTTGCAAGTGCTTTTAGTACAATACCAATCTCACCGAGATCATTGTTATCATTGCCTGTAGGATGATGATTAATTAACTGTAAATAATCAATACACACAACACGTACACCATGTTGTTTCACATGCTTTCGTATTTGATACACAATGTTTGCAAGTGTTAATTGACCATTATCAATAACATACATTGGAAGTTGCTGCAAGTCAACAAGTTTATCTTCAATTGCACGAATTATATCATCATCGGTATTCCATTCAGATTCACCTTCTGGACGATCATATGCTGTGACAAAGTTAAAACTTGCAATCTCATTAGAATCAATACTTAATTCATCTGCTATATGTTTTGCAATAAGTTCTTCTTTAGCCATTTCTAGTGATATAAATAATGATGGTGTCTGTATCAACTGACCTGTTGCACTAGCAATATATCCTTTGGCCATTGCTTTTTGACTATTTAACCAAAGAGTCGTTTTACCAGATCCTACACCACCAGCGATTAATACTAATCCACGCGGTTTCCATTCCCCGCCCATTTGTCTATCAAGTGTTCTAAATCCTGTTCTTGCAAATACATATTGACCGCTTCTTTTCGCTGCAAGATCAGCAAGGAAAGATTGTGCGCCTAATCCTAATCCAGAATCTTCATCTGCAATTACCGGGTCAATATCCATAAGTAATTGAATAGCTTCATCACTTGGATCATAATCTTCTGAAAGTTCTAGTAATTGTTTACCAATAGTCTTCAATTGACGTTTCTTAGCCAAACGTGCTAATTGGTCGAGTAGTGTAGTTAAATCACCATTCGTTGCGGCAGTTAATTGTCCAGGTACGTTACCATGCATAAAATAATCAATACCTTCATACGTTATAATACCGTATTTCTGGAATGCTTTTTGCATAGCTTGAAAGACTGATATGCGCGTACCCGTTAATAAGGCCGAAGATACCCTATTAATATAATCTCTATTTTGTGGAATAAGAAGTTTATTAAGAAAACGCCATTCTATCTCTTGTACATCCACATCAGTTGTCATATGTTCTATTCCTTTATTATATTAGAACGATTGTAACGCATTCCATTGTTCAAATGATAATGCATTAGTGAGTAATGACTGTAATAAGTTCGGGCCGTATTGTAACAAAAATGTATCTAGTTCTGCTTTAGGTTTATTATAATCAAGCGGTAATACCGCAACATACAAATCCTCAATATATGTATGAAGGGTACATATAGCCGCACGTATATCTAATTGTGTATCTGGTTTTCGCTCTGTATCAAAAACAACAATAACTTTCTGTTTTGGGATAAAACCTTTTCGCCAGGATGTAATACCTGGCAAGGCAATAGTAGGAAAGCCATATTGTTGCGCAATAAGAGCCTTTATTTCTCCCTCAGTTAGTAGCACTGGCTGATCTTGTTCCATAGAGTAATTATAAGGATAAATCGCGCCACGATAATATACACCGCCAAATGGAGACTTATATCGTAATTCTTCATCTGGATCAATTGCACGCGCACGTATATCAGTAACTATCTTTCCATGTGTTATATATGGAAATGTTATACGATGTGCAAGAAATGCTTTTTGATGTATTGCTAACCCGGCTTCTTCAGCAATATGTGATTTATACAGCGGATGTGTGCCTGAAGGACAATAGCCTAGTTTATACTGTTTAATTGTAGAGTCAGTAAATCCACGTGAATATAGATAACGAATAGCCTCTGGTGTTAGTGCGCTATGATAATAGTGAGCAACATCGGTATATAACTGGCGTATTTCTTGAATATATTTGCTGCGCTCTTGTTTTTGATAGGTTTGTGTACCATCGCGCGCAATATAATGACATGATGCACGAAAACAATATTGTAGCCCATTGCGCGGTGTAACATATAATGAATCGTGTAAACATTTAGGGCATGTTGTTTTGTATGCCTTCATTGTAAATACCTTGTTATAAAAAATTACTGGATAGAATAGTATCTATCCAGTAATGACTTGATTTATTCCTTGGTTTCATACCGATAGGTATAGATATTAATCAAACAATTCTTCTTCATCATCTTTTTTAATTGATGGAAATAGACTTATACCGTATTGTTCTACCAATTCGTTGAAGTCTTCATCAGCCAGTAACCGCTCGATCATTTCATCAGGCCACGGAGTTAACCATGTTGTGAGATCATATCGCGGCATTAAAGCAACTGATGGATCAAGCGGCTTAAAGTTTGATGTAGCGGTAATTGTACGTCGTGTATCTTTTTCGACGCCAGTTACACGCAATTTCAAATCAAACTCAGGCAAACGTCGTATCAAACCATCTGAATCTTCATTATCAATAGCCTGATCTGCAAGTTGCTGGAATAGGTGTTTACCTCCTGGCTTTCCATAACTTCCTTCAAGAATACGAACTGCATTCAATGGTTCAGCCTCTAAGGTTACAGGTGGTACTTTATCTTTATCTTCGATAAGTTTACCATTTGCGCTACCCGCTTGCAGATTAAATACACGTGCTTGACTCTCATACCATAGCCCTGTTTCTGTGCGCTTTACCAATGACATGTCATATACATTGATCGCAAACAGCGTTTTGAATACTTGACGTTCTTTCGCATCGTTTTTTGTGCCTTTTGGTTGTGGCCAATGCTTGTCAATATAATTCCATAATGGGTTATTCCAACGTCGATCAATATCAAAAATAAGTCTACGTGGCTTCTTTACACCATCTACCATTACTTGCCACCATGCGGCCAAAAACGATACTTCAGATTCAGGTTCAGGTGCTATAAGAATTGCACCATCTTTCTTATTACCTTCTCGAAGGGGTTTACCATTTGGTGACAATCGAGGCGTAAGTGCTACTTCACCATTTTCAATTTCAGGCAATATACGGAACAATCGAGTACCGCTACCTGTAGGCATGAAGGGTGATACAAATACTTTCGTTTCCCCGCTGGCTGTTTCAGCCGCTTTCTGTTTTGCACCAAGTTCTTGAGATTTACTACCAAATGCCATGTGATTCTCCCTTGCTTTGTGTCTAAGACACAGAATATATGAATACTGAAGGCATCCGTTTTTACTGGATGTGAGCGCAGTATACCACGGTTTTTATTGAAAGTCAAGCAATAAAAAAAGCGCCCCTATTACATTGTATAATAGGGGCTTATTTTCTAGGAAGGTTTCTGAGGGCTTAAAAATGCGTATCCATAGTCTGATATGGATTTGCTTATTCGACCGCTGTACGCCCTTCCTGTGGCGTTACAGAGGCAGTATCAATGGGAGGTATATGTGCAGGTACAATAACTTTAAGTTTTGAGTCAAACCAATTAATCTGCACTAATAATGTACCATAATGATCTAATAATCCTTGTAGTACATCGTGTACATCTTCTCCAAAAAACATTTGTGGATTTTGTGTATTACCTTCAAATTTAAGTACTAAATCAAAAGGCAATCCTTGTACACCTGTATCCGTCATTTAATCCTCTACAGTATAACCGAGCGCTGGTAATAGTTCTCGGAATAAATCGTTTATTTCATCTAATACAATTTTACGTATAGTTGAATCGGTTCTTTCTGCTAATTCTAAGCGCGTTAAAATTTGTTTTATATACTTACCACGCATATTTTCAAGGTGTCGTAATAATTCGTCAGTGTTCATGTGCGTCCTACGTTTATTTTGAAAATGGTATCAAATTGTTTTGCTATTTCATACCATGAATATTTCTTTTGTGTTGCTAAAGCATAACCTGCTTCAGCAAGATGGTTTCTATAGACAGTATCTACATATATTGTTTCTAAGGCATCTATGGTACTTTCAGGCGTTGGTATTCCTGCGCGCGTATTTAATCCTTTTGGATTGAAATATGGAATATTACTAATTTCAGTGTAATGTACACCACCATTTGCCCATTCACCTAATGCACTGAATCGCGGTACAATCATCGGTATCTTCATTGCCATGCGTTCGTGTACAGTTAATTCCCATCCACCGCCCATTGTACATGTTAATCCTACATCTGCTGGTGCATATACCCACGGCATAAGATCTATTGGTAATCCGTGTGCGGGTGTAATATTCGGCGCAGTAATAATAAATCTATTACGTATACCAAAAGCATCAATCAATTGATCAATATTCCATCCCTCATCTTGTAATGCACCATGATAATGTATCTTTACTGTATCTGGTTTATTTGTCTTTTTTACCCATTCACTAAAATAGAATAAGTCGAGGTCAATACGCTTGCGGATTTGATTGCGCCCGGTTGTATTTACAATAAACCAATCTAACGGAAAACCATTCTTCTTTCGCGCTTCAGCACGATTCAGTGGTCTATATAGTTTTGTATCTACTCCATGTGGAATTACATGCGTTTGTACCGTATCTGGTAAACCAGATAACTTCATTTGATCAATACCAAATTGAGTATATCCTATAATATGATCAAATACTGCTAATGGTTCAACAAAGTCAGCATTGATATTTTCTGCGTCGATTGGTATATATGCTACTTTTAATCCTTTGAACTTTGCAAGATGATCCGCGTAGTATGAAGATATTACCCACGGATCATTAATGCACAGTACAATATCTGGTTTAATCGTATGTAATAATTCTTGTACGCGATGTATGCCATATAAATCTCCCTGTACTCTTGCAGTAGGGTTATAAAGTTTCGCGCGTTGTTGTATACGATGTGGATCACCATAATAATTAAGAGCTAATACAGATATATCATATTTTGTATATAACTGATCAATGAGATTGTGACTAACATTTGCAAAACCTGTATCACAGGCAGCATCAGCCATAATAAATAGTTTCTTTTTTGTTATTCCCTTTTGCATATTCCTTATCCTTCTATTACAATATCCCTAAATGAACATGTAACACTATTTGACCCTGACTCACCAGGATCAACGCCAACACATAAAAATTCAAAAACATATCCTTTCGTAAGATCACTTTCCACTTCAGTACATACATAATCTATGCATATTGTACCAATATGTGTTTCAGCATTATATTCTTGATGCAGGCATTTCTACAGCCATAACTATTTCACTATCGTTTAGTTTCTGTACTTCACTTAACGATGAACCTGCGGGTATTGTAAATGTCCGTCGATTAATTCTCATTTATATAAACTCCGTTAATTGTGGTATATATCCAATAGGAAATTCTGATCGTAGTGGTTGTGCAATACGACTCTTTAAATAATCTTGTAATGCTTGTAGATCATTAGAAAGTAGTTTACTGAGTCCGCGCTCAACTCCTAAATTATTATACCGTATATCTTCTGTACCCCATGCAAGAAAATCTCCAACATTACTGCTTACTTGTGCTTTTCGTAGTAAATAAACTGCCGCGAGGATAATTGCTTGTTCATCTGGTGATTCTACAAGAAGTGCAGGATCAGCAGTAAATACAACATATGGATTGCGAAAAATACTACCTTCAGTGATTGTTGCTGGTACATCTGCTTGTCCATGTAATGAATTAATGCGTATATATCCTACAGGTACATTTGCTGGTTGTGGTACTATCTTTGCCGCTGTTGTATATACTTGATATTTACCATTCCAATTTCGTTGTAAATAACGAACGGCTGATATTGCAGCTGTACGTATAATTGTATCACTAAAAATAGAACCATCAAAATCACCAAATTGTAAACGTATGTCGGGCAATAAGTAATCAATATTTGTTGGTTCAGTATAAAATGTAACATTTGTTGACATTATGTTTTTTCTTCCGATTGTCGTAACTCAAGATACTTTATTAAATCTGCTGTTGATATATCTTGAAGTGCATTCTGTTGTTGCTGTTCTTCTAACTGTGGTATAATCGTGTGTATTGCACGTAGTATTGCACGTAAGTTTGTCGGCGTGCCTATTACTTGCACTTCGCCCGAATCAAAAAATAAGATACCGTGTATCATGATTGCCTCCGTATGCATATGTATTCTCTCTGTTACTCCTATTTATAACAGAGAGAATACTAAACATTACGTTAATAAACCGTAATTACGTGCGGCTGTCCATAATGCATTTAACATATCGCGTTCATTTGATGAATATGTTAAATCTGCTGTCGCTGCACCACCTGTCTGCCGTGCTACAGGTGTAACTCCGAAAAATCCCATCCCTGTATTATTAAATACAAGACGTTTATTACCGTTTAGCCAAAAGTTCATTGAACCTGCATTTTCTACAACAAATTGTAATGCACCTGTACCTTTATGATATAGATCTGTATTAGCATTCGCGCCGGTATTATTACGCATAATTCGGAATGCATAATCTGTATTTGTATCATCTGCTACAAGGTCAAGGTATGAGTAACGATTACCTGAACCACCTTCACCTATCTCTAATCCAATGGTTTCACCAGAACTAACACCAGCAATATACACCGTCTTATGAAATAATGTTGTACCAATTGCTTTTATAATAACTGCGGGGATTGTATCATCATAGTCTGTATAAAATTCAATTGCATCAGGATCAGTTGTATTTGGTGCGTATCCTGTTATTTTTGTTTTAGCCGCATATAATTCAGCTTCAGCATAGTTTGTTGCTGCGCCCGTTAATACTAATGCTGCTGTTTCTGCTTGTAAGTAAATGATAGGCGTTCGTGATCCACCTGTATTTGCTTTAATATTGAAATAATTTAATCCACCGGCATAATTCGTATATGCTGATGCAATAATGTTATTTACATTATCTGTCCATGTTAATGCATGTTGTGTACTAAATAGACTTGGCGAGGCTTTTATATTTAATCCACCGCTACTTAATGTAACATTACCCGCACCCGCTTTCAGCACACCATCAGTATCTAATGTAACTTGTTCAATACCTGCATTATAGGTACTTAATTTACCAATATTACTTACATTGAATATCTTTAATCCAGTATTAGGGCTACTAAATGTACCTGTACCTTGATATATACCACCAGCAACACCAATATCAAGTACATCATCAATATGGGCAGAACCTATATTTGCTGCAATTGCTGCTAAATTTACTGCAAATATTCTATCAGCATTTATACTACCAGCGCGGATATTCAAACTTGTAATTTCTTCTGCAAGTAAATCATCAGTTTCAAGTAATCTGCGCGGATATAATAATCCGAAACGATATGAACCAAATCCTATTCGATGAAAAATACGGATATTTCTTGCTTCAACAATTGTCGGGAATTGTACGCGCTCTAATGTAGGATCTGACGCAAAGAATGCATTTGTACGTGCATCAGTTTCATTTGCGTATTCTGTAAGTTCAATTGTAAATGATCGTCCAGCGGGTGTAACAACTGGCCCTGAGAAATATCTATAGGTCAGATTATCGGTTGTTGTGCGAATATAAATAAGTGCATTATTAAGTAATAATGAATAACGCATAACACCATAACGATCAATTAATGGCCGCTCAATATTTGTCCAGTTCCAAATGCCGCTACCTGTACTTGGATAATCTACAGATGTTGCTGTGTTTGTATCTTTTAATGCCGCAAGTGTACTTTGTGTATTATTTAAATTATCTGTGTAATATGCTTCCGCACGTAATTGATCAATATTTAATGTATCAATCATTATACCACTTGCAGTTGTATATGGTGAAGATCGATCAAATACATCAGTGATACGTACTTTTACAGTATATAGATCACTCGTTGTGATTGGTACAACGATAGTTGCATCTTTCGTTTTTGATTGATGTGTGATAATACCACTTGCAGTTGTTATCGTCCATTCGTAGTGATCAAAATCATGTATAACTGTGTTACTTAATAAACTTGCGGTTATACCTAATGTTGAAAATCCTATAACAGTAGATAAGGTTAGTACACCGCTAGGTGGTGGCATATTTATTGCAGTGCCACTTGCTGCGGTACTTACTTGCGTTAATTTATCTTTACTCTGTAGTGTCCATGTTAATGCATAATCACCACTTGTCAATGTTGGCGTGTGTTGAGCAAGATTGGTTTCATACCGATATGTAAAACGTGTATCTTTTGTAGTAAATGTATTACCGTCAATTGTAAGATTATAACTATCTGCATTTGGCGCGGCAAGCCAACTTATCGTAAAGTCTGCTGGTGCTTTTCCAGTATCATTATCCCATGTTGTTGTAATTGTATTTGGTGTTGTCGGTAATGCGGCAGTAGCCGTTACTGTAACTCCACTTGACTCTACATTTGACCACGATCGACCAATAACATCTATAGATACATTCTTTGTCGGATTATTACTTGTATAATAAATATTCTGTTCTGCTGTAAATACAAAACGTTCACTTGCTGTATAAAATGGCCCTGCAATTAAAATAGTGCGCAGATTATTATAAATAACAACCTTTGTATCTTTATATACTTCTGATACTGGCTTTTCCCATGTAATAACAAGATCAGAGTTTGTAAAATTTGCAATAACACTTTCAGGATCAGGTGGTACTGTTAAATCAGGGTCAGTTGTTACAGATAATGTAGAACTAAACGCACTAAATGTACCACCTTGTACTGCCTGAACGCGAAAATAATATGTTGTTTCTACTTTTAACGCATCAATTGTTGCGTTTAATTGATTTGCTCGCTTACGTTGTACATCGGTAAAGACACTACTCTCTGACCATTCTACATTATAATAATCTGGTGATATGTTTGGAGCTTCATTCCAAGACAACGCAACAAATGCAAGCGGTGCTTGTGTACTTCTTTGAATACCCTGAGATACAAGTATTAATGTATCTGGTGGCGGTATACTTTTTGCTGCTGGTGGCGCAGTTTGTTCTTCTTGTAATAGTGGTAAACCCCCGCCCACATTACTTGTTCTAATGTCAATCTTACGTAATGGTTGATTTTTTCGTATTCCCATAATATATTATCTCAAATGCTCAGCGGCATAATGTAAATCCGCACCAAGTACATAATAAATCATGCCGGGTTGTAATGCTTTAAATTGATCTAAATAAAAATAACTTTGTGATACTTTATCGCCGTCTAGTAATTCTTCCTCATATTGAAACTTATATTCCCACAAATCATTAGGTTTTGCATCAGTTTTTACTTGTATGGTTGTTGCTCCATAGGCTATACGTATTCCTTTACCTTTAACCCATAGTACATCACCCGCGCGATATTTATTTGCAATGAATGTTGTTTCCCAATGTTGATTCTGACCATCATCAATACCATATGGCCCACGAAACATATACCCGCGATCATAAATGCTTGCCTTTGCCACAATATTTGTATATGCGTTGTCTGTAATCGTTGCAATTGCATTTAATCGCGTTTTTATTGTAGAATATGATGACATTTCTAACATATTACTTGTGGCGGGTGTTGCATTTAATGTATATGTACCGTCAATTCCTATGGCTAATGGCCCACTTGATATACGACTAAAAATAAAGCCCCCATTACCATCACTCGAACCGGGAGTATGTACAACTTCTTCTAATGTACCTAGATAATCAGTATCCCAAGATAATCCACTTCCAATACCATCTACATTAATATCATAGATAGCATTTTCACCTTTACCAAGTGGGCCATAATTCCACGTAACACCGCCAATAGTTAACCGTATACTTGCACTAATATGTTGACAGAAATAATAAATACGTGTTTTAAATCTATTATTTTGATTTGAGAATTTTACACGGAAATATCGGAACTTTGTATATTTTGGATTACTTGTACCCATCCATTGTGTTAATGACATTTGTAATGGATATGGCATATGTGCTACACGGTTTGCTAGATAATCTAATGCATTACTCAGTTGATTCAGGCGCGTAGCATTAATTGTACCAAATGTCGGTACACCGGGCCATGTACCTGAATTAACAGAACTATATGGAAAAGTATAGGCATCAAATACGAACTGTTCACCATTACTTGCATCACCGCCTGTACCTACTTGTATTGGTTTTACATCTACTGATATAATTTGATAGTCTACATAATCTCGTGTATTAATAGGAACATCAACAGTAGTATAGCCGCCAACATTTAATCCACCAACAGCTGCATTATATCTATGGACTTCAACACCATCAAAATAAATTACAATGTCATGTGTACCCATACCTGAATTTTGCTTACTCCAAATAATAAAGCGCGCAGTTGTTAATCCAGTACGATATTGAAATCCACCTTTAAAGATATATCCATTATTATTTGTAATGTTTATACCACGATGAATATTATGTACATGTAATCCACGTACTGCGGCAGTTTTAATTGCCTCGGCATTATTCCGCAAAATGTTAATATCCGTCGCTGATAATTCCACATTGTCATAAAATAAAGGACTATCAATAAATGTACGAAGACTAGGCATAATTTTATCCTTTAATAACTCAAATACTTAATATCGGAATCAGAGTATGTTTGTCCGATAATTAACATTTGGCCGCGATTTGGTAAATTTGAGACATGAACTAACTCAACTTGCATTGTTGTACCAAGATCTTGATGTGCAATACGAATAATGCGATATAAAGCATTTGTATCATAGGTTAAATTATATTGTGATGTTAATTGTACAATTTCACCTACATAACGATCAGGGTCAAATATGCAGTTAGATAACGTAATAATGGGTTTACCTTCTACATAGAAATCATAAATCATTCGCGCAAGTCTTTCAGCATGTGCTTGATTTTGAACGTATGGATTATTCTCTATCTGCCGTTCTGGTATATCTGTGCCATATACTACAGTTTGATCTTCTGTTACACCTAATGGCTGACCTTTTATTGTTATTGATGATAATAACATCGGTGAATATAGATCAGAGTTCCAAATACTGATAATAACTTGCTGCGCATTTTTAGTTATGTCATTTACACCGGGCGTTATACTTCTACCATCAAATAAAGATGCTTGCATTGTATTCACAGCAGTAATGGTATTGTTTGGTATTAATCCAATATAATCCCATATTGGATTATTTGGTGTTAATTCTATATCTTTTGTTTCATTCGGTGCAAAAAAACGTGGTGTTGTATCTTCTAGTATTTGTTGCTCAGGTTCTATTCTTCGTGGTGTATAGGTTAAACTTATACGCCCTACACGTTCTTTTGCATCTATATGTTCAGCATATCCATCATAAACAGTTTCAGTGAATCTATAATGTGTTAGATAATTTGTTGTATCACCAAATGATAACGGCTGCACATAGCGTATTACTCCGCGCATATCTTGATACAATTGCCCACCTGTTGCGCGAGTAATATTAAATACTTCATCTTGTAAGTTTTCACCACTGAACCATGAAAAATCAGGTGTAATTAGTGATTGTTCGCAACTATACCAAAACTTCCAATCTGGATCGGTTTCTGTATACACTGTATCTTTTTGTTCATATGGTCTACCACCTGAATACCAAAAAGCCATATTAATCATACCGCCAACAAAATTAACATCTTCAGGATCTTCAACACTGATAGCCGTTGTGCGTGTTGCTGCTGGTTTACGATAATAAACGGGTGTATGTATCTTTGTATCTTTCAGATAATTCAATGCGCTACCTAACTGGATTGTAACTGTTTCATTATCTTTATCGATCGATATAATCGGCCCCTGATACATAATCACAAAGTCAGATGTATCAAATCCAAAAGAGACGCGCATATTTTCACCTATCCAAGATGGATGACTAAATGCATTATAGCCTACGATAGCATAATCCTCTAATTGAATTGTTGCTGATGTTGTTGATGGAGAACCAAACGCAACACCATTTGTATTGTCAGTGCTGGCTGATTCTCCACTTGCTGTTATTACTCGCGCACCATTTACAATAAGCCATTCGGGATCAAGTGTGGGCGTTAATACTTCAATACGGAATGTAGGCTTTGCAAATGTTGCTTCTATTTGTAATCGTGTCGGATTTGCCATTATTATTTCCTTTTATACCTGATCAAGTACTAATGTTACATTATAGCGTTTTAGTCCAGCACTATCTACACCATTAGCACTTAATTTGAGTGTAAACCCGCCAGGTAATATTATTACTGTATATGATGTATTCTCATAGTCAATAAATGTAAATGATGTTGTTAATCTTCCAACTGTACGAATTGCAGGTAGTAATGTTTCGCGTACATTTGTCCAATCTAATGTCCATTTATATTTATTTGCGCGGTGATAATACCGTAATGTACCATCGCCCATTCTTCTTGAAGTACCAAATTTACTTTCTTCAATATCAATACTGCTTGGATTAAATTGTACACCGTTCATTGTTATATAACGATTACTCATGATTGTACCACACTTGCTACTGTACCTCGTGTACGACTTATAGCACTTTCGACTGAACGTACTGCATTACTAATAGTATCTTTTGCCGCGTTTACTGCACTAACTATTTCAAGCAATCTTCCTTCTAATCGTGCAGATACATCCCCTAAAGTTGTAATAACGTCTTGATCGTGAACAAGAAAGAATTCGGATTGTTTTACAAGTAATGCTTCGGCACTCTGTACAGGAATAGGAATTGTTGCACTTATATCAACAGGCTGTGCCGTTGAATCACTTGCAGTTACCGGCTTATTTTGTGTTACTTGTCTTGCTGCATTTAATGGTACTTGTCCACCATTCTTTGCAGCAATTCGATCGTACAAATCTGCCTGAGCTGCTAATTCTTTGTTTTCTGCACTTACCGCTATTTTACTTCGTTGTGCATGTGTAATCTTTGCATCAGCACTACGTTGTGAGGCTAATACGATCTTATCTGTTGATTTATCATATGCTTCATTTTCAGCGGCTAATTGTTCATTTAGTTGATTTTGATTTTCGTCACCAGCGGCTAAAAGTTGTTGTAATTCTTCATTTTGTGCGTCTTCGATTAATTTCTTGCGCCCTTGTAAATAAGATAATTGTGCTTGTGCTGTTTTATCATCAATTTTCTTATTTTTCTGTTTTTCAGCAATTTGTGCTGATTCTTGAGCAAGTTGCAATAGTTCTTGTATTTGTGTTTGACGTAGTTCTAAGAATTGCGCACTTAGTTTTGCTTTACCCGATTGTGCTATTTCTTGCGCTTTTGCAAAAGCTTCTTCATATTGAGCAGCAAATATGCCTGTATCAATACCTTCGGCATCAGTTAAATTACTATAAAAATCTGCACGATTCCGGCGCTTTGTTGTCTCATTTTGTCGTTGTTGTGCTAATGACTTTTTCTCATAATCAGCCTGAATATCTGCAAGCTTTTCAAAGTGTTTCCGTTCTGCATCCTCAAACTTATCATTAAACTTATCAAGATCATCAAGTAGTTTAGTATTGATTTTCTCATTTGGAGTTAGTTTTGGTGCGCCTGAACCTTTCTTGTCTTTTTCTGCTGCTAGTGCGCGTTCTGCTGCTTGTACCTTACCTAGTTGCTGTTCATATGCAACAGTGCCTTGTGTTAATCTACTTAAAGCATCTCGCTCTAATTGTAATTTACCTGCGGTATCTGCGGCAGCAAGAGCGTTTGCGTTCTTAACGGAATTTAGTTGCTTTTGCAATTCTAAATCTTTTGCACGCGCAATAACGTCTGCATTTGTACCTAAGCGATCTTCCCGATCGTTTGCACCACCAGCTTGTACACCTAATGCTTGTTTTGCTTTTGCTAATTCTAATTGCGATAGTGCAGAAATAAGATTGTATGCGGCAGATGTAGTAATACCAAATTGTCCTGCTAAAGCATTTGCCGATTGTGCTGTAGCACCCATGCCTGTTGCTGCTGCTAATGCTGCGGTATATAACTGTTCTTGTTTAAACTTTAATGCTTCAGTTTGTACCGATGAATTAGCAGCTTCTACCGCACCTTGCACCAATTCAGAGTTAAATAATTGAGTAGCAACAAGAGCATTATTTGTAGCCTGTGTTTGTGCTGCGAGTGCAGCATTTGCTCTATCAACAGCACCGGCTTTAAACTGTTGTAATGCCGCATATGCTTGATCTATTGGTAAATTATTTGCAACGGCTTGTGCTAAACCATCTGCAAAGCCTGCGGCTTCGGCTGATATTGCAGCAGTTTTACCTAATTCAATTCCAAACCTATTTGTATCTTCTACACTTAAATCAGTGCTTATTGCAATATTCTGTAATGCTGTCTGTAAACTATCGAATGTTGTTGAATATTCTTGTACTTTCTGAATTGCGGCTGCTGCGCTACTGCCTGTATCTGTTAATGCTGCTGCAAATGCATATTGTGCGGGTGTTAATTCTTCTAGTTGCTTAGTAAATAAACCCCAAAAAGGTGTATTATCTCTAATAATCTGATTTGTTTCTTGTATCTTTGCATTAAAATCGTCTACAGTTGTAGAGTTTGAAAAGATTTTTGTAGAAAATCCTTGCAACTGCTGACTTTGTGTAGCAAGTGCAGTTAACCCTGTCGCCGCTTCACGTGCAACATCACCAATTTGCTTTGCGATTGGTTCTAATATGCCGCCAAGTAATTGACCTGTAGCTGCTACAGCATCTTGTACATTACCACTTAACTTTGCATACGTAGCCGCTGTTGTTTCAGCTTGTGATGATAATAACTCTGTTGATATACCAAACTGTGCTAATACATCTTTTAATGCAGTAAACCGCTCAGTTTCATCTGCAATATCTTTAATATTATTAAGGGCATCTCTTGGAATTTCAAATCTACGTGCTAATGATGTAATATCGCCACTAAAAACATTTATCTTAACTGCATTTTCATTAAGTTATATATGCAGATGAGACTATACCATTATCCTACTACATTGTAGGATACCGTTCGGTAGTCGTTGCGAGGGATTGCACTTCATTGTGTTCCACTCTCAGGATTAACCACTTCTGGCTTTCCCCTGATATTCACGGTTTGCAAATATACATTACTGTATATTGGAGCTTTTATTATAACGTTTTGGTATATTATTCTCTTTAATAAAAGTATATATTTTAGATTGCGACACTTCTAATAAAAACGCAATTTCAGAAACAAGCATATTACTACGATACATTGTTATAAAATCATCATAATTTATCTCGCGTGTTTTATCTTTTCTACGAAAAACATTACGTTCTATATTATGCTTTTTTATAAAATTTTGTACCGCTCTAACACTAACTCCGAAATAACCTGCAATATAATTTAAAGATTTACCTTTTTCAATATTCTTAAATTCATTTAATTTTTCATCAGATATACTTAATAACTTCGGTGCATTTGCACCACCATGTTTAAGATTATATCCGTTAGGAATTAAACTGTTATTTGCAATTATTTCTGCTTTTTCTATTGCGTCTAGTTTTTCCTGTGTAGAGATATTAGTCACCAATACAGAAAATTGAAATACTTCTAATCCATATTTCAATATTGCTCTATGCAAAGGTTTATTTGCTTTAGATTTATGATTGTATTTATGTTCAGCAAATCGTTGCTGTATTGGCTTAACTGTCTGTCCTATATATACTTTATTGTTCTTAGTATTTTTTATTAAATATACTGTACCATTCATGCAAAACTCCTTTCTGTTAAATTATGCATGAATAATATACCACAATGTTATCTAGTTGTCAAACTCTTTTAAAGCGATACCAGCGCCTTTAAACCCCTGTGCAGGATCTATAATGGCTAATGCACGCGCAGTATTCGTTAGTTCAGCAATGTTAACGCCCGTTCTTTTTGATAAGTTAGCGAATGACGCCATACCTTCAACAGTATCGTTTAGACTGCCACCAAATTTATCTTGCTGTTCGCGTGCTAATTGTAGATTCTTTTGATATTGTTCTTGTGAACCTGAAAGAACACGAAACGTTGTAAGTGTCTTTTCTAATTCATTTCCTTTTGCAATAACATCACCAAATGCACTAATTACGCGCGTAGCAACAAAATAACCACCGATTAATGTTTGTAAGCCGCTGGCAGTTGTTGTAAAACTACGTGATTGTTTTTCTGCTTCTTGTGCTGATTTATTAATGGACTGTTGTAACTGTGTCTGTACATTTGTTGCGGTTGTTGTTGCTGGTGTTATTTGCTGTAAAGCTTGCGCAAGTATTTGTTGTGCGCCTGCATTATCACCGGCTGCTGTAGCATTACGTGCAAGTGCTTGTGCATATGAAGCTAATGATCGATCACTACGTTGTGCGATCGGATCAATGCTACTAATTTGTGATGCATATGTGCGTGCAGCACTTCCAGCTTGATTCATTTGACTATTAATGCGCGCGAGTAAATCAGATAATCCTATATCTTTTCCCTCAACGCGCACAACAATTCGTCCACCATCTACTGACATCTGTTTTTCACCTTGTTTATTAATTTACCAGAAGTTTTCTAAGCCCCTGCAAAATGTCTACCCATAGTCTGATACGGAAATAGTATTTCTATCGATCCTGGGGCTTCCTGTGACGCTACAGGGGTATATTATGATGTGGCTCTTTTTAATTCTTCCATCATAATTCTTTCATTTTCTTGATGGTCAGCCAATAACTGTCTTTTCTTTCGTATGCGCTGACCACGATACATATACATGCGTAAACGTAATTCATTTTCTGCTTCTAACATTGTCATTGAACCATAGTCACGAATACGCTGTGTACCTTGTTCAATAAATACACCATAAAGAATTGCAAGAATATTAATATACTCAAATGCTAGTGCTTCAATCGTTTCTACACGCTGTTGCTGTAAAAGATAGTTAGGTGATTGAATCGTCTGCATTTGGATTCCCACTTTCTTCAATTGCGGCAAGTTTCTTTTGTTCTGAAATATATGAATCCCACATTGTTTTACTAATACGCCCAAGCCCCCATATCTCATCAGCAAGTTCACGTACAAAATGACCATTGTTTTCACCTAATTCTTTTGCTTGCGCATAAGTAATGATTGGTCGTGTTACACCTTCGTGAATTGTATGGAATACCCATTCAGCCTGATCAAGTTTTCCATTAGCATCAATTGCACGTTGATTAATGCGCTCCATTTGATGAAAAGTAAGCGCGCGAATACGTAACTTTTTACTCCATCCTATGATGTGTATATCTGTTTCAATTTTATCATCTTCAAGTGTAATGTCGCGTGCTGTTTCAAAATATTCGATAGTTGATACTGGATTTGAATTTATTGCCATATGATCCTTTATGTGAAAAAAAATATAGCCCACACCACAAAGGATGCAGGCTATATAGATTCTTATACTACGCTAAATGTACCAGAGCTTGAGAAATCAAATGATAATCCGATTGATCCTTTTGCCTCTTGTTTTAATGTGAATTTCGTTACACTACCTGAAGGAATTGTTACTGTATATCCGCCAGTTGATACAAGTGCCATAGTAATCAATGAACTATTTAATGCACCACTTAATAATGCTGTTTGCCCTGGATCTTTTCCTACAGGAACAGTAGCATTTAAACTGCCGGTCAGTTTTCGTGATGTAGTGTATGTATAAAGTACGCCATTATCACCGATAAATGGCCCTTCGGTTTGTTGTTCAGTATCTAACTGAACTTGCCAATCTGTAACAAATGCAGCTGCAATACCCGCAATTGTTACAGTACCTTCATAACCCTTAATAGGCTGTGCCATGTTTTTTATATACCTCTATTTATGTTTTTGGATAAATACCTAATTCTACGACTAATCCAGCAGTATATACAGACCCTTGTGTAATTCTCTCTATCGGTAATGTAATCGGGCGCTGTGTTTTAACTACTATATCATATGTTGAATGTTCCATTGTCGGTAATGCAGTAGCAACTTCTGCTGCTTTTGCAAATGCACCTAATAATGTTGTATCAATACAGCGTATTGTTACTAATCCCTTCCATCCGTTTTGGTTAATATGATCATCATTGTTACCACCACCATCTTGTGATTGATATATACCTAGCGGTGGTATAAGTGTTTTTGCTACATTATATGATAATCGCCCATTAAATACGGGCGCAATATACATTTCCATGAGTTCAATGATAACTGGCCATACATGTGCAATAAATGTTTCATTGTAGGCCATATTAACCAATCCCTTGTTTTATTGCTGCAAGTGCGGTTATTATACCGCTTTCTGGTGTATTTATAATACCATTACCCAAAAGAAGTTTAATACCATAGCGATAGTTACTGTATGGTTGTAATGTACCTGTTTCTTCTGGTGTAATATAGAAATGTATCAGCGCCTCACCGTCTGTGCCGGTATCTTCAATCCATCCGATATCTGCAATATTTGCGGCATTAATTTCTTTCATGATAAGAGCATCATCATCTACATCTGTAACTTTACGTTTTACTGTAAACCACGCAGTTGTAATAATAACACCTTCAGATAATCCAGTTATTGTACGATCAATAATTAAATCATCTCCGATAACAAAGTCAGTAATGATTCCTGTGTGCAAACTCATAATGTCTACCTCTAAAATAATAGCATATGTCGATAGTGCTATTGCTTGTTTGTGCGCGATAGTTATTGCATATTGATTACTATTATTTGGCATTATACTAATTGTGCGCGAATTGCACGTGCTATTTCTTCAACAATGTCTATTTCTTTTACGGCTACACTTAAATAAGGCTGTGCAGGCATATATAATGTACCATATTCTTGTGCAACAGCACGTTCATCTGGTAAATCATTACCAAAACTTACATATAATGTTGAATTTATAACTTCGGAGTAACCACTACCCTTTAATGCCCCTGTGTCTTCTGGTGCAAGTTCTGAGGCTAATGTTACAATATGTTTGCCCGATTGCTCTAAACCTTCAACAATACCGTGTTCAATTGCCTGTAAAACTGTTGCCATTTTTTGTAAATCTATTTCAGTTGAAGCGCGAATACTCATGATTAATGTACTTCCTGTAAATGTATAATATAGGCAGCAGTGTAGATATGTTTTGCTGGTGCATAGATAACATCGGCAGTTCGTATAATGCCTGTTACTGCATCAGTATATAATATCTGATCGCCTTCAGTCACATCAACAGTATAAGGAACTTGCATACGATATAAGCCAGTATATGTATTCTGCTGTACTTGTCTTGGCTGTGCTGCTATATTCTGACTTTCGCTACCAGATCGTGTAATAAGCCGACATGCAATAAGTTCAGGCGCAGCATACATTGGGCGTGACTCACCATCTATATATTCTTCTCCGGTTTTGCGTTTTAGCTGTGCAGTATCAATAAGAAATGTATTTGCACCATTTCTAATATACTCAACATGTTTACGTATTTTTGCTGCGGTTAAGTTCATGTATGTGTTGTTTTACTACCTTCATTTGTGCGTTTGTTACACTTTCTATACTATCCATAACTGTAAGTAATGCTTGTAATGTATGAATACTTGTAAGTGACTGAACACGCGCTTTGAATACATCTAATGTCTTAATTTTTGCTAATGCACGTAATTCTGAATCGTTTAAACTATTTGTTGTGTCAACATCAGGTGCGGTAGAATGATACGGGATTAATAACCCGTTTTCAATAAGTAAACGATTCATACGCTCAAATGCGCGTACTTCTACATCACTATAAAGTTCTAACACTTCGTCTGCATATGTTAACCGTGTAGCCGTAACAACTGTAGGTTGACCGTCACTATACGGCGTAAACTGTACATTATCTTCTGGTGTTGCTAATAGAAAGTCTATACGGTCATTTGGATTAATTGCATTGCGCGGGTTTAATCTAAATCCCATAAGTGGTTCAAGTCGTGTCTTAACATATCGTGCAACAACTTGATCGCCAAATTCTACAAACTGATGATTAACTGATTGCATATAGTCGCTATGCTCCTTAATTGATTACTATTCAATGAAAAAAAAAAGCCTACTATACTATGCCAGTTTTAGTTGACATAGCATAGTAGGCTATATACATATAATTATGTATTTGTTTTAATTATGCCAAGACTCTGCACATCATCAATTAACAAGCCATATGCTTGCCAACCATGAAGTACATAGTTTGCAGGCTGTGTACTAGGGTCGGTATAATCTTGATATTCAAATGTACCCATTAGGGCAACTTGACCTACTTGATCACCAATTACAAGAATTTTGTCAGTCGGGATCATGCGTTGCGCACTACCCTTAATACCGCTTGTGCTGCCAGCATCTAATCGGTTACGATATACTTGAGGCAGTTCAATTACAGGTGTTCCAAGATAACTTGCTACACGGCCTGTTCGTAGGAATTCATCAAATGCTGCTGTAGGGAATGCTGCACGGTCTGTGCCAGTACCCGTAAGCGTAAACTCGCGGAATTGTGCAAAACGATATAATGGCAATAATGCAGCGCGTGTACCAACAATAGCACGTACTTGACCGCTATAATTTAATACTGTCTCCATCATTGCTTCTAAGCCAGTTTGTGTAACGCCAGTTGCACTACTATCAAGATAATTACTTGGTGTTGCACTTGCTGTCCATGCAGTTGTTAACAATGAAAATACTTTGCTTACTAATTCATCAAATAAGTCTGCGCGTAATTCGGCTTTCATTGTATCTACTGTACCAACTTCGCCTGATTGTATTTCCCATACATTATGTGATGTACCAGCGATTAAGCGATCGAACATAAATGAAATATATTCTTGATAGCTTAATACATCTGTTAAGTGCTTTGCACCAGGAGTCATTGTACGTACTGGATAACGCCCACGACGTACTCTACGTCCTACCTGATCACCAGGATTTTTCTGCACTACGGGCATAAATGCCTTAAACAATTCCAATGAGAGATGATTCGGTTGTGCTACATCAATCACAAGATCTGAGTATGCCGTTCGCATACCACGTGCATCTACCGCTGTTTTTGCTACTTCAGCAACAGCTTTTTTTAACTGTTCTCTATCCACCTATTTATATCTCCAAACGTTTACGTAACGTATTAATGCCATAACGTGAAGATTAATACACTATTTACAGTGTTATATTCCTCAACTACGCCTACGGCCTCGCTCTGTGTTGTTGTAACATCCCATTTATTACCTGATGCAACTTTTACCATTGCGCCCGGTACTCTAATTGCAGCACTGTCATTAAATGTGCCACTTGGTACAGCGTATGTACCACCGCGATGTACTAATCCAAGCTCACCGCTTACTAATGTAGGATTCCATAATGTTGACTTACCTACATTATATTGTGTTGTTGTATACACAGGATCAGCATATCCACTATTGGGATCGATTGTTGCTAAACGGCTGGCAGTATACATTCGGCTATCTGTAGGGCGTGGAAAGTCATCTGGCCCCTTAAATAAAATACCAATATTGTTTACCGCATTTGCAGTAGCCCCGGCAATACCGGGAAGTTCATTTCTTGTACCAGATTGTGTAAATGTTACAGGTACACCTTCCTGTAAGTCAGTGGTAAGTACACCACCGCGTACATAATCTGATAATCTTGCCACATATGCCATTAAATATTACCTCAATTGTTATTCGCCGCGTAGTATTGCGGCAAGTTCTTTCACCGTAAATGTAGGCGATTGCGTTACAACATCAGGGATAACTACCTGACGCTGTTCAGCACTTGCATGCTGGCTTTTTACTGCTTTTAAGTCTGCAATGTATTGTGCAAATGCAGTATCATCCATTGCTAAAAAGAATGTTTTACGTTCCTCGGCATATGTAATACCAACATCACGTAATGCATTTTTTCTTTCTTCTAACTTTGCTGCTTCAGCTGTTTCCGCAATTGTATTCTTTAGCGCAACTAATTCTTGCTCAACTGTTTCAGCTGTTGCAACTTTAGATTTTAATGTCTCAAATCGATCACTGATTGATGTTACTAGTTTTGAAAATTGTTCAGCCATAGCACTCATATCAGTTGTTACAAGTTGTTGTTCTAATTCATGTGTTTCGTCTAACATCTGATATAAACCACCATACATAGAAGTTAGTACTTCTAATACGTTATTAATATCAGCGCGTAATGTTTCTGTAGTATCATCCGCTTGCGCAGAATTTACTGCGGGTTTTGTCATTATAATCTCCGTTGTATTTTCCGCGAGTTTATTCAATTCTTCAGCAATTGCTAAAATACGTGTTCTGTTTGGCCCATATGCAGGACTTTTTACAATACACGTACCATCAAACACACATCCTTGTAACCATTCAACACCATATTCATCTACAACTGCATGATCATAGTATATTTCCCATGATGTGCCGATACCTTCAGCAAAAGCTAATTTTAAATGTTCGGCAATATCGGTATATACTGAATTCCATATAACGGCATCTGCATAGATTACATCTACTCCATTGTCTATACCACGATAGGTATTAACAATTGGCCCAATCGGTATAGCGCGTGGATGTCCGTTATAATCGAAACCGTCAAAATTAATCTTTACTGGCTGTTGAAGCGCAGTTTGCATTATTGCCTCGGCTTCTGATTCTGGAATACCTTGTTTGTTTTTATTTGGTGCAAAATCTGTAAGGATAAGACTTAATTGCGTTTGTAGAGGATGTTTGCTGTCTGCAACTGCGCGAATAAACCCATGTACCGTTGCGGTTCGCATATTTCTACCTATTTAAAAAAACCACCGCAAAGCGATGGTTTTGTACATTAACCCTATCATGTTATACACTAATCTGTGTAAACAGTTTTTATCGGTATGTTTGAAGTATCTTTCGTATTGTACAATGATCAACAACACCATCTATTGCTTTTTCAAGCGCACGTAATGATAATGGCTTTGTACGCTTATGTTGTTGCACCATTGCTTGACTATCATCGTATAATCGTAATATACGGTCAACAATGCGCCAATCTGTTGACCTTCCACTACCTTGCTTTCCAATAGTATGTATAGGAGTTACTGTGTAACTCGAACGTGTATTATCTTGGGGCAAAGTATCACGTTCTATTTTATCAATTGAATCTTGTATACGCTGTTCTTCAAGTAATGCTTTGAACCACGGTTCGTGCATACTTGTTCTGTACTCTTTAAAATGAAGTACACATAATGTATGCGCGGGTCGTATACGTCTATGGCATAATAAACAAAGTTTCATGTTATTTCCTTTTTGTTTCGTTTTATCTATGTATTATATGCAAGTGATTATTCTATAGGAGTTTTTTCTACGCTTCTATGTGAGTGACACCACGAAGAATATCTAAATAACTTTTCCACGGCTCTCAGAGCTTTCTGAAATATTTCTCCGAACAACTAATGGAACGCGCATGCGCGTAATATAGATTCTATATTTAATAAGCGGTATACATAGTATAGATTCTTATGTATAGATTCATGATCATGAGTCTATATTATGATCATGTATATAGTACATGTATACATGATCATGTATACGGGGATGGCTTATTATACTGAGGTTTAAAAACTGTGTCAAGGATTGCATTCTAGTGCGCTAAAACTAAATTGCTTGACTTTTCAAAAAAGGTATGATACACTACAGTACACATAGTAGCAGTACGCATAAGGGGTACACATGACAAAAATATGGTTTAAAGACAATGAGAAAACAGTATATACATTACCCGATATAGTATGTATTGCGCCCGAAGATATTCTTGATAATCATACATCAGTATATCGGGTAGTTATCGGAAAGATAGGATTATCGGAAGAAGAAGCGGCAGCATATAAGCCGCTTTTTTCGAGTTTAACAACACGTGTTAAAAATGATCCATACTGTACCGATATTTATATTGCAGCGGAAGATAAAACACTGTGGTTAAAGTTTGTATATATTACAGAAACAAGAAAATTTGATTCTGTTTTATATGAACTAGAAGCAGGAATTGGTGATATAGAATATTGTGAAAGGATGTAATTTTGAATTTTAAAGAATATGAAGACATTGCACGTACAACTTGGAATCCTCCACAGCGAGATCCCTTATTAGATATATCATACTTAGCTTTAGGTATAATGAATGAGGCTGGTGAAGTTGGCGGTAAAATCAAGAAAGTAGTGCGCGGGGATTATTCCCTCGAAGAAATACAATCTGCATTACATGCAGAATTAGGTGATGTGTTATGGTATCTAACGATATTAGCACATGTATGTAATAGTTCACTTGAAGAAATAGCGCGGGAAAATAATATAAAGTTAACATCACGAAAATTACGCAATGTTATTCAAGGTGAGGGAGATACACGTTGACACAATTAGATGTGCGACTTCTTGCAAAAGTTGCAATTAAACCAGAAATACTACGTATCCACTGTTATACTATTGATACTACAACAAATTCTACACGAGATTATGAGATTACAATACATACAAATCAATTTACTCGTGTTAAAGCAGATGGAAGTATAGAAGTAGATCTTGACGTATTTCGTGATTATATTAGCCGCGAAATTATTGCAATACGTGATACTGCTGAACTTGCGCATGTTTTAAATCAAGCCGATTTACAATGGACGATTGATGTACACGCTTTACCGATAGAAGAAAAATCATTGTTACCTGATAAAAAACTAGCATATGGAGCAAAGACAGAATGAAGTTACTTGGTAAACTAAAACCAAAAGCAGGTTATAAAGTATATCCTGGCGCGGATATTTCAGCATTATTAACGCGAGAAATAGTATATTGGGCATGTACAGCTGTTATGCCTACAGGTGTACAAGCAAATGTTATATTTGTACAACAGCGCGATACATTATCAGGAAATATAAATACAACAGATGTGCTTATACCTCTAAATACTGAGAATAAACCATTAATTAATGCACGTGGTTCGCTTGGTGGTTATGGAATTCCAAATTATGTGGGATGGGATAAGACAGATGAAAAAAATCCAGTAGCATATCTCTATGAACTTGAAGAAGTAAGTATACCTACATCTAGTGGTGGTCAAACATTTGAACCTATTAGTGTACCTTCTGCGCGCTGGATTAGTGATGGAACACCATATGAAATAACTGATGAGTTAATACGAAACAAATTCACGTTAACTGATACATTATTAAATGCATTACGCGCGGCTTTAATACAGCATAAATTAGTAAAATAAGGTAAGATATTGTATTTAAGCGAACAATTTATACAAACGTATAAGGACAAAGTATCTCCGTTTGGTGGTAATGGCATGGGCCATTTTGTATATCTACGTACATACTCACGTTGGCGTGATGATGTCATGCGTCGAGAAACATGGTTAGAGACATGTCAACGTGTTACAGAGTATTCAATGAGTTTGTATCAGGGGCCAGCAACAAAAGAAGAATTACAGAAAGAAGCCGAATATATGTTTGACTCGATGTTTTATTTGCGTGTTTTTCCCGCAGGTAGAACATTGTGGATTGGTGGTACAGAAGCCGCAGCAAAATTTGGTAGTGCTAATTTTAATTGTGCATATGTCACTATTGATGCAATTGATAGAATTATTGATACATTTCATTTGTTACTTGTAGGTTCTGGTGTTGGATTTAGAGTTTTGCCGCGAGATATTAATAAATTACCTCAATTTAATACAAACATTGTTATTGCACATAAACCGTATCATGGAAAACCAAAACAAGATAGAACTGAACATACATTAGTTTTTGAAGATAAAGATGATAAAGCATCTGTTTTAATTGTTGTTGGTGATAGTAAAAATGGATGGGTATCTGCATTAGAGACATATATGCATGCAATGACAAGATCTGATGTAGAAAGTATTGTAATCAATTATGATAGTGTACGTCCACAAGGCGAAGAACTAAAAACTTTTGGTGGTAGAGCAAGTGGGCATCAAGCCTTAAAGAATATGTTTCGCGCGATACATAAAGTAATACTTCGCACAAAGACCGGAAGATTAAAACCAATTGATGCAATGGATATATTAAACTTTATTGCTGCAAATGTAGTAGTAGGCGGTGTACGTCGATCGAGTCAAATCTGCATGTTTTCAGTTGATGATACTGAAATATTAAATGCGAAAGTAGGTTTGTATGATCCTACAAGTGATACATTTGGTAATGATCAGCGTGCAATGAGTAATAATAGTATATTTTTTGAAACAAAGCCTACAAAAGAACAGTTATACGAAATATTTAAGTGTATTCAGTCGAATTATGAGCCGGGTTTTATTAATGCAGAGGCAGCAAGAAAACGCAGACCTAACTTCCAAGGCTTAAATCCCTGTGCTAATCTTGGCTCAGGTTATTGTCTAACAGTATAGGAGATTTTGTTAGATAGTCGTGGGGTAGATTACTGCCTCACGTTAAAAACTCCCCAAACATTTAGGGTTATATTGCAACTTGTTTGTATATTACATCGTAATATATAGTGGAGTGTGTAATATTGCTAACGGTGAAAGCTGAGATGCTAATACCGTGCTAAGTATTACAATAATATGTAATAACAGTGTAGAGCATAGATAGTGAAACTCGTAAGAGAATATAAACTATCCAAGAGTGGGGAGCGCATATGAGTTTTTATAGTCGTAGAAGCTTTTCGGCTAGATACAAGGGTATGTTGATACGGTCAACACTTGAATACCTTTTAATAAGAGCATATGAAGTACTAAATATAGATTATGTGTATGAGCCGATATACTTAAAAACATTATCTGGTAAAAATTATAAACCAGATTTTTACTTACCAAAAACGAATGAATATATTGAAGTAAAACCTAAACGTTATATTGAAGAAACAGAAAAGTTTGCAGGATTGAAAATTCGCATTATTTTTGAAGATGAAGTTTATGATCTTGTAAAACAAGCTGGATTGAGTAGACTAGAGTTATCAAAAGAGTGGAGATCTAATGCTGAGATTGGGCCGTATGGTAGTATAACATTCAAAGATGTTTTATGTCCATGTGGTAAAATGTTCAAAGTAACAACTGCAAGAAACTACAAAAGAAAATATTGTAGTAATAATTGTAGTGCTATGCAAGAACATCGTATAAAGAATTCTAAAATAGGTGCAGAAAAAGAAAGGTTAGATCAACAACCTATTTATGATAAAATAAAAAATATAATAGAATCTTATGCAACAGAAAACGCAACATTGATATTAAACACTCAATATAATAGATTAGGTAGATTAACTATATGGCATAGCCTTTATATCGAAACTGGTATAAAAGATATGCGAATATATTCAAAGGCGGTATTTGGTAAAGATTTAGGAAGAAAAGAACTTCTACGTTATATGAAACACATATCTGAAAATATATGCCGAACTAACGAAAACAAAGAATCGTTAGAACTAGAGGATAAAAAACCTTTAGGATAACAAAATGATGTAATCTTACAGAAGTTAATCTTATGGCGTTTATTGATCCTGAAACACAAACAATCAAAATGGAAGATTTGCAATTAGCCGTTGAATTAGCAACGCGAATAGGAATACGGCAAACAAATATTACATTTGATTTACCTGAATGGGAAATTGTACAAAAAAGAGATAGATTAACTGGCGTATCTTTATCAGGTGTTATGGATTTTGAATCTGCGCTTGGTTGGGTAAAAACAGACGATAGCACGCATAGTATTAGTGCAGAATTAGCAGTTGTATTAGATCAGTTACGTTTTTCTGCAACACAAGAAGCACTTATGTATGCAAAAGAAATGCGTATAGCTGCCCCATTATTAGTAACAACTGAGAAACCATCTGGAAGTATTAGTAAAATGCCAAGTGTAAGTGCTGGTGTACATCAAAGCCGCGCACCATATTATTTACGTAGAATACGTATAACTGCAAGTGATCCGTTAGCAAAAGTAATGTTAGATGCGGGTTATCCTGTATATCCATTAGTGACAGCAAATGGCCCTACTGAACAAGAACTTATACAAATGAAGCCATTTGAACTATCAGCAGAATTACAAAAAGCTTCGACATGGGTTATTGAATTTCCTGTTAAAACAAAGGCTTCTATGAAAAGTTCTGATGAATCCGCTGTGAGTCAATTTGGTCGATATTTAGATTTTCAAAAATACTGGACGGAGCATAATACAAGTATTACAATTGAATTTTCACCAGATGAAATACCAGAACTTATTGATATGATTTATACACATTGGGATTCATACATTGGTGTATCTTTTATAGTGAAAGATACAAATGCATATCCACAAATGCCTGAAGAAGTTATTACTGAATCTGAGTATAATCGCCGCGCAGCATTATTACAGGATATTACACAACAATCTATAGTGAATGCTTTAATGGACGTAGAGCGCGAAAATAGGATGTCAGATATTTTGGATTCTGAATGTATTGGTGGTATGTGTCCAATTCGTTAACCAATATTTGACAATTAGATAAAAACATGGTATAGTAGGTATCAAGGAAAGGGAGTAGCAAATTGCTATTCCTTTTTTGTATTCATGGAGTTAAAGAACATGAAACGACTTGGTATATTACTTACGCTTCTGTTATTATTACCATTAGGAGTATCAGCAGCAGTTATGAGTACAAACACAGCGGTAACACTTCATCCTGGGGATAGTGTTACAATATCAACAGTAGGCGATGGTGTATTACAATATTCAAATCAAAGTAATACCGGCGCAGTTATTACATTTATTGCATCAACACCACAACCTACACCATCAGGATCAAGTAGCGGCATTTGGATAAGTCGCGCTGAAGTACAAGCATTACCTATGAATGGTGCTGCATGGGATACTGTTAAATCACGTGCATTAGGTAATTGGGGTACAGCAAATCTTAAAGATTTAAATAGTCAACATGATGTGTATACATTAGGTGGTGCGTTGTATTACGCGCGAACTGGCGATGCTGCTATGCGAACAAAAGTAGCAAATGCTATTATGAGTAGCATTGGTACAGAAGATGGAGGACGCGCCCTAGAACCATCACGTAATATTTTAAGTTATGTTATTGCCGCTGATCTCATTGATTTGCAGGCATATGACAGTAATAAGAATACAACGTTTAAGAATTGGCTTACAAGTGTACGCAATGAGGTACTTGACGGTAAATCAATTATACAAACACATAATCAACGCCCGAATAATTGGGGAACACATGCAGGCGCAACACGTGTAGCCATTGCTCGATACATTGGTGATACTACCGATCTTGCAGCCGCAGCAAATGTATTCAAAGGTTGGTTAGGTGATAGAAACGCCTATAATGGTTTCTCTTTTGGTGATTTAGCATGGCAATATGATAAAACAAAACCTGTTGCGATTAATCCAAAAGGTGCAACACGTGATGGGCATAATATAGATGGTGTATTACCTGATGATCAACGTAGAGGATGTGGATTTACATGGCCACCTTGTAAAGAAGGTTATACATGGGAAGCATTACAAGGTGCAACAGTACAAGCACAACTATTAAGCCGTGCAGGGTATGATGTGTGGAATTGGAGTGATAAAGCGATGTTACGCGCAGTAACATGGTTATATACGGTAAATAGTTTCAAGCCTGAAGGTGATGATCTCTTTATTCCTTGGGTTATTAACAAGGCGTATGGAACATCATTTGCTACGAACTCACCTGTATCCATTGGTAAAAATATGGCATATACAGATTTTACCCATAAATAAAAAGAAATGACTATTTTTTATTCTGTGCTTATTATGATAGGATTATGGATTATCTATACATGGTTATCAACATTAGCATAGTATAAGAAAAAGGTAAGGAAATAGAAAGCGCGCTCAATATTTCGGTATTGGGCGCGTTTGTATTATAGGATTACAATGACAACAAAAAAAATAACAACTTTCGATAAAGTATTAGCAGAATATAAAGAAAAATATGATGTAGATACACTAAGTAGCCCAAATGATATTGCAAATCTTCATGCAATGATCCGTAATGGTCTACTAATTGAAACATTACAAGCACGTTTAGATGAATTGGCAAATGCGCGTGATGGTATTAATCCACAGGAAGTAAAACGAGTATTAGATAGTATTGTGGCGCTGTCTGAAGTTAATATGAATTATGAGAAAACATTAGGTATTGACCGTAAGACACGTAAAAATGATGCAAGTGAAAGTGTTGCGGATTATTTAACAACATTACGGCATCGCGCAAAAGAATGGTTAGATGAAACACGACTTATAAAAGTGCATTGTAAAGCGTGCAGTATTATGGTAGGAAGAATAAGCGGTGTATATGATACAACGGCGTATCAAGCAAGTTTTCAATGTCCACAATGTAAAAAGAATATTATTGTTAGAAGAGAAGAAAAAGATGTATTCTTTGATGTAAAAGATGCGGATTGGCGCAGAAAGTATCCAGTAGAAATAGAACAAGCAAAGCGAACAAAGACACCAGCAATGCGTGATGTTGAAGCGGATGTATTGTTAGGGGAAGATGATTAATGGGATTAAGACAGAAATTAGATGAAGAAGAACAAGCGTTATTAGAAATAATATCTGACCCTATATGGTTAGGTGAATTCTTACGTTCAACTGCTGATGGTGAAACGGATATGAATGTATGGCCTAAAGAGTTATGGGGTTATCGTGATTATCAGCGGCAGTTCTTATCAGATACAAGTGAATTTATTGTATATACAGGTGGTCGCGCTATTGGTAAATGTCAACCAGCAAGTTCACGTATTTATACCACAGAGGGATATAAAGCAATCAGTGAGTTATACAAGCGCGAATACTTTATAGTATATGCTTTAGATGAACGATCTCAAGAAATTGTACAACGCCGCGCAGTAATAACCCATGATAAAGTTGCACCGTGTTATACAATAACAACAGAAAGCGGTTATACATTCACATCTACTGCATTGCATCCAATCTTAACGCCTGAAGGTTGGCGTTTAATGGATGATCTAAAAGAAAACGATTATGTGGCTGTAACAACTAGATTACCACATGAAAGTAATTTAGCTGCGTTACAATGGCATGAATTACGTCTATTAGGGTATATTTTACTTATGCCTATATTTCGTGCTGAAACAAAGATATTGCCGCGATATAAAAGAATCGGCGCAGAATTAGAAACAATCAGTGATGCGTTATTAACGACATGGCATAAAGATTTCGACGGTCGGTATAGTTTTCATCATAAGGCTGGCCCATTTAAACATCCAATTACTAGCTTACTTGAACAATGTAGATTATATTCAATGATGCGAAAATGGGGTGCAAAACGAATACCACGTATTATAAAACAAGAACGTTTAGATCATATTGCGATATTCATAGAAGGGCTTTTTGCACAGTTTGCTACAATAACTGCGCGGGAAATATCAATAAATGTACCACATAGTATATTTGCAAATGATTTACAAGAACTTTTATTACGATTTGGTATAGAATCACGTATTATTCCTGAAGGTGAAGAATATCGAGTTGAATTATTAAATTATCGCGCAGTATACCGTTTTCTTAAAACTTTTGATTTGCCGGGAATAAATGTAGGTCAATTACAGCCGCCACCCGCATCAAATGATATAAATGATTCTATGCGTTATGATCGTATCACAAGTAAATATCAATCACATGTAATGACAAATACATATGCGGTTCATGTATACGAACATAATAATTATATCGGTGATAATCTTCATGTACATAATTCAGTTGTATTAGAAGATAAAATCGTATATGATATAGTAAATAGTCAAACACAATATCCAGTTACGCCTGAAATGGTGTTAGTAACAGCAAATCAAGCACAAATGGGGCCATTAGCAGATAGAATTATTACACGTTTTACGGCAAGTAGTTTCTTAAAAGACTTTCTTCGTAACAATGTAAATAAATCGGCGGGTACTATGACATTTCCACGTAAAGGGAAGCCATTTATATTTAGAATGCGTATTGCAGGTAGTAATGATCAATCGAATATGGTAGCTTTGCATATACCAAAGATAATAGGCGATGAAGCACAATTATTCCCATTACCAGCATACACACAGCTTGACATTAGGCTGGCTATATAGTAATATATAGAATAATAACCTTATCAAATAACGGTGAAAATCCTAATAGGACAACGCCGTAACAATCCGCTATGGAGGTTCTAACGATCATGAGTAACAATAAATATTTAACAAAAATAACAGCAGCAAGTTTATTAGGCGACGGTGGCATTTATATACCCACAAGTACAAGAAGTATAAACGGTAGATTTTATATAGCACAAATAGAAGATCATAAAGACTATTTGGATTGGTTAGCCGATAAACACGCTACAATAGCAAAAACTACAATTTATGGGCCATATAGTGTAAAATGTCCACAATGCGTAAATCCTAAAAAGCAGTATAGATTACAAACCGCTCAAATTCCATTTTATACAAAGTTTAGACAGCGTATGTACCCACAAGGTAAAAAAGTAATCGACCCGCATTATCTCACACAACTTGATTATGAGTTTTTAGCAATATGGTATCAAGAAGATGGTACATATATCTCTTGCCTAGAACGCAAAGATTACGTGCGTGAACGTATACAGTTGGCTAGTATGTCTTTTAGTTATGCGGAGAATTTACTATTACGCGAAGCTCTTAAAGAAAAGTTAAACTTGATTTGGAATATCAGACGTGTTAAATCTAAAAGTGGTGGTTTTTTATATCAACTTGAGTTATATAAAAAACAATATGATGTATTTATAAACGGTGTTATGCCGTACATACAACCATCTTTTATGTATAAGGTTACTCGTAAAGATAAGCTCTCATTAGAGATGAAGAAATGATCTGAACAATATAGTAATATATTGAACCGCGCAGAAATGACGCGGTTTTCTTATTTTTAATAAGAAATAACAAAATTGAATGCCCGCGTTTAACGGATGGGAAGAAAAGCGTCAGCAAATATGGGCAGGGGTTTGACAAAAGCTCACTTCTATGGTAACATAGTTGTACAAATACTCTTTTATATCAGGGAAACACCGTAATGTGCGGTCAATCCTGAGCCATTTCATTAGAAAGGCGCAACGATTATGCAAAGAAACGATTTTTATATTTCCAAACTTGTATCAGCATGTTTAATGGGTGACGGTTGTTTGCGAAAAGACGATTCAGGCAATAGAAACAGAAATGCACAACTTAGAATAAAACAACAATTAAAACATAAAGATCATTTAGATTATATTGCAGAACGATTACAACCACTAACTGCGATTAAATTTGATTATTCCCCACCAATTGAACATATTATAATACAAGGTAAAAATACCCAATCACATGGTAGTTATCAATTACGCACACAGAATGTTCCGTTTTTAACTGCTATGTATCACAGATGGTATTTAAATAAAATAAAACGAATAGACCCACACGCAATGACTCTTATTGATGCTGAATTTATGGCTATATGGGTTATGCAAGATGGTTACTTAGAAGCATTACGTACCGATTGTATAAATCAAACATATGCAATAGCAACAGATTGTTTTTCATATGGAGATTTATTAATGGCGCGCAATGCTATTATAGAAAAAACTGGTTTTATTTTTAATGTTCGTAAGAAAGCAAAAACGATATATGGTGAAACAACCTATCGACTCTATTTAAATCGAAAACAAACACAAATGTTTAGAGATTATATAGCACCGTATATTCAACCGTCTTTCGAGTATAAGATAACTTTGCAACAAAGAGAGCAACCTACAGTAATTTGAGGTTGAAGATATAATCTGTTCTATATAGTAATATATAGAGTTATGCAGAAATGACATAACCATACATTATACATCTATTTTACAATAGGTGTATTTTTTTATGTAACAACAAAGACCTAACGGCATTCGCAATTCGGTATTATATTTACTCGATATGCAAACACCAAAATATAAGAAATATAGAATACCCGCACCGAATAATCCATATTATAGTTATGAAAACTACATAGATGATTTACGTCGATATGGCGGTGAACAAGATGATAGATTTCAACAGCTAAACTTGACAAATGGCTGGCTATATAGTAATATATAGAATAATAACCTTATCTAAAAACGGTGAAACACTTCAATGTGAAGTCAATACCGTTCCAAGCTCAGTATGAGCAGGAGTAACGACTATGAGTGACAGTTATCTTACAAAAATAATCGCCGCAAGTTTATTAGGCGATGGTGGTGTATATATACCGCCAGATGGTAGTAAAAACGCACATTATGTGCTACGACAGGTTGAAGATCATAAAGACTATATTGATTGGATGCAAGAACGTATTGAACAGAAAGTAGGCACACGTTTACAGTATTACGTAAATAAACCTACAGAAACAATGCTACATCCTAAACCAGTATATTCATTGGTTACAAGAGTACATCCATTTTTCACAAAGTTTCGTGAAAGAATGTATCCAAATGGACATAAAGTAGTTGATCCGCATTATCTAACATATATAGATTATGAGTTTCTTGCTCTTTGGTATCAAGAGGATGGTACACTTGTACGACGCGAAAATCAATCTAACGGCTATGAATCTTATTTATATTCTCTAAACTTTTCTTTTGCTGATAATGGCTTACTAAGTAAGGCTATTTATGAAAAAACAGGTTTACGCTGGAATGTTCATAGGCATCATAGCAAAGGCAATATATACTATAAACTATACTTGTCAAGAAAAGATACAGAAAAGTTTATGACGGGTATTGAACCTTATATACTACCATCTTTTAGATATAAACTCGTATGATAAGCCCCTATAGAATAGGGTGAAGATATAGTCTGATCTGTATAGTGATATACAGCGCCGTCATATAACTATGGCGGCTATTTTATTGGAAACAATAAGATAAACATAAATGAGTATTAGGTAGACATGGTGCGGCAGCATTTCAAGTTATACCGCGAGATACGATTACAGTAGAAACATATCCGTTTTATAATCTTCGCTATAATAGCGCACATGTCTTAAAAGGTATGCGTTATGATGAAGTATTGCAACGACCAAAATTACCGCATGATGTTGTGCGGGTAATACTGGCAATTGACCCTGGATTCGTTGATCCTACTATTATTCAAGTAATCGGGCGCGATAAACAAGGAATATATCGTACATACATACGGTATCGTTTAACACGTATTGATTTTAATGAGCAGCAGAAGATAATACATTGGTTAACTGAATTTTATCATGTTGATCAAATAGCATTAGACGTAGGTAGTGGCGGTAATGGTTCTGCAATGATGCACAATCTTATGTATGCAGATGAATATAAAGGTAAAGGATATGATAAACGAATCATCGCTATACAATTTGCGCAGAAAGTATTAAGTGGCTATACAGAAGATGGCGAAGAATTATTTCAAGAAGCAAAAGCATTTGCTGCTACTGAATTAGCAAATACAATACAGCAAGGTATATTACGTTTTAGTGAAGTAGACAATGAAGGATTGTCACAGATGGAACGTATAGCAAAAAAGAAAAGTGTAAATGGGCGCGATCTTTACTTTGTATTATCTGATAAAGGGAACGGTGCAGATACAGATGATCACATTTTTGCCAGTTACATTTGCTATGCACTTGCAATTCGTGAAGAACCATTTTTACAAGTACAACGTAAGTTAGCACAGCCACGTGGAATACATACATAGTCCTGTGAGGCTACAGGAAGGTTTGTGCGCTACGGAAATATCAAACCCTTATCACAGTATGGGTATTTTCGCACAAGCCTTCCTATAAATTAATTGGGAGTTTAGATGACAACAGACATAGACATTATCGAATTAAGAAATGCACGAGTAATGCAGCAAACATTAGAGTCTAAAGTAGCAGCACTATCACAAGAAAATGAGATATTGCGCGGAAAGCGACTTGCTGTAGCAAAGTTTTCACCATCACGTATAACAGGTGTAACGGATATACCGTTTTATAATAGTGGGCATAATTATCTTGCAGGATATGTTAATCCACAGAATAAAAAGCGTACATATCATGAAACCATACAAATTGTACGTTGGTTTTATGAGAATGATCCGATTGCAGGTACAGTAATCAATCGTATGGCTGAAATGAGTATTACAACGATACGTAATCGAAAGAAGACAAAACGGAATAGTACCGAAGTTTCGCCCGAAGTATTAGCATTTTATGATGCGCTTGTAGATGAATTACGTCCATTTCTTAAATTAGCCGCACTTGAATTTTTATTACATGGTATGGCATTACCACAATATACATTAAAACGTATGCGTGGTGATCTTATTAGTGAGAAATTAGGTAGAAAAAGATATACAACTGTAGATAAGATTTGGGCGCGTAATCCAGAACACATTATATTAAAGAAACGTCCTATTGGTATGGATCGTCAAGTATTCTTTAAAGTACCGAATGATGAAGTAGCATTTATTCAGAATAAAGGCCAACGCACGGATGGTACAGAAGATAAAGAGTCTTATATATTTCTTGTAGAAAACTTCCCTGAATATGTAAAAGCGGTACAAAATGGTCAAACAATATTTGCTTTACCGAATGTACGTACTATTACAAGAAAACAAAATAGTTATACTGATTATCCTATTCCTTATTTACAAAATGCTTTAAAATCATTACAGCATAAAGAATATTTGAAAAATATGGATAGAAGTATTGCAGAACGCGCAATTGAAGCAATTCGTTTAATTAAAACCGGAGATAAAGATTTTCCTGCTGATGATGATGATATTACATCAATTGAAAGGCAAGTAACACAAAACAGCAGTACAGGTGAGCGTATTTTTAATTTGTTTACAAATCATACTGTAACTATTGAGTGGATTTTTCCACCATTAGAGGCACTACTAAACGAAGCGAAATATAGTGAGCCTAACAGTGACATATTTTTAGGATTAGGGTTTCCACGTATTCTTACGGTAGGCGAAACAGCTAAAAGTAACGCGGCAGATAACAAAATAGCATCATTAGGGCCGAAGGCTACATTAGATGATCTAAGAGACGGATTGTTAGCATGGCTCAAAGAGTTATATCGTGAATTAGCAGAAATAAACAACTTTGATCGTGTACCTGAACCGTACCTTGCACCGATAGCAACAACTGACATGACTGCATTAGTTCAGTTTTCAATTGAAGCATTAAATGCTGGTGCAATTTCACGTGATACTGTAGCACAACTATATCAAAGTGATTATGAAACTGAGGCTGGTCAAATTGAGACAGAAATTGATATGAATGTTCCAAGTCCAGCAGATTTACAGAAACAGAAAGAACAAGAGTTTCAATTAAAAACAACAGAACTAAATCAACAGTTTCAAGAAAAGCAAAGTGCGGTTAACCATACAAGAAACCTTGAAACGATCAAAGCTAAACCAGTAACAAAGCCAGCAGCAAAGTAAGTGCAACATATTGATCACTATTATCGTATAATAAACAGTAATAGTGATCAATTATATAAAGGAATGAACAATGATAGGTGTATATGAATGGTATAATGGTGCTACTTACAAATCATATGTAGGTAGCTCTATTGACGTTGTAGGTAGAAAGTATTCACATTTACGCGCATTGCGTAATAATACACATCCTAATAGGCATTTACAGGCAGCTTTTAATAAGTATGGTGAAAGTTCATTTGAGTTTAGAATACTTCAAGAGACAGCTAAGGATGAACTTCTAGCTACTGAACAGTTCTGGATTGATTTTTATGATGCTACTAACCCAAATGTAGGTTATAATATCTTACCAAAGGCGGGTAGAACATCTGGTGTTTTACGTAGCGCGGAAACTAAAGCAAAGATAGGAAACCATAGTAAATATAGATGGACTCAAGATGCGTATAAACGAAACCAAATACAGAAACGTCTACACGGCACTCAATCTGCAACTACAGTTCAAAAGAAAGTAGATGCTATTAGTAAGACGTATAAGATAACTAAACCAGATGGTTCTATAGAATACATCAAAAACCTAAAACAGTATTGCATTTTACATGGTTTAGATGATAGTGCTATGGTAAAAGTTTCTAAAGGTAAGTATAAACATCATAGAGGCTACGGGTGTGAAAAATTTCAATGAATACAGACATAATTTTACTAGACAAATCAAAGTTTGGAGTAGGTAACGGATTCGATTTTAGACAAGGTGTTGAACCAAAATCTATAATTATCCATACCACTAACGGCGCTAGATACTCTAGCTACAGCGCAGAAGTGAATTACATCTATACAACACCAAAAATCAGCGCACATTACTTGATAGGTAAACAAGGACAAATAACACAGTTCTTAGATACGCTAACAATGAGAGCATGGCATGCTGGTGCTGTAAATGATGCACGTTTTAATAATAATAACAGTATCGGTATTGAATGTCACTATACGCCGCGTAATGGTGGTGAAGGTGTATGGCCAATTGCGATGCGTTTAGCACTTACAACGTTAGTACAAGAGTTACTAGCAGAATACCCACACATTACAAAAGATCAAATAGAGACACATCGTAGAGTAGCAACACCGCCAGGAAGAAAGATAGATCCATCAGGATTGACTGATGTTGAGTTTTATACATGGCGTGATTCTTTGCAATATCATAATATAGTTCGTATGACTCGGTATCGTGTAGTTTCCCGCGCAGTAAATATACGAACAGCACCGCGTAGTGATATACAGAATATTGTGGGTACATTATTTTTTGGAAACATATTTGAATCGAGTGTTTTAAAGTATGATGAAGCACACGAGTCTATTCGCGGAATAAATACATGGGCGCATATAAGTCAAATGCTTAGTGGAGATTCTAAGAACACTAATCTTGGATTTGTACATACGTCAAATGTAACAATAGTTGGATAAGTCCACAGGATAAAAACATGACGAAAGAAGATATACAAAAGCGCGCTACAAACTCAGCAGCGCGTGTATGGATATATATTAGTAAACCATTTCAAATCACAAAAGTATTAGAGTTATTATATATGTTTGATTGGACGTGGTATGCTTTTGTATCGTTTTTACCGACACAATATATTACTGGCAGTTTATTTGAAGTATTACGAAGTGTTACAACAACACTCATTATTCGGTTAGTATTGTGTAGTGTTGCGCTTATACATATATATGCGTTAATAACGAATTATGTAGTATTGCGGCGAATTAATCTCGTATGGAATATAGCAGTATTGTTATATTTAACATCAGTTTCATTCTTGAAACAACCATTAAGTGCCGGTATAGGATATTTAATTATTCTGATCGGTATTACTGTCTTTGCATTTTGGCGCATGGACGAAACACACTAAATCAACTACGCAAGGTGCAATATGGAATATTTACCTAGCATAATATCAGCGGTCGGTGTAATTCTTACTGTTGCAGTATCCTTTTGGCTAGGTCTAGCAAAACAACGTACAGATAATACAACAGCAAAAAATACAATTGAAGGCGAGTTTAGGGAAGATTTATTTGCACTCGTTGAACGTTATGATCGCCAACTTGTACAAAAAGAGGAACAAATACGAGCGCGCGATGATCGTATTGAAAAACGCGAAACACAGTTACAAACAGCACAAGCAATTATTGCAGCACAATTAGAAAAAATAACTGATCTTAATCTCGCGTTAAAACAACTACAACATGATAAGCAGTATCTTACGGAGGAACTTGATAAGTTTAACCGTAAAGTCTATTATACTTCGGAGAATAAAAATGAACTTGACACCAAATGATGCAAAATATCTTTTAGCAGGTATTGCAATTCTTATACCTATTATTATTGCATGGCTTCCTACACTGAAAATTAGTGATTATGCAAAATTTGGCATACTCGCAGTCTTTTCATTACTTGGCGGATTCCTGACAGTAATAGCAACAGGCCAACTAATTACAAGCGGCTCATTAGTAGAAAATGCCTCGATTGTATTAGCTGCTGCGCAAGTATTTTATTATGGTGCTTTTCGGTTATTAGGTTTAGAGCGAGTTTTGTTCCCACAACAGGCAGTTACAACCCAAATTAAAGAACAGGCGAAAGAAGAAAGCCCTACACTTACAACTGAACAAGCAAAGGCTGTTTTAGATCCTAATCAGTCACCAGCAGTACAAGTATCTACTAAAATTGTAAATACTTCTGGCGATATTCAATAATATAGTAAACTTAACCAAATCTTAACTTGACAAGTAATACCTACGGGTGTATACTGCTGTTAAGTCGAAAGAGGCAGCAAGCGGTGTTACCACAGTAGTAACTTAAACTTGAGTAAACAAGTGCCGCTTGCATTAATCCAAAATTGGTACTTGACAAGATTTTAAAACTGTGTTACAGTATATGAAAGCGATGCGGGTACAGGCAATGGCAGCCTACAAGTCTCATAAACTTGGGCGGTAATACGCAAGAGAGTTCGATTCTCTCACTCGCTACCAACGGATTGATAGCGCAAGTGTCTAATGAAATAGAGTGATAAGTCATCCATAGATTGCACGATGATACTATAAAGTATAGAGTGCTCGGCGCTATTTATCCAAACCATTAAAGGCTCACACAGCAAATCAAAACAATTTTTTATTGAAAAAAAAACAATGAGCCTTGATTTAGAACATTTGAAAGGATAAACTGAATGTTTTGGAGTATTGTCGGTTCGCTTACTTTTTTCTTTGCTCTACTTGAGATGCATCGTATTGCACAAGATCATTCAATAGTTCCTAGTAAGGGTTTAACAAAAGAGCAAACAATTATTGTAACGTTTCTAGGTAGAGTTACTGGCGATTTTCTCTGGATTGTAAGTATTACATGGATTGTGTCACTTCTTATAAAGACAGTTTAATGGGGCTTACTTGGGTTCGATTGCTCATGGGGTGTATATGGCGTCGATTGCGCTTAAAGTTAATTCCAGCGTAAGAATCGGGTTCGAATCCCGAACACTCCACCATAAACTTGACAAGCTCCACCAAGTATGATATACTACGTTAGGATGTAAATGCATCCATATATCATACTTGGAGTTGTCAAAATGAAAGAGCAAGATTTATATTGGTTAGCTGGTTTGTTAGAAGGTGAAGGTTATTTTACATATAGTAAGAGTGCTACAATATCCTTACAAATGACTGATAGAGATATTGTAGAACGTGTATCAAACCTATTTGGTGGTAAATCTATTATAGAAACCAAAGCACGCGCAAAACAGAATAAAGACTCATATCATTGTAGAATACACGGTCAAGCTGCTGTTGATCTCATGGAGCAATTATTACCTTTGATGGGTAATCGTAGACAAGATAAGATACGTGAAGTATTAGCGCGGCATGCTAATCGTACTAATACGTGGTCAAATAAGCGTAAGCTAACTGATGATCAAATAAGACTTGTAAAGGAAATGCATAGAGACGGTATAAATGTCGGCACAATAGCTTTACATTTATCTGGAATAACTAATACATTTATCAATAGATATAATATATCGGATATACTACGTGGCATTACAGGTGCTAATGTAGAGTAGGTAGCAAACAGTTTACACGTTAAGATGCTGAAACGTGGTTTATGCGTTAGTTGAACAGGTGATGAGTTCCGAGGGCTGTAACCCCTTACCGATTGGTTTGTAGGTTTGATTCCTATCTAACGCACCATTATAAGTTGCTTGTACAATCTGCCGTATGAACAAGCATGATGGGCTGGTGTTTTTATAGAACGTACTTTATTCCTATAGTGAAGGAGGACGCCTATGAAGGAAGTTATCTTGATATATATGCCATATATGGTGTATGTAGTCAGATAATGTAAATCCTTATATTTTATTTTTTATTATTATTTAATTTATAAAACTAATTTTAATACGGAATTACACAATAACACCAGCGGGTTATATATGCAGTTCTGTTCTCATTATGAGAGTATGGATTATTCTACAGCTGTTGTATATAACCCGCACATCACTTTATGAAAGGCATATAAACAATTATGAATGAATTCACATATACACTTAAAAACGGACTAAAGCTAACAGGCCCATATGCACAAGTAGCTGCTGCTGCTGCAAAGTTCGGTGAATCTATATCTGTTGATGACGGCATACATTATCTATCACAGACACATGGTCTGTTGCGTATTGCTGATATGTCAATGACACATACACGCAATGCAATTGCAAAGATGTTGCGCGAACAAGTTGCTGCTTTAGAAGGTAAGCAAGGTGCAGCGTTTTACCATGCAGTACGCGCACTAGAGACGAATAAGACAATTGAAGGATTGATTACACGGTATGGGCGCGGAATTAATCGCGGGGAAATGTAATATACATTCGTTTGCCAATATCGAATAAATTGGAGATTTCATGCTTGTTTTAGTGTAACGGATGCACGCGCCTGTATGAACTACATAGTGAATGAGATACGACGGTATTTTTGAAATTATGTTCAGTAATACTTAATATATATAATGGGCCAAATATAAAGCGCTTTATTGCGAAGTTATAGATAGGAATGGCGAAGATACGTAGATTCAATTTCTACAACAAGTACCATACAATATTCTATGTATACCTTACATAGAAATTATCTGGCATAGGTGTAACGGCTGCACTCGCGTTTTGGAAGCGTGAAGTAGTGAGTTCAATTCTCACATGCTAGACCATAACGATATACGCGCAAATAACTACGAATAAACGCACACTTTTTATGAATTTGTTTAGGTAGTCTTATTAGGTTTGCGTATATCGTTTTCTTTTGTTCGCTTCATCTAACGGCTAAGATGATGATCTCCAAAATCATTCATATAGGTTCGAGTCCTATAGCGTTCGCCACCAAATACATAAAGGTAGATATGGATTATATCTAGAAAAGGAAAAAATACGATGAATACACTATTGACAGCCTTGCGAAAAGCGGGCAATGCTACATATACCGAAAATGGAGCATTGACTCACGAAAGTACATTAAGTGATGTTCTTGACTTCTTTTATCATGCATCAGCTCGACGTGGGCGAGATAATACTGATTTGTTTGAAAAAGCATATAAGGAAGATAAGAACCTTGCAATATTGGTAGCATTCTATACACGTGATATACGTGGTGGTCAGGGTGAGCGAGAAACATTCAAGCAAGTATTGCGCTGGCTTTACCAACACGATCGTGAGATGTTTGTACGTATTGTGGATCTTGTGCCTGTTTATGGTCGTTGGGATGATATTTTGACATTTACTGATAGTGTGCGCGTACAAGAAATTGTACGTGAACAATTGTTCAAAGATGCTCGATTTGATTCACCATCATTACTTGCAAAATGGATGCCTAGTGCAAATGCTTCAAGTGCTGAAACAAAGAAACTTGCGTATGCATGGATGAATATTTTAAATATGACGCCACGTATATATCGCAAGCTTCTATCACGGCTTCGTGGAAAGTTGGCACTTGTAGAAACGTTAATGAGTGCTGGCAAGTTCAGTGAAATTAATTATGCACATGTGCCAAGCCGTGCAGCCTTAATACTACGAAAGGCATTTAGTAAGCGTGATGCTGCTAGATATGTTGCATATCTTGAATCTGTAAAAGCAGGTAAAAGTAAGATTAATTCAGCTGCGCTTTATCCATATGAACTTGTAGTAAAGTATCTATCGGGTTTAGGCGAAGATGCAACAATTGAGGCACAATGGGCAGCATTACCAAATTATGCTGATAGTGCAGAAAATGCACTAGTTGTAGCGGATGTAAGTGGTAGTATGCATGGTAGACCAATGGAAGTATGTATTTCTTTGGCGCTATATATTGCTGAACGCAATAACGGTGTGTTTAAAGATCACTTCATTACATTTTCTGCAAATCCAAAACTACAGCGAATTACAGGTAGTACATTGTTTAAGCGTGTAAATGAGCTTTCATGCGCTGATTGGGGTATGAACACAGATTTGCAAAAAGTCTTTGATCTTATTCTAACAACGGCAAAGGTTAACAATGTACCTGAAAGTGACATGCCTACAAAGGTTTTCATTGTAAGTGATATGCAGTTTGATACTGCTGTTCGTGGTAAGACAAACTACGATGTAATTCGACAAAAATACGAACAAGCTGGATACCGCATGCCTATTGTTGTGTTTTGGAATGTAGACAGTCGTAGAAATGAAGCGCCTGTAACTCAGGATGCAAACGGCGTATATCTTGTAAGTGGTGCATCACCATCAATATTTAAGGCAGCCATTAATACACAAGCGGTAACGCCTGTAGATTTAATGCTCGAAGTATTGCAAAGTGACCGATACTTGCCTGTATACACGGCTATTTCACAATAGTTATAAGAAAAAGATAGGATATGATGCGTTGTATTCTATCTTTTTCTTTTTAAGACACATACAGCAAACAAATAACATTGGTTCGAATCCAATTATCAAATTCTTGATAATAATGCGTGGATGCATAATGTGTCTTGTTTTTTACAGCATCGTATAATTGATAGTACACTATCCTCTGAAGATATGAATCTAGGTTTGAGTCCTAGTGCTGTAGCCATTCATACAATACCTCTACAAGCTCACAGGGAGGCTTGAGCGCGATTGTTTTCTCATTCTGGTATCAGACTACGGATTATTATTTTTGAAGTCTTAGGCGGCTTCCTGTATATTAATTATTTGTCATTTGACTTTTCAAGATAGTTGCTGTATAGTACCCACAGACAGGAAACACAGACAGAAGAGGATGCATATGAGTTTTCAAGATTTAGTTGATGAAACCGAATATGCTGCGCGCCAATATTCAGGACGAGGCATGTATGGCACATATTGTCTAGGTATTATATGTGATAATACAGAACGCGCTGTACTTGATATTTACCGTGCAGGTATTGATGCAGGTTTAGACCCTGATTATCTTTATGATATTCTTGTACATGCATGCACTGATAGTATGGGTACGTCTAGTATTCTTTATTTCCCGCGATATACATGGGTAGATTCAGACTAAGAAAGGAAATTTGCTATGCGGAGTCTTGCTGGACTTGGTTGTATAATTCAAGCGGTATTGCTCACAGTACTGCTTACACTCGGCGCTATGGCTAGTAATTATCTCTTGAACTTTTGGTTTTCAAAAGATATTCCCTGGTATGGTGATGTGATTATTGGTTTCATTGGAAGCCCTATTGTACTTCCCGGTGCGTTTCTTACCTGGCTACTACATATGTTCGGCGCTGTATAAAAATTGGGGTATTGACAAGAACATACAGATATGGTATAGTGGTTTCAAGCGAAAAACAACTACTTGAAAGGCTGGTAACACAATGAAAAAGATGATAATTTATACCCGTAAGGGTAAGGTAACTATCGGTAGGTTCATTTATAAGCAGAGTCAAGTACAGATCAAGTTTAACGTTTAATAATAATAATGAGATTAAAAGACGGTAGAACGCTATCGTTTGTAGCTGGACAAATACACAAAACCAGCTCATGCGCGGCGTTCATATAACGGTAGAATATGCGATTCTTATAAAATCGACACAATGGTTCAACTCCATTACGCCGTACCAGTTAATAGACTTGACAAGTAAATAATACTATGATATAATCCATATAGTTCAAGTAAACATCGGAGGATTTATGGATTGTACATATTGTGGCAAAGAAGTTCTACACAGAAAAGAAAAGAAATCTAAAAATCACTTTTGTAATAATAGTTGTGCGGCTAAATATAATAATGTTGGACGTGTAAGTAAATATAAAAAATATCATACATGTTCTGTGTGTGGTAAAGAAACCTACAGAAAGGGTAGATGTTTAGAATGTTTTACAGCATCAAGAACTTCTGAAATAGTTAAAACTTACACCGTAGGACAAATTAAAGAATTATATAAAGATAAAACCTTATTAGCACAAGCAGCTAAAATACGTGGTTATGGGAAAACATTTTATGATCGATCCAACAAACCTAAATATTGTATAAATTGTGGCTATTCAAAACATTATGAAGTATGTCATATAAAAGCAATAAATAGTTTTGATGATAATGCAACAATGGCAGAAGTACACGCATTGGATAATTTAATCGCATTATGCCCTAATTGTCATTGGGAATATGATCACGGCTTATTACTGTTAGAATAATATACCAATGAGTAACTATAAGTATCTGGCTTGTCGAGGATGGCTGTAGTTACTCTTTATATGCACCTTTAGTACAACGGTCAGTATGTCTCTTTTACACAGAGAGGATGGCAGTTCGATTCTGTCAAGGTGTACCACGATACAAGGCGTTAAACGCAAAAGGTTTGTGCTGACCCCACAAAAGATATGTGTTTGGCTTCTGGTCAAGGCTATAGGGCATATCTCCCTATGCAATTTGTATATACATAAAACAGTTTACCCGATAAGAATTCTGAATCGGGATGCTTTTATCTATATCTCATATAGAGATGAATAACGAGGCGTCAAAATACACGATATTTTACTACGCCTACAATGCAGCAATGCAAGAGGATAAAGAGATTTATTATGAGCCAAATTACTGCTACGGATGCTGTTGCAACAATTAAAGAATTGCGTATCACTGCGCGGATGTTAGACGGTCAACGCAAGTTATTTGACCCGAAATTTGTACCGCAGCACATCATTATTGATCTAACAGAAAAACGTAATAGAATTGCACACTATAAACAATGGTTACAGGCCAATCTCTATTATATAGATGATGATGAAATAGATACAGAATGATATACCAATGTCGTATAATGTTATTATGAACGGCTGTTAACCGTCAAGATTTAGGTTAGAATCCTAACATTGGTGCCATATATAATGAGTAATAAAAGATCAAAAGTATTGGATATATCGCATGGTACAGTAAATAGATTACGTAAAATGCTATTATATAATCTATTAGTAAGACATAGTGAAAATATCTGTTTTAAGTGCGGTGAAATTATTGACTCAGTAGAAGAACTCTCAGTTGAGCATAAAATACCGTGGCTAAATAACAATGTTGCTTTATTTTGGGATCTAAACAACATAATTATTAGTCATTTAGTCTGCGACACACATGCGCTTGATAAATAGAGAGTTCTTCAAACTACCGCTTTATGCTGGTTTCATATAATGGTATTATGGAAACTTTGTAACTTTCTCACAGTAGTTCGATTCTACTAACCAGCGCCATAGATGCCTATACCTGTAGTTTTGAAAATTCTAGGCGCAATAAACTATTGCCGATTTTTATAATAGAAAGATTGTATATGTTGTATATGTTCTTTACTGCTGATTATGATACAGGCTATTATACCCATCTTCAAGGTGTATTTGATAGTGAAGAGAAAGTAAAGGCGCACATTCAACACTTACGTGATATTGAAGAAGCATTTTATGAAGAAGGCGAATATCGTATTATTCCGATTCAGATTAATCTTCCTACACATATAAATCTTGGTTATTGATATGTTCCCTTAGTTTAATTGCATAGAACAACAATCTTCTAAATTGTATGTATAGGTTGGAATCCTATAGGGAATACCATGTATGCCGCTTTAGCTTAATTGGAATAAGAGCAATAGTCTTCGAAACTATTATGTACGGGTTCGAGTCCTGTAAGCGGTGCCAATATATTTCACGTATATAATCATCATTTCTATGCAGTATATACTGTGGTTGTAAACAAACCGTTAAACATAGAAATGGAATACCATTACTCCTTATGGTACGAAATGAAAGATGGTAGAATACATCTGTTATATACGTTTTTATGCACTCATAGTTCAAATGTATAAAACGATTCCCTGCGAAGGAATAACTACAGGTTAGAGTCCTGTTGAGTGTACCATAGCGCTATATATATATATGATATTAAATACAGCGCGCCTTATTATGAAAGATCATTATGCGATATGATTTAAAGTTATTTCATCGTGCAATACGTGTATGTGTACCAATAGTATATCAGCAACAATTTTATGATCGATATGTACTGTATTTCATACGATTAGATAGTAATGGGCGCAGAGCCTTTTTACAAACATTAGGTATTTATGTATAAGCTGGATTGATGTAACGGAAGCCATGATAGTTTCAAAAACTATTGCTTTAGAAAAGCGTGCAGGTTCGATTCCTGTATCCAGTACCATATATATCATAGAATAGCTACTATGGTATAAAAGCCATTTGAAGTACAAAAATGGATCTTATTATATACATATAAGAATGAGATCGAAACTCATATGTGCCGTTTGGTGCATTAGTGTAATGGCAGCACGATATGTATAAATAAAGTAAGGAATATTAAATTATGGAAATGAGTATATATAGCGTTCGTGTTATTTTACCTGATGGTAAGAACAAGATGATTGTGACTGAAGAAGTAACTGCATGGCGGTATTATACAGACGAAAATAATAATCTTGTGTTTGTTGATCAAAACGACAACCTTATTACAGAGTATCATAATTATAATTGGGTTTCAATTACGGCGCAATAATTTACCAAGATTTAACTTGACAACATAAACAAAGCATGGTATGCTACTGACATAGCAAGAAAGAGAGTAATGTTTATGCGGTGTCACGTACTATACTTTGACGGTCGCTCAATTAATATAAAACACATTATGGATGACTTTGAACTTAAACAATTTCTTCACTTTGTAAACAAGTTCGATCGTTTTGATGCTATTAAATATTGGTTGAATGATCAGTCGTTAACAAACACATTTATACTTGCGAATGATACAGTAATTATTCGCGGCTCATAATAATGAAAAATACGTAAATATGCTGGTGAAGCTATAAAGGCATAGCAGCGGTCTTTTAAACCGAAGATAGTAGGTTCGATACCTATCGCCAGTACCACGGCGCGGAAATATACGTTCAATTCGTATCGCCTTACGAAAACTCTGTAGTTACAGTGGTGTATTGAGAAAGGTTAGAATCCTTTTTAGAGAGTATTAGTAAGATGTAGTATAATGGATATTACGCCGCGCATTCATTTTCAAGAAAGGAATAATAATGCAAGATAGATCAGGTATTACCCGTAGGACTGAAAATCAGAGATTTATTAATCCTACAAATGGCCGTGTATTTACTATTGTGAGTGTATTTATTCCTAAAGTGCTAGGATATACAGCTGACACCTTAAAGATCCGCTATGAGGATAATAATACAGAAGCTACTATTAAAAATCGCGGCGATCTTATTCCTGTCAGTTAATATGCAGGTATTTATTATGCTGATATGGCTCAATGGTACAGCACTGCCTTTGTAACGCAGGATTTGGGAGTTCAAATCTCTCTATCAGCGCCAGAAACCCTACGACCTTTTCTGAAATTTATGGGTTAAATAAAGGTAGGGAATAACGTAACTCCCAATGAATTATTGATATGTCTTCTAATGGTAGGAAAACAGTCTTTGAAACTGTATGATCTAGGTTCGAGTCCTAGCATATCAGCCATATACATAGTATATATATTATGTATACTTTATTGGTTTATTTATTTTTCTAGTAAATAGATACATACATTGTATGAATGAAAGTAGGCAAGATCGAAATCAACCAATAACAACCTATGGGCTGATGGTTGTAAAATGCAATGCTCACCGCTTTGCGTGTGTCATATAACGGCTATTATGTATGCTTGCCAAGTATAACACCTGAGTTCAATTCTCAGTACACGCACCATTTATTGTAATCTTTTTATGTATGTGTAAAGAGTAGACTTATATAACGTTTTATATGTAACAGAATTGAACTATGCTTGTATCTATCTATGGTAGACTGAAGTACAATAGACACTATAAAACGGCTAAATATACAGAGAATATAAGTCGCGCAATAATTACATGCTCCGTTGACGCAATTGGCAGCGTAACAGTCTCTTAAACTGAGAGTTATAAGTTCGAGTCTTATACGGAGTACCACTAGTTTATACATTCTATAAAAATGTATCGTTAGGGGAAAACGTAAAAGTCTACCGCGTATAATATACGGTAATCTACGAAATGAAAACAGATATCCGCTACTATGGCAGTATGGCGTAATTTGGCAGCCGCACAAGTCTTAAAAACTTGGGGTTTAAAAAACCGTATGGGTTCGAGTCCCGTTACTGCTACCAGCAGTGTTTCGTAGTTGTTACATCAATGGCTGTGTACAATACGTGTTACGGTGTCTAGTGTTATAGTGCGGCAGTATTATAGCATCATGGCAATGATAGCAATAAAATAAACAGCATAACTACGTTATAGGTATATACTCCAATCGGTAGAGAGAATACGTTAAGAACGTATAAAGTATGGGTTCAAATCCCTTTATACCTACCATTTGAATAGCTAATGATTACGCCGCGATCCAAATATATTTGCATCGTGATAGGTGAAAGTCCTATATTCAAAGCCAAACGCGGGTAATACCGCGCCACATATAGAAATAACGAGTAGTATTGACAAGTATGTCACGCCTACATATAACGACTAAACTAGACGTAGTGCGGGTTAGATACCGTTTGAAAGTGGTTATAATGAGATACGCGCGGAAAGAAGATATACTATGACGCTTCTATATGTTTAAAGTCCGTTCTTGTTGCAACATAAGGTTATGCGCCTTAACTAAGCGCTTATATAACAAATCATCGGAATGGATGACAAAAAGCCTTATAGAATGGATGGGGGTAAAGTTATTAGGACAGCAGTAAAGCAGGTATATACTGATCGGCTTTATCGCGCTTGTGGGATGAACTCCACATTACTAATAACAAAGTATCGAGTAATACACGTAATGTATTATAATGCACGCACTATGTTTACGTGTGAAAAACATATAATCAGCGCGCATTTATCGGGCGATAGTAGTAAGGTAAAATACCTATTCTGATACAATAGGTGATACAGGTTCAAGTCCTGCTGCCCGACCATTTTATATAGAAAGTGACATTATATGGACAAACTTTATCTTACATCGCTGCATACCGCAGATGCACAATATATTACCATGATGGATACGACTCAATTAGGTTCGTATGTATCATTGTTGTATGGCGATGATGCCCCATGTTTTAAAACACATGAACACGCATTACAGCATCTTGTGGCCATTGCACATAATAATGCGCGTGTTGGAATTACAAACGTTATTTTTGACTCAACCGGCGCGATTATTTATAAACTTCATTTGCAAAAAGTAGAAACATATTTGCAGTAAAGGACTATATTCAATGCACGATAAATTTATTTTATTGGTATTAGAGCAAATAATAAAGATCATTATCCTTATAGTTATTGGGGAAAGTCGTAATGGCATCTATACAGAAAGTGCGCAATTACTTGAAACTGTCAAAAAGTACCGAGAAACATATTTTGGGTTGAAGTAGTGAAGCTGAATCACACTAGGCCAATTACCTAGAAAACGGGTTTAAATCCCGACAAACCCACCATCAACCCTACTAACTTATTTATTATGGTGAATCAATGGATAAAGGAAAAAATGGAGCTTTAGGCGAAGCTGCCGTACTGAAAGAGCTTATAAAACAAGGTTATACAGTATTTACTCAATTTGATGGTAAGTCGCCATTCGATTTAGTAGCTTACAAAGACAATGTATTATACAGAGTATCGGTTAAGTCTGCTACTATCCAAAAGGGCAAAGGTTACGATGTAGAGCTAAGACAGAGAGGTAAAGATAGATCAAAAGACTTTGATAAAAGTGCGGCTGATATATTGGCTGTTTATATCGTACCAGAAGATAAAGTAGTTTTACTAGAAACAAGTAGTATAGAGTCGCTTGTAAAGTTGCGAGTAAAGTAATATATGGCTATGTATCCCAATGGCAGAGGAAGCACGCTTAGAACGTGTACCGTTCGATACGGTTTTAAGTAGGATACTCATAGATATATGCCGCTTATTACGTTCGATTCGTATGTACACTTTGGAATAGTGAGCGGCTCTATATTATTTGAAAGGATTGTTTTATGCGTATGTCAGTGAATATGTTTATATTAAATACATTAATCCAAATTGTTAGAATAATTGCAAGATTTGCAATTGATATGCAGCATGGTGGTACGGTTCGTTCATGTAATATACTTATTGAAGAAATTGAGTCTGTAAAACGACAATTAAACTAACATATGGCTACTTACCCCAAATAAAGGCAGAGGGAAACGGTTTAGACCCGTCAAAGTAAGAGTTCGAATCTCTTAGTAGCTACCAGAGTTAGATTATACGTAGGCATCCAATGTCAAGCATATATTTCTAGAGTATATGTATGCAACGTATCGCGCAAGTTTATTGTATATTATTTTTCGGCGCGTTATTAAATAAGAGAACATATACACGTGTGTTATAATAGATTCGTAGTCTAGACATGTTTTGACGTGTAAAACATAAGGGGACTACAAGTTATGGCTATGTACTCCAATTGGCAGAGAGAAACGGCTTAAACCCGTTATAGTTAGAGTTCGAATCTCTAGATAGCTACCATTGAAAATATCTCCGCGCGGTATATTGATCTCATAGTCGTTATTGGTTGTCGATAATGAGTTATATATACCCTATTGTGTAAAAAGCGCAATTATATGCAATAGTGTTGATGTGAAAGAAACCATTACTAAACACACGCGCACATATTTTCATCCCAAGACTTTAACGTTTTACTGTTTTTATATTTGGTCTAGATTAAATACAAAACAGCGTTTGATTCCATGTCGTAAAAAGAATTGACTTTTCTTTGACTGTTTGGGTTTCAAGATGAAATTGTAAACTATCATTCTATGGGGCATGGAAATGCATGGGGTGTTTGTCTCACTTGCAATGAGAATGTTCAGAAGGGTTCAATTCCCTTATGCTCCACCATTAAAAGAAAGGTATTGCTATGGATAAATGGATAGATCGCGCGTTTATATTGCTTGCTGTAACATTATTTGTAGTTAGTATTGTTGCTAGTCTTGGCACATTTGATGTTACACATATACCGTGTAAAGAAGGTTATTTTTGGAGTAAATTAGAAGTAGCATGTATTCATGGATATAGACCATAGAAAGACTTTTATATGCTACATGTTACAAATCAAACAAATGCGTGCTGTTTACTTGCGCTAGATGCATTATTTCATGGAGATTATCCTGGCAAGCAATTTCTAGAAGAATTATATGAAGAATGTTTTCAATCAGAAGGTATAGTAGTAAAATATCTTCATCTACTTGAAGAATGTGCGCCGGTAAAAGTAATATGTGGTCAAGGTATTATATCAAGTGCGTATCAGCAAGGTGATATGTATTGGGTTCTGATTGATTGGGATGCACATAAACGCTATAGATTATCATATACACAAGAATGTATTTTGGTATATGCGGTATCTGATAAAGAATCCCATGCTGTATGTATTCGTGCGATGAATATAAACGATTATCTCAAACACTATCAATATATAGTATTTATATTGCCAACACACGGTTTGATTATTGATGTACCTTATGAAAGGTAATATATAATGAGTGTAAAGAAAGAGATTGAAGGTATTTATTCTGTAGGAAGCCTTGTAAGCGTCTTGGACACAGAGTCCGAATATTATACCCAAGAAGGAATTATTGTGCGTCTTGGGGCTGCTGGTGACGTTGTATACTATATCTGTAAACTGTCTAGTGTACAAACGCCAATCACCTTTATAGAAAAGCAACTAAAGAAAGGAACATATGGATAAACCAACACTAAACGAGGTTCTTAATTCGCTCGATACAGCTACGCTTGACTCAATTGTAGATAGTGTACTTGAGGCTATGTCAAATAAAGATATACGCGAGAAGTTTGTAACACATGACATGAAACTGAATATTGTGCGCGCTTCTAATATGACTATAGAATATCCAGACGATGACACGGTAACAATCCGATACCTAATGTTTGTCTTTACCCTGCGATTGACAAGCCAAGAAATGAGTTTCACTATTGACCTTAGTAAGTTCTAATAAAACTGCCTATTGACAAATACTCGCGGCCATGCTATTATAGGAAATGTAAGAAGTACAAACAACTAGGAACTACTTGAGAGAGGTTGACACAAGCTGTAGTGTAGGGTACAATGTTTCGATAAGCAACTGTGCTATATACAGGTATCTTGCTAATACACGGCGCGAAATAATTACCCGATCGTATCTATGCTGAATACAGAATAGGCAAGCAGGTATTTCCCTTCTTACAGAAAAATAAAACGCGGCTGATATACCCGCATTAGTGTTGTGTATATCTTTGATTATTTATGCTGACATCTTCTAATGGTTTAGGAACACAGACTTTCAATCTGCGAAATAGGGGTTCAAATCCCCTTGTCAGTACCATAATACAGAAAGGTATATATCTTATGACAAACACAAACATGGCAAACGTTGTTATGGCTGTTGCTGAACTGCTAGAGAAGTTTAGTGTTGCTGAAGTAGAGCATGCATTGCAGTATGTACGTACATATCCTACCGTAACGAGTATGGAAAGTATGCCGCCATTGATTGAATTGCACAATCCGCGCGGTACTAATTTTAAACTAACACAGCGAGAATATAACCGATTACTCGAAACTATACCGCAGATTAATAAGATCAATGCAATTAAAGTATTGCGTGACATTACTCGGTGTAGTTTGGCCGATGCAAAAGAAACAGTTGAATACCGCTGGTACTAACATGCGTTTAGACTTTTTCGCGCATATATGTAATCAATGACTGATTATGTTAGATGCTAAAAAAGAACAAGGTTTTCTTGCATTTTATCCTCTGTAGAGATGACTACGAAAAAATGCAAGTGGTGCCGAGGCGCTATTTAACTATAAGGAATAATACAATGAAAAAAGGGGATCGTATTACATTTATTGTAGTTATTGGAAAGTTTGAGCTTGAATGGATAGGCACATATCTATATAAAATTAATGATGCCTTCAGTATGGTTATGAGTGCAGGTATTGAAATGCAAATACCTACTAGAAATATTATTACGGTTCTGTAGCATAGCGGTCTAATGCGCTACACTGTCAATGTAGATACCGTGGGTTCAAATCCCATCAGAGCCGCCATGTCATCGTCCCATTAAAGACACACACAGCAAGCAAAAATGTTATCCAGACTTGCAGTAGAAGTTCAATTCTTCTTTATCCGCAATTGCGGGTAATAGTGTAAAGGTAGCACTCAAGTACAACAAACAAATGTGTCTTGACTTAAAAAAGGTAGAAAATATATGGTTGTGATGTTTATAGCATTCCTTGGTATATTCCTTATTACACTTTGTACAAGTTTATCAAATGTTGTCGAAGAAGATAAAGCGCGCGATCTCATTGCATTTTTTGTTTCAATTATCGGTATATTTCTTTGGGTATGGGTATTTTCTTAGAAGCCTTCCTATAGAAAAAAGGATATATACAATGGCTGAATGTTTTGAATGTCATATTGCGTGCAATCAACTCTGTATTCATGATGTTATTATAGATATATGTATTCGTTGTCATCAAGCGCGCATACGTGGTAAAGATATGATTATTCGTATTGACCCATCATCTGTTGTAGGGTATTCTCTATTTCATCGTGAGATTATATTAATTGGATTAGTAGCGGCTCAAGTATATCAGAACTGGCATATTATTAGTGATACTGTGTCTATGGCTGAATGACAAAGCGTCAATCTGCAAAATTGATTACATCAGTTTGATTCTGATTAGACACTCCAAAAGAAAGTAATAATTATATGATGTATAGCGGTGATGACTATTATGATGATGACGTGACATCAGGAATGCATTCTATTGCATTTTTAAGTGCATTTACGCGCAAACAATATATTGATGCGCTTGCATTAGTATCAGAGTACACGCGCGCAGTACTTGAAATATTAGATGATCTAGACTTACTCGAATTGGCGGAAGAATACGAAATTTAGCACCTGTCGTATAATGGATAAATATAGATGCCTTCCAAGCATATGATCAGAGTTCGATTCTCTGTAGGTGTACCAATAAAGGATATATATATATGATACAAACAGTATATTATAAAGATAAGGCGTATGAAGTAACGATCGAGACGGAGGCCGTATCATTATGGCCTACGGCTGATGTATCAATTATTCAGAATATAATCCGCAAAGATAAAAAAGATACAATTTCTATTGATCTTACCATACAAGAAGCACAAGAACTTATCAGTGAATTACTTGCGGCTATTATACAAACAACAATCATTGATACACAATATATGGAAACAATGAATTATGAGTCTAAACAAAGCAATACTGCACAAAAAGACAAAGAAGAAGCCATACAGGAAGTCGAAAGCAATTGATTCTTCTTGTCGTAATCATGGATCATGTGCAACTTGTAGAGATAACAGATTATTTGGGAACAAGAAACGCGCGGGAAATAAAACTATGGTGTAGTTAGCTTAATTGTCGAAAGTGTTTGACTGTGAATCAAAAGGATGCGGGTTAGACTCCCGTACTACACCCCATATAATGCAGCATCGTATAACGGTAGTACAAAAGTCTTTGAAACTTAGAATATAGGTTCGATTCCTATTGCTGTAGCCACACATAAAGAGCGGTATAATGACACAAAATGATAAAGAGTTTTTCTTGCTGATGCTAGGACTTCTTTTATTAACTGTCATTATACCGCTCTTTTTATTTTTTACATGTTATTACGACATACTACCGTTGCTTCCATGTTATATTGCCTATTGACGCCCCAATCAAAACATGATAGAATACGAGCAGTTATTACTATGCAGAAAGATAGAATATATGGCAATTTCAGAATTTACTGGCAAATATCGCTTTTTAAGCAATTTCTGGTTTGTGCAAGTAGAATTTGAGGGGTATAGTTATACAACTGTAGAGCATGCCTACCAAGCGGCTAAATCACTTGATCAGACGATGCGTGATACTATCCGTCAAAGTAAACTACCAAGTGATGCAAAACGTTTAGGTAATCAAGTTCAATTACGTCCAGATTGGGATTCGGTAAAACGGTTAATAATGCTTAATTTACTCCGCAATAAATTTAACCACATAGGATTAAGAAGCCTATTACTACAGACAAATGATCAGCTATTAATTGAAGGTAATACATGGCATGATAATTATTGGGGCGTTTGTTTTTGCGCCGTGTGTAATTACGAGCGATCACGCGAAGAACCGGGCTTAGGTAAAAATTGGCTTGGAAAACTACTAATGCATGTACGCTTTGAAATTGCCTGTTGACACCGCAACAAAAGCATGATAGGATATTCTTAGTTACAACTTGACACACAGAAAGGTATAGTATGGTACGTGATTATAACGGGTATATTCGTGTCATCAGACAGGATTTACAACTACCCGAGACATGCCGCGTGGTTGTGACCATGCATCATAATTTTAAAACACGTGGCGGATATGCACGATACAATGCGGGTGGTATTTCCTTAATTTGTCTTAATAGAACAACAGATCATGCATGGAATGTTGCGGCGCTTATGCACGAATTTCGGCACATTTGGCAATATCACACAGGCATTCTAAAATACGTATGGAGAATTCCACAAGCAAAACTTGTAGGGATGATACCGGGTGCAGGACGTTTTTATAAAGTAACGCGCGAAAAGCCAGAATGGGTACATCTTTGGAATGGTGTAGAGTATCAGAAATATAATCGCGCTTCATATCCTGAACACCCGAATTTTCGCAAATATCTTGCATGTCCTTGGGAAGTAGACGCGCGGGAATATGAAAATGAAATACATCGGTTATTTCCATGTTCAGTATAAAGTGGCTTTAATCGTTATACACAAAGGAAAATATAATGAGCGATTATACTTATACTATTGTACATGATCCTTTAACAAGAACACAATATACTTTGCGTTATTTTGCAGAAAGGAACACTGTACGTTTAGTAGGATATTATGAAATGCATCGAGATACACCGCGCAAACAAAAATGGATAATCGATCGCTGGTATGATTGGCACAATCAGGATCGGCGTGATGTACGTTTTAAGCCTATTTCTGAAATAACATTGCCACAGGCAATAAAACAGCAATTCATGCAAGAACTAATTGAATCAATGACATTTATTATAACAGAAGAAAGTATACGTTAATGCATGCAGATTCAACCCGATTACTGTTAACAATGAGTGTACCATCTGGTTTGTTACAGTATCTACAAGAAACAAGAAAACTTGATCCAGAACTTGAGATATTGCAGTATATACCACAACAAACGGATCATCATCCTGAAGGTGATGTATTTACGCATACATGTATGGTAGTAGATTATGCCGCGCGCTTATCAACATTTCTCGGCTTAGATGAATTTAATAATGCGGTATTACGTTTAGCTGCATTAACCCATGACTTTGGAAAACCTGCTACTACTATTGTCTATGCAGATGGTCGCGTAACAGCACATGATCATCCAGCACAAGGCGTACCAATTGCTGAAGTCTTTTTAACTCGCAGTAATATACATCCTGACATTATTGCATGTGTACTGCCGCTAGTTCGTGAACATATGGCTCATGTAGGTTTTTATACACCAGACATTACAACACGTGCAGTTAAGCGATTGATTCAACGTTTAAACCCGACTACAATAGATATGCTTGCATGGCTTGTAGAAGCAGATGCAAGTGGTCGCGGTGGTCAATATTATAATCGAGGTATGCCTGCACGTATGGCGGAAATACGAAATGTTGCATATTCGCTTGACACAGTATACCGTCCAGAGCCATTAATCGACGGTAATATTATTATGCAATTATTGAATATTGAACCAAGTAAGCGTTTAGGTGAAATAAAAGCCGCGATGTATTCAGCACAATTACGTGGTGAATTAACCACAATTGATGATGCCGTTCATTTTGTTTTAAGGGAATATACACATGACTTATGATATAAATGGCGTTACAATTACGATGCAATATATGTATAAACTTCGCCGCGATGATTATCTATATCGAGATGCTAGTAATTGGACAAAACGCGGTAAATTATACCGCTCACGCAATTCAATGAAGCAGGCTATTCGCTATATTATTGATCGACCGGGCGATATAAGCGATAGATTGAAGAAAGAAACATGGGTTGTTGAATGTATCCCATGTACAGGAAATAAAGAGTATAATGCGGCTAATACAGTACTGATGTCTGTATATGATTGGTATATGCAAAAGGATATATAATGTTTATTATTGTAATGAAAAATGAAGATGTGTATACAGTTGCGGTCAATACTAATCAAGGTACATTAGCTGATACAATAATAAGTTGTACACAGCCAGTTGTTATCTATGCGACGATTGTAGGATATATGTCATTTTGGGGCGATGCAATAGAAATACACCCGCGCAATATACAACTATTTAGAGAGCTGTCAGCTATCGCGCAGAATTATATTATAAATGTAGGTTTGTAGTACGGATAAAAATTGCTCCAAAGATCCCTATTGACAATTGGAATTTTGGCTGTATACTGCGAACAGATAGGAAAAACAAATACGAAAGGCAACAAACATCATGACGGTTACAATCAAAGAAACGGTGCAAATGTTTCTTCCAAGCATGCCAGCACAGTTTACCCTGGATATGTTGCATAACGCACTAACTGAGGCTGGGCATACATTTACACGTGCGCAAGTAGGTACGGCAGTTAGAAACATTTACTATGTTAACACGCCTGGTCAAGGCCACTATACGGTAAAAGGTCGCCGCACCAAATAATAGAATGGTATCATAGAGTATAAAGGATAGATTGCAATGAAGGCTACAGAGTACAAGGATAAGTTTCAACCGCTACTGAATAATGCAGAAAACATACAAGATGCTGGTGCAGTTATTCTAAAGTTTACTACAGAGTTTATTGCAGAACTAATGACTCTCGCGCAAACACGTGGCGGTAACATTCCTTCCGATGCGGTGATGTATGGTGTCTTGCGCGAGTTTGATGCAAAATATCGCAGCATTACGCGAAGACTTACATGGAAAGATGCACCTATTCTTGATCCAAATGGGTTTAAAGTACTTATGCACAGTGGTGGCATTGATTACGATATGTAATGGTGAGCAATGGACACGATACAACGAACACCCGAAGGGTATATACATCTTGTATCAACGGTAGCACAGACCGTAAAATATATACTGAATACACAGCGCGGATTTATCTACATTGATTGTATACAGCGCGCGATTAATCAGCAATTACCCGAATACGAACAGGTACAACGAAAACATATTATACGCGCATTAGTTATTTTACTTGAGAAAGGTAATCAACGTCATGACTAATCCAATCCTGTCAGTCGCAGAAGTCGATAATCAGGATAAAGTACAACGTAGGCGCGCACGACTAGCACGATTTAATAACCGTTATAAAGAAGATATTGAGCCAAAGCTACAGGGTAAGCGTACATCGCGACGTGATAACTCAGTCTATTATGATGATCTGGAAAATCCAGTTAATTTGAAATATGTTAGGTCGCTACGTGATGTCGAAACCGATGATACAGATATGTAGAATCTGTGGTAAAGAGTGCGAAAATCCAGTGTTCATACGGCGCTATAAGAATATTGAACTTGATGAAAAACATATATTGCGCGCAGATATAGAAGATGAATACTATATGTGTATCGCATGTTTCACAGAAAGATGGAACAATCATGACTGTCTACATCAATGAACGCAATCTACGATTTGTCGGTCAAGGTGCATCAAGTTCTGTATTTACTGATGGTGTCTATGCAATTAAAATTGGGCATATAACTGAATACGATATAAATAAGTTAACTGCCTTGGCAAAATACAATTATGCTATACAGATTATCGAATGGAAACATTGTACTATACCTGAGTGTTATGTTGAACTACTAAAGAAAGGGTATCCACGTTGGGATGGTGTTATCACAAAACTCATACCATCTATATTTTCAAGTAAGACATGCCCGATGTTAATTACTGAACTTGCGAAACCATATCTACAATACGGTAAAACGTATAGTGATGTATATACTAAACGCTGTTACAGTATAGCGCGCAAGTTTAGTGATGCGGTTTATAAAAAAACAGGTATTCGATGGTCAGATAATCATCCGTGGAATCTCGGAAAACGAGCAAATGGTAATCTTGTCATCTTGGATGCATAATGGAGGGAATGAACATGATACGTCAATTTTACGGATGGGAAACGAGCAAGGGTACAATCGCACCACAAGCATTGATTAACTTGTTTAATAAACCGGCTGAGTTTATCCTAGTAGTACCTGAAGACATGTTCGATAGTGTAATTACATTCTTACGTATGAATGGATGGATGTATTTAGTAAAGCAACGAACGCGCGATGTAGTAATCGCACTACAGTATAATAAAAAGACACGAATTATATAATAGATTGTAAGAGCATTACCATGTTTGTAATGCTCTATTTTCATCTCTACAAAACAGAAAGGAATACTACGCATGCCCGCACCAATTCAAGTACACGACCTTGTAGCCATTAAAGAGTCAGAGATCGAGCGATATATAGAACAATTAACGCGAGAAGGAAAAATGAAACATATACAGCGTTGGAATACCTATTATAATACAATCTTTACGGTAGACTCGCTTCAAGATACTATGGCAACACTTATTGATCCATATGGGAGTATGTTAAGAATATCAATTGATGCACTTGAGCTGATTAGTGGATAAATGCAAGCAATACGATGGGATGGATACCGAAACGTTGCATTCAAAGTAATCGCTGTAGAAAATGGATTATATACACTACATGACGCACAGAACCATGTACTACAGTTGAGTAAGAAGGCATTGGAGTTAGCAGACGTACAGCCAGAATAGGAAGGGTAAATGAAAACTAGAGTAGCGAAATGGGTAGGTAATCAATTCGGATACTTTATATATAAGTGTCCTGAGTGCAAAATGAATGTTATGGGATCAACGTATGGTGTAAATACGTGCGGCCAATGTAATGCACAAACAGAAGTAAAACCACCTAAGAATCAATAATAGGATTGTCTATGGCAAGATTAGTATTAGCAGATCAAGGCATATGTACGCAATGTATGTTGCCAAAAGAGTTACGATTAACAAAACCACGCTGGTGTAAAGAATGTTATTCTAAATACCAGAAAGAATACCATACCGTAAATCGTGAGAAGATACGACCGCAAAAGAATGCTGGTAATAAACGCTTTCGACAAACGGAAAAAGGTAAGATAGCACATAAAAATGGTAAGTACAATCGTAAAGCAAGAACGAAAGGAACAATAAAAGCAGCGGAATGGAAAGCTCTTTGCAATAGGTATGATAATAAATGTTTGCGTTGTGGTGGTAGTGGAGAGTTAACTATAGATCATATAGTACCGCTTATACACGGTGGAGCTAATACAATAGCTAACGCACAGCCGCTATGTATGCCGTGTAACAGATGGAAAGGCACACAAACAATAGATTATCGCTACTAAAAGGCAACGGGGTACGACAAAATTGGGCTTTCTGGATTTTCCAATTTGAAAATGAAAATGAAAATCTTGGGGGCTGCGCACCTAAATCATATACCTTTTTGCGGTAAACAATGCTCTTTGCGTTTTTATGCAGAATATATATACACACATTAATAACATTTTCTAGCAGTATAGTACAGGGCTGAATATATTATTTTACCAGAAGGTTTCTGCTGAACGATTTTGCACAATCCATATCACACTATCAAAATGAATAAATCGTGTCTTAGAAGCCAGCACAGCACGGTACAAGGCATTCTATGTATATGTTTCTTTTCAATCTGCAAGATACAGTTTGCAAGGTATGCACAGCACGCACACAGCGATTTACCACGCACGTTGTTAGAAGTGACAGCACGCTACTTTCAACGCACAGCGCCTACACCAGATGCCCACCACGCACCACACCGCGCAGCGTCGAGCAGCGGATGATCTAATCTAGCGCTATCATTACAAGCGCTGTTAAGCGCTACAAAGCGCTATCATGCTCTGTCATCGCATTGGGATGGGATAGAAAACGCTATAGAATTGCGCTGTAGAATTGGGATAGCTGCCCTTTATATGTACCTTGTATATGAGTTCTTGCTACCCTGTGTCGTATGTCCTACTATGGCGTGTAGTACTATCTTCTATAGTAGTATATACCGTAGTATACTCTATTGAGTCGTATATATTTGGGGGCTTGACAGCTATCATATATACTGCTATGCTGTGTTCAGTAAAGATTATACGAAAGGCAACGAACATGTATCAAGCACTAGCCGCATGTGCATTGGGTATGATTGCTGACTCAAGCCGATATGCGCCATGTATAGATGTGCATGGGGATTATGTTTATTATATTTGGGGCTTAAATAGTAAAGGCGATCATGTATTTACACAGCTATACGCTGCGCATCAATTATCGTTTATTGGTGCAATGCGTGCGGCTGAAGAACTGTTTAATTCCGATACGCGAGTCTATTCCGCACTATATAAGCATGTTGTGCGTGTAATTGCAATCTATTATCCTATGGCGGATGTGCTTTTGTTAACGCATGAACAAGCATGCCATGTATTAAAGATTGTAGCCAAAGGATAGCGAACATGAAATATACTGTACACATGACAAGCCGATATAGTACATGGTATTTTAACTTTAAACTTATGCGGTATGAAAAGAAAACCGCGCAGCAAAGAATTAAACGCACATGGTATACTTCGTCAAAAAAAGTAGCTGAAAGTATTATGCAATATGCTACTTCGCCATGTACGATTACTGTATATATGTAAGAAAGGATTATACACCTAAACTCGGGTGTAGTATTCTATACGTATCCTGATTAAACTCAGTGTTGACAATGCCACCGATCCATGCTATTATTCGCGCAGTTGCAAAATAGTTTGAAAGTTAATCCACATGTCTAACTCATGGATCGGCAGCACAATGCGGAAAGAAGTATATAAGCGTGATGAACTTATATGCTGTTATTGTGAAGAACTATGTGCGATCGGTAACGTATCAAACGGCGCGAGTCTTGATCACGTTATACCACAGCGCGAGTTAGCTTTATCCACAGAAAATGATCGTGAGTTTTTTAAAGCACGTAAAAACCCCAAAAATATTGTTGTGGCATGCCGAGCGTGCAATAGTAGCAAACAACATCTACCCTTAATTGTTTGGTGTAAAAATACGGGTAAAGATTATGATCGCATTATTGCAGAAATAGATCGCCGCACTAGCAAAGAGACATAATACATGCAAGAATTTACATGGAATATACAAGTATTAAATGATACGATTCAATACCAATGTTGTTTAGATTCAAATGGTACAATAGTAAATGTTGACAGGGATCTTATTACTTTCAGATTGACTCATGAGCAGTATATAGAATACCAGCGCTATTTACTTGCGAATAAACGCGCTATAGCAAGACAAGATACCGATCCCTATCGGTATTAAAGAAAGGTCTAGATCGCATGGAAACTCCGTTTTGCCCACAATGTAATGCACCTATGGTCAAACGTAATGGTAAGTTTGGTGCATTTTATGGATGTACCAATTACCCCACGTGCAAGGGCATTACGCGCATTACTTTTGCAAAAAAAAAAGAAGTTCGGCGCGAATCTTTACCCGATACTATCATTGGAAGCCCGGAACAAGAGCATATATGGAATCTTGTTCAGACTGAAACAAAGCATATTATTATACAAGCTTTAGCCGGTACAGGTAAAACATTCTCACTTGTGGCCATGTTGCGGTATCTTACGGCGCATAGTGTTATCTTTTTGGCGTTTAATAAACACATTGTAGATGAACTTGAATCGCGTATACCTAAAGGCATGATAGCTAAGACTATGAATAGTTTTGGTTATGCGCAAGTTCGTAGACATTTTCCGCGCGTAAAATTTGAGCAAAAGAAGCTAGATCGCATTATTGCATCATATGTTAATGTAGATGATGATAAAGCAGAATTTATATCATCAGCTGTGCATCATCTTGTAAACTTGTGTAAAGCAAACTTATTGGATGGTAAAAATACGGATGAACTAGAATTACTTGCATTAAAGCATGCTATAGAGTTAAGTGATAGCGCGAATCATATTTTTACCCTTGTTCCGACAATTCTAAAAGCATGCGCAGCACAAACGGCTACAATAGACTTCGCTGATCAACTATGGTTTGTTTATGTACATGGGATCAAGGTAGAATCATTTGATTATATGCTGGCTGATGAAATTCAAGATTGGAATAAACTACAGCAATTTGTAGCATTGCGTTCGTGTAGCGAAAATGGTAGATTTATTGGTGTAGGTGATAAGAACCAAGCCATATACGGCTTTAGTGGTGCGGATACGAACTCGATCGAGAACATGATAGTGGCATTGGAACAAACAAGTAAGAAAGTTATTACTGCGCCGTTGACACTGACTCGACGTTGCCCTAAGTCTCATGTACTTCTCGCGCAGCAATTAGTACCACAATATCAAGCCATGCCGGAAGCAATAGAGGGCATTATTAATGCATATACACCTGATCAAGCGTATAGTGCTATGAAGCGTGGCGATATGGTTATATGTCGTCGTAATGCGCCACTAATCAGCATTGCATATGCCTTGATCAATGCTGGAATTCCAGTAATTGTAAAGGGTAGGGATATAGGGCAAGGTTTGATCGTTCTAATCAATAAACTAGCAGGTAAAAAACTAACGCTTGCAAGTGATTTGATCGATAAAGCCGAGTCATATCGAAATAAAGAGCTTGAAAAGCTCCAAAAGAAAGGAAAAAGAGCAGAGTCGGCTATTCAAGTGTTAAACGATAAGATTGACACATTGATCGCCATCGCAGTAGGAAAAGAAACCGTCAAAGAAATGATTGCACAGATTGACGCGCTATTTTCCGACTCTGATCCTAAGAATAGCGTTATTCTGTCAAGCGTACATCGTGCAAAAGGTTTGGAAGCTATGCGAGTCTTTGTTTTTGAGTATGATCGCATAGAAATTGCTATGAAGAATGAAGAATTTCAGCGCCAGGAGCGTAACTTGCATTACATCGCTCTTACACGCAGCAAGAATGAGCTTTATCTAGTTAACACGAAATAAAGCTATAAATAAATAGGATAAGTACAGTAAACTGGTGTAAAAACCAGTTTATTGTATTTTATTGGAGTTAAGTATATGGAAAATAGGTATATTGGTTTAAGATTTGGCAAGTTAACTGTATTAGAAATAGCGGATGATAAAACATACAACGTTAAAGGCAATATAAGACGCTTAAAGCGCTATATTGTACGTTGTGATTGTGGAAATAAGGCTATTGTATTCGGGCAAGACTTAAAATCAGGAAAGACTCGATCATGTGGTCAAAACGAATGCAAACTACAGTATAATGATCGTTCTATGCCAGCATTTAACGCTATAGTAAAAGGCTACAAAGACTCTGCAATAAAACGCGGCTATATATTCGAATTGACTCATAATGATATGCATAGATTGACTAAACTAGAATGCTATTATTGTGGAGTTATAGAATCACAAACTAGGAAAATAAAATCAGGTAATAACACATCAGAGTATAGATACAATGGCATAGATCGAGTCGATAATGACAAGGGATATACACTAGACAACGTTGTATCATGCTGTAATCGCTGCAATATAGCCAAAAACGACATGACGCATGACGAATTCATAGCGCTATGCAAAAGAATAGCAGAAAGGCATGTCTAGAATAGTGCTGTAAGCTCACAGGAACCATTCTAAGCTCCAATAGACTCCATAGTGGTATCTTCTATCGTTTTGCAGTTTTGAAGAGCTTAGAATCGTTCCTACGCATTCTATACCAGCAAGCTGATTGCTATGCGGGATTCGGTTACTGGACATGGAATCGTGAAAACGGCTATAATCGCTGGCATGAGGAAACAAACGACGATCTAGCACGTCAAAACGATTACATGGGAGATCAGCGCCGAGTCTTTTACTACTGATTAGAATGCGGTTTTAGGCTTTATACTACACAAGATGGTGTAAAGCCTAAAACTCGCAACAAATCTTAACCAAATTTCTATAGACAAGCTCCAAAAACCTGCTATACTACTGTCAAGACGAACGAAAACACACAAAGAAAGGCACGAACATGGCAAGTGTAGGAAGGCCGATCAAAGCAGGTTCAGATGCGGATAAGATAGCAGCCTACGAAAAAAAGCCGATTATCACTTTTACCGCATCATGCGGATGTGTGGAAAAGACTCGGATCAAGAGTGCCGAATTTACGTGTAAGCATGGAAACCGTCTAAAAGCAAAGTAAATACCTCATAAATCAATCCGCTATTCATTGCTTATTATTTGGGATTGATTTACAAATCCTCATTTTGGTGGTATACTATTATATATTTTGTGTATACCGCCACTTTTTATTCTATATGTACTCTTATTATACAAAGGTAAACACATGCCTATCATGCGCAAACTGTCACCGAACGAAGTACTTGCAGTTAAAGCCCAGATCATTTTACCTGTGCTGATGACTCGGCGTATGTATATCATGTGCGCGGACTCTAATATCGCAGCATTTGAAGAAAAACTACAGCGTATGCATACCGAAAAAACCTTAACCAAACGTTAACACACATTGTACAAAAATCATGCTATACTCTGTTCAGTTGCAATAACCTAGTGCTGAAAGGCATACACATGGAAACATTACAGTACACATTCTCGCGTGCAATTCCTATGCCCCAACTACCAGAATACGTAAATTGGGATGTTTGGAGCAATCAACAGGGGCTTGCAAAAGTAGCAATGTACCATTATGTTGATTGTGCATGCACTGCATGTATTAACTACCATTTCCCATGTGATGACGGTGAGTGCGGGTATTGTGCTACAGTTCGTGAAATAATCGGTAAAAATGGTAGCATGCCGATCATAGACGCGATCCCTAATGGCATAATCTCATTTAGCCATTTTATGTATACATGGCCTGATGATTATACATATTGTGCCGATGATTTTATCTGGAAGCCTTGCAGGAATAGTACTTGTGAAGAACTTACTACAGGCTTTGAAAGAGATAACTACGATAATTACTGTAGTGAATCATGCCGAGAAGCATGTACAGTCTTCTATTGTGATCATTGTGGTGATCTGCAAGTAGACAACGAAGGCGATCTTTGTGATTATTGCGCAAATCCTGATCTAGACGGTGGGTATGAAGTATACTCAGACAATTTTGATACTGTAGATGAATCTTGGATTGCACCAGACGGCCGATTATACATTGTACTAAATCACGAAGGCCATGATCTTACTGCGCGTTTATTTGGCTTTAAAGATGCAAGTGCGGCTGAAGATGCTGGATGGATTCACCAAACGGATGCTTACGGCTTCTCGTTTCAATACATACCAGATGATTTTACAGATGAACAAGCGGCTACCGTAGTTGCGCTATGCGAAGCGAAAGATAAGAAGCTTCCTAAAGTAATCAAAGCATGGAAAGATGCGCAGCATAGTGATCTTCCTGTTGACGTTACTTTGTGTGAACCAATGCAGAATCTAAGCCCTTCCTGGCTTGCAATGAAGCGAATCGAGCGCGATCGATTTTATCCCCTAAGCGGCGATTAATTCACGCACTAGTGTACCAGACGGTTTGTGCAATTATAACTACACTAAACTATGGAATCGACGTACAAACCGTCTGGTAACGTTCTAACACAGGATGCATACATGATCTATATCATTGTAACTTCGCATATGGCGCGTAAACGGGTATTAAGCGCACTGAATACACCAAAACGGCAATGTTACTATTCATGGGATAGGGATAATTTACAAGGTATTTATAACGTATCGGATGATGAATTAGAGCAGTTGAAAGGTATTAAGGGATGGCGTAAACTACGTGCGCCATACACTGATCTTTTAGAGTGTATCATGTAATCTCTGATTAAATACTACCAGCTGTAAACTTCCCGCGCATTATTACGAAAAATTCACTTGACATGGCTTGAGACTCGCAGTATGCTATACACAACGAACAAGACATTTACACGAAAGGCAATCACTATGAAGCGCGCGATCATCCTCACCTTTGCAGCCATTATTGCAGCTATGTCTTTCTTCTATACTCCGGTTACAAGCGCTGATCAGCCTGACCAAGTTTCAACATTCATCCCTGTAGCACTTGACGCACGTGTAATCGCAGTGCGGCATCAAACTGAAAATACTGTGCTTTATACTGAATATGATCGTGAATCAGCAACGTATATCGGTGCTTTCGAAGATAATGGTAACTGGTATCCGATCGTCTGGATGGCGCTAGATGATACCACATTTGAAGATGTTTTTTCTCCGTCTTCAACTGGTTTGATTACAGTTACATTCGGTCTAAACGATAGCGGCGATTACGATCACTTTTTCCACTATTACAGCACAGAATATAATCGGCTTGTATCCTTCGCGTGGACTAGGCTTGATACGGCTGAGGTAACTATTAGTGATGTTTATGTTTCAGACGGTATTCAGTGGGGCAAAATTAACGGCGCGATTGTACAGTTTACCGGCATTGTGTCAAATGGTACTGCTACCCGCATTAAAGCAGCGGATGCATATGCCACATATAACTCTAACGGGTTTATTGTACAAAACGGTACACTTATTAGTTATGTAGCTACAGTTACAGAATAACATGCACTATAATGGTGCGGTAGATATACACATAATACATATCTACCGCACCATAGGATATACGATTATGTACTTTAATCAGCATAAACTTATATTACTTGGTCAAGGGAAATTTACACGCGCGTATCGTATAGAAAACTCAGATATAGTGTACTTATTCACACGTACAGATAATGCTATATCAGCAAACAACTGTACAAAAGAAATATATACATGGTTACAAGGTTATACACACATTCCTTATATGCAGCGTGTAGACACAGAAAAATATATACACTCATTACACGGTAACTATAATATATATGAATCCCGGTTTTATCAGCAATTAACTACGGCTTATCCAATTGCATGGGAACAGGCTAAAGTACTGCGCGCAGTATATACAAAACATCTTACATTACATGAGGAAAAATACAATTACAATTTTCACGCTATTATTAATAATGCATATCAAATTGCAGAAAATATGGCATATGAACTAGAACAATTGATTGATCCGGTGTTATATGATGCAATCTATCAGCTTATTGTATGGTCAAGTAATTATGGTCAAAACTTTTTCATGGAATTCAATAGACGCAATTTGAAAATAGACTCGGATGGTAATCTGATTCTATTAGATGTTGTCTATTTTCGATAATGTACCAGAAGGCTTCTAAGGGCTTAGAATTTCAATTTCGTATACAACTACCTGAAACGAAGTTTCACGCCTTACAAGCCTTCCTATGCAGCTACAGCGGTATTGTAACACAGGCTATAGATTGCATATACGAATTAATCCGCGCGCAGTTTATTACTACATACATGTAAAAGCACTTTTAAAAAACTACTTGACACATGCTAAAGCCCATGCTATTATAACATCACTGAAGCGAACAAGCATACTTGAAAGGCAACTACAATGACTCTCCGCAACAAAGTAATCGCCGCTCTGATCATCTCGCTTATTACTGTCTTCGTCGCAATCTTCGCCACTATGAACGCCTCACACAATCAAATTGCCGTAGTTGACGGCCAAACCTACGTTACCACACATGACGGCCTGATCGAGATGCATAATGATAGCTATGATGTTACGTTGTTTGGTGCGATGCATATCGAATATGCGCAGCACAACGTAGTAATCGCACCGCGCATCAATCAGCCAGTTCAGAAAAGTAATCTGAAGCCCGCGCATCTACCCAATACAAGCGCACCGCATGGTATTGTCGAATGCACGTTGATTAGCAATGGTATTGAGTTTACCGTAAGTGCTGATGATTGCAGTAAGCTACAGTAACGTATGTACTATGCGCTTGAGTATTGAGTTTCTATACAAGTATTGACTCAATACTCAAGCCATGATATAGTAACATCACTGAAGCGCAACGTAAAAACACGAAAGGCCACTACAATGAATGCTACACAAGCCGCTATTTATAACATCATCGTGCAAGCATACAATACTGGCTTGCTGCAAACTGATGACATGTGCATCTGTGGCATTACAGTTCGCCTAGACATTCATGGCAAGTTTAATACTCTCATTGTATCAAACGATAAGATGACAAGTTCGATCAATGTGTATGACTCTGATGCACCGGCTTTACAGGAATTCACGATCGAGCTGCTATTACGTGGGCTTTGGAATAAGTAGTTAGCACAGCGCGCGGTAGAGAACAGACTCGCTACACATTATGTCAAAGGATACTACCATGAAACTTCTCGGCGGATTTAAAGGTACAATCAAGCGCGGTACAATGGCATGGCTTGTAACAGGTGATCAACTACTACAGTTTATTTTTCCTGTAGATTTTACTACTTTTTTCTTCCGTCGTAACTCAGGGTTTGTGTCTTTTGTGTATAATGGTCATGAGTATATCGCGCGGCCAGAAGATATAATTCGGGAGTAATAGCCATGTTCACTGTTAGTTATATTCATCCAGATATTAATCCTGTACTACAAACAACTGTTACTGAATCAGCGCTTATGATGTTTATCTCCGCGCTTCTATCTGCTCATTGTACTATTATCTCTATCGAATAGTACATCAGCAAGAACACAAAAAGAATTAACTCCGCGCGCAGTATTCTACAGAAAGACATACACCATGAGTATTACAGAAGAAAACCATATGGTTTCGTTCTACGCCGCTTTTCCTTCATTTAAACCGAGCGCAGATGATACCATTACAATCCGCCATGCATCCTATGGTTTAAACCGATCTTCAGGCTTTCTTATCTATATTACACATCCTACTGGCAATGAGCATATTGAATCATGGCATGTATATCCTTCCCGATCATTAGCACGTAGAGCCGCGCAAATTCGCTACCCAAGCTTGAAAATTATATTCGCGGCTGAAACTTAGGTTGACGTTATTTCTACGGCTTTCTCTTTTCTGTATCAAAAAGAATTAACGCGCGGCTGATTATTATCATGTAACTACTACATACTATACATATATACTGCTGTAGAGCCTGTACTAGACTTCCTATATTTTAGGAGGTCTTTTCTTATTCTACTTTATCCTAGTACTGTATTAAGAGTGTATATGTAGTGTATGTATACCGCACTACACCACTATATCTAGTATTTACTACAAAGTATAGTATACTGTATAGCGTCGTGCAGTATATCGCTTGTATATAATGGTATATATGCCCTGTAGCTGCACAGGAAGGCAGCACAGCGATAATTCATTGTAAACCATAGTGCGGGTAGGGTAGGCTGTATAGCGTGCCTTAGAAGCCTTCCTATAAAATATTCGCTGAGTGTATACAGTGTATTCTATACGGCGTATATAGGTCTATGTTGTATAAAGAGTATGTATATATGTGTGTACTATATATGTGTGTACGATGCGCTATGTGTGCTCTATGCATACTATACATGTACATACTCTATGTGTACATACACGCTATGTGTGTACTATACGTGTATATACTACAGTTATGTATACTATAGCTGTATATACCATAGTGGTACATACTACAGTGCTACATACCAAAATAGCATATACGAATTCAATACGTAGTATATATATGTGTATGTATCTATGTCGTATATGCGTGTCATGTGTATGTATATATGTCGTATGTATCTATGTCATATGTCTGTGTGTCGTAGTGGCCTATACTACATACGGGGGTATGACAAAATGTAGTAGCACGCCTGTTCTATACGCCTAGCGTGGTATACAGATTTTTAAAAAA